>Ga0180437_10010170_pt1 | contig 11521 bp, 11 predicted proteins | sample SS_ome_4_FD_132410 | JGI IMG/M metagenome (GOLD analysis project Ga0180437, IMG submission 132410) | Hypersaline lake sediment archaeal communities from the Salton Sea, California, USA - SS_3_D_1 metaG | ecosystem: Environmental > Aquatic > Non-marine Saline and Alkaline > Hypersaline >... | reverse complement strand
GCTCTTGGTTTGGCGATTATCTAGATCCTCACGCCTTTCTTTCCGTTTTTGGGTCGGCTCATAATGGGACAAATAACACCCACTGGGAATCGGCCAAATATCAAAGCCTGCTCCAAAAATCAACTCGAGCTATGAACCCTAAAGAACGAGAAAAGCACTTTTATGGGGCCGAAGATGTTCTCGCCAAGAAAGCACCTATTGCTCCCTTATTGCATAGCAGCTTTAACTACCTAAGGGGCCCTGCAGCAGACGGAGTAACGCTATCGTCGTTAGGATTAATCGATATGAGAGGATAGCGTCTAGTTTCAAAGATTGCATGAAATAGCACAAAACGGCACTATGTGTTTTGGTTTTGTCAGAAAAAATGCAAAATTATTTACGTTTGGCCTTCAACTGTTTTTACATTGAAAGCAGAACGGGTATTTTAAAAATTTGGATAATTTTTTATGCTCTTTGGTTCGTCGTTAAGGGGGATTTTTCTCCTCCCCTTTTCAACACCCTATGCTGCAAGAACACACGTTTTACGATTACAACCTAAATTGTCCCCTATCCTTCCCAAAAAGCGTGTGAAGAGCACGAAACGGGAATCACCTCGTTATCAAGATCAACACAACGTAGGGACGCTAAAGCCCCTATTATTCCCCTATTTCACGCATGTTTTAACTACACAAAAGAGTCAAACGTAGATGGAGTCAAACTATCGTCACTCGGCCACATCGACATCGGTTGCCATTGAGGCACCTCAAAAAAGTGCTTCATTTCAGGCTGTATGGACAATTGTGCGAAAACTTGCTCAGTTGTCTGTTTCGCTATTAGCGCTGCTTTCGGTCTGCTTTGTTATAATGCACATTGTCCCAGGAGACCCCTTTCAAGAAGAGCAGGCGGTACCTCAAGAGGTTTTGGATAATCTTAGGCATAAGTATGGACTTGATCGCTCTATCTTCTCACAGTATGTCTCCTATCTCGGAAGAGTTCTCCACGGAGACTTAGGAACCTCTATGAGGTATCCATCTGAGTCGGTTGTCAAGATTATCGGCAATAGCTTTCCCGTTTCGATCCACTTAGGCCTTCAAGCCCTTGTAATAGCGGTTATTTTTGGCATCTCTATAGGTTCTTGGTCTGCGTATCGGAGTAATCGCTCCTTTGATGTTACTATGACCGTAGGATCCACCTTTGGTGTCTCCATTCCCAGCTTTGTCATTGCAGCAACCATTCAGCTCCTCTTTTCGCTCTACTGGCCTCTTTTTCCTGTTGCAAGATGGGATAGTTTTTCTCACACCGTTCTCCCCTCTATCGCCCTTTCCATAGGCCCTGCGTGCGCTATCATGAGAATTATGAGAGCGAGTATGCTCGATACCCTCGACAAAGAGTGGGTGATGATGGCCCGTATGAAAGGCGTACCAGAATGGAGAGTTTTACTGGTTCATGTAATTCCAAACGCCCTTTTGCCTGTTCTTCACTATATGGGACCGATAACGGCCAATCTTTTAACGGGAAGCTTTGTTATCGAAAGAGTCTTTTGTATTCCTGGACTTGGTCAGTGGTTTGTTCTTGGTGTTATGTCAAGGGACTATCCTCTTATTGCCGGTCTCACCCTTTTTTATAGTATTGTCCTATACCTTGTTCATACAGTTATCGATATAATAACAATCGGTTTTAACAAACGTCTTTCACAAAATGAGTGTGCCCGATGAATTGTAGAATGAAGATGATCATTGGCTTGTCTATTTTAGGAAGTCTCATTGTAATCTGCCTATTGGGCTCTCTTTTTTCTCCATATGAGCCAACCGCAATTTGCCTCGCAGATAAAAACTCCCCTCCATCCTTTTCTCATTGGTTCGGAACAGATGAGCTTGGCCGAGACCTTCTTGCCAGGACACTACAGGGAATGCGAATTTCGCTCTCTATTGGCGTTCTTGCCTCGATTATCGATCTTTTTTTGGGAACTCTTTGGGGTACAGTTGCTGGATTTTCAAACCATAAGGTCGACTCCTTTATGATGAGGCTTGCAGAACTCGTCTACAGCTTACCCTATGTGCTTGTAGTCATTCTCGCCTCCGTTATTTTAGGGAAAGGCCTTGTTCCCCTCCTTGTTGCTATGATCTGCATCGGGTGGATTCATATGGCCCGAGTTATTCGTCTTTTGGTACGAGAGGCTCTTTGTGCCGAATATGTTTTGGCAGCTCACGCTCTCGGTGTTCGCACTCCTCGGCTTTTCTTCACCCACATTTTCCCCAATATTGTTGGTCCTATGCTGGTTGCCTGCATGCTTTCGGTTCCACACGCTATCTTTACAGAAGCTTTCTTAAGCTTTTTAGGAATAGGCATTCAACCGCCCATTGCAAGCCTTGGCTCTTTAATCGGTGACGCCCTTCCAGCAATGAGATTCTTTCCTTGGAGACTTATCTTTCCAGCAACCTTTATCTCTTTACTCATCTTTAGTATTATGCTCTTGTCTGATGGTCTTCGGGACCTCTACGACCCCAAAAAACAACTCAATGAGGGGGTGTTATGAGCCATCTGTTAAAAGTAGATAACCTTGTTGTAGAGGCAAGGACAACAACTATTATCGACAAAGTTTGTCTAGAAGTTTCTGAAAATGAAATAGTCGCCCTCGTTGGCGAGTCTGGTTCTGGAAAAAGCATGATTGCCCGATCTATAATGGGACTGCTCCCTTCAGAGCAACTTTCCATATCTTCAGGATCAATACGGTTTCAAGATCAAAACCTTCTCTCTTTAAAAGAGCAATCAATGCGCAAGATCCGCGGTCGATCGATTGCCTATATTCCTCAAGCGCCCTTAACCGCGCTCAACCCAATGATGTCTATAGAAAGACAGCTTCTCGAATCTTTTGATCCACAGTTTCATAAGAGGACGGAAAGTCCTAAAGAGAGGGCTGTTGCCCTTCTCAAGCGCGTAGGATTTCTCGATCCCAGTCGAGTTATGAAATCGATGCCTTATCAACTAAGCGGAGGGATGAGACAGCGCGTTCTTATCGCTATTTCTCTAATGAACGACCCAAAGCTTCTCATCGCTGATGAACCGACAACCGCTTTAGATGTCACTCTTCAAGCAGAAATCCTCGACCTCTTGCAAGACTTACGGAAAGAGTATGGACTCGGAATTCTTTTTATTACTCACGACCTGGGAATTGTGGCTCGATCAGCCGATAGAGGATATATTTTGCAATCGGGAAAAACCGTTGAAAGCGGTCTGACACACGATTTATTCTATAATCCAGAAGAAGAGTATACAAAAACGCTTATCGCTTCTCTTATTCATCACCCAACCCTTACGGCAGCTGCAGTATGACAACATCTCCTTTGTTTGAACTCGACCGTGTTTCGGTTACCTTTACAACTGCAAAAGCAACTGTCCGTGCCGTTCACCAAGTCTCCCTTCAAGGCTATAAGGGAAAAACATTAGGAATAGTCGGAGAAAGTGGTAGTGGTAAATCCACCCTAGCAAAAGCGCTCTTACAACTCGAAACCATCAGCTCAGGAAAAATATTTTTTCAAAATACAGTCATTTCTTCAGCGAATAGCCAAAGTATTCGCAAACTCAGACGCCACATGCAGCTCATATTTCAAGATCCTGATTCAACCCTCAATCCTCGCCAAACAGCTGGCTGGCATCTTCAAGAGGTCTTTTCTGTCCATTTTCCCGAGCTCACACAAGAAGAAAGAGCAAAAAAAATCGAAGCAGTACTAGAAACGGTCCATTTAGACCCCTCTCTACAAGATCGCTACCATTTTGAACTCTCTGGAGGGCAAAAACAACGGCTGATCATTGCCAGGGCCCTTATCCTTTCTCCAAGCCTTATGGTTCTTGATGAACCCCTCTCTTCTTTGGATGCAACATTACGAAAATCGATTCTATTTCTTCTTAAAGAGCTTCAGACAAAAACTCAAATGGGATATCTCTTTATAACCCATGACCTATCGACGCTCGGAGCTATTGCAGATACTGTCGCTGTTATGTATCGAGGATCTGTTGTTGAGTGTGCCTCCACCCAAGACCTCTACCTTCGTCCTATCCACCCGTATACACAGTCTCTGCTCTCGTGTATTCCTATTGCAGATCCTGATCTCGAAAAGAAGCGATCTCCTCTCTTTTTGCCCGCAACAAGCACCCCTATTCCAACTGGACAAGGATGTCTATTTGCCCATCGTTGCCCCCTTGCTAAACCCCTATGTTATACTTCAGAACCCATATCAGAAGGAACATCACACACAGTAGCCTGCCACTATCCTGAGGAGGTGGAGGCCCTTACGGGGAGCTGTCATGGTTGCAGTCGATGAAGAACAGATCTTTGGCGAGGTGCTTCGCATTACATACCATGACCCTAACAACGCCTTCACCGTTGCCAAACTGCAGGTAAACAACTCTTCAAAAGAGATTGCAATTGTAGGCTACATGCCTTTGATTCAAATCGGTCAATATGTCAAGTGTCAAGGAGCCTGGGAGATAGACAGGCGCCATGGCAGACAGTTCTCCGTTCAACACTTCTCATATGAGCTACCATCTTCTCCCGCGTCTATTGAGCGGCTTCTTTCATCTGGATTTTTAAAGGGGGTTGGCCCTGTATACGGCGCTAAGATTGCGCAAAAATTTGGCTCAGCAACATTTTCAGTCTTAGATACCGAACCAGAACGACTCTTTGAAATCGAAGGGTTAGGTAAAAAACGAGCACGGCAAATCATCGAGGCATGGAAATCTCGAACTCAAATTCAGGAACTTTTTGCTCTTTTAAGTAATTGGGGAATTACTCAATCGCAAACGGTAAAAATTTTTAAACGTTGGGGCAATAGCGCACTAGAGACAATACAAAAAAATCCGTACCAATTAGCCAAAGAGATCCATGGCATAGGGTTTCTGTTGGCCGATAAGATAGCGCAAAAACTCGGTATTGATCCTTCTTCAGATATTCGCGTTGATGCAGCTATCGAATTTTTTCTCTGGGAACTCTCAACAGAGGGCCATACTTGTGTCCCCCTTTCTCGCTTCTTGCCCCTTGCACAAGAGCGCCTTAATATAGACCAAAATCATATTGAAGAGCGCTGCATCTATCTATTTAAACAGGGAAACCTCGTCCTTTTTGCAGGAGACAAGGGTGATGAGCGATTTATAGCCCTAAAACCCCTCTTTTCATATGAACAGCGTATAGCCTTAAATATCCTACGTATTGCTACGCACACGTCCCTTTTACGCCCTATTAATATCGAAAAGGCTCTAGAGTGGGTTCAAGAAAAGCTTCACATGGAGTTTGCTCCACTGCAGTCAAAAGCTATCGCCTCTGCTTTACACAATAAATTTTCTGTTATTACAGGAGGACCGGGAACAGGGAAAAGCACCATTACCCGAGCAATTGTCTCCGTTTCCTCTAAGCTCACACGACGGATTATTCTTGTTGCTCCAACTGGCAGAGCGGCAAAAAGACTTCAGGAAATGACAGGGCATTTTAGTAAGACAATTCATCGCCTCCTCAAGTTCAACCCTTCAACACAAGCCTTTACATATACTCGTCATAATCCACTTTCATGTGACGTACTTATTGTTGATGAAGCAAGTATGGTCGACACCCCGCTCGCTTCTGCCCTTTTCGAGGCTATCCCCAACCACACGCGCTGTATTATCATTGGAGACAGTGACCAACTTCCAAGTATCGGCCCTGGAAATGTCTTACACGACATTATTAAAAGCGGCAAAATCCCGGCCGTCCAGCTAACGGAAATTTTTCGGCAAGCTCGACATTCATTAATCATTAAAAATGCCCACAAGATCAATGCGAGCCAAATGCCGTACCTTACACAGGAAAAGGGAGACTTTCGCTTCATAAAGGTTGAAGATCCTAAGATAATACGATCTACCATCGTTTCTCTTGTTACTCGAGAGCTTCCAGAAAAGTATGGCTTTGATCCCAAAAAGGAGATCCAAGTTCTCTCTCCGATGAGAAGGGGCGAATGCGGTATTGACACCTTAAACAATGACCTTCAAGCTCACTTTCTTTCAGGCAAAAAAATTGGTCCCTACACGGTTGGAGATAAAGTTATCCAGCTCAAAAATAATTATCAAAAAGATGTGTTTAATGGAGATATTGGATTCATCAAAACAATCGATGAAACCATTACCGTTGACTTTGACGGAAAACGTGTTACCTTCGAGGCTTCCGACCTCAACGAGCTCTCTCTTGCTTGGGCTATCTCTATTCACAAATTTCAAGGAAGTGAGTGTCCGTGTGTGATCATTCCCATTCACACACAGCACTTTAAGCTTTTAAATAAAAATCTGCTCTACACAGCAGTTACCCGAGGAAAGAGGCTGGTCATTCTTGTCGGTATGCCAAAAGCTGTGGCTATTGCGGTGCATACAACACACAAACAAGAGCGTTGGACAAATCTATGTTCTGCTATTACTAACCAATACAAAGGCTAATTTATTATTTTGAAAACTTTTTTTGCTGCCCTTTGCATACTTGGTCCCTCTTTACTCTTTGTAGCTTTTACCTCATCAAAAAGAATAAAAAAGTACTGCTCTCGAATCGGTGGGTGTTGTTCGGGCCTTTGTAAATCCACAAAAAGGGGCAAACAACCATGATGCAGAAAATACCACAAGTAGATGCCAGCTTACGCAGTATCGCACAAAAGATCGCAGAAGAACGCAGGCTCACTCTTGAAGAGGGTCTTATCCTTTTTGAGACGCCCTATCAAGAAGATCTCTTTGCCCTCGCTGATTTTGTGAGAAAACGAAAAGTAGGCGATCGTATTCGCTATACTTCTACGCTTCATCTCTATCCTACAAACATATGCGATACGGGATGCTCCTTTTGTTCATTTCATGCATGTGCAAATACCGGATATTTTTATACTCCAGAAATGCTTGAAGAAAAGCTCGTACAGGCGCTCCCTTTAGGGATTTCAGAAGTGCATATTGTAGGGGGGCTCTATAAAAAGTGTGACCTGTTCTACTATCAAAACCTTTTTCGGAGAATTAGAAGGCGAGCTCCAAATATCCTTATTAAGGCTCTTACAGCTGTAGAAATAGATTTTTTGGCTCGTTTGCATAAAATGGAATATCGAGATGTCCTTTCGTGTCTTATTAACGAGGGCCTCTCCTTTCTTCCAGGAGGTGGGGCCGAAATTCTCGATCCAGAAATTCGCAACATCATAGCGCCAAAGAAATGCTCGAGTGAAAAATACCTTGCAATCCATAAAACCGCACACTCTCTTGGCCTTTCCTCTAATATTACTATGCTTTTTAACCACATAGAAGAGGAAAAACATATCGTCTCTCACCTCGAATACGTACGAAGATTGCAAGATGAGACTGGGCGCGTTCAAACATTTATTCCTCTCCCCTACTTAACTCAAAATAAAATGTTATGCTCTCGACCGATCAAGAAAAAAAAGAATAAAACCGTCTTTGCAGTTTCTCGTCTTATGCTCGATAATGTCGACCATATCAAGGTGTTGTGGAACTACCTAGGCATAAACGAGGCTAAAGAGCTACTCTGGTGTGGTGCCGACGATCTCGGCTCTACCTCCATCGAAGAAAAAGTGGCGCGTTCAGCCAACGGAGAGAGAGAGGTTATGAAGGAAGAGGACCTAGAGGCAACGATAAAAAAGATGGGGCGCACTCCCAGTCGTCTGTATTCAGGAGAGATGGTATGATTCGTGTTGGAGCTATAAACTTCACAAATGCCTATCCGTTTTTTTACGCTCTTTTGAACCAGATTATCCCCAATAGTGCCTGTATATATTCGGGCACCCCTGCTGAAGTAAATGAAATGCTTAAATCAGGCCATGTAGATGTCGGCTTAATTAGCAGTGCTGCCTTTCTCAATAACCGTTTTTCTTACATCCTCCTCTCAGATATGGGAGTTGCCACAAGTAAAAAATCGATAAGTGTCCGCCTTTTCTTCAAAGGAGAAAGGCCCGATCTCGACGGAAACCCTGTTTATGTGCCCTCTCTTAGCGCAACTTCAACTCGACTTCTTCGTGTCCTCTGTCGGTATTTTTGGAAAGTTTCACCTTCGTTTCAAAACTATGACGGCCCCCCAGATCGTCTCTTTAGGCAAGATGTTCCTTTTTTAGTTATTGGAGATGAATGCTTAAAACAGATTGACAACAGTGAATATTCTTCCATTGACTTAGCACAAGCCTGGCACGAGCTATCAAACAAAAGTTTTGTTTTTTCTGTTATAGCAACACGAAATGACGCTTTTAAGCGTAACCCCTATGGAATTATAGAATTTCACCGTTTACTCGAAAGTGCCTTCACGTGGTCAACAGAAAACCGTGCTCTCTTAGCCCAAAAAGCGGCCCAAGAAACCGGATGCAGCGTAAGCGAAATGAGCGTATACTTTAAAACTCTTGAATATCAGCTTACATCAAAACATTTTAGTGGTTTAGACTACTTTTCAACTCTTGATGAGACATGAACGAATTTCAAAAAGAGAGCTTTATAAAAAGCATCTTTTCTAAGATAGCTAATCGTTATGATTTTGTTAATACCTGTGTCTCTTTTGGTTCAAATATGTATTGGATCAATAAATTCACTCAACATCTCCTTGATAACCACTCGCCTAAACATGTTTTAGACCTTTGTTGCGGTACAGCAACGGTGAGCAAATCTCTACTTGAGGAAGTGCGAAGACGACAACTTCTTGTACCAACTCTCGACTGTGTTGACTTTTGTGAACAAATGCTTAAAGAGGCGCAAAAAAGGCTCTCTCATGAATTAGCCTTTATTAGATATATTCGAGCTAACGCCGTTACCCTTCCAGTCTCAGACAATACTTATGACACGATTATGATCTCATATGGCATACGCAATATCTGCAATAGGGAAAAAGCTATATTAGAAATATCTCGCGTTCTCAAACCCAAGGGCAAGCTTTTTATTCTCGAGCTTACTCGACCTAACCCCCTTATCTCGCCAATACTTCGTCTCTATTTGCAGGTATGTGTTCCTACAATAGGAGGAATTTTTACCCGTCAATGGAAGGGATATAGACATTTTGCCTCTTCTATTTACTCTTTTTCGGCCTCCCGATTAATCGAACAGCTCCATCAAGCAGGATTTGCTTGTAGGGAGATCTTTTCTAATAGCTGTGGCCTTTTAACCTTTATCCACGCGGAAAAACTATGAAGCCTATCATTCTCGCCTCTCAGTCTCCTCGACGAAAACAGATCCTTGAACAATTTTCCCTCCCCTTTGAACCAATGTCCCACCGCTTTGACGAACGCTCTATTCCGTGGTCAGGAGAAAGTCATACGTATGCAAAAGAGATCGCCAAACAAAAAGCAATGGAAGTCGCTTCTCGATTTCCAAATCGCACTATTCTTGGAGCCGATACTATTGTCGAGCTAGATGGAGAGCTCCTTACAAAGCCCTCTGATATAGAAGACGCCATGAAGATGATCTCTCAACTTTCTGGTAAACAGCACAGTGTTGTTACGGGAGTTGCTATTATCCACAACGATCATATTTTCACCGACTCAGATGAAACACGCGTACACATTCAGCCCCTTACAAAAGATCAGATTCGAAACTACCTCAACGTTGCAGTATGGCACGATAAAGTAGGAGGGTGGGCTATTCAAGGAGCGGGCGCTCTTCTCGTTGAGAGACTTGAGGGATGCTACTATAATGTGATAGGACTCCCCGTTATTTGCCTTTCTAAAATACTTAAAAAAGTCGAAATCGACCTGTGGCAATACCTGCAATGAGATTTTTTTATTTTTTGTTTTTACTTCTACTCTCCTCTTGCACCTCTGGGCCGAAAAAGGTGACGCATGATGAGTGCGCTCGACTTCCTACTCCTCCTTTTTCAGAACTTAAAAACAGATCTCTTTCTGACTCAGAGGCTATTTATATACGCACATCCTCTATTAAAGAAACCGTGTCCTCTCTCCAAAAAGTGCTCTCTGCCCCTCATTTGCAACGAGCCCACCTTGAGGAGTTGTGCTTTCAGCTCTTTCAAAAATTAGCAGAAAGCGACGATCTCGATACTACGATTATGACCCTTCTTGCAACCTCGTCAACCCATCATCCCCTTTCTCGGTCGATCACGAAACACCTGCTTCACTCCCCTTCTCCTCTTATTCAGCTCGTTGCTGTTCAGTCTCTTTTTCAAACAAATGATGCAGACTCTCTTCTTGTTGAAGCTCTTCGTTCAAATTTTATCGCTGTCCGGTTTGAGGCAGCATGGCAACTTGCCAAAAAGCGATCAAGAAATAGCTTTTTCCATATTGATGCGCTCTACTCCAAACTTCCCGAAGAGTTTCACCCACATATGGCAGAACTCTTTGCCCAAGAAGGCTCTTCTGGATCCATACATCGACTTCGTCAAATGCTCTACGATGCAAAAGATGAGGTTGTTGTCTCTAGCCTGCTTGCTATAGGAAAATACAGCATCTCAGAGCTAAGCAATGAAACTCTTTCTCTTACAGCGCACTCTCCCCACATTTTAGAGGCTCTAGCATATGCATTACACTGCAACGAAGGCTCACTGGCCCGAGATCGTCTGCTCGCCCTTTCTGCCCATCACAACCCCCATGTGCAGCTTCAAGCTTTGCTTTCCCGTATTGCACAAGGAGAGCTTCCCCTTATTGATATAGTTGCAAAAAAAGCAGAACAAGGAGATCTCTACGCTCTGTCAGCTTTGCGATCCCTTCCCTCTCTTCCTCAAATTTCTCAACCTCCGCTTTCTAAAGTCTATACGACAAACTATGCTCTCGCTCTCTTAGAGCATAAAGATCCAGCTGTGGTCCCTTATCTCCAAGAGCTTCTCGCTCTTTCGGAAGATGAGATTCTTTTGCCTGCTTTTTCACCGGCCAATACTCATCAATATTGGGATCTTTCTACTCTCTACTCGTTCCCAGAGCCAAGCAGACCTATGCTCTACGAACACTCTCTTGTAACAATAGAAAACCTTCTTGCACAAACAGTTGAGCTCGATGAATCGGCCTTTCTCGATGTCGCCCAATTTGTCTTTCAGCAGGGTAGAATCGAGCTCTATCCAATGGTCCTTTCTCTCCTAAAAAATAAACGCTCTGACGGCGCTATATCCCTATTACAGCAAGAAGCCTCTCGAGTTGGCGCCCCGTATAATAGAGTGGCAGCCTCGTTAGGACTTATCCAACTCAATGTTCTACCAGAAGAGTCACTTAAAGAAGTGCTGGAGTTCACACGAGAAAAAAAAGATCAGCCGTGGAGACACCCCCTTCCCCATGTCTTTTCAACGCAATATATTGAAAAAAGACACCAAAATACAACGTCAGCGCAGCTCTATGTCGAAGCCCTTGAAACGCTTGCCCAATCCGGATCAGAATCTTCCATCTCGCTGCTCCAAAAAGAGCTCGAACTCGTCCCCACCCACTTTCTGCCCTTTATTGTAGGGGCGCTGCTCCATGCGACGTTATAAACCCAAGTTGACATCGTTGAATAAATGCCGAAAAACAACTTTTTGAAATAATTTGCCCCAATCACAAAACGTTCTGAAGTAAGGCGCTCTGTT
>Ga0180437_10010169_pt1 | contig 11521 bp, 9 predicted proteins | sample SS_ome_4_FD_132410 | JGI IMG/M metagenome (GOLD analysis project Ga0180437, IMG submission 132410) | Hypersaline lake sediment archaeal communities from the Salton Sea, California, USA - SS_3_D_1 metaG | ecosystem: Environmental > Aquatic > Non-marine Saline and Alkaline > Hypersaline > Sediment... | reverse complement strand
TCCAGATATTACAAGGTCCAATATAGAAGAGTGTACAGTATATGTGTGCAGTAAACGCTCTGTTTCATGGTCCTGAAATAGTCGCGTGGCACCAACCGGAGTTAGGAACTCGCGATCGGGTACGGTTTCATCCTCTCTCGACAACCTTTCTCTCCTCCTCATTCAAGATGTACTCCCTCAAGCAAACGTGTACTGAAATGAAAATCGCGAGCAAGCGTGTACTGACTCATAGGATGCCCCCCCAAGCTGGCCGGGGGTAAACGAATCCCCTCCATAGACACGGGTCAGTACACGCAAATCCGTTAGTTCATAGAGCAAACGTTTACTCCTTCTCTGACCAAAGATATTAGGAGCGTTTCCCATTCTAGTTACTCACTAGGATGACTGTCGATACTGAAGTACTAATCATTGGGGCAGGACCAGCTGGGCTCTCAGCCGCCAGGCGACTCACTGAACTTGATATTGAGTACACGTTGATATCGAGAGAAGACCGACCTGGGGCTCAAAAGGCATGTGGAGGATATGTTCCAGCACGCGCCCTTGAGGAGTTTGGACTAGACAAGATACCTGATTCGCATGAGGTCCTTTCAATCAGGATGAAGTTTCCCAGTCTTGAGATACAACGCGTTGACTTTAATCAACCTGTAGGAGTAAATGTTTCCCGAGAAAACCTGGGGAGATCTCTACTAGATAACGTAGAAGGAAATCCCAATCAGATCTGGCTTGAAACTGAGTGTGGTCAACTGAAAGCAACACGAGACAGATGCACTGTGCAGTACACGAAGAAGAATGAAACCGCCTCAATCTCATCAAACATAATCATTGATGCAAGTGGAGTGAACCCAGTCAGCCTTCGATTCAACCCCATAAGGAACAGACCTGAGAACTCTCAAATTGGATATGCCATCCAATATCAGGTCAAGACTAAGAAACCATTAGAGATTGTAAACGATTTCTTCTATGGGAGTGAATACTCACCGCGAGGTTATGCTTGGAACTTTCCACGTAGCTATGAAGCTGTTCTGGGCACTGGAGGAATAGTAGACACGATCAGAGGGAGTGAGAGAAGGACAATTGCCTACTTGGAGGACCTTGTGAACAACACCAATCCTATTAGCAGTGAGCTGGAGGAAGCAGGTGCAGAGATTGTAAGGAGGGAGGCAGCATTGATGCCACTTGCAGGAATTGTCCATCCATCCTTTGGACAACGTATCCTGCTTGTGGGTGATGCAGCATGCCATTGTTCGCCAATATCTGGTGAAGGAATTCATTACTCCCTCATAGGAGGACTGAAGGCTGCAGAGGTTGCAGCTGACTGTGTTGGTAGGAAGGACTTCTCAGAAAAAGCATTATCTAGATATGAGAACCAGTGGACCAGTGCTTTTGGCTCAGACCTGAAGTGGGGGCTTTGGTTGCAAAAGAGATTCCTTGAGTCAGGTTCAAGTTCAATGGGTTCTGCATTCTTGGGTTCCGAAAAATCTGCTAGAGTGATTGCTGAGATGCTGGCCGGGGTGCGTTCTGTCAGAAGTGCTATTCTCAAGGCAGCTCCAAGATATCTCATCTCGAAAATTCGATAGAGTTCAAAGGGATATACTTGTAGCACTAGCTATCTGAAACATAGTTACAATGATACACAACCATCAATCCAATGTCAACTAGTGGTTTCGTTTCCCCCAATGTCCAATCAATCCCATACTTCATCAGACCATCGTACGTTTATCTCAGTTTCAGCCAGATGAATAACTTCTGGCGAATCATCATTGAGAGCAGAGCGAATAATTACTGCAGCATTCTCTTTGTCTAACATTCTTGTTGAACGGACAACAGATTGACGAACGATATCTTTCGGATTGTTCATCAAACGCAACAGGACTTCAAAAGAATCGGAAGTTCCTTGCACTGCCACTGAGCTCATGACTTCATCTACCATTGTTATTGGCATTCCCTTTGAAATCATATCGTTGATGATCTTGTTTACCTTGGCAATGTCCATTGGGGCAGGTCTTGCGGAAACGTGCGCAGATGTGAGTTCCAGTCCTGCTGTTCGTGATACAATTGAAGAATAAGCTCTTGCGGCCTCCCTTTTCGTTGAATCCAATTCGGAGTTCTTCATTATTTCACCCAGAAGATCCAATGTTTCTAGGTCACCAGACTCGCCAAGCTGTCTCAATGCACGGTTTCGCAGAGTGTGTGTAGGGTTATTGGCTATGTCCGCCAATATATCGTTGCATATTTGCGTCTTGGCTTCACTAATTGCCAGTAGTGCAGCATTTTGCTTGTTGAAATCACTTGAGTAAACATTGGAACGCGCAGATTTCACCCTATGAAGTACGACTAACTCAACCAATCCATGATGTTGCATATCTAGTTCAACTTTCACTGATCCTTTGATTCTGGAAGTCCTTCTTGTCCGAACATATTCATCCCAGGTGTCAGTCTCGATTTTTTCAAGCATGGATTCTACATCAAGACCAGTTGATGCAAGGCTTTCCCAGATTAGGTTGAACTGATCTTCAGCTACTACAATATCGAAATTACTGTGACCATAGGCGGCAGTCACTATTTTGTGTCCATAGTAGGTTTCCAACAAATCAGCTGTGCAATAAAGGCGTGGAATCTCATTCTTGAAGGGGATTTTGCAATTGAGAAGTTCTTCTGTTCTCTGTTCGAGAATAGAGGGCATGAGAATCGCATATTGACCTCGAATTATTGTTTGTACATTTATACAGAATTGATCAAATCTCTTATCTCGACCGTCAAGAAGATCCCTGATGAAATCAACCATGAATGCCTGCGGATTGTCTCGTATCTCGTTGATTTGTAGAATGTGAAGGACATCTTTTGAAGAAATTTGAACTGCAAAATAGATATCCCACATATCCAAGTAGCGAAAGATATGGTCCCTTCGCTCCAGTGTGATATGAGTTTGTGTTTTCTCTAATTCATCCAGTCCTGAAACCAAGTCCTGCAAAGTACCATTAGCCAGAGCTCCGTCAATCATTTGAGAACTTCTCGAATAGTCGCGTTCACTGACAGCAGCTTGGAAAGCAAGGACTAGATCCATCAACGTGACACAATCATTGTTTCCACTAGATGTCTTATCAAGATATCACAAGGTATGAACCTCTCTCAAATGCAATAGTGAAGATGGCCTAGTGGAGAGCTTACTAGGCCATCAAAGAGGGTGGTGAGGAGAATTAGGAACCAGTACCTCGCATCCTATGGACAATGAAACACTTCTCGCGATATGCCTGGTCTTCTAGATCATTGATAAAAGTTTCAAGCTTCTTGACCCTAGTGAACTCTTCTTCTATCCCGAGGTCCCGAACCTGAATCAAGGCCTTCTTGTGTTCAATTCGCACATAAATTCCGCCAAGTCCAACCCCGTGCTTCATGTACACCGGGTCGTCTTGGTTCTTGACTCTATAGAAACCCTGTCTTCTCAGCATTCTACTGAACATCATCATATGTGTCGTACCCTCCCGGCGGTAGACTAAAAGGAGTACACGCTATCCCAAATATAAAGAAATAGGGTTTCAATAGTAAACGCAAGCTTTTCGCGCCATATGCTATTCGGTGAATCCTTCCAATATTGAAACAAATAGGCAATATTAGGTAAAATAGTTGCACAAATCAACTTTTTAGATTGATACTATAGAACAAATGAGCTAGCTTTCATGATACATAGCTTCCATAGATATAAAATGGCGCGGATTAGCTCAACGTTTACATCTACAGTGAAAATTTCTTTTCGGAAGATTTCTTAACGTTTACAATATCATATAAGCGGCGTGTACAACACAGACACATAGCCCATATGACTCCAAGATGAGACAGACCGAAACATAGTTCTTTGAGACAATGAGTTAATCTTTGAAGTCACAAGCTTGCAGTACAACATGTGCATGGTAGTTATTCGTCTAGTATACGCTGCTACTTGTGAGGTCGTCAAATGAAATTGTTGATTACAAAAGTACTTTTGATTACTTCAGAATTGCAGAGAAGGATGAGAGTACATGTTCATATGTGAGAACCAAAGATGCACAACACCAAAGACAATCCTTAAAATGAGTTCGACTTGAATCGAATGTCAAGGCGAAAAGAACATGGACTTGTGGAGCGATTTTCTGCAGACAATAGCCAACATTCTTGCACCTGTTGCAGTTATGCCGGGCTCGACAATATTCATTCTGTTTGTGTCTATTGGTCTTGCACTATTGTCAATTTGGGCTACGAGAAGGTTCACAGACATGGAGAAGATGCAGGCGGACATGGCGGAGATCAAAGCATGGCAGGAACGCTTCAAGAAGGCAAGACAGTCAATGGACCCAATCGAGCTTCAGCAAGTTATGGATGACCAGGGACGCATCATGCGGTTGAACAGTTCAATGATGTCACAACGAATGAAGCCAATGTGCATGTTCTACATCCCATTGATAATCGTCTTCGGAATTCTAAACTTCCTCTTCCAAGGAAGTGCTGTAGCCATCATACCCTTCAATATCCAGAAGGCTTTGCCATTCCTAGAAGGATGGATCGGCATGAATATAGAAGGAAGTGGATTCGGTCTGTTCTTCTGGTCCTGGTACTTTTTCGTCAGTCTGGGTCTGGGAAATCTCATCAGGAGACCCTTTGGGCTCTCAATGACCACGTAGAGTCGTCACAACTTCCGATAAGCGCTGCGTTATACCATCTGCAGCACAATGGTTACGTGCTTCAGCTCCTTTTTATCATAACCCAGACTGTACATTAATGCGGTTCCCCACGGGAGCAGTCTGTTTGGGCTGCGGGGACAAGAGAGAGGATGCAATTTTCATTCTGTGTACCATCCCCAGTGGTCTTTCTTCCTTGTTGCATCCTTTCTCTGCAATTGATTGTCAAATTAGGAATCATTTTAACTAAAAATCAATTGGCGAGATGCATGAATTCAGGACCATCTGAAGTATATTATGGATCAGTAATACCTGGAAACACTGCAGAATGGGCAGCCTTTGCAGCTAAGGTTGATGAGGTCATCAAAAGACTTGATTTCTCAACCATTGAGAAGAAGGACAAGGTCGCCATAAAGATGCACCTCGGATTTCGTGATGGATACCAGACTGTCCCAGTCTTCTTTGTTAGACGTGTTGTGAAGGCAGTGAAAGCTGCGGGAGGTTATCCTTTCATCACGGATAATCCCACTGCTGTCTATAATGCTGCAGACAGAGGATACACTCAAGAAACATGTGGATGCCCATTAATTCCCATTGCTGGAGTAAAGGACCGTTATACATACAAGTTCAATGCCAATTTCCACAGCGTGAAGACCTTGGAGATGGGAGGAGTATTGCATGATGCTGATGTGCTCATAGATCTCAGCCACGTCAAGGGACACAACACATGTGGCTTTGGAGGAGCCATCAAGAACATCGCATTGGGGGGCTATCATGGTCCTTCAAGATGGAATAAGATACATGGCGTAGAAGCATCACTCCCCTATTGGGATGTCAAGAAATGCACTCCAGAACATGCGAAGAAACTGGTTGAAGCATGCAAAGATGGGTACATCAAATATGACGAGAAGAAACACAAGCTCACTGTTGACTTTGGGATGTGTCATCAATGCATGGACTGCATGGAGGCAGACAAGGGTGTGGGATGTCTTCAGATAAAGCAGGAGAACTTCTCGCTCTTTCAAGAATTGATGGCTATTGGAGCAAATGAGATTCTCAAGCAGTATGAGAAGGACAAGATCTTCTTCCTCAATTTCGCATTGGATATAACTCCGTACTGTGACTGCTGGGGATTCGGTCAACCAAAAATAGTGAATGATGTGGGAATCCTTGGTAGCCGCGATATTGTTGCTGTCGAAACCGCCAGTTTAGACCTTATCGGGAAGCAGAAACTCATTGAGAGTATAATACCACCCTTCATCAGACTTCACAAGGGGAAGGATCTACATCCCTTCCAGAGGTTGCATGGACCTCTGAAGAACCCATACATCACACTGGACTATGCTGAGAAGCTTGGTATGGGATCCAAGACCTACGAGTTGGTAGAAGTACTCCCACCCAGTGACACGAGGAAGACTAAGGGTCCTTCAAGTGTGAGTGAGGCAGCTCCTTCGTTCTTTTGATTGACAATAACTCTGAAACTAAATCCAGAGAAGCATTAAAAGAACACGTGACTGAAGGTATAATGGGACCATCAGATCATTATAGGAATTAGTTAGAGCAGGCGATATCATCTTGCCATCAAAACATTCTCCCGAGGACAGATTAAGGCGATACAAAGAGAGTCTGGAGAAGATGGCAAAGGAAGAGGGGAGAAACCTCAAGTTCACGAAACATGAAACGAAGTCCACTCAACCCAAGGATGATAGAACTACCAATCCTGTCAGAGTTTCTACTGGAAAGAGTGTAGACGACGAACCGAAGTTCAAGCCACCGCAGGTCTTGGTGAGTCCAGCCAAGAAGGAGCTCGGCGAGTCAATTGCCACAGTCAGAAAAGCCCCGAAGACAATCAGCGATGCCAAACTCAAGGAACTAGACGGGAGGAATCTCCTGATGTTGAAGGTTCGTCATCGTTCTCTTGAGAGTGCCCTTCGTGAAATAAAGAAACGAAGAGAAACCCTCGAGGCTCAACTCATGACAAAGTTCATTGACAGGGAGAAATACCGGGAGGAGATGACCGCACTAGTCGCGGAGGGACGAAAGCTCCTCGTTGAGAAAGAACGTGTTGAAAAAGAGATGAAGGCATTAAAGCAGGATTGACTGCAAAACCTCGGTCTAATTTTCTACATGATATATAACATTTCAACCATGTTGATGGCTGAGGAATAGAAAAATGGCGCGGTTAAAGCACGTCTTAGTTCTAATTATTTTGATCCTCCCAATGTTCGCGCTTGCACCGTCGTTGGTGACAAGTCCGAATGCAAATCTTTTGAGTCAAACAAAGGTGGATAATTCTCTACCTGCTCAATTTATTGAGGAGACTCTCAGAGTGGCAGTATATGCTGAAACAAACCTGACTCTACCAGCATATGCCACGGGAGGTGTGTACACCGACTATTATCAAAATGTCATTGACTTGCTGGAGTCTGCAGGTTATGCAGTCACAGCTTTATCAACACAAGATATTCTTGATCATAAGCTAATGGTCGCAGACTACGATGCCTTTGTCTTGCCAAATCAATTGCCAAGAGAGAACATAATCAATCACATCAAAGACTATTGGTTCGGCGGCGGAGGTATCCTGAGCTTTGAAGCAAGCATCGGATTTTGTTTCTATGCAGGACTTATTCATTCAAGTCTTGAAGGTCAGTTCAATCTCTATCCTATAGATGTCGGAGGTATGTGGACTTATTCTCCCCTCCCCGTAATTGGCGATGTCTATGATGGAATAAATACTACTATGAGACATCCTGTAACGAAGAGTCTGGAGGATGATACTCTGTATCCATTTACAGGAAATCATACAATACTTGAAGGAGCCGCCTTGCCTGGTCTGTTAGGTAGTACATATCTCAATCTTGCATACTATAAAACCCAGCCTACATGGACATCAATTGCTGGTTTTGATAATCCAGACCGAGGCGGTAAGATTGTGTTCCTTACAGGTAATTGCAGTTCTTTCGAAACCTGGATAGAACCTGTAATTGTTGATGCAATTGATTGGTTAACACCACGACCAAAGGGAAGAATTCTGTATGATTTGACACATGAACCATTTTATGGTGTGGATTCATGGGATATTAGCTATGTTCAAGAATCAATCACTCATATTGATATGAGAGGTTTCTTAGTCAACAGGAGTTACACGTTCGATAAACTGTATCCTCCAAGTACACTATCATCTGAAAATCTTGAGGGTTATGACATACTTGTGGTATGTGATCCAAATCTAAACTTCACAGCAAGTGAAGTTGCTGCAATCACCGATTGGGTCAATGCAGGTGGATCAATCCTTGGAATTGCTGATCACACACTCTCAAGAAACCAGAATATGAATTATCTACTGTCTAACATGGATATTGGTTTGAATCATACAGTCACTGGGACAAATGCCCTGGTACCATCTGGTGCGCATGTCACACATGAAGGATGTACCACTATGGGTTGCCTTGCCCCTGGAGCAGTAGGCACTGCTGGTTCAGCATTCTCCATCTGGGAAGACGCAGTCGGAGTTCCCGTAATCGGCGGCGACCAGTATGGAAATGGTAGAATAATCCTAATTGCTGATGGGGCAGTAATGCGAGACGGTAGGATTGGATTCTACGATAATGCACAGGCATTAATCAACTTCGTAAACTGGCTATCTGCAGCAACAGCGGATGTTTTGGTCTTATTGGATATCAACCCATCAACTCAACCTGATTATAACTACTATCGTTCTGAACTTGCTCAGGCTCTGAATGAACTTGGGATTCCATTCTACATGACGAACGATTATGCCTACCTCAACCTTAGTCTCAATGCTCAGTCATGGGATCTTGTTATTTCAGACTCGAATTACCATACAGCAGTAGTTGAGAATGAACAGTATCTGATAGACCATTTGGAAAGTGGTGGAAAGTTGATTATGAGAGATTGGCAATTTCGGAATACGGGCCATCCTCTTTGGCACTATCTTGGTTTCGAAAGCAATACAACATATATCACTACAGGTCCACTCACTGTATATCTGTGGGACAGTGAACACCCAATATTCAACCTACCAGCTGATTATGGGGAGAGTACAATCAACTCTACAAACGATTACTTCGGAACAGATTTCACGTATGTTACACTCTTTGACAATGCAACTTCTATTGCTGGAATAACAGCAACCCCTGAAGAGAACATGTCCGCGATTGTTCTTGGAGCAAATGGCAGAGCAATCTGTAATATGTTCAGTATTTCGGAGTATAATGAGGACACAGATGACTCAACATATGCTGACAGCTTTGAATTGTATGTAAATGAGATTGGATATCTGTACTATGATAGACCAACCATTGACCATCCAGCTGATGTCACCTATATGGAAACCGAAACTGGCAACGTGATCACATGGACTCCAACTGCTGATGCAGGTCCTTGGCACTATGTCTTCAAAGTCAATGGCACATCTGTCGAAAGTGGTTCATGGACTGGTGCACAACTCACCTTCAACATTGACGGTGTGAATGTTTCCATTACCGAGTACGAGCTCACAGTTTTCGATAGACTAGGATACAGTGTATCCGACTTGGTTGTACTTAGCGTGACTGAGTATGTTGAACCAGGGCCTTCACTACCATTTGACCCCACTCTGTTGCTCATCATTGGTGGTGCAGCAGTGGTAATCGTAGTCATTCTTGTTGTCTTCATGAAGAAGAAGAAAGAATAGACTATTCATGGGTAGTGCAGCAAACTACCCATCTCTCTCTTTTTTTCCCAACAATACAACAACAAAAAAGGCAAATACACCTCTCGGATTCAATGGGAAGAGTCGGGAGGCTGAATGCCCTGAGCAAAAAGCGTGCTACTGCATCACCGCAACGTCTTGCCTATGTCCAAAAGGTCAGTGAACTGAGCAGACGTGGAGATATGAGTGCAGTGGCAGATCTGATGAAGGAATACTTCTCGGATAAAAAAGCTCATCCTTGGCATTCCCTCTACAAAGACATCGAGAAATACTGGACTCGGGAATATCCAAAAAAAGATGTGAAGGAAACTCTGATCCTCCTTCGTGATGCTGTTTTTAGTGTGTTTGATATACTATCACTTAGTATTGCTTTGGAAGTACCAACTTCTGATCTCGTGGACATCTTCACAAAGGTATCAAACTGGGATGAAGCGCGTAGAAAGGTCAGGAATAGATGTATCGAACTCGTGGAGGAATTGATACAAAAGAGAAAGACTAGATATCTAATACCATCAGCGCTAAAGCGAGAAGGACTGGGATTTCTGGTTTCGAGGATAGAATCTACTGAGCTGGAGACATTCAAAAAAGCAAAACCAAAGATGAAGGTAATATCAAAGAAGAAGAAAGTCTTGGATTTGACATCACTGGAGAAAAGCCGCATAGGCAGTCAGTTTCTGAGGGAGCAGATGGTGATGGAAACTCAAATCGATAGTGGAAACCCCCGAGTTTCTCAACTCCTTGAGGCTTATGATCAATTCCTGCTAGATTTAGAGATAGATATGAGCGTGTCAATACCTGAATCTGTTCCAACAGAACAAATCACTCTGAACGGTTCTCCCATAGAGGAGATAGATGAAGAGAAGCCAGTCACAACCAGACGAGTCCGGCAGAAGTCAGTGCAACCACCATTGTCTGATTTCATTGAAGAGAAGAAGACCGTCAAGAAAAAACCCAGAAAGACCAAAGTGCAAAAGAAAGGGAGGGCAAAGAAGAAATGAGCAGGAAGAAGACAATCTCAGATCTTCGAGCTCTTGAGATGAATGCACTAAAGGAACTCAGAAAGATTGCTTACAACATCGATTCACCGGATCTAGGTGTGATGTATGATGCTGTTGGAAAACTCGCCCTCAACAAAAGAAACAGGTCGCTCCTACCGAAGGCAACTGAGCTATTTTCAGCGACTGATCAAAATGTGAAACAGGCGGCATTCACAGTAGCTGGTAAGAATGCATTTGGTAATTACATCGCACTACTAATCACAGAGATGAACACCTTGAATCCTGTAGAAAGAGAGCAGGTGCTTCAAGGTATTCAGGAGATGTTCTCGCAAACTGGAGGACCTGAATCAAAAGGGGAACAGAAACCCTGGATAGAGTCCTTAGTGAGTCTTGGCAAGGAACACCAACCCACAGTGTTCAGTCTAATGAGATTTCTTGGTGACCCTGGTCGCAGATGGGTGACTGCACAAATCCGCGATAACATCTCCAATATCTCACTCGGGGCGATACCAGCAATTAGTGAGTTTCCCGGAAGGACACGAAAGAGACTAGTCAAGTTATTGGTGGATATTGCTTCCAAAAGGAGAAGAGAGATGCTCCCCTATGTCTGCGGGATTGTGGATGACAAGACATATGGCTATCTTGCAGCCTTCCTAAAAGGGAGTTCGTGGCAGGAAAGGGCCGAGATAGCAGCAGCGATATCCAATGTGGGGATACAGTCAACCTCGGGTATCATAATGGAGCTTGTAGGCGATTCAAATTGGCAGGTAAAACAGGCACTTCTTGAGAATATCAATATTCCACACTCAAAATTCACAGCAATTGCCAAGATGCTCAGTTATCTTGTGAAGGAAACACACACACGAGTCAGAGGACAGGCTGGGCGCACTCTCCTGCTACTCGGTTCAGTGAAATGCCTAGATTCTAATCTCAGTGAACAAAGAAAGAAAATTGAGAAGCGATATCGAACACAGCTCCTAAAGGCAGCACAAGCGAATAAGGACCTTGATGCGGAGTGGCTTGGTGTTAAGAGTGAAAGAAGACCCAATGCAGGACATATTGAAGAAGGTCTCTATGGATGATATATCAATAGATTCTGATACTTCTGAAAAACCTGAACCAGTCGGAGTTTCTCTTTCTGACCTCGCATCTGCCTC
>Ga0180437_10010168_pt1 | contig 11522 bp, 9 predicted proteins | sample SS_ome_4_FD_132410 | JGI IMG/M metagenome (GOLD analysis project Ga0180437, IMG submission 132410) | Hypersaline lake sediment archaeal communities from the Salton Sea, California, USA - SS_3_D_1 metaG | ecosystem: Environmental > Aquatic > Non-marine Saline and Alkaline > Hypersaline > Sediment... | reverse complement strand
CTTCGACCTGGAGATAGCTCGTCCTACCGTTGAATTCTCCAGTGTCGAGATCGACGTCGTGATTCTTGCCATGATTGCCCGTACCGGAATAGTCCCGGCCGTCCCCACTCAGTTTCCAGTAGCCTACGAGTCCATTCTCTTCTTCAACCATAATCCTGTCCTCCACCGTGGGATCGACCACCGTCGCTCCTGCTTCAGCAGCCATCGCAAGCCTCCCCCAGGAGCGTCTCCGCAGCCGGTCTGGAAGGATCCACGTGGCAGTGTTGGATAGATGCCGGCCGCGGCGGTCGTGCGCAAAAGGGGAATTTTATGCCAGACTGCGCCCAGTGCTCCCCGGACACGCGCCGACGCAAACGCATCCATAGCCGCCACCAGGCGCGCAAAGCCGGGACGGAGTCGAATGTGCATGATGTCCGAGAATAACTGAGGCTGTGCGCTAACCAGCCCCTTTGATAGCGCCTGCCGTGATACCCCGAATCAGGGTCTTCTGTGTCATGACGAACAGGATCAACACAGGTATGGTAATCAGGCTCCCCAGCGCCATGATAGCACGAAAGTTCATATTGAGTTCATTGTTGAAGTAGGCCATCGCTACCTGGAGGTTCCGGAATTGATTCTGCTGTCCCAGAATCAGGGGCACCGTGAATGCATTCCACGACGCAACGAACTGTTGAAGCAACACAGTCCCGATGACCGGCCGGGCCAGAGGCATCACCACACGCCTAAGCACACCCAATTCGTTTGCGCCGTCGATCCGGGCCGCGTCCAGGATCTCCGATGGCATCTCCATGAAGAAACGGTACATAATCAGAATACTGAACGCTTCCGCGGCCAGCGGCAGCACGATTCCGGTGTAGGTGTTTGTCAAGCCCAGGTCGTTCACCACCAGGTACAACTGAATCCCCACGAGCTGCTGCGGGATGACCATCGTCACCAGGAAGAATACGAGCAGAATCCGGCCACCGGGCAGATCGCGATTGGACAATGCATACGCTGCGAGCAGGCAGACCAGGACGTTGAGCAACGTGCCTCCCACGCTGAAAATCAGGGAGTTCTTCACCCACATGGAGAATTCACCCGCCCCCACCCTATCCATCAGAAACTGATATGCCTCGAGTGAGACGTCGTTGGGGATCACCCCTGAGATCAAACCGGTGTCCCACATATCTTTGTGGGTGGGTCTGAGGGAGGCCACGACCATCCACGCATACGGGTACAGGATCGTCACTGCAGCCGCGGCCAGGATCGCGTACACCAGGGCCAGCCTGATCCCATTCAGCAGACGGCGTTTCGACTTCGCGCTCATGTGTCAGCCTCCGTGACCCTCAACTGCGCCACCAACACACCCACCACGATTAACAACATGACCACCATGCCGGCAGAGGCCCGCCCAAACTCAAACTTCTCGAAGGCCAGTTTGTATATGTGATACGACAACAGCTCAGTCTTGCCCAGTGGACCGCCGCCCGTCATCGTGTATACCAGCGTGAACGTGCGGAAGGAATTCAATGTGCATAGAATCAAGGATACCACGAAGGCAGGCTTGAGTTGGCTCAGGGTGATGTAGCCAAACTGCTGCAGGCCGCTGGCACCGTCGATCGCCGCGGCTTCGTACAGCTCCGGTGGAATGAGCTGCAGATTGGACAGGAATATCAGCATGTAGAAACCGCACCCCATCCAGACGAGCACCAGGATGATTGAAAAGAGTGCCGTGGTGGGATCGGTAAGCCAGCCCACCGGCGGCAGCCCAATGGACCGCAACGTCGTGTTCAGCAGTCCATAACTCTCATTCATGAACCACTTCCAGACGATGCTCACGACGACGCCCGACGTGACGTAGGGCATGAAGATGGCAGCTCTGAAGAAATTGCCAAACCGCAGCCCCTTTACGTTGAGCAGCAGTGCCAGGAACAGGGACACGACGATCATCAGCGGGACAGAGATGACCGTGAAGATCACTGTCGTCTTGAGCGACAGCAGAAACATGGGATTGTTGAACAGCTTCTGATAGTTGTCCAATCCGATCCACTCATTGTCTGCAAACAGATCGAATTCCTGAAAGCTGAGCACGATCCCCTTGACCAGCGGATGGAGCCGAAAGATGGCGAACAGGGCCAGGGCCGGTATCAGAAGCAAATAGAAAAGCACGTGTTTGCGGATATTGTGACCAAGTGCCTTGTGCATAGTTCCTCCTTACAAACCACATACAAACTGCATATTCACTCCTTGAACGTGAAGCGCCGACCCTGATTGGCCGACAAGACCCTGTAGTCGCGGTTTCCAAACCGCGCGGCTTGGAAATTGCGGCTAGACAGCGGACGGCAGACTGGGACAACCGGGGGCTGCCACCCCAAATCAAGAACGGCGTGGGAGGAGAGCCAGTCTCTCCTCCCACCCGCATAGCGGACACGATCTCTACGGCCAGACTTCCATGATCTCCTGTTCGGCCGCTGCCAGCTCGGCGGCGGGATCGGCGTTGGGATCCAGGATGCAGGCCTGCACGTGACGCGACAGGATCTCCTTCTCCTCGGCGGCCCAGTTCTTGTCCCGCACGAAGAAGATGTAGTCAAGCGTCGGTGCCATCTCGTTATACACGTATTGGTGCGTCTCGCTGGCCCCCAGGGCTGCCAGATCAAGATCGTTACGATACGTGTCGCCCGCCTTCTGGAAGTAGAGCTCCTGGGCCTCCTTGGTCAAGAGGTGCGCGCAGTACTTGGCCGCCCAGTCCGGGTTCTTCGTGTTCCTGGAAGCACACACGGCTGCGTAGTCCCCGATCGAGTAGGGCTTTGTCCCTGCAACCAGGGGCGGATACTCCGAGATGACCCAGTTCTCCTCGCCCATCCACGTGTTCCAGTTGAAGATATTCCAGGTTCCACAGCGGCCGCTGCCGGCGATGCCCGCCTCCACGTCGCGGTATAGCTCGGCGTGCCCGTAGGTGGACGTGTCCGGCGGGGAGCACTTGTAAGTGTGGATGCAGTCCTGAATGAACTTCAGGACCTCGATACCGACCTCGGTGTTAAAGTTCAGTTCGCCGGGCTTGACGTGTTCTTCGCGGGCCGCAGCCATCAGATACCGCAACTGGGTTGCGCAGTAGTTGCGCGCCAGTGTACCGAAGAACACGAACCCATAGGTGTCGTCCTTGCCGGTTCCGTTCGGGTCCTCGTAGGTCATCTTCGTGGCCAACTCGGCCCACTCAGCGAAATCCTTCGGTTTCTCCGTACCCCAGCCCACGGCTTCCATCCAGTCCGTCCGGTAGAACATCAGGATGATAGCATTGCTCCCCGGTAGGCCAACCAGGTCCTCGCCGAAGGTCATGGAGTCGATGGCCCCTTGAGCCATCATATCGTACGCCTCGAATAGGCCCGTCTCCACGTAGTCTTGCAGCGGCAACCAGGGCTGGTACTTGATCTGCAGGTCGAGCATGGGATCGGAGTTCATCCACAGTGAGTCAGGTTCTGTCCCAGCCACGAAAGACGCCAGCAGCGACTGGGTCCAGTCGGTGCCTGGAATCTCCACCATCTCGAATTTGACCTCGGGGTTCTCGGCCACGAACAGCTCGCTCACCTCCGTCCACATATCCTCCCATCCCGCGTTGTTCTGCCAGAACACGATCGTCACCGGCTCTGCTGGTGGCGGGGTGGCCGTCACGACTTTCTCGACCTCGACCTCGACTTCCTTCTCAACTTCGACCTCTACGGTCTCTTTGACCGTCTCCACGACGACCTCAGGCTCAGGGGGCGCGCACGCGCTCAGCAGCACCGTCCCCGCCGCCGCTGTGGCCGCCCCAGCCAGGAACTGACGCCGGGATAGTTTTTTCTTCTCACTCATGGTTGGTATCTCCTTGATTGTGTCAGCAAAACGGTCCTAACAGTATCGTCAACCAACGGTCCAACACTACGTCAACCTGATGCCATAGACACCTCCTCCCACTCTCCCTGGCCACCGAGACCACGAGCGCCAGGCCATAGCCCGTTCTCCCGACGGTTGCCGCCCCTTTGACCGCTTTGCGCACACAAGTGGCGAGCAAAGAGATCAGATCCGGTAAGCGACAAGCTGACTATGCTGATTCGCCCTCGGCCAGATAGCGGATGTAGTAGTCGCGATTTTCGTCGTCCATCTGCCTGAGCCGAATCGCCTGGTAGTTCCAGGCCAGATCACGCCGGGTGAGGGTTTTGGCACAGGCTGCCTGCCGGGCCGATTCCACGTACTCGGCAGGCACCCCGATCTCCGCCAGACGAGAGCTCAACCGCGCTGCTCCTTCTCCGTGTAAAGGGGTAAGCGCAGCAACCTCGGCCTTCAGCTTGTCCTTGTAGCCCTCCCGCTCCACCCAGGCTCGCGGCGCATCCGGATCGGCCAGAATCTCGGCATAGCCGGTTGCCCTGATCCAGTGGGCATACGCCTCTGCCAGCTCGCGGTCCTCGCGCCGAAAACGCTTTAGAACGTACAGAAAAGCGTAATCGTCCACAGACAGATCCGGGTCCCAGGCAAATTCTTCGTATGCCTGGTAGAGATGATCGGTCTCAAGATACTTGACGCCCCGGATCTGGTAGAAAGTCACGCCGTGTTGGGCGAACAGGCGCGACACTTGCTTGAATCCAAACTCCGGCCACTCTTCGTGCATACGATGATACAGGTAGTATTCGCTGCGCGGCACGTAGTTGCGCATCAGGAAGCGTGGAAACGTCGCCCACCAATCGATCACTAGGGGATCGTACACGCCCCTCAGGGGCTCAATCATCTTGCTACCGCCCCACGCCTTGTATGTGAATGGCCGGCACTGAGGGTTCCTGGCCTGGGCGATCTTCACCATCTCCTCGAAGTAGACGGTCGACTGATCCCAAAAAGTGTTTCGACACTCCACGCAGTTGCAGCGCGTTTCCGGGTGCTCGCACGCCTGCAGCCCAACGCCGTTGATCCCCGGATACCGATCCATCACCTCTTCCCAGTACGCCCGCCACAGCGCCAGCACCTCCGGCTTGCTGCCGCACACCCAACTGGCCGTGAGCCGGTACTTGAAGCGTCCGATGCCGGTCCGCTGGAATTCTTGCCACGCTTCGTCCCCCAGGATCTCCGATCTGTCCAGGTTAACGCCTGCCAGCTCCGGGTAAGCGCGGACCACGGCACTCCAACAGTCCGGGAAACTGGCGAAGACGAACACCTCCATCCCACGCCGGTGCGCGTATTCGAACATGTCCCCGAAGAACTCGTGCTTCACGTTCGGATGGTACGGGTTCACGGCCTCCGGGAACCTCTCGGAAGGATAGACCAACCCAAAATCCAGATCGAAGGGAAGTAGGATGTGATTGATCTTGTGGCTGACCAGCCAGTCGACGAAACCCTCATAGTCGTACCCATCCGCTGCGCCCCACTCCCTAGCCCATTGGTCCGGTGGCGCCAGTTCGTCCGGGCCTCCAATGTTGGTGAACATGCTGCGAACCTCATACGGAGATCGATGAATCGTGGGCAGAAGCCGGGTTCCCACCCAGTCCACCATCAGATCACCGCCTCGCAGGAAGAGCCGGTTGATCAGTGTGTGCACCCCATACAGGATACTCAGCCGGGTGTTCCCTGCCACCACCAACGCATTCTGCCCTTTCTCCTTGGCCAGGTAGATCACGAAGTCCTGCGGCCTCAGATCGTGCGGCTGCAGCAATTGGCGGTTTGCGATCTCGGTCTCCAAGTCTTCCGGTACGCCCAATACGGCGTGGGCGCGCAGCACATCCCGCACACCCAGGTGATCGGCGGGCGTTCCAATCAGAACACGCCCTGCCAGGTGTGCGTCGTGCCCCTGCGGTACGATGGCCGGTCTGGCCCCGGAGATCTCTTCTATCGCCTCGGCCAGCATCGCTGCTGCGCACACGTCCTCATCGTTCTCCAGTGAACTCACGACCAGCGCGCAGGCGGGCTGTCCACCTGCCGCGAAAACAAATGAATTCTCACTCACCGTTATACCACCTCATCGTCAGCCGCCCGTGCTGCCAGGCCAGAGCAGTTCCACCCGACCAACGGGCCATAGATCTCGGGACGCCGGTTAAGCCAACGGTTGAACCATGCCTCCCGGCGCCGGCGAGCATAGTCCATATCCACCTCTGCACACACCATCGTCTCCTCCTTCCCCGCCCGTGCCAGGAAGGAGCCGGTGTGCCTGAACGAATCCGGCTCAGAATTGGGGTAGACCATATCCTCAAAGTAGACAATAGCGCTGCCCCCACCGTCTGAAGTTAGGCCGGCAGCCACGTTGCTGGCCACCACGACCACCCGGTTGACGTTGGCGTTCATCTCCAGGTGACAGGGATTCAACTCACCCCGATTGTTTAACCAGAACAGCAACTCGCATCCCCGCAGAGTGTAGATCCGCGCGACTTCGGGGAATAGCCCGTCTTTGCAGATCATGATCCCCATCCGGCCGAAGTCCGTTACGAACACAGGGTACGTGTCGCCGGCGGCAAAGGTATCCGCTTCCGCCGCAACCGTCCCACCCCGCGTGTCCAGCGCCAGGTGCGTCTTGTGATAACGACCCACCGGTTCCCCCTGCCGATCGAGCAGCAGAGCCGAATTGTAGATCCTATCGCCGCACAGCTCCGGCAGGCCAACCAGTACGTATATCTGCTTCTCCCTGGCAGCGGCCGAAAGCTCGGAGACGACTCCACCGCGAACCTCTTCGGCGCACGCGCGTAGATCGCGGGCGTAGCCACAGGTCGACAACTCGGGGAAACATACGATGTCGGCCCCCAGCTCCGATGCCTGGCCGATGTACGCCAATATCCTGGCCAGGTTGGCCTCGACGTCACCCTCCTCAACCAGCAGTTGGACACAGGCGAAATGCGTCACTGCGCTATCCTCCCCCAGAAAAGAAGTAGACTCCGTGTCTCTCTGACGGGGAAAAGGCTCCAAGGCCCGGAATCATCCAGCCCACGAAGCCGTGCGACCGGGAATACCTACGTGATGTTCACTTCCAGTGGTGGCTCTGGATGAACGATAGGTCCAATCTCAAAAGGTTCCGGGAGTTCGTAGTTGAAGCAGTTGAAGACCGCTCGACGGTGGGGATGGTCCTCGGGCACAGCCGTGAGATTGAAGAAGGAGATGCCCGTCAAGTGGTCGGCGTGGGCGGCATCCCGCTTGACCTCCGCGGCAAACTCCATCATCGTAACCATACTGGGAATCGACGTCCAGAACCGGCCCATACTTGCGACTGTCCATGGTACGGGTGTGCGGCAATCGAATTGCAGCCATACTTCGGGAAAGAACGCCGCGTACCTCTCGACTTTCGCTTTGAACTCATCGTACAGCTTCCGGTCTGGCCGGCTGAGATATTGCACGTGGACGAAGTCCAATCCGGTAGCCTCGGGACGGATGATCGCCGGAATGTGTCCCCAGCTTTCGTCCACCTCGGTCAGCCCGATGCGCAAGCCGGGGTTGATCGCCCTCAGCGCCTGGGTCACCTCGGCCGTGAATTCGGCCACGACCTGGCTGCGATACTCCCTTCGTTGGGACGGCGTCGCCTCCCACAGGTCGATCCCGTATCGTTCGCGGAAACCGCGCTGCGTGTGCTTGCACCAGCACTCCTCGTAGGACCGATAGCGGTGGTGATCCAGGTATACGCCGTCCAGCGGATCAAGCAGCTCCGGCGCGGCGTACCGCTGCACGAACTCAACCAGGTATTGGAGGATCGTCTCCCGCACCGCCGGCACGTCGGGACACAGTTTATGCAGCAGGACCCCGTACCGGTTTCTCTCCAGCCAGTCTGGATGATCCGCATACAACCAGGAATGCTCCATCGACATCAGCTTGGCGTAGTACTTGATGCCATTCTGATGCGCGTACTCGATCACCGCGGGCAGGTACTCGGTCCCAGGCTGAGCGTTGCGACAGGATGGATTGCGCCATTCCTTGTAGACGCCAGATGGATAGTCCAACCCCCAGCGGTCGTAGGGCTCGCACAGTCCATCCTGCCCGATCAGATGGCTGAGTATGGTCACGCCGTGCTCTGCTGCCTCGTCCAGCAGCCGTTGGTTCCACTCCAGTGTGTCTGTGGAAGGCCCAGCCTGGTAACTCATACTGGCTTCCAGAATTCGCTCTGCAAACAGGGCACGAATGGTATGCATTGCTGACGCCTCACCCAACCAATGGCCGCCTCATCCGTCCAGTGCCTCACCCTTCAGCGCTTTTTCCTTCCAGTCGAGATGATCGTCAAATACCCAACCCGCCGGTGAGATGATCCACAGCACGGTCAGCGGGGTGTTGTGCGGGTTCTTCAGACCGTGGTAGGTGTGCGGCGGGAAAAACACGGCATCCATCGGGGAGATCTCCCACTCCTCCCGCGCCTCGCCGACGACGACCACCCCCCTGCCACTCACGCAGAAGAAAATCTCCTCTTGCACTTCGTGAGCGTGGCCCGGTTCACAAACTCCCCCTGGCTCTACGATAACCATGCCAAACGTGAGATGTTCGGACCCCACCGTGGTTGGGTCCACCAGCTTGTAGTTGACCCGTTGGTGGAGCTGCAAGGGCTCTACGTCATGCGGGTGCAGTTTCACAGGTTTTCTGGTGGCCAAGTCTCATCCTCCTTGTTCGAATGATAATGTGTGTACCGTGTACAACGTCCTATCCAGGTTACTGCCGCGTCTCCTCAGGACGGACGAGTCGCCCGTCACTGCGGCGCACCGGCGCCAGCTCGATCTCAGGTTCCGCCTCTCCGGCCTGCACCATTCTGCGGATGAGACGCTCCCGCATCACTGCAGCGACCTCCAGGTGGGAGTCCAACCCCACCAGGTTGGTCAGCTCATACGGATCCGTCTGCAAGTCGTACAGGAATGCCTCGACGTACCCGTCTGAGGCGGGCTGCTCCCCCCCGTCCAGGTCGGGAGCGACGACACTGTACTTCCACCGCTGCGTGCGGACCGCCCGTCCCACCTGCATCTCGCTGACTTGGATGAAGACCTCCTCCGGCCATCCGTCCCGCTCGCCTCTCAGAAGCGGCAGGATCGAACGTCCTCGTACGTGCTCGGGGATGGGCAACCCCGCGGCGTCCAGCAGCGTCGGCAGCAGGTCCACGGTGCTGACCAGATCCGGGATCCGTCCACCGCCGTCGAAACCGGGCCCCTGGATGGCGGTCGGCAGGCGAATCGAGCTCTCGTGACAGGAACACTTGTGGCACCCGTTGCGCGTCCTGAAGTGACAACCGTGGTCCGAGGTGAATATCACGATGGTGTTGCCCACCAGGTCCAGGCTCTTGAGCGCATCCAGCAGCCGGCCCAGCGCTTCGTCGATCCGCTTCACCGCCCCGTAATACCCCCCCAGGTGCTGATGCGCCGACCCCCCCAGCGCCGCCAGGTCCGGTGGAATCCACCCGCCCATGTATCGCTCCCGGTAGCCGTCCGGCGCGACGAAATCGTCCAGGTAGTTCTGTTGGTGTGGCTCCAGGAACGAGAGGAAGAGGTGAAACGGGTTGTCTTGGTGGTCGACGACGTATCCTATCGCCGCGTCGGTCAGCGCATCCACGCGATACCCCGGAAGCTTGACCGGCCTGCAGTCGTTGTCGTAGACGATCGTGTCGTACGGCTCAGAGGTCCACTCCAGGATATTGGCGCCCAGCCAGTACTCGTAACCGCCCCGTTGGCCTTCGGGGACCGGTTCCTCTCCCGCCAGGTGCCACTTGCCGATGTAACCCGTGTCGTATCCTGCCTGGCGGAAGCAACGCGCCATCGTGAGCGCGTCGGACGGCAAGGGGATATGATTGACAAACAACCCCGTCTCCGTCGCGTACAGACCTGTCTGCAGGCAGGACCGTGCTGGTCCACAGAGCGGCTGGCAGGTGAACGAGCGGGCGACGTGCGTGCCGTGCTGCGCCATCCGGTCGAAATTGGGCGTCAGATTCATCGGGTTCCCGTTGACACCGGTCGTATCCCAACGCTGCTGGTCCGTGAAGACTACTACCACGTTGGGACGATCGGGATGCTTCTTGCCCACCGCCATACCCTCGCTTTCTTGATTGTATCCCCGGTCTTCTTCACCGAAGCAGCGATCCGCACGATGCCCGCACCTTCAGTTCCGGCTGGAGGACCACCCGGCGCAGTTCCCATTCTTCCTCTTCCGGCCACTGGATCTTGTCCAGAAGGATCTCCGTTCCCTGTTGGCCAATCTCGTAGGCCGACTGGGCCACGGTCGTCAAGGGAGGCTCGACGAACGCAGCAAACTCGATGTCGTCGTAGCTCACGAGGGCCAGGTCCTGGGGCACTTTCAACCCCACCTCCCGCAATGCCTTCAAGACCCCGATCGCCAGCAGATCGCTGTAGGCGAAGACGGCCGTTGGCGGTGGAGAGAACGTTCTCACCACCGCCTTGGCCTGCTGATACGCTCCCTCCAGGAACAGGCCGCACCGTATGACCAGCGTAGGATCGAAGGGAATGTCACATTCCTCCAACGCCTGGCGGTATCCGGCCAGGCGCTCGCGAACGCTCGATATCTGTTGGGATCCGGTCAGATGGGCGATGTGCCGATGGCCCAGTTGGCACAGGTGGGCCGTGGCCTCGTAGGCGCCCAGGCGGTTGTCATTGATCACGTAATCCGTTTCTATGTCTTCCAGGTACCGGTTGAGCAGAACGAAAGGGACATCCTCCCGTACCAGCCTGTAGAGGGGAACGCTGCCCACCTGGATACTCGTGATGAGCATCCCATCTACCCGCTTCTCGAGCAACATCTGGTGCGCACGCAGCTCCCGCTCCTGATCCTCGCTCGTATTGCAGAGGATTACGCCGTACCCATGGGCGCTCGCCGTATCCTCGACGCCGCGCACGAGCTTGGCGTAGTACGGGTTGGCACTGTCAGCGACGATCAACCCGAGAGTCTTGCTGTCGCCGGTGGCCAGGGCCCTGGCGTGGACGTTGGGGGCGTAGTTGAGTTCCCTGGCGATGGCCAGGATGTGCGCCTTGGTCTCTTTGCTGATATCTGGCTTGTCGTTCAGCGCGCGCGATACCGTGACGGTGGAGACCCCAGCTCGCTTGGCGATGTCCGCCATAGTTACGCCCATAAGCACCTCACAAGAGGAGTGAGAGAGAGGTTCTCGTTATCGGTTACGGTTACGCTTACGTTAACGATACCGTAAGCGCTAACGATAATATACCACAACTTCGTCCCCCTGTCAACCCCCGGCGTCTGACATTTGGTCATAATTCCGAACACTTCATCTGGAGGGCGATTCTCTGGCCCAAATTGGGCAATGTACCCCACCAGAGCCCCGTTTTCGCCTGTCTTTTCGGTGCTGTGCCCACAGTCTGCGCTGTCTTGCCATTTATGGCCGAATCTCAGCCGCCGTTCATTCGTTCGAGCTGCGTTCCAAAACTCACTCTTCGAGCGCCAGCCAAAACCGGGACTGCCAGGGATACGTCTGGAGGTGCAGTCCTGTCAAGTCAAATGATAATGTTACCGAACGGCAATCGTTAGGTCAAATGATAATGTTACCGGGTTGTCCGCTCCTTTCTTGGATTTCCATAAGTGGTTGATGGGGTGCCGGCAGTCGCCGT
>Ga0180437_10010166_pt1 | contig 11523 bp, 13 predicted proteins | sample SS_ome_4_FD_132410 | JGI IMG/M metagenome (GOLD analysis project Ga0180437, IMG submission 132410) | Hypersaline lake sediment archaeal communities from the Salton Sea, California, USA - SS_3_D_1 metaG | ecosystem: Environmental > Aquatic > Non-marine Saline and Alkaline > Hypersaline >... | reverse complement strand
TGTACATGGGGCGGCGGGAACGTTTGCGCGTCGACCGTGCGCGAATGGCGTTGCGTATATGCGGACCCGCCGCCCAAACCGGCCGCCTCGGCGGCCCGTCCCATTTTGTTCAATAGCCGACCGGATATCGCGTACGATTGGTCGGGTTTGTAATCGGATTTGAATGTTTCGCGCGGCATTATGAGGTAAACAATTCCGAAAGGTCGGCCAATTCATGCAACGGCAAAAAATCGCCGGACCCTTCATGTTGGCGGTATACGCGTTTGAACATTGTTCCTTTGGGCGAATAGATATGATTATGCCCGTACGTTTGGCCGTCCTCTTGGTATTCCTTGTGCGAAAACCGGAAATCCAATGTCCACGGTTGGACCTGTGCCGACGCGCCGTTCCATACGTACGACCGGGAACCCGATACGCCCATGAACATGACCGTTTCCGGATTGGCGTCGAAAAATATTTCATGCGTAACCGAATTGACCCGCCCCAACATGGAAATAATTTTGTCCCAATCCGGATTGAGGCAAAGTTTCCATTTCAACGTATGCTCGATCGTCGGCATTGTTTTGACGATCGGCGCGGTTTGGTCGCGGTTGGCGGTTTTGGCCCCTTCGGTGTCGCCGATGCCGCCTTCGGAAACGTACGTATTGGTCGGCGGGACCGACAAAAATTCGCCGCCGACCGTGACCGAATGTTCCAAAAACGTCGTCGGGTCCGCCGGGTCTTGTTCGTTGTCGGCTGATTCGAATTCAGTCGCGTAATTGATCGTCGCTTCGTAAAAATCGCAATACGTCCCGGCGGTCGCCCCGGCATCATACCCCAACGGGTCGCCCGGTTTGCCGACGTTCGATTGCGGGGCGAACGCGATGTCCTGGGTTACCAATATCCCCGACCCCGGCATGCGACGCCGGGGCGGAACATAAAACCCGCCGAAAATGATCGTTGGCGCCGGTAACGATTCGGCGAAAAATCCGTCGACGTCCGACGCGCGGATCAAATATTTTTCGACCGCTTTTGCCCCGTCGCGCGACCCGGAAATTTGCGGGTATCCGTCCATCAACTTATACGGAATTCCGCCGTACGTTGAACGGTCCCACGTCGATGTATCGCTCGAACAACCCATGTCGTCCCCCGGTTTATGTGTCGGCCGTTTCGACCGGCGGTTTGGCCGTATTTTCCTCGATGCTTTTCAATGCCGCTTCCTGGCGGTCGCGGGATTGTTGGGCGATGTCGCCTTGTTTCAACAATTGGTCGTCTTTGGTTTCCGCCTTCATTACGTTTTCTTGCATTTGGCGGCCCAATTGATCCAACGCCGAAAACCCGGTTACGACCTCCAATTTTTTCGCGATGATTTTGTCGGGCGTCGATGGCGGCGGCGGACCGGTCGTTTGTTCCGCTTCCTTTTTTTTGCCGACGCGTTCCGCAATCATTCCGGCCGATTCGATTTCGGCTTCCCGCTTGGCGTCCTTTAGTTGGTTCAATAATTCCGTTTGTTTGTCCAACGCGGCTTGCATGGCGGGTGATGGTTTGTAATCGGCGAACGGGTTTCGTTTCGCGAACCCGGACGCGAACCCTTCTTGGACTTTGTTCACCTCGGATTGCATTCGGTTGAAAACGTCCTGGAATACCTCGCCGAACGATTTTCCTTTGAATAGATTTTTGATCCCTTGCCACACGCGTTTGAAAACGTCGGCCATGAATTTGCCAATTTTGATAATGACCTTGACGACGAAATCCAAAATCGTCGTCCAAACGTCCAACCATAGGCGCAACATGCGACCGGCGGCCCACGCCAAATAGCGCGGGAATTCGCCGAATTGATCCCGGACAAATTGAATCGCGATTCGAACCGAATTTTTTATCAATTCCCAAACGATGTCCCATTTGTCGACCAATACCAACAGCCATTCGGCGATGTTCAAAACCATCTCCGAAATCCAAGTGATCGCTTGCGATACGAACCCGCCGACGGTCCCTTCCAAATCGCCGAATGCGGTTCCGAACCGTTCGTTGATCGCGTCGATTATGGCATTCCACGCGGCAAGGATTCGTTCGCCGATGATCGACAACGCCTCCTTCAAACGTTCCCATGCGACGCTGATTCGGGCGACCGATTGTTCCCACGCGTCGTTTTGTTTGGCCAAAGCGACCATGTATCCAATCAATTTAATAATGCCCGCCAATACGCCGCCAATGATGACCAAAACCGCCCCCGCCCCGGTCATAAACAACGCCGTCGCCAACGCTTTGCCTAATGACAAACCGGCCATTCGCGCGGCGATCATCGCGGCGCGTAATGTCATCAACGCGGCGGTCGCGGCCCCGGCTTGAACGACAAACCCGTCGGTCGCTTTGTTCAACGCGACTAGTTTGTCAATCCATGAAATGGTCGTCGCCAAAACCCATTTGAACGCGGGCAATAATTTTTTGCCCATGGCTTCGCCTAGCGCGATGACCGCACCCTTTAGGGTCGACAACAAACCGGCGGCGGTCGTCGATTGTAATTTCATCGCGTTGAAAAACGTTCCGCCCGCCGACGTCGCGTCCATCAACATTTTTTGGATAAATTCGAACGTCAGTTCGCCCTTGCGGCGCATTTCGACCCATTGGGCCCCGGTAATCCCGGCTTGCTCGGCCAACCCCCGCAACATAACCCGCTGCGTTTGGAATCGTTCCTCGACCTCGCCGGTCATTTTGCCCTCGCCTTTTAGTTTGACGAACGCCCCGATTAGTTCGTTAATATCCCCGCCCGCCCCGGCGGCCAAATCCCCCATCATTTTGACATTCGGCAAAACTTCCTCGATCGCCATATTGGATTGAACCAATTGTTGACCGGCCCGGCGAATTTCGGTTGGTTCAAATGGCGTTACGACCGAAAATTGATTGAGTTCCCCCAACAATTTTTTCGTTTTTTCCATGTCCTTGATTATGACGTTGAACGCGACTTCGGATTGTTCGGCGGCCGTTGCGATTTGCAACGCCCCGCCCAACATGGCGCCGCCGCCGACGCCCAACCCCAATTGGCCCAACAACCCGGACATCGATTGCACGTTCGATTGGATTTCCGAACGTACCCCGGACATTTGCCGTCGAAACGGATTCATGCGGGCGCCGATTTCAACAAATGCGGTCGCCAATTTCCACGCCATGTTACAACTCCCCCGCTTCAAGGCGGGCGATCATATCGGCCCGTCGTTGGGCCCGACGTTCCCGCCGTGCGCGACGATCGCCTTGTTTCGCGCGTTGTTTTTCGGCCCGGATTCGCTGGACTAACGACCCGCCGGGTACGCGGGGCATCAACCCCTCGCTTTGCAACCGTCCGGCCGACGCCCGCCGCCGACCGGCCAATTTCGCCAAATCGTCCGAATCGACGATCAACAGCGTAATTTGGTCCAATGTCAAATTTTCAACGTCCGACGGTAAACATTTGTAATGGTCGCAAATCGAACGAACGATCAACGGCCAGTTCGACGACGACGCTTCCGACGTTCCTTCCGTTTCACCTCGGCCGTCGTCGTCGGGCCCGCGTCCGAGGTCGGCGAGTTTCCCGCCAATGTTGGTTCGCTAATTTCCCCGACGCGGTCGACAATCGTTTCCAAATCCTCCATCGCATCGCGGAACACTTCGTCCGCATCGTCCAACGTCAACGACGGGTCGCCGCGTTTCATCGACAACCATGTCATAAACAATTGCCCTTCGGGCGTTTTGGACATCCACCACGCGGCGTATTCGACCGGTTCGATTTTCGTTTGGATGTTGCCGTGGCGATCCCGGACGAATTGCCCTTGGCGATCGCGGACCGGCATTTCCATTTCGCGGGACGGCAAATCTTCGCATGATATTTGCTCGATTTTTTCGAACGCGTCGCGCATCAATTCGCGGCGTATTTCCGGGTCGTCGACCAAATCGGCGTTTCCCGTATACGTTTCCAACCGTTGGCGTTTGTAACGCCGCAACGCTTCGTCGCGGGCCGCCGTATAATCGGCCAAACCCAACGAATGGATTTCGACCGATTTTCCATTTTTCAATTTATGGACCGCCCGCCGTCGGGTGGTCGATTCCAAATGATCCGACATGATTTCGCGTCCCTCATGCAATACCGAATTCGAAAAACGGTCGCGAACCGGGAGGATCGACCGATCCGCGACCGATTATTACCATTCGCCGGGATGATTACAGCGAATGGACTGGTGCCCCCGCCTCGCCGGGGTAGTAATATTGGCCGTCGGCCCCGAAATCGGCCGACCATTCAACGACTTCTTTCGAATCGTTGTCGTACGTAACCGTGAACGATGAAATCAACGCGCACGGCAACGCCCAATAATCGGCCGCCGTTTCCCAAAGGATCAATTCGACGACATCGCCGGGCATGAATAAATCGTACACCTTGGTTCCGGTATCGAATTTCCCGGCAATCGAACCGGTCCCGTCTTTCCGGGCGGCGACGCGGTTTGTAAACCCGCCGGAATCCGAATCGCCCCATGCCGATTCGCCGACCGTCGGGTTGAACGTCCATTGAGTCAAACGCGCGACCAACGTCGAATCGACGACCGCTTTTCCCAACGATCCGGTTCGCGCTGTGGTATTCGAACAAGCCATTTTTTTACCTCCAAAAATTGGATTGCGTATAAATTAAAAATTTCCGCCGCCGGGTTATGTCGTCGACGACGACGAGGACGACGACAACGAAGACGACGAACTAGATTGCGACGAGGACGACGAACTAGACAACGACGACGACGTCGACGACGATGTTTCGTCGTCGTCATGGCGGGCCAAAATCCACATGTCCCATTCGACGTCGCCACCATTGGCGGTCAATCGTACGGTATGCGAAACGCCGTCCTGGATGTCGAACGCGTCCGTATCCGGTTGGTGCATGATGAATATGCCGCCGTTTTTCAACGCCGCGCCGTTCGCGACCGTCAACGACGGAATCCATGTTGCTTTGCCGGTCGGGTTCGTTACGTTGATTTCCAACCGACCGGTCGAACCGCTCGATTGTTTAATCATCAACGTGACGATTTCCTCGATCGCCATCGCTTGCCCCAACGCGTCGACGCCGTTTCCGGCCCCGATATCGAACGACGCGAAATCGTACAAATCGATATCGATGGACGCCCCCGACGACAACGATTCGCCGACGGTTTTCCACGCCCGGTTGGCTTGGGACGCCGAAACGCCGTTGTTCAATTTCCCCGAAATTACCGTCGCGGAAAGGGACGCCGACGTAATGTCGCCATCGTCCAACGTATTTTTTATGGTTGATTGAAACGAAATTTTGATTTCGCTTTCCGCCGATCTGGTACCCATGAAAACAACCTCCGTTTTTTATGCGGGCAAATCATACACCGCGTCAATTTTGACTGTAAACGTTAACGACCAACCCCATTCCTCGTCGCCCAACCGTTGCGAAACATCCGGCCCGCGTTCGGTCGAAATCCACGCGTCGTTGCAAACCGGCAACGCGTTTTTCGGGTCGAACGCTTCGGCAATTTTTTTCGCCAAATCTTTGCACCGTCGTTTGCCGGACGATACCGAATCCGATTTGGCATGGACGACAAACGTCAGCGTATATTCCAAATATTGCCGTTCGGTTTCCGCGTCCGTCCCGGACGAATGGCCGATCGTATTTGGTTCCGAAATTGTATAAACGCAATACGGCCCGGGCGGTTCGGGGCGGGCTTCCGTATCGTTCAACGGTTCATAGGTCGCATCGGTCCCGTCGATCCATTCGTCCCGGAACCGATCGTCCAAACCGGAATCGACCCAATGCGAAACAACCGCTTCGTGTAGTTCCCAACTGCCGCGCGTTTCCGTTGTCATTAGTTCGGCCCCTGTACCCCGTCGTTCGTTTGCCCGACCGTCAATATGCGCGTTATTTGCGGCCGCATTTCGCGCAACGTCCGCCGTAAAAATTCCCGATCGCGGAACAATTCCAAAATCAAACCGTAATCCAACGTCGTACCGACCCGGGCTTCGTCGCCTTGGACCTCATAAAAAATATCCTTCATTAATCGGGTTGTGTCCGCTTTTGGGAATTCGCCACGATTCGATCGCGATTCGGGCCGGACCCCTGTTCGCCCCGTCCGCGTCCGGTATTTAGTAACCGGCCGCGAAATGTTTATTACGACTTTGTCCCGCAACAATTGGGCGGCCAACCGCAGCCGCGCCGACATCGACATGCGCAAACCACGTTCGACCTGTTCGCCGAACCAACGGATGCGTTCATCGAACCGTTGTTGCCGACGCCGCATCGCTGCTTCTTGTTGTTCGCGGGTTGCCATGTCAAAAAACCTCGATTTTTCCGCGCCGCATTTGCAAACCGTATTGTTCGCAAACGGCCCGGATTTCCCCGATCCATTCCCGGGCCAATTTCGACCCGGATTCGTCCCCGCCGTCGTCGACGCCGGACGGTTCCCCGAATTCCAAAACGTATTGCCCGCCGTCGGCAACGTTAACCAACGCCGTAGCCCACAAACCGATATCGAACGAAATTCCTTCCGATTGTTGCGGCGTAATATCGACCCGCGTTCGGACGATCCGGTCGGCAATGTTGGCCGCTTCGGCGGTCAATTCCGAACAAAAATCGTCGATTGTTGTAACGGTTACTCGCATCGCGTCCCTCGTTTGTTACGTCCGGCGCGGGTTGTTTTCCTCTTGGAACGCCGCCCCGTACAAAACCCCCAATCCGGCCGAATAATCGGTCCCGGCGACGTATTCCATTTCGACCCCGACGAAGGATGGTCCGGCCGAAACAATGATCGAATCCCCCGGGCGTAATCCGGGGTCGGATTCAAAATAAACCGTATGCGAAATCAATTGGTCCCGTTTGGCGAATTCGCTGATTTGGTTCGCACTTGCCATTTGGACCCACGCGGAAACGCCGGTCGCAACGTTGGTCGTCGTTTCCAAATTGCCCCCGTATTCGTCGCGGGCATACGACGGGCGCCGATGCGTTACCGTATGCGGCAAATTATCAATCAGGGACATGTTCCAACCTCAAACTTTCGTATATCCGGACCAACCGGTCGGCAATTTCGGTCAAATCCAAAAACGGATAATCGTTCGCCATTTCCTGCAATTGTTCGATCGACCGTACAAATTCCTCCGCGTCGATTTCGTTACAAACAACAACCCGGAACGTTACGTATGCGCCGCCGACTTTCGCCATCGATCCGCCCTCCATGTTGGGGCGTATTGTGCCACGGCGGCGGCCCCCATTACAACCGCATTTGTCCCCAATGGACGTACGGTTCCAATTCGTCGATCGCTTCGCCGCACAATGCAACCGTCAAACCCGCAATATCCGCCCCGCCGGACCCGCCCAACGAATACGAATACGACCCCAACGTTTCCGATTGTTTCGCGCCGGGAACGTATCCGACCCGGGCCGATTTTTTCAAATTTGCCCAAGTTTGCATCGCCTTCGTAATTTGAACCAAAAACGCCCGTTTGATTCCGGACCCGTCCAACCGGGCCGTCGTAATCGTCCCGTCGGCCGCCGTAGCGTCCGTCTCAGCGCGTCCGGCCAACTCATCCGGCGAATATCCCGCCCGGTACGTAACGCGCACAGTGCCCGGTTCTGTTGGCCAGGCGCTGGAACCGAAAACGCATCCGGACATACAAACATTCGATTCGTCAAATTCTTCCCAATAATCGGTCCCCCGGGTTTTTTGGGACGCGGTCGCAAACGAATTCGTCCCCCGCCCGAATTTGCCGTCGTAATCGATCCGCAAATCCGTAATTTCCCGGACCGGCAACCGGGCCAATTGCAATGTCGGGTATTGCGGGGCCCCGCCGCCCCGATAGTACATTTCGGCCCGCCGATGCGACGAATCGACCCCCCAACCGACATCGACCCGCGTATACCCCCCCGCCGGATCGGCCCGGGGGTAGTATTCGGTCGCTGACCGTTGTTCGGGGTCGTAACCGATATGCTTGACGATCCGGTTTTGGACCGCTGGCAGCAACAACGTCAAAACGGCCCGTTCCTCGTCCGTTATGGACGACAACAACCCCAAAACGGCCCGGGCTTCGGCTTCCGTACAAATCATTAGGTCAACCCCGTATCGCCCCCAGGCGTATCGTGAATGATGAACGTTCCCGATTCGGCATGTTTGATCCGGCCCGACCCATCGGACGCGTCGACGATCGCGACTTCGATGTCGTATATGCCGGGCGTCAAATCCGAATCCTCCGCGACTAACAACAACGTCGACGGATTCGCGGCCGTTAACGACGACCCGTTCGCCGTCGCCGCCGCCGAATCCAAATCCAACAACGGGGTCGCATTGCCGCGACCGATTTTGACCCGGACGACATCGCCCGACGCCAAAACCACATTGTCCCCGTCCGCGTCCGTAACCGTAATCAAAAACCGCGCGGTACGGTTTCGATAATGCGTAAACGACAACCCCATTTTCCGACCCCCGATTATGTTGGTTTCGTAACCGTCGCGCCCGCCAATCCCAAACCGGTAACGACAATCGACGCCGCGTCCGGAAACATGCCGTACGTCGACGCGGACGACGACGATTCGGACGACGACGAGGACGACGAGGACGACCCAGACGACGACGATTGCGTTGACGTAGAAGATGACGACAGCGACGACAATTGCGTACTGGACGACGACAGGGACGTCGACGACGACGAAACCGATGTCGCCGACGTTGTCATCGATGACAATGTCGAAAACGACGAACCGGATTGCGACGTACTGGACCGGGACGTCCATGAACGGGTCGACGATTGCGATGTCGCGGAAATCGACGACGGCGACGTTGACGTTGACGACGAAGAAGATGTCGCGGACGACGTTAACGACGACGACGACGAAATGGACGTCGATGTCGATTGCAATTCGCTACTCGACGCTGACGACGCCGTCACGCCTAGGAAATCCCAACCAATATTCCCGCCGTTGTCGACGTTCGCCGGGTCGGTCGCGTCGATATCCCAGCCTGTTCCGGTGCGAATTGAATCCGTAACGTGCACGTCGAACGCATAGTTGGACGAACCGGCCGTATTTATGAAATCCAAATCCTTGATTTTCAACAACGCAACCGGGCCGTAAATCCAAAGGTCGCCGTCATAATCAAATCGGCCGTTCGACATCGACGGCCCGGACCCGTCCCAAAAACGAAACCCCGTATCGCCGTTGATCGTAACGTTGCCGGTCGTTTCGATCCGTTGCCCGTTCGCGTCGAAATCGCCATCGTCGCCCGTAAACGATTGCGATTCGAGTTTGCCGTCCAACGTCAAACGGCCGGACGCTTTGTCGACCACGACGTCCTCGATTTCCCCGACGTCCTCGAAATCGATCGACTGATCGCTGGTCCCGCTAAAAGTAACCGTTCCGGTGCCCGCGTTCCAAGCGACCGAACCAGCCGCCGCCCCGTCCCACGAGACGTCCCCCGTAATCGCGATATCCGGGTTATTTGTCGCCCCGTCGGCTGTGTAGGTATTACTGAGCGGGTCGAAATACAGGTCCTTGATCGTATAGGAACCCGCACCCCAGCGCATCCCCCGCCCGCTTTGGTTCGTGTAGAGTTCGAGTTGCGTGTCGTACGTTGCCGCCGGGAGGACGACCGTCGTCGGGCTGTTCTGGTCGAGCCATATCCCCGCGCAGGTAATCGAACCCGCCATCGCTGACAGGTACGCCCCCGTTCCCTCGAGTCTGATTTTTCCCGCCCCGGTAATCGACGCCCCGGCACCGACCGATCCGACCGCGTTGCTGATACCCAGGAAAAGGCCGGATGCAACCGAAAGCGACGCCCCGGCCGAAAAATTGACCGCTGTCCGCCCTTCCCAGATCGTCCCGCCTGAAATCGAATTAAGCGAATGCGAACCGGAAAACGTCAGCGTCGAGTTGTATCGGGTCGCGTTGTTCGTGTCGATCGTCGTACCGGCGCCCGTGAACTCGATCGTCGAGGTTTCCCGGGTCCAGGTCCCGGTCAGACTTGTCGAATCCCAATTTCCGCTGCAGGTTAACGTCCCGGCACCGAGCGAAATATCACCCGATCCGGCAATCGTAACGTCGCCCGTCGTCAGGTCGTAATCGTTCAAATCGACGTCGCCCGCGTTCGTCGCCTCGACCGTGAACGATTCGCATTCGAAATCGTTTGTTAACGTTAACGAACCGCCCGATTTGTCGACCGAAACATCCTCGATCGTCTCGTTTTTGAATTCAACATCCTGGTTTGCCGCCCCGTTGAACGTTACCGTTCCCGATCCCGCGTTCCATGTAATCGCGCCGGACTCATTCCAATTGACATCGCTGCCAAAATAAATATCCGGATTGTTCGAGTTGTTGTTGAACGTCAGCGTACCGCCGGAATTCGTCGAAATGACCACGCGCGAATTGAAATAATAGTCGCCCGCGTCGAATGTAAATTGCTGCGATGCCGCAACGCCGCGCAAGTTGACCGTAACGCCGGAAAATACCCCGTCGGGTACCGGTTCCAAATGGGTCGACCCGTAAAAGTAAACATTGCGGCTCGATGTCCCAGTTACCGACGCGGTCGCCCCAAACGTAACCGTTCCGCCGTTGAATGAAATATATGTCGTATCCGAAAACGTAATCGCCCCATCGACCGAATGCGTACCGCTGCCAATAATGACCCGTTCGGCTAAATCCAACGAACCGGCCGCCGTTAACGTGAAATCATCGTTGACGTAGAAAATATTTGAATCGCCCGACCGGGTATAGTTGCCGGAAATTGTAACCGCCCCCAACGCGCTTGCTGCCGATGCAACCGACAACGTCCCGGTCCCGTTGAAAATCAACGACGACGACGCGCGAACCCATGTCCCGCCGAAACCAGTCGTATCCCAATTGCCGCCGACCGTATGCGTTCCCGACCCGAAATCCATTTCCCCGCCGGACCCATTTGAAAACGTCGCATTGCCCGCGATCGAAACATTGGCCGACGCGAAATCCAATTTTTTCGTATACGTCGTATCGATCGTCAGGGATGCGCAAACCGCGTTTGCCGTTACGTTGCACGGTCGGTTGCCGTTACCGTCGAAAACGACCGGGTTCGTTACGGCCGGAACTGACGCCCCGCCGGGGCCGCCCGACCATTGCGACCAATTGCCCGAAACATGCCAATCGTCGTTGACCGATCCGACCCAATAACGCGTCGGGTCGCCGGTCGACGAACTAATGGACGACCACGAACGGGTCGATGTCATGGACGACGACGCGGACATCGATGTCCATGATTGGGTCGACGATGCGGACGACAATGTCGTCGACGACCAGGATGTTACCGAGGACGACGAGAACGACGACCCGGACGCCGATGTCGTCGACAATGACGTCCACGACCGGGTCGACGTTTCGGACGTACTGGACGAACTGGACGACGTTGACGCGGACGTCCACGACCGGGTCGAACTAACGGACGACGACGACGACGTTACTTCCGTAAATTCCCAACCGGCGTTCCCGCCGTTGTCGATATTGCCCGGGCCCGTTGCCGCGTCGATATCGTTTCCGGTTCCGGTTCGAATTGAATC
>Ga0180437_10010165_pt1 | contig 11524 bp, 10 predicted proteins | sample SS_ome_4_FD_132410 | JGI IMG/M metagenome (GOLD analysis project Ga0180437, IMG submission 132410) | Hypersaline lake sediment archaeal communities from the Salton Sea, California, USA - SS_3_D_1 metaG | ecosystem: Environmental > Aquatic > Non-marine Saline and Alkaline > Hypersaline >... | reverse complement strand
CACTCAACATCATCCCCATAATTAACCTCTGTGCCTGCTTGGGGTTTAAATTCCAACACCATTCTGGCATACATTTGTTCACTGCACCCAGACTGAATTGCTTCAGATAATCACAGAGTTGGACACTCGAGATATTATACAAATTACCATCTCTATTTCGGCAAATATGAAAGCCGAGCTTATCACAACAATCCGTCAAGGCAATCTTAACACGCTCTTTATACGCTGCAATTACAACAACACCGCCTACTTTGCCCCCTCCTGTACATCCTTCAGCTAACCAAATACCAAAAAATGTCAACCATGCATCCAAGTCCAAATGTTGTGCCTCAAAACCTTGTTTTCTCTTTTTACTCCCATTCTTCACATCTGCATCGTTAGACGCTCTACCCTCTCGGGCAGGAAGAATAAATTCCGTCATTGGTTCGGGTGGTTCATAGACATCGATATTCTTCTTGTAGTGGCGGCGTTTACCATAGATTTCTTCTGCTGTTTCGATACGATACTTCTTAGGTTTCCCTTGTGGTCTAGGTGCGACATACATCCGATGATTTGGGGTAACTTTCAAGTCAATGTGATTGGATTTGACACAATACATTTTTCCCTCATAGGGATAACTTTGGACTTCAGTGGGCTTCTGATACACCAGAGAGGGTCCCTTTTCGGTTGTCACCAATGTTGCCACTTGATGCTCTTTCGTCACTTCTCCAATTGGGATCCATCCTTTTGTGGTCAAGACTTGATGATCCGGGGTGTAGCAGGCAAATTTGTCTCCTTCTTCCGGGGTACAGATTTGTCGGTGCCGAACTTTAGCCGAGAGTAGACCGTCATCTTCTGTGGTTAACATCACCTTGTCAATAATCCCCTGTTGGGTCGCCTTCATCATGATACTTGTGTCGCGAATTTTCGTGGGTCCTTTCGCATCTTCCTCCAAGACGGTGCCTCGACTCATCAAGACAGTGGTGGCATCTGCCCTAACGCCCACTTTTACGAGTCCGTCGGCTTGAATGTGAGAATAATCGCCGCGTTTCCTTCCAACTGAGATGTTTGGATCCATGACTTGAAAGCGATCCTTTTGGGTCCCTTGATCGCGTTCCTTGTGCGAGGCGGTGTGAAAGACCCAGGACCGGAATAGGCCCATGTCGATGGCGGATTGCTTGATGTAGAGCGAATCTTCTTGGTTTCCGCCGTCTAAACTCATGATGGCAGCTGTGACATTGATTCCGGCGGGAAGTTTGTAAAAGCCGAGCATTTCATGTAACATTGTTCCAATCAAAGGTCGTTCTGGGTACCAGAGTTGATAGGCAGTTGTATCCATGCGATCCAGCATGTTACTGGAGTGGATACCTTGCGCTTGTTTCCCCATCGAGCACTGATAGGTGACGCGGGGACCTTGATTGTGATTGGCATAGGGGACGCTGGAGGCACTAATTCCAAGAATCATGGCTCCATGTAATTCACTGTGGGTGTACATGGGGTTATGAATCGTTGTGTCTTGGACATGCATGGAAATACAGAGAGTACTTTGCTCAAGCGCATCCACATATTCAATCACTTGCAGTTTCAACAGGTCCATCCAGGTGCAATATTCGAGATCTTTCTTGTGTTCCTCAGTAAGTCTTTTCCACGTCTCCAAGATAATTAATGGTCGCATATTGCGTCCTCGATCGGTGCGCACATGAACCGCGACAATCGTGCCCTGCCAGCGCTCTACTGACACTCCAATATCTGGGGAGATTGATAACGTGCGGCGCAACCGACGAATCTGCTTCACAACCTCGTCTCCGTCTCCAAACGTACCGACCAAATGTCCGTAGACAAAGAGAAAGCCGTACTTGGAGAGTCCAAGTAATTGTTGAGGAACCAGATCTTCTAAACGAGTAATCGGAGTGGCTTGACAAATCAAGTCAATGACAACAGCGGGTATGGATTCAGCCGATAAATGACACATGGGAGTAATGTTTTTGATGAGTCCACAATCTTGTCCTTCGGGCGAATTGAAGGGGCAAATTAAGCCCCAGGTGGTATTGTGAAGTAGACGAGGGGCAATATGATTGCCTTCTTTCCCCAAATGGTTGATGATTTTTGAGTGTTGCGCTTGTGTACCCAAGAAATTTAACCGATCCATATCCTGCGAGACACCAGTTTGAGTGGCTTTGCCTTTGGTAGCATGCCAGCGTCCGGTGGCCAAGGCATCACAAATGCCTTTAGTCACTTTGATGTTGTTAAACACTTTGTAGATGTTGAGGGGCTTCTTTTTTTCCAAGAGTTGTAGAATCGCCTTTTTCACTTGGGGAAAGTAGTGGTTCATCACATACTGGCGCGTTAACCCAGCCATCAATTCCAACGGTGTTTCTGTGTTTTTGTTGAAATAGCTATCCTTGTCATCAAAGACATTCAAATTACGACTTTCTTCGTCTTGGCCACTGAGCTCATACTCTTCAATCTTATCCAAGAAGCGGCAGGCCATATAGCAAATATAAAACGCCTTTTTCCTAAAATCTGTCTCTTCCGACCCTAAATGGGGCAAGACTTCTCGATTGAGATTTTTCATCCCGACCCGATATTGACCTTCAATGAGTTTTTCCTTGTAGGCTTTGCCGATGCGAAGAATGGCCCCACGCTGTGTCCAGACACCTTGATGTTGAGTGAGAGCATTATAAAACACTTTCTTGTACCAAGGTCGCCAACGTACTCCAGCAACGGCCATGAGCATCTTCATAATCCCCTGATCACTAATAATCCCCAAGGCACGCATAACGAGCACAAATGGTAATTGATCAATATAGGGTAAACGAATCATCAGGCATTGAATCTTTTGTCGTCCCACCATGACGAGATTCATGTACAAGGTTGAGGTCGAGCGAAATTTGCCGGCATGTTCGGATCGGACTTGACAACGATAATTGCTGACATCTTTGGGTGGAAAACACAAGACCCGATTAAAGGTTGTTCTTTCCCGATACATCAACATCTTTTCCTTCCCGTTAATAATAAAATGGGCTCCGTCGTCATACACACAGTCCTTGTCTCCAGGTATTCCATCAGTTAAGTGATCCAAAAGACTCTTCACCATCACGGGGTAGGAGAAGGGCTGGACATACGGAATCAACTGACAATGAATGAGTTTCCCTTTGGTTTCCAAGACGGGTACATCAACTGTCTTGCTCTTGACATCTTCGGAGAGAATATACACTTTCCAAAGCAAGTGGATATAGGCTGGAGCTAAATAGCTCAGTCCACGTAACCGACATTCATTTGGCACGACTGTGTGCGTTTCTCCATCCGGTTCTTCTACTATGGGTTTTGACATGATAAAGTTTTTCACTTCAAACACGTGCCATTCCGTCTTGTGATGGACAAGAAAAGGCGAGGCATTTTTCATAATCGTTCCCAAGACTTCGGTTACCAGCTCATTATACGATTCTAGTTTATTCTGAGAAAGATGGCGATTCTGATAATAGATCTCAATCACTTTCCACATAAGCTGCTCAGTTGGAACATCCATCTTGAGCGGAGAAAAGTTTCTGGAATTTGATGAACTTTTTAATAAGAAAACACAACAGTTTTGGACTATGCTAAAAAGTCTTGGTTTTTTCGGATCCGTGATTGAGAGATTAGTTATAGGTTTCCTCGGGTGGCAAAATGGTTAGAAACTAAGTTTCACAGGGTGCCAAACATTAACGGATGAGCATGAAGGGTTTGTCTCTATGTTTGTTTTGGTGTTATGTTGGTCTTGTCGCCAGCGGGGCCTCCTTTTTTATTTTCTTGTGGGGGCCATGGGTTGAGAAAAATGAAGCTCGCTGGCGTAGCCGACAATCGCAATATGAAAAGGACCTGGCTGTGTATTCTGCGCGACGAGATGAACTTCTTGCAACGTTTACCGAACGCCGGTGCTTCCTTGATACCTGACGGGTCGCATTTCAGAAATTACAGCGTAGTTAGAAGCCGGATTGATCACTTCTGTTTCAGATTGTTGGTTCGGTCAGTTACCAGTGGTCCAAGAGAAAAGCCTTCGGATTTTACTTGTGCCAAGTTCTGTCAATTGGTCTCACGAGTCTCCTTTTATTTTAGGATGTGTCTCTAAAGAAGTATTGATTGATTTTGTCTCCCAGCATTTTAACTATCCGTTTTCTTGCTATGCTGCCGAAGATCAAGTGAACGGAACGTCCACAAAACCGTCTTGGCCCGAAGCTGATACATGGGCAAAATACTGCAAGCAAGAATATGGCTTCTGCATGGACGCGACTCGCATGCTGTACACGATTGCTTTTGTTCTCTATTGTCTGGTGGCCTTCTTGGGCCTCGTAGGCTGTGTTTGTGGGTTAACGTTGCCCGGAGATTTCAACCCTAATGCAGATAAATCAGACACAGATACACCAGGGACTCATAAATCCGACGCAGATGCACATGTACCAGACGCTTATGAAGCAGACCAACATGCATCAGGCGCTTATGAAGCTGACGCTTATGAAGCCGATGCAGACGAACCAGACAATGTCCTTCAGCCTAAAGATTTTGAACATATGCTTATCTTGCCGGCTGATGATGATCTTCCAGATGTTGAATTAGGGGACAAATGCGTTAACAATTGACCCTAACACCGCTACAACCATTGAAACAATTGCAATGATTTGCACAACCGTGTAGGGATTTTTCACCTTGATGGCAAAAGAATCACATGGGAAGGGGGGATTTTGCAGACTCTTCTTTGTCTTATTTAAATAAACGCTCAAAAAGATGACCAATGTAATGGTAATGAGAAAATTAGCCAGAAACCGTGTAAAGACAAAGCCCATTTTTTGTTTTTTCAATGAGGTTTTATTTTTTTGTCTACTTTAATCTACAGGCAACTAAAATGCTTGTAAACACTTGGAGAGAATCATCCGGAGAGGTCACACTTACGGTCCACGGTTCCGATGGAGCGGGACAGTCACATACATCAAGACTAATTATCTCGTTCTCATCTGTCTTTGGATTTTTGATTGTTTTCCTAACGGTACAACTTTGACTACTAAGAGTCACAGTTACTTCGGATACTTGTTCAAGAATGAAAAGGCTGATGGTGCATCCACTAAGTGTTCCTTGGGTACATGTAAATGTCGGAGCTTCAGGAGAACTCTCGATACAAAAGTCGGCAAGAAAATTAAAATTAATTTCCCCAGGATCGTATTCCCCTTCCTTTGAACTCCCCAAACTAAGGCAGCAATCAGTACAGTCTGCGGTGTCACAAATACCCAAGATGGCCAGTCCCCTAGGAATCTCAACACTTTCATCGCCAAGATTTGTAACTTCCACTTGAAAGGCTTGGCTCCGATCACAGAATTCACAAGGCAGTAATTGGGCAGCCAATTGCGGGGATGCACTATCACAGCTAGTTGTTCCTTGCTTTAAGGTAAATTGCAAAGCCCCCCCCACTGGATTCTCTAACACAACCAAAATTTGACTGAGAAGCTGACATTGAAAATTCTCTCCACTCGCGCTGACATCCCCAAATAATGTCTGCTCAAACGTTACAAGCTTTGATTCCATTGCATTCAGACTAATTGGTCCGGTGACTAGGGCAAATCGAGGACAACACTCGGATGTAATTGTTGTTGGACTTGTTGTACTTGTAGTTGGTTTGTGATGACTGAGCAACTGTCCTACACACAAGGCGATTTTAGCAACTGTGTAGAGGTCACACATTTTTTCATTCCCGCACAAAAAAAACTGCTTTTTTATTCTGCTTTTCCATTGTGCTTCACCATTGTGCTTCACCCATTGTGCTTTTCCATTGTGCTTCACCCATTGTGCTTTTCCATTGTGCTTCACCATTGTGCTTCACCCATTGTGCTTTTCCATTGTGCTTCACCATTGGGGTTGTTTTGCCCAATTAGGCGTCGGTGCGTAAGTCGATAATACAGCAGTGCAAGACTCCCCTACACAAACACCGACTTGACGTGAGAGAATATTCCACAAGGTAATTGATAATTCCATTTTTCTTAGACCAGACAAAAAAATTCTTAAAAGATGTAAGGTTCCTCAAAGGATCTTTTTAGCTTCGAAGGCCATTTGTATATGAAACTATGATAAGGAAACTAATACGTTAGCAGGATCGACCTTAATTTTTGCAAGAAAAGGCACAAACAGTTCTGGAGACTCGAGGTGTTGAAGAGGGACCCATTTAGAATGACGATGGTTCAACTTGGGTTTCAACTTGCCCGTTTCTCCTATGAGCACATACTTGCCCGCATCGCCAGCATACGTAGCATATTCGTAGCCCTTAATGCCAGGCGTTTTTTTAGGGAGCGTCGTTTGTTTCAACTCCTTCCACGGTAGATAAAACCCTTCAAAGGTCACTTGGTTAAGCAACTCGTCCCAATGCTGTGGATCGAAATCAACTAGAACTTGGAATTGCCGGGGAAACTCTAAATAGGCCGACTCATCAGTGAGTGGAATCAAGGTTGTACCGTCAAAAATGGAAAATTGAGCAGCACGGTACTCGGGCGCATCAAGATTGCGAATAATGTCTCCTCGGTTGAGTTCCTTTGCGAGAGAGGGATTGACTAATAGTAAAACTTCCCATGCATCTACGACATCCGCGCCTAATGAAACCGAATAAATTTGCGCCCTTGAGGCCTGTTGCAAGCGAGAGAGAATTTCTTTGGTATCTACTGGAAAGGACACTACATAATCCGGGAGGACCTTCGTTTCGGTTGCAAAGCGAACCGTGATTTTTTGTACAGGAGTGCGAGCCAGAAACCGGCTAAGAATCTTTTGCGCCTCGGCTAGGCTTGACGCTTCAACGTATCCATCAGGACCTTCAAACTCCAAGGTCGCAGGATACACATCTGTAGTACCTGCTTCCGTCTCAAAACTTAATGATACCATGACATCCGATTTACGTAATAGAGAATTATGAAGTACAGCAAGAAGCTCTTCCATCCTTTTTTTGTAGGTATTTTTTTTTTACTTTTCGTTGTCTGATACAAGAGATTTGATGGGCCTAAAGATCTCAAGCGCGCACAGCTTGATTGGAGAGGATTTCCGATCTCCCCCTTGGCACTTTGCCTATATAACACAAGATTTGCGAAAAAGTTTCAGTTTAAAATAAGTTGACAATAGAAAGAAAGAATGACCGACGAACTAATTTTAAAATGGGTAATGGACCATAAGGAGACATTAATTGAAGGCAAGGGTCGAGCAAAAGATCGACAGTTTAAAGAAATTTGGACCGACTTATGTACAATCCGCTATCAAGAGAGCAAAGATGAGGACTCGGTTACTCAACGCATGATGACATATTTAGATTCGAAACAAGCCTTGTTTAGTAGCGACACATATCTTACTTTGTGCAATCGGTTAAAAACGGCATATGAAACCGAGAACGTGGGCTTATTTGAGCTCCGTTACATCAAATATACCCTCACTCCTCCGATTTCCCCTGCTGTTTCTGGCAAAACATTTACCATAAAACGGTTGAAACGAAAAGCCAATGTTTTGGCTCCGAAAAATGAGATTAAGATGGCCCAAAAAAAACTCAAGAGGACGGGTGAAATTGACTTAGTTGGGGAAGGTTATGATTTGGGAGAAGTGTTGGAAAAATTGGATCCTTCAGTTCCCGATGGGTTTACATTTACCCAACTCATGCATATGGACGAAGAGGATGAGATGATGACTGTTTCCGGGGTGCGTTGTTTCTTTAATTTGATGCCCAGAAACATGATTACGCACATTACAGAGCTTGGGACCGTTGTGCAGAACAACGCAAAGAATAGTACGCCTCTATTCGCCAGCCGTAACTCATCAGAGCATAAGGCGGATTAACTTTAACAACACACCATTCCTTTTGTAAGTCCACATCAATCACACAATGTCTCACACCCCAAGCGCGGTTCGCTGCCAACCCTTGGTCCAGAAATGCCTTCGGAGGCGGGTCTTCCTTGATTTCTCGTGCATCAAAGAGAGATTCACTACAAGCATGACTTTGCTGTCGCAAAAAAGGACAGTGCTTTGCAAATAAATCTTGTTTGGTCAATGCCAGAATAGCTTCTTTAGAAGAGAATTTGAATTCAAGCTGATTTTCCTTGAGATACGTCAGAAGTTCTTGGTCATCTTCTTCAACCCAGGTATTCTGGACAGGATGCTTGAATGATTCAGTTTCTGTATAGTTTAATTATAGTTTCATAAATGGTTCAAGATGTGGAAATCCTTATTGTACAATATTCTCTACAGGAAGGACCACTGCTTGGACCTGCACTCCAACGCTTGCTTCACTGCGGTCCACTTTCCCAGCAAGAAATCGTCCGTTATCGCACCTATCTTTGCTCGCAAAATCCCGCATATCGCATATTTGAAGATGCTTGTGGAACTGGAGACGTCCCTATTCTTCAGTGGTTAGTCAAACGACATTCTTTAATCATTGAAGAACTCTTTGAAGATGAAGAGGATATTTATTGGGGGGTTCGTCAGGCAGCAACAAATGGCCACCTTCACGTCTTGCAATGGTTGAAAGAGTTGGGACTCACAGTTAAGGATGTCGAAGAGACCCAGAATTATTTCCCCGCTGTCGCAAGAAATGGTCACCTTCATGTCTTGCACTGGTTAAAAGACTTGGGTGTCACGTTTACGAATGACCCAGATGCCTTCGCAAGTGCCTTTTTTGGGGCCCAACATTATGGTCACGCTGCTGTCGTCAAATGGTTTGAAAGTATTTACCGAGAATCTCTTTGAGTTGTACCCGCAAATTACAGGAAAACGACGATGTTCTTAGTCCAAGTCTTGGAGCTGTGTAACCGTTTCAAACTTGGCCACGTGGCATTACGGTAAAATCGAAAAGAAACAAATACTTATCAAATGATCTATTAAATTACCAATCAGTTTTTGACCCCGGAAACCGTAGAGAAACCAAAAAGTGTAACAAAAAACCGACACCTCTGTAACTTGCTGCCACTCGTCGCCATTACGTGTAACATAAAGAATATGCTTCATGCTCATTAAGATACGCTTCATGATGTGGTGGTCGGATCTGTGACCAATAGGTTACCGACCATTCCGCTACAGTAGTGTAAGCAGCATATTCTCCAATCAAGAGGCAGATATCGCGCGGGAGGTCTAGCCCGACATAGATACAATCCGACATCATTTCGCTGTAGACTTTATGGAAGAAAGCATCATTTGTGGGCCAGACGCGCTGAGTAGGCTTGGTGGGAATGCGCGGAATAACCTCATTTTCTAAAAGCCAGCGCAAGATGCGTGGAGACTTGCAATCTAACGCCACTTCATATGTAAGAAACTGTTTAGAGTACGGGTTAGTGCAGGGAAGATTGATAAGACTGTAAGTATGTCCTCCCCTAGAAGTGCCCATAGAGGGCGTGCTATAAAAATAAGGGAGGCTCCAAAGCGGACTGGGTTTGACCCTTTGCCACCATTGAAGCGATTTCAAATCATCCCTTCTTACTATCGCGTCGATAATTAATGGTGACAGAGAGGTCATTGTAGCAAATGGGGTCCAAAATTCACGCCAATATGTCGCATTCTGTGCAAAGTAGGGATTGTAGAAGAAAAGTGCCTCCACCATTGAGGGCCAAGGTTGGGTTACGTGAGAAAGGACAAACGCGACCTTCTCCCAGGACTGGATATAGCGAAAAGCAACCGAAATGATCCCATATATACTAAACTGAGCCGGCACGGAGTACCGGTATGAACACTCTGAGAAGCGAGTATACTGAGGAAGAACGGGTATTTTCCGTGTGCGGTTCCCGTAGTAGGCGCTCCGATAAGCGGAATAAGGAAGATCAATTTGTGCATGTGTGTCGATGAGTGCTTCCAATAACTTCTGTGCGCATCGACGGATATATAAACGGGCCCAGTTCTTGGCCGATTGCGCGTCGTGTCGTCTCGTTTCTTCCTGTATGTTCTTTGCGTGGAGAGTGGCTTCAGTCTCGATTGCCTGCTTGAGTCGCGTCTTTTCCTTTTCCAACTCCGCTCTCCAGCTGTCCATATCAAATGAATTTTTTTAAGAAACTACCAGAAACAAAACAATGAACTGCGCTTATTGTACCCAACTCTTCAATGAGGATGATGTTGTGATTACAGGAGTGGACATGTGTGGTCTTTGCTACGCAAATATTTTTTCGCCAGAGGCTCTTTCAGCTAGCCAATGTCAATGGTGTGGGAGAAAAACGGATTTATTTGTCTCATTGGACGAAATAGATTCACATAAAATGATTACTGACCTCGCCTGGATTTGTCGTCCTTGTGTTGCCAAAAAGTGCGACGTCATTCCTCCTCCGCCAAGGTCACCCATCTCGCCGTATCCCCCCCCTGGTCCCCCGCCGTCACCCTTTTCACTCCCTTCTACGCTTGGTACGCCACAGTCACCCACCTCGGGCCTTGGGCTCGCCTCGCCGCCCCCACCACCACAGACTCCTCCACCTGGGCCAAGATACTCCTATCCATCCACACCCCCTCCTCGACCATCCTTTAGCAAGACACGGGCTTCTTCTGGGAATCAAGTGCCTCTTTATAAGAAGAGGCATTAAATAGATGATATTCCGTGAGCAAGTGTGTGAGAACGGGGACAACTTCAGGATGGTCGGCAATTAGTTCCGATTGAAGAGTATACTCGAATAGTTGAGTAAGTCGTAGACGTGCTACGCTTTCAGTCTTTGATTGATACACTTTGGTTAATAATGTAATAAACTTGTTATCCATCATTTGTTTGTTTCGCCAAGAAAATTGCATGGTGAAATTTAACGCAGTTTCTCTCCCCGCTCAGACTGTTATGTAAAGGCGGAAGGGTGATAAAAGAGTGTTGGTCACTTGCACAAAAATGCCGAGACCCGTTTTGGTCGGTTTAGTCATAATAAACACCGGACCAGTATAAGATTCCGCTTCAATCACGGCCCAATCCGGTTCCTTGTGTGTAATGTTCCGCACTAAAACTGTTTTGTTCCAAGTGATCCATTCTGGTTGACGTGCTTCCAAATAAAGTGAGTCACCTACAGACAAATCCTGTGTCGTCAGAACTTGAATAGCTTCTTCGTAGATAGTGGGGAGAATGTGCGTCTTTCGACCGGTTCGAGTCAGTTCCTCTTTCCACTGCTCTACAAGAGATTTCATTTTTTCCCGCCACGATTTAGGAACCTTGTAAGTTTCGACGAAATTGTTTTTGGTTTCCTAGTTTCCTTATAAACTATTATCAAATATGCTCCTCGCTCGACATTCTGCTCCCTCTTTCAGCTCACATGTGCCTGGAGAGGTCGAACCCAGACAATCCCTCCCCTGCAAGTCGCCAAAGGACTATACCCCTCACACCATTGGCAAGAAACTGACCGAGACGAAGAGCTCCATTTTAACAGTTGTACAAAACAAGGGGACGCTCCGAATGTATGTATGGAAAGTTCCTCGCCAAACCGTGAGTTCAACCAGTGCTTCCAGCTCTCGGTCCAGCAGTCGAGAAAGCTCTCGGTCCAGCAGTCGAGAAAGCTCTCGGTCCAGCAGTCGAGAAAGCTCTCGGTCCAGCAGTCGAGAAAGCTCT
>Ga0180437_10010164_pt1 | contig 11526 bp, 8 predicted proteins | sample SS_ome_4_FD_132410 | JGI IMG/M metagenome (GOLD analysis project Ga0180437, IMG submission 132410) | Hypersaline lake sediment archaeal communities from the Salton Sea, California, USA - SS_3_D_1 metaG | ecosystem: Environmental > Aquatic > Non-marine Saline and Alkaline > Hypersaline > Sediment... | reverse complement strand
GAGGCCCAAACCTTTATGGAGGAGGTAATTGAAAACAAAAAACGCATCAAGGTGGGGCTTCCCATAGAGAACAATGGAAAGCCGATACCCCAAACAGTTGATGAGGCCCTTGAAGTCTACTTCAAAGAAAAGCTCCCGTCTTTCAGATCCCCTAGCATTGTCAAAAGTACCCTAGGGAGGGACTCAGCGTTCAAAAAGAAATTCGGCAAACACTCGTTAGATGAAATTTCAAAGAGCGACATGGAGGTATTTCGAGATTCCCTATTCAAAAGAAATCTCGCCTACGACAGCATCAAAAGAAACATGGCTACCATCTCATCCTTCTTCAATTGGGCGAAAAATCAGAAACCTCCATGGTTTCAGGGCGAGAACCCCGCGAGTCGCCTCTTCGCCTCTTGCAGGGCTACTACGGTGAATCCCGGATGGACAAAACACATTCTTAGCTTTGAAGAAGTTAAGAGAATCATTGACCTAGCCAAAGAGGAGAACCCGCAACGAGCGGATTATTACCTTTGGCTTTTTCTAGCAATGGAACGCCCCAGCGAGGCAAAACGGATACGGTTTGAGGACTTCGATACCGACAAGTGGACGGTGACGATAGCCCAAACCAAAAGAGGGGGAAAGGCAAAAGTTATTCCCATTGACGGTGAGTTACGGGAAATCTATTGGAGGCAGCTTGAAAGGAGAAAGGATAAGGATGGTTTCATGTGGCCACAGAGCTATTTCAACCCTCACGCCACGGTCTTCAAAAGATACTGCTCCGAATTAGGGATTAACCTCAAGCGGGGAAACTCCATATACATCCTGAAACATTCCGGGGTTTCATTCATGGTTAATGTCCTGGGAGTTCCCGTTAAGATCGTGAGCGACATTAGCGGGGTGAGCGTCCCGGTGATCACCCACCACTATTTGAAAGCAAGTGAAGCCCAACTTCGGCTTGCCCTCCAAAATGCTTCTTGGCACTTTTCCGGCACTCAAGAAGATGGAGCAATTTCCCGCCCTTCGCAAACTCTTACCAATCAACCATTTCCACAAAACTAACTGTAAAAGAGCACCTCCGGCACGTTGAGCTGATATTCATTGGGATCGAGGCATCTGGCGATGGTATGCTTGTACTTTCCCGTTTCCTCCTCTTTCTCCGCCAAATCGAGCACTCCGGTTCCTTTGTACTCGCCATCCTGAAAATGGATCCGCAATACCTTCGGTCGATCCGTCATTTCAACATCCTTGCTCGGGGCCGTTACGATGCCCATTTCCCCGTCCTCGAGCATTACGAGCGTGCCGATGGGATAAAACCCCACGAGCCTTACAAACAGCTTAACCAGGGTGGAATCGAAATCCTTGCCGCTTCGATCCAACAGGAGGCTTATTGCCCGATCGGAGAAGATGGGAAAAAGCTGATAGGAGTGAGATCGCACGATATTATCGTAAAAGTCGCCAATCGCGATTATCCTTCCAAACACCGTCGGTTCCCTCTGGGATGTCAACTGTGGATACCCCGTCCGATCCGCTTTGATGTGGTGTTCAAAGGCTGTCTCAATAATTCTCGCCGTCGTTTCGCTCCAGCCATTCTTTTGAACAATGGTGTTTACACTGTATATGGGGTGCTTTTGTATAACCCGCCACTCGTCGCCCGTCAGCTCATCCGATTTCTTTAGGATGGATTGGGGGATTCTCATCATTCCGACATCGTGGAAAAGGGCCGCGGTACCCAGCTGAACGAGGCTCGTCCTAGGAAGCTCCAGTTGAAGTCCCAAGGCCATGGAATAGATGGCCACGTTTACGGAATGGTTGTACAGGTACTCACCGCAGTTCTTGATCGCGGCCAGGCCCAGAAGGATAGATTCCTCGTGAACAAGAGAGCTCACCATCTGCTGCATGAGCCTCTTGACCTTTCTCATATTGAGAGCCCCGCCCTCTGCCATCTCCTTTATGATTTGGCTTGCAATCCCAAGGGCCGTAAAATAGAGTTCCCCGGGATGGTGTTTTCCCGTTGCTGCCTTGGGGAGAGAAGGCTCCTTCAACCCCAGCTTGGCCACGCTTACGGAGTCTATTCTCCGAGCGTTGAGCCGCTTCATGACGTACGGGGAGTTATTTTCATCTCCCTCCCTCAACGTCAATAGGAGAGAGATGAACTCCCTCAATTCCTTCTCATCCAAGGGGGTGTGGAACTGGAGCTTTCCGATCCGCCATCCTATCAGATTACGCATGAACGATATGAAAACGGCATGTTCCCCCGGCTTTCCCCGGATTTGCCGATTGTTCAACAGGAACCCTTCCTCAGCGATCTCCACGGTAATCCCCCCGGCCGAAAGAATGTGGGGATTGATGAGGCGGAGATACTGAGGGATAGATTGGTCCAGGGCGAGGCTATCCGTCCCATGAACCTCGGCGGCTCTCATGAGGCTATGCAGGCCCAGGATTAATTGGACGCCCAGTTGATCCCCCTCCACAGGCGGTGGGGGGGATTTTACCCAATCGGGGGGAATGAATCGAACCTCGTCTTTCTCCTCTTCCACTGGGGGTAACACCTATGATAGTTGCATTAATGCCCGGCCACACGCTTCCCGCAAGGACTCATCGCTCGATTTCGTACCCATCTCAAGCACTTCTCTCGCCTCCTCCGTACCGATTCTCATCAGGGTATCGATCGCGCAGCCCCGGATCTCATCTGCCTTAGCTCGGCCAAACCATTTCCTCCTCTCAAGAAGCGAGTACAGCAGGGGAATGGGATGGTCAGATCGAATCATTCCAATCGCCTTAAAATACGATTTGATCTCCGTTAAATCCCTCTTGTAGAACTCCTTAGACCCCATTCTTTTCATAAGGGGCGCCAAGGCTTCCTCCCCCATTCTTCCCAGGTTGAGGGCCGCAATACCGCGTATCTTGATATCCGGATCATCCAGGGATTGAACCATGTACTGCATCGCCTCCGGTCCTCCGATCAGTCCCAACGCCTGAAGAGCTTCCCTTCTCACCCGCATGTCCTCATGTCGCAGAGCTTTCCCTATATACTGAATGGTTTCCTTTCTCCCGATTCGCCCGAGGATGTAAACGATATTGCGAACCAGGTACCATCTTTCATCCCTGAGAAATGGGGTCATCAGCTCGATACCATTCCTCCCCACCTTCGACAGGGCGTCGCAGATAATCCTCCTCGGCTTTGAAGCGCTGAGGTTTCCCAATAATTCGCAGAGATGCGGAATGGAATTTCGCTGAAGGAGGAGAAAATAGTCCAAGGCCCCCCTTATGTCCGAAAATGCATTTGTTTTCAAAACATTCCCGATGGTCTCTATTCTCCCCAATTCGCCTGCCTCGATGATGACCCTCTTTATGAGATCGTCCTGCCACTCCTGAAGATCGTGGGAATTCAGAAAGATGTAGAGGCGCCTCAGTATCTGGCTGGCGTGCGTGAAGGCCCCTCTGCCCAAGAGCGATTCGATAACCCGATCTAAAAAGGAGATGATGGATTCGAAACCCTTGGTCTCAGTTTCCAGGAACATGACATCGAACAGCGTATCGATGGCATGGAAACAGAATTCGGGCTGGATCTCGACGTCTGCCCTCTCCCTGATGGCCTCAAGCTCCTCAGGTTCAACCCGTAGCTGGTCCCTCGGAACCTCCAAACCATCTCCCTCGAGCTGTTGGTGGGGAAATCCCGGATCCAATGCATGTTCCCTGATCAGTTCCAATCGCCGATAACTCGGCATCGGTTCAACATTCACTGCCCTGCGAAAATCCTCCGCATTCTTGGGAAATTCCCTGGGAGATTCCTCCAAGTGATACTGGCCTGCAACGTAATGGATATGCTGGAAATTCCCTTCCCATAAAAGGGTAATGAGATCATCCTCCAAGGGATTGAGCGTATCAACTCTCGCAATAACATCCATGAAATCCACCACCTCCCACTCCTGCAATCCCTTCTCAAATCGTATCTGCTCCAGGCCTTGCCGGTAGAAGCGAGAAGCTAGGCTGCTTTTAGCCTCGGTATGCTCGTAAAGGATTTCGTCCTTGTAATAGATCTCATATTCCGCAATATCCCAGGTGACGGAGTCAACCTTTTCGAGGAAAAATCGAAATTTATCCATCAACTGGTCTTGTAACGTTGCTAAGGCAGAATAGTCCACGGGTCGGCTCTGATAAGCACTTACGGTTTTGACGAACTGATTGGTTAAGTCCCTGGCCCAGACCAGCTCGCCTTCCACTTGTAATGCGGTCGAATCCCCGGGAGCTCTTCCCGTCTCTTCTTCTCTCTCCTCCGCCATATGAACACCAGAAACCAAAGGGCTTAGTATTAGTTATGATGTATTCTTTCAGGGAATTTGTCAACCTGTATGGTTAATTTCTTCAATTCTTCCGATTATTTATAAAACTGCCGTTGAAAAAAGGGGGACAAAGTGATATCAAGGGTGAGAAATCGGCGCTTCGAAATGGAAACCTTCAATGAGCAGGGATGCCACCACAAAAGGGGTTATCTATATCGTATCGACTCCCATTGGCAATCTGGAGGATATCACCCTGAGGGCCCTTAAAACCCTGAGAGATGTCGATCTGATAGCCGCGGAGGATACTCGAAGGACAAGGAAACTCCTCTCCCGCTTCGACATCCATACTCCGTTGGTGAGTTATTTCGAACACAACGAGTTAAAGAGGTTGGACGAGTTCTTGTCCCATGTAAAAAGGGGAAAGGATATCGCCCTCGTATCCGATGCGGGAACCCCGGGGATATCGGATCCCGGATATCGACTTATCCAAGAGGCCATCGAAAGGGAAATTCCAGTCATTCCCATTCCGGGCCCATCGGCTGCCATTGCCGCTCTGAGCATTGCGGGCCTGCCCACGGATAGCTTTGCCTTCGTCGGCTTTCTCCCCAAAAAGGGGGGAAAGCGGAGGAAGCTTCTGGACAAATTGGGGGATTCAATGTGGACATCGATCCTGTATGAATCCCCCCATCGAATCATGAAGACCCTGGAGGACCTTCTCGTGGCCTGTGGAGATCGACAGATCGCGGTCACCCGTGAGCTGACTAAGGCCTTCGAAGAGGTGATCCGTGGGACGATCAGCGAGGTCATAGACATCCTTAAGGGCAAAAGGATCAAGGGTGAGATAACCCTCGTTCTGGGTGGCAAGGAAAGGAAGAGAAGCAAAAAATAAATTGACGGCACATGTTTCGTTGGCCATAATGTGATGATCAAGACAGCCGGGGGTAATCGGCGCCGGTGGAGGTAAATATGGAGGAGGCCAAGAGATATGAAGGAGCTGAAAGGAGGGCTCACCCTCGGTTTCACATAACATTTCCCGCTTTTCTCAGGCTTTCGCCCATAAGAGAAGGAAACCCCACCATGCTGGAAACGGGCGGGGAGACCGTCGATATCTCATTGGGGGGGGTGAAGCTCTCTATACCCGAGGAGGCGGAGGTTCTTTCCGCCATTGAAGATGCAAAGGAAGGGCGAGGCGTGGACGTGGGTGTTGAAATCATCACTGAGAAAAAGAGAATTAAGGCCGTCGGCGATGTCCGATGGTTTTCGGCCGAGGCCTCGAATCGAGTATTTGTCGGTATTCTTTTGAAGGGGATGGGCAGAGAAGACAGAAAGATCTGGGAGGATTTGGCAAAGTCCCTTGCCCTGTCCCTGTGATGAATTCCGGTGGGTTGGAATACCCTGATCCACCATCAAGGCATCATCTGCTGCGTTGCCTTCGATCGCTCCTCTCGTTCGACCTTGAGGCTCTCGACAGGCTTGCGGCGTATTGCTCCATACGCCTCAGTCGTCGCTCCTCGGCGCCTTGCATCTAATACCTTGCTGGTGATCAGGAATACGCGATAACCGCCTGATTTCAGTTTTGATATCTTAATTTGGACGGTGAATTTTGGAATGCCGCCGGAGTTGACAAACCCTCGGAAATTGGAGAGAATATAAGTTTATATTTCGTTGGAAACACACTCGAACGGGTAAACATATGATGGATTCGAGGTGAAGGATGAAAGTCGGGCTCATCTTCACGGGTCAGGGATTTCAGCGCATCGGCATGTACAGGGATCTCTATGACAAATATGAGGAGTTCAGGGAGACCTTCGAGGAGGCCAACGGCGTTCTCAGTTATAAATTGCAGGACATCTGCTTCAAACAGACCTTTATGACCCGCATTGAGACGAAGCTGGAGCATATTTCTGAGAAAGCGGGACATTTCTTCGAGGAAATGATCAAGGTTCCCAAGATCCATCAGACCATCTTCACGCAACCCATAATCTGTGCGGGGGATATCGCCTGTTATAGGGTGTTGTTGAGGGAAGTCCCCCGACTAAACTACCACGTCGTTGCCGGCCACAGTTTGGGCGAATATCCCGCAATTATCGCAGCCGGCGCCTTGAGCTTTAAGGATGGCATGAAGGTGGTCAAGAAAAGGGGACTGTATATGCACGAGGCCTCGAAGGACATAGACTCAGGATTGCTGGCCATCGTGAGCAAAGGGGGAAAGATTCCCAAGAGCTATATCGAAAGGCTCTGCAGCAAATACTACGTCAATCTTGCCTTGCACAACTCGGATGCAGTCTACGTCATCGGGGGCTTGAACCTCAATCTCAAGAAAATGGCCGACGAGGTAAGGCGTAAGAAACGATTCACCCCCATCCCCGTTCAGGTGAGCGGGGCGTTTCATACCTATTTGATGCAGCCCGCCGCCGAAAAACTCAAAAACGACTTGGACCGCATTTCATTCAAGCCAACTCATACCCCTATCCTCGCCAATACAACCTCCGAAGCCATATCCGACCCCAAACACATCAAGGCCGAGGCATATCGCCAGCTAACACGCACGGTAATTTGGAGGGATATCCTGTGGAAGATGTATGAATCGGGGGTTAACCTCGTCATCGAATTAGGCGTGGGCTCCACTCAGAGGGGAAATGAATCGGCATTGAGCAGATACACCAAACAGACATATCCCGCCAATCACCAACCTGAGATCCTAAACATCGAGGACAAACCTTCACTCGATAAGGCCAAGAAGAGGTTGAAGGAGCTGGGGTTTTAACCCATCCTCTTTTTCCAAGAATCAGCTTGATTTCTCCTGGAACTCGCCTTGGTTCGCGTTCAAGGGGGAAATCGGCCCCTAAAGAGGCGAAAAGCGTTTTGTCGGAGGAAGGGAAATGACCGATGAATATCGAAGGTTTAAGGTCGCTGCAGTGCAAGCAGCTCCCGTATTGCCCATGAACAGGAAGGCCACCGTTGATAGGGCCTGCACCTTGATAGAGGAAGCCGGAAAAAACGGGGCTCAGCTGGTTGTATTTCCCGAGACGTTTGTTCCCATGTACCCCAACTGGTCCATTGATCTGCAAAATCCCGCTGAATGGGCCCGTAACCTCTCCCAGCTGACAAAGGAGGCCATCCAGATTCCGAGCCAGGAGACCGAATTGTTGGGAAAGGCGGCAAGAAAAGCCGGTGTTCACCTCTGTATGGGGATAAACGAAAAGGTAAAAAAGTATGACGGGATGCTCTACAACTCGCTGGTATTCATAGGTCCCGATGGTGGTGTTATCGGGAAGCATAGAAAATTACTTCCATCTAATCGAGAAAAGGTCTTCTGGCATCGAGGAGATGGGGCCGATGTTAAGACGGTTTATGAGACTCCCCTTGGGAGGTTGGGCGGGCTGATTTGCTACGAGCACCTGCAACCCCTGCTCAAATATGCCCTCTATGCCCAGGGAGAACAGGTTCACTGTGCCTGTTGGCCCGGATGGCCTCACTACCCTCCTCCCGGCAGAAGTAATAAGCATGTGATCGATGTGGTTACCCGTTCCTATGCCCTTGAAGGGCAGTGCTTCGTGGTTCTGTCATCACTGTACGTGCCAAAACAGCTGGGACAAAAGGCCGGATTGGGAAATGCGGCATGGGCCTTCTTCGGTGGAAGCGGGATAATAAATCCCTCAGGGGAATACCTGGCAGGGCCCGTATACGACCAAGAGGATATTCTGTATGCCGAAATCGATTTGAGCCTCATACCCATACGAAAGGCAGCGATTGATACTACGGGAAGGGATACGAGGTGGGATATTCTGAGCCTCAATATACGTGATGGAGTCTATGTTCCGTACAGAGAGCTGGGTCAACCCGAAATGGTTGAAGGAAAGGAACTACCCACATTTGACGACTTGATGAGTTCCATGGGAAGAATGACCTCTAAACTCGAGGATTTGGCAAATAGGATAGATGCTCTTATTGAAAAAGACAAGAAACGAAAGCACCGCTAGGCCAATCGCCCTTAACCTCAACCTTACCGGAGTTTCGGGACTTTTATTGGTAGGATTTCCCTAAGTTTTTGATTTCATGACAGATTCTGTTTTTCTCAAGAGAACAGCCGTTGTCCCTTTGCTTCAATGCTCGTGATGTGATCCGTGACCTCTGGAAAAGTCGCTCCTCGCCGCTCAAACATATTTTTTCGACGATTCCAGCGTGTACGTCATCTTCAACCCCAAACTGTTTGCATCCGCTCGGGTTACCTCGGAGTGGTTGTCGAAAAAATTTACATTCGCGCTCAGAACTCCTTTTCCGAGTTCCCAGGTATCTAAATCCCCCTCATCAACAATAGGCTTCTCGAAAGAATTGAGGAAACTCCGGCAGCCTTAACCTTACTGTAAACATGCATCACTGCAACACGTAGACCTATTTCTTCCCGTTTTTCAACTCCGACCAAACGGTACGAAATTTTCCGCTCACCGGATCGCGCATCGGGAGCTCCTTCGCCCTCTCAACCTTCACCGAGGGTAAACCCTGAGCCGAAAGGTAATCACGCATTCGGCGAACAACCCCCTCCCAGATCTCCGAGCTATCCGACCCAGGCACCACTTCGATCCGGACGCTCAGAACTTCAGGCCCGGTCTGAATTACCTGACAGCGCCTGACTCCTGCCGCCCCTTCCACTGCATCGGCCAGAGCTCTGGGTGGAAGTCGTGTTACCTCTCCACCGGGCGCCCGAAAGGAGAGGATCTCGTCGCGCCGCCCTTCCACCCGGATTACCGGTAATGGGCTGCCGCAGGGGCATCGATCCGGACTGAGGGTGATGCTGTCCCCCAAATCGTAACGGATGATGGGCTGCACCCGGTTGACCAGGTTGGTTAGCAGAACCGTACGAGAAACCTCGCGTGCGGGGACCGGTTCAAAGCGGGCATCAACCGGTTCAAGAATCACCCAGTCGGAATTGACGTGGAGTTGCCCTTTCTTACAATCGAAGGCAATGCCCATGAATTCCGATGCGGCGTAGGCATTGCGCACCATGCAATTGAACGCAGCGGCGATCCCTTCACGGGCCGCCTGGCCAATCCACTCGGCTGTGGTGGCCACAAAGCGTGGATTAATCCTTAATCTGCCTTCCCTCTGCTCATTTGCCAGCAGTGCTAAAACCGTGGGAAAGCTCACCAGAAACGTCGGCTGGAGGGCATTCAGCTCCCCCACCAGTTCTGTAAAAGGCGTCATCACGGAAAAGGTCCGACTGTTCGCAGAGAGGTGGGGATAGTGTCTGCGATAGAGGGCCCTAACCGTTGGGGCAACAAAGTGCCCTCCAGTTCTGACCACGGATGCCTCCGGATCATTCCGCAGGAGGAAGGTCAATAGCTGTCTGGGAGTCATCCAAACCATCATCCCTCGCACCATTACGAGAGCCGCGTAAACTCTCAGCGCATCGCGGTCGTGAACGAAGATACCATGCCTTCCGGTCACGCCCGAAGAGGTCCAGACCGCGTAGCGACCCAGATAATAATCGCCGACCCGCGTTTTGTCGGCGATGAAGGCCTCCACGCCATTTCTGGTCACCGCCCGATCAGTCACCCACTCATCGAAGTTGGCCATCAATTCCTTCTTTGTAACCGGCGGGAGATGTCGTATATCGTTGACGGGATACGGTAAATGTCCGTAGATCTTCCCATAAAGGGGGGAATGGGCCCTGGCGAACTCGATGAGATCTGATAGGCGCGTTTGTTGACGTGTTCTAATGATTGATGTTTTGGTACGGCATGTCCACCGCACGTGCCAGGCGAGGCTTAGTGCTTTCCGGTGACTCGTCAAAAAACGAATTACAGGGATTATGGTTTTAAGATCCACGCTATTCAATAACGAGTTCGTCGCTCTTGGTATGAGAGCTGAACGTGGATTTCATCGGTATTTCTTCAATTACGGCTATGGCTACTGCGACTTTGATTGATGTGATAGTCCCTTCGGTAAGATGGCCTCCTAACGTCACTACGGTGTCTCCCCTCACCGTGGAGGCTGAGAAATGCGCATGGACATTGGGCTCGCCATTCTCCTTAGGGGAAATATGGCCGGTAAGGGAAACGAGTTCGAGGGGTTGATTTATTTCCACATACAGCCGATCCTTATCGCTCACGGGAAATTCCTTGGGAAAACGCCTTAGGTTTCTGAAGACCGCTCTTCGCAGAGCTCCTATCCCCGTAATAAATATTCCCTTCTCTATTCGTTCCCTCCGGACTGCCTCTTGAATCCCTCCCAATAAGTCCATCCCAACTTTCATCCTTGCAACAACGATCCTCTGAAAACGACCGGAACCCAACCCTTCCAATAGAGAGTTATTCATGAAAGCCTCCTTCCATTGTCCAAGAACGTTAATCAAGCTTAAGGGACGGTATGTGGCGAGTCGAAGGATTTTGAAGATATTAACCTGCGGTCTAAAGCATCAGTCTTCCATATCAACTAGCTTTTCATCCTTTCTCTGAATCTTTCAATTGCTTGGGCCAATTCAATATTATCTGGCTTATATTTCGAAGCTGACCCTAAGAGGAATAGTGCCTTATCCGGATTATCGATTTTTTCGCATGCAAGAATAAGATGTGAAGCGTACGTTGGAACATCTGGATTTATTCTGATGGACTCTGAAAATTTTTCCGCAGCCCTATCATAATTGCCATTTTCATAATAAAAATCTCCTAACATATCATGATAATCTGCATTATTCGGCTCAAGCTCTATGGCCGTGCTATACGCCTTTTCTGCCTCGTCCCATCGTCCTAACACCCTGTATGAACCACCAAGATTCGCACGATACACCGCCACCTTAGGATCAATCTCTATGGCCTTGGTATAGTACCCTAATGACTTCTCATGATCGCCACTCTCAAGATAGACGTTCCCAAGCATATTCCAATACTCTGCATTGCTGGGCTCAAGCTCCACGGCCTTGGTATATGCCGCCTCCGCTTCATCCCATTTTTTTAAGTCCCTGAATGCAAGACCAAGATTCGCATGATAGACCGCCACGTTAGGGTCGTTGTCAATTGCATTTTTATAGTGCTTTATAGACTTCGCATACTCTCCACTCGCATAATATGCGTTTCCCAGCATATTCTGATACCCCGCATTATCAGGCTCAAGCTCTATGGTTTTCCTATACGCATCTATGGCCTCCTCCCATCTCTCCAATCCCATAAATCCAAGGCCAAGATTTGCATGGTATACTGCCTCCTTGGGATTAATATCTATAGCCTTCGTGTAAGAGACTATGGATTCCGCGAACTTGCCG
>Ga0180437_10010161_pt1 | contig 11527 bp, 10 predicted proteins | sample SS_ome_4_FD_132410 | JGI IMG/M metagenome (GOLD analysis project Ga0180437, IMG submission 132410) | Hypersaline lake sediment archaeal communities from the Salton Sea, California, USA - SS_3_D_1 metaG | ecosystem: Environmental > Aquatic > Non-marine Saline and Alkaline > Hypersaline >... | reverse complement strand
TTTCGCCTGATATATCGGAGGAGTTTTTGGTAATCAATTTTCCAGCCCAAACTTTTCTTTCCGCCATAAAAAAGATTCGAAGCATCAACAAAAGCATAAGCTTTCTTTTTCTTAACCATACTCACATTTTACCCTAAAACCTTCATTTCCGCTATAATAACTCTATGGCTTTTCAGTTCCTGCTCTTACTGTTTTTACTGCTCGTGGTTTTTCTTTTGAGCAAAGCCTTTATCAAAAACCTCTATTTACTATTTTGCTTGATAACACGCTCAAAATTCTGGGCCATCCAGCTAACGACACTTATTTTGCTGCCCGGCACCATAATCCACGAACTCTCTCATCTAATTGCTGCCGAAGTCCTCCGCGTCCCCACCGGAGATATCAGCTTTACTCCGGAAATTATCAAAAAGAACGGGGAAATTAAAGCCGGCAGCCTGAAAATCGCCTCAGTTGACCCTTTTCGCCGCACCCTCGTCGGCCTCGCCCCGCTTCTCACCGGCCTCACCGCCATCACCCTCATCTCCAAACTTTATCTCATTAAGTACTTCCCGCTATTTAATCTGCAACAATGGAGCAATGGAGCAATAGAACAATGGCTCATGTTACTTGTTACCTGTTACTTGTTACTCGTTATTAGTAACACCATGTTCTCCTCAAAAAAAGACCTAGAAGCCGCCGCTTTGCCCGCCATCATTCTTTTCATGGTTATCGGTGCTTTTTATCTGGGCGGTTTTCCCATTTACATCAAGCCCCAAACCCAGGAAACGTTAAAAAATATTCTTATGGCAATTAACTCCGCCCTTGCTCTCACCATCGCTATTGACCTTATCTTTTTGGGGATTGTAAAAGTATTTTTCAACACCTTCACTAAAATTTTCAAAAGAAAAGTGATTAAGTTGTCAATGATGTCATAAATGGCATCGCTACATGTTTCTCTTTTTGATATGATATAGTCACAAAAAGTTTCTATCAATTTCCATAAGTTTTTACTTAATTTCTAAAAAATATGCCCGAAGCTATCTACTCCTCCTATTCCAAAGCCAAAGAAGTTCTTGAAAAAATTAACGCCCTTGTCCCTCCTATCGACTCAACCAAAGCCGGTGAAGCCAAAAAGGCCATTGAAGAATTCTTCACTGCCGACCCATTCTTTGCCCAGTTCTGCACCAATATTTACGGCAAAACTTTTGAGCCCGACAGCTTAGAATTATTTAATAACCCCGCTGAAATCACCCCAGAAGCTCTTGAAAACTTTCGCAAGCCTATCTTGCTTTTTGTCTTAAATGCCGCCAGCGAAAATGCCCTAGCCTCCACCACCATTGAAAAGCAAAAACTTGATGAGCTTGTTGAAGAATTCACAAAAAGCCAAGCAATCAAAAACTCTAAGTCTCTTGAGCAAGTAAAACAAAAAATTCCCAAACTGCCAACAGTCGGCGAGTGGATTAGAAGCTTAAAAGTAAACCAACAAACAAAAATCATCCAAGCCCAACAAGCCCACCAGCAAATAGTTAGAAATCTCCAAGCCCAAATCTTAAAAGCCCAGGACAAAAAAGTCATTCAAGGCATCAGAGAATTAAACCCCTCACAAACTCCAACTGACGCTGTTGAAAACGTCAGCGCTGCTGCCGAACAAGTTGCCCGAGAAATCACTCACGAAATTGGTGAACACCTCCAGTCTGGCGGCGATATAAAAGATCCTCTTCTAAAAACAGCTCTTAAGACGGAAGTAGAAAGAGACGTCCCTGCCGCAGTCTTATTTAAAAAAGAAGAGGTTAAAAAAGCCATTGACGATGCTGTCGAACTCGCCAGCCAAAACCCTCAAGAATTTCTAGCCGCTCACCAAGCCTCCAAACTCAACACGCCCACTCCAACTGAGATTGTTAAAAACATCAAAAGCGTCATACAGGATTCAGGCAGACAAATCACAGACCAGCAGGCTATTGAGCTTTTTGTTGACATTGAAAAAACCTTAATCTCTAAAAAAGACATTACTGTTCGCCAAGCAGCCATCAATTCTCTTTCTGAAAAATTTCCTGAACTTTCCCAAGAAAACCTTTTAAAAATTACCAACAACATTTTCCCCTCGCTCCAAAATTACACTTTAAAAGCAGCAAAAGTTTTCTCTTTAGAAAATTTAAAAGAAGAAGCTCTCAATAAAACAAGCAATTTTTGCATTGCTTTCAACCAAGAATATTATCAAACTTTAAACAAGGTTTTAGGTCTTCGTGGTGCTCTAGAATTTGCTTCTGGCTTAACCGATGTCCATGCTCAAAAAATAGCAGAAAACCAACAGTTTAGCGGACAACCCATTAGCAAAAGCCTAGCTCACAAATTAGAAATTTTAAAACAAATCACGCCTGAGCGCATCCAAAAAATTGCTGACAAAGGCCTTTCTCTTCCTTCTTTAAAAAAACTTCCCATTCCAAGTTTCCTTCAAAAACCAATCTCTGTTGCCCAAGATTTTGGCGGAGCAATTGGTAAAATCCCCGGACTTAAGCGTGTTGGCGGCTTTTTGCAAGGTCTTAGCCCATCAAGGCTCATTAAAACCAAAATTGCCTCTTGGCTTTTATCTTTTGGCGCCAAACAGGCTGCTAAAAAAGGCCTTATGGGCCTTTTGGGAAAAGGAGCCACTTGGCTTGGCGGCAAGCTGGCTGGCAAGGGCATTGGGGCTTTAATCGGCGGTGCTTTAGGTAGTGCTGCCCCTATAGTTGGCACTGTTATTGGTGCTGTTGCTGGAGCGGCAATCGGTAAGCTTTTAAACAAAGAAAACCTTAAAAAAGCCCTCAAAATAGCTGGGGGAATCCTAGCTTTTGGAATCGGCCTGCTCGGCGGACTAATCTCTGCCCTTGGCAGTTTTGCGCTTTCAGCTGCCGGCGTTGGCATGTTTGTCGGCGGAATCTTCTTTCCACCCTTAGCCCCCATCCTAATGCCTGCCGGCCTTTTTTTAACCGCCAGCGGCCTTTGGAAATCAGCCAAACCGCTTCTTGCCAAAGCCGGCAATGCCGCCCAAGCTTTTATCCAAAACCTCGCCAGTAATTTTTCTCATTTTGGCGGCGCCAGCGTTCCCCACTACATCTCTCTCTCACCTGTCATTGCCGTCGGCAGTGTTGCCAGCATAACTGTTATAAGCTACATGACTTTAATCTCTGCCTTTGCCATCCCATCCTCTGGGGCTGAGATCGGCGCGCCAATGGGAAAAGTTGAGCTTTTAAAAAATTATTCCTGTGACCACCCCGCCTGCAAAATTGCCGACATTGTCCAAAAATACGCCGGCGGCCAATTGAGTCAAAATACCTGGCATTTAGTTGAAGAACATTTAAAAAGCGCTCTAAGTCCAGCTGCTTTTGAAGAACTCCGCCACTCTGTTTTTGGCATTGCCGGCAACTCCAATCTCCAATGCGTCGGCTTCAAACTGGCCGCTGAAAAAGAACTAGGAATAAGCCTGCCAAGACAAAATGCTGTTGACTTTTTAACAAACCATGGCTGTACGATCGTTTGGCAAAAAGGCAAGGCAATGTCTTATGAGCTACTTAAAGAAAATTTTTCTGAAAGATATGGTTTAGATGCTGTCTGGGGCCGGCAACCAGGCTGTGAGGCCGGCCAAACCTGTAGTGAGAATATTCTTTGCTGCGGCCATATCGGCGTGATTACAAAAATCGAAAAATCACCTATTCCTGGTGGTGTGCCGAGAATCTATGTAACTGCCGCTTTTGGCGAATCAGGCGCTATTGGCACAAGCCAGGAAGCAGCAACCGCTCCTGATAAAATACTAAGATGCGACTAAAAAGCCTAAAAAACATTTTTACCAAAATCAATGCTTTGCCTAAAAAAATTCTCATTCCTCTGGGCCTACTGCTTATTCTTGTCATCATAAGCACCCTTGCTAAGCTGCCTTTTAAAAAAACCACTCCCCAGGTAATAAAAACCGCGCCCAACAATCAAGAAAAAAACGTTGCACTTAACTTATCCCAAATCACTATCACCTTTAACAAACCACTAGAATCCTTAGGCGAAATCTCCATAAACACTCTTCCCATAATTAACTTTTCTCCAAAGCTCTCAAATGATAAAAAAACTCTTACACTTTCTCTTTCAGAAAAACTTTTGGAAAAAACCCAATATGTCATTGAAGTAAATCATCAAGAAAAGGGACTAATTTACTCTTTTGTCTTTAAAACCCTAAAACTTGACACCAAAGGCTTCGGCGCCCCCAATTTCCTAGACTATTTAAACCAACAAACCGAAGAAAACTATCCTTTGTTTGACTACACTCCTTTCACTTCTGACCTTTTTGACATTGACTACTTAGGCCCCAAGAAATTAGGCGTTGTCATCAAAACCGCCAGCCCCTCTGCTGCCCGGCCATTGGTAGAGCAATGGATCAAACAAAGAGGCGTTTCCCCCGAAACCCACGAGATTGTCTTTATCTCCGAATAGAATTATTGATATACTAAAACCAATAATTCAAATCCGAAATTCGAAATCCGAAATTCGAAACAATACTTAAATTCATCCGCCAGCTGGCAGACTAAACTGTTTTGAATTTTGAATTTAATATTTTGAATTTGTTTAGGATTTCGTGCTTCGTGTTTCGAATTTAAACAAAGTGGATCAACACCCCATCCCCCAGCACGTAACTGGCTACCAGTTCCGCCTTGTCGGCGACATGACTTTAAAGCAGTTTTCTGAACTGGCCGGCGGCATTATCTTGGCCTTTCTAATGACTAAAGCAGCTGCCATTCCTTTTTTCGTCCGCTGGCCCCTTGCCGGCCTTTTTACGTTCTTGGGTATTGCCTTGGCTTTCCTGCCCTTTGAAGAAAGACCGCTTGACCAATGGCTTATAAACTTTGTAAAAGCAATTTACGCCCCCACCCAATATCTTTGGCGCAAAAAAAACCCCTTGCCCGGCTTTTTTAAAGTGGAAACAAAAAAAACTATCAAGACAAAGCCTTTGCCCATAAAACCCAAAGATAAAAAAAAGCTTCAAGCTTTTATAAAAACCCTGCCTTCAGAAAAAAAGCCCTCGCCTTTTGAAGAATACGAAAAAAGGGCTGTTGAGTATGTTAACACTCTTTTTGGCCCTACGCCTTCTGCTGCTGTCCCAGTTTCTTCTTACCACCAACCGGCCGCCGGCCTTGCCCCAAGAAAACTAAAACCCAAGCTAACCATCACCCAAGAAGAACTTAAATCTAAAAAAAAGCTTGCCGAAAAAGTAATTGAGGTTAAAAAACCCCCTTCAAAGAAACAAGAAGAAAGTCCAACAGAACCACCAGTAGAACCAAAGAAGCCAACTGTCACGGTCGAACCAGCCCAACCACTTGCTCCAGCTTTTAAAGTTACCAGCCTCTATGAACCAAAGCCTCCCAAAAAACCAGGACCCAAAAAAAGAAAAACCGGTCCTCAGTTTGCCAGCGACTTGCCAATGCCTGTCACCCCTGAATCACCCAATCTTCTAACCGGCATGGTCGTCGGTCCTGACGACCGCCTTATCTCCAATGCCATCATTGAAATAAGAGACCTTGAAGAAAACCCTGTCAGAGCCTTAAAAACCAACAAGCTGGGACAATTTTTCATCGCCACTCCCTTGCTTGACGGCTTTTATGAAATAGAAACAGAGCACCCTTCTTACCAGTTTGATATAATTAAAATCAAAACAGACGGCCAAATCATCCCGCCGATGAAAATAAAAGCGGTAAGGGAGATTAAACCAAAAATCAAAGACCAAAAACAAAAAACACAAACAAAAAAACTGGAAAATGGCTATATGGAAAATGGAAAATAGTTAAGAAAAGTTAGCCAATTTCCATTCTCTAATTTCCATTACCATTTTCTAATTTCTAAATGTCTAATTTCTGCGTTTTTGAATATGTGTTTTTGATATTTTATATTTAATTTTTAATTTTAAAAAATGCCTGCCCCCCCAATCAAAGCCAGCACTCAGGAACACTTAAATATTGAAGATATCCAGGATAGCTTAGTTCTCTTAAAAGACGGGTCTTGCTCTTTAGTTCTTCAAGTCACTGCCATAAACTTCGGCCTCCTCTCAGAAGCCGAGCAAGATGCCATCATTTATGCCTATGCCGGCCTTTTAAATTCTCTCACTTTCCCCATTGAAATCCTCATCCGCTCCAAGAAAAAAGATATCTCTTCATATTTGGCCCTCTTGGATGAACGCCAGCAAAAAATCAAAAAGCCGGCCCTAAAAGAGCAGCTTAAAAAATACCGCGCTTTTGTTGAAGAAACCGTCCAAAAAAATGAAGTTTTAGACAAAAAATTCTACATTGCCATCCCTTTTTCAACTTTAGAACTTGGCATCTCAAGCACCCTTTCCCAAACGATAAAACCCAAAAAAGGCCTGCCTTTCCCCAAAAGCCATATTTTGGAAAAGGCCAAAACTAATCTTTATCCCAAAAGAGACCACCTGATAAAGCAGCTCTCCCGCTTAGGGCTAAAAAGCCGGCAGTTTAATACCCAACAGCTGCTTGAATTGTTTTATAATATCTACAACCCTCAAAGCGTCGGCCAAACATTTGTAGCCAGTAAAGATTATAAAGTTGGGCTAGTTCAGCCCGCCATTTCCGGCCAAGAGCCGGAAAAAAGAAAGGAGCCTGCCATGGCAGACAACCAAACCAATACTCCCCAGCCCGGAGGGACAAACCAAGCCGGGACAGCCCAGCCTGAAACAAGCCAAGCTGGACAAACCAAACCAACACCTCAACCGAAAGGAGCCGGCCAGCCTGCCCGCAATGCTACGTATAGCGTTGCAGGCGGACCACCGCCAGTGTCTCCGGCCCAGCCGGTCGAACCCAACTCAGCTGGGCAAACACCAACACCAGCCACACCAACAAGCCCTGCTGCCCAGCCCGGGCAAACCGGCCAAACGCCGCCGATTATAAAAGATAAGCCTATCAGTCCAAAACCTAGTTCCAGTCCGGCCAGTCAAAACCAGCCGTCGCCGGCAGCCACACCTAAACCCAAAGTTGACGGTCAAGCCCAAGCCAAAATCAACCAGGCCGCCGGCCAAATTGGTGTGCCCAAGAAAGAACCAACCGGCACTCCATCGACACCAGCTACACCAGCCGCAGCCGGCCAGGTAGTAGAATCAGAAACAACTGCCGGAAGTGAATAAATTGCTAACGTAGCAAATAACCAAATAATCCAATAATCAAATAGCCAAATCAATTCTTAAATTGTCAAATAATTAAATAAAGATAATTTGTAATATTTGTTTATTCGTTTATTGATTTGATTATTTATGTGCATTTGTTTATTTGGTTATTAACTTGTGAAACTGCCATCCATCTTTAAACGAAAATCCAAGAAAAAAGAACAAACTGCTGGAATACTTTCCGGCCAACCCGCTCAAGATCTAAAAACCCAACAGGAAACCCTCGCCCGCGGTCTGACCTCAACCCAAGACATCATCGCCCCACCCTCAATTGATGTTGACTTTACCCACATTAAAATCGGACAAACTTACTTCCGCACTCTTTTTGTCGCCGGCTATCCCCGTTTTGTCAATGCCAACTGGCTCGCCCCCCTCATAAACTTTGACCACTCATTAGACACTGCCATGTATATTTATCCGATTGAGGGCAAGGGAATCTTAGAGGATTTAAAAAGAAAAATCGGCGAAATGGAAGCCGAGATCCAAACCGACATCCAACGCGGCCGCATTGCCAACATCGAAACCCAAGTAAAGCTGGAAGACGCCCGCTCCCTCCAGGAACAGCTAGCCAAAGGCGCTGAGCACTTTTTCCAGTTCGGTCTTTACGTTACCATCTCTGCCCAAGATGAAAAAGAACTGGAAAACATCACCAAAAAAGTCCAGTCAACCCTAGGCTCGCTTCTTATAATCTCAAAAACTACCACCCTTCAGATGGAAGACGCCTTCAAAACCACCCTGCCCGCCTGCCAGGACCGCTTGCGCATAAACCGCAACATGGACACCACCTCTCTTGCCACCACCTTTCCTTTCACCTCATCAGAACTAACCGCCAATAAAGGCATTATGTATGGCATCAACGAACACAACGATTCTTTAATTATCTTTGACCGTTTTTCACTCGAGAACGCTAACTCTGTCGCTTTTGCCAAAAGCGGAGCCGGTAAAAGCTATATGGTAAAACTCGAGGTCATCCGCTCTTTGCTTTTTGACACAGAAGTCATAATTTTAGATCCTGAAGCCGAATACGAAACTCTCTGCCAGGCAATGGACGGCCAATATATTTCTTTCTCTTTTGACTCGCCATCTAAAATAAACCCTTTTGACCTTTCCCAAGTCTATGAAGAAGGCGAAAATGAGCTGGGCCTTAAAATCCTCTCCCTTCATTCCCTTTTTAAAATTATCATGGGTCAAATGACACCTGAAGAAGAAGCAATTTTAGACAGAGCCTTGGTTTTAACCTACAAACAAAAGGGCATCACCCCGGATCCCACTACCCAGAAAAAAGAGCCGCCCCTTTTAGAAGACCTTTACAAAGTTTTAGTCGGCATGGAAGAACCGCAATCAGCATCCCTCGCTGCCCGGCTAGAAAAATTTATAAAGGGCTCTCTACGCGGTATTTTTGACCAACGCTCAACCGTTGATATTGACAATCCTTTAACTGTCTTTTCCATTAAGGAGTTAGAGGACGAATTACGTCCAATTGCCATGTTTATCATCCTTGACTTTATCTGGACTAAAATCAAAAAGGACTTAAAAAGAAGAATTCTGGTTGTTGACGAAGCCTGGTATCTGATGCAGCATCCCGATTCTGCTGCCTTTTTATACAGCATGGTAAAAAGAGCCAGAAAATACTATCTTGGCGTTACCACCATCACCCAGGACGTTGAAGACTTTTTAGCCTCAGATTATGGCAAAGCCATTGTCACCAACTCCTCAATCCAAATTCTGATGAAACAATCACCGGCCGCCATTGATAAAGTCGGCAAAGTATTTTATCTTTCCCAAGGTGAAAAAAACCTGCTTTTGGCCGCCGCTGTCGGCGAAGGGCTTTTTTTTGCCGGCGCCAACCATGTTGCTATGAAAATCGTCGCCTCTCCTCAAGAACACAAACTAATCACTTCTGACCCGGCCGAACTGCTTGCCATGAAAAAAGGAATGCAAACGGCCGCCCAACCCCAACAGGCCCAAACCACCAGCCCAATGCCCCCCATCCCACCCGCACAAGCCAACCAAAAACCCCAGCCCCCTACCAAACCAATCGTCTCTTTCATCCCGCCCCCGCCACCACCGAGTTAAACTCGAAGCACGAAATCTGAGGTTCAAAATTTATAAAGCTCGTCATTAGAAACTAACCTAAAATACCTCCAGGGTTGATGTATGTCGTCCTTGGACAGTTGACGAATAGATATATAACGCGTCAAAATCGCGTCAAGAATCGGGCCATTAATAAACAAACCGACCGAAGAAGCCTTAAAAACTCTAGTTTCTTTAAAACTAACAATTATTTTGGAGATATCGGAAGTCTAATCTTCTTAGAATTAATAGTAACTACATACACCCCATCTCTTTCCCAATAAATATTCGCAGGGCCATATACAGACTTTAACATCTTAACAGCCTGCCTTAATTTTAAATCTCCCACTTTAGACATCGCCTCCCAAACACCCGTCATATGATGGTGTTCGTTAGCATAAACAGCCCCCCCGGCAATTCTCCAAAAGAAACCTCAGAATCCGATAAATCCTCAAAATTAACCTTTTCAGCTTCTCTCATAAAACCTCCTCGTATATAAATTGAAATTTAAAATATCTTAAATTTTTAATTTTAAATTTCAATTTGTCATTTTTAATTTATAATTTGAAATTTCATCAGAAATTAGAAATTTAACCTCATTACCTTAAAGCTTATTACCTCGTTACCTTAGTTATTCCTTGATCCTCACCGGCATTACCACATGCAAAAACGCCTTATTCCCTTTTTCCCTAAAAACTCCAGGTTTCAACCCTCCGAACAACCCAATCTCCACCTCATCAGCCTCCACCACTGAAAGAAAATCCAAAATAAACCGGAAATTGAAAGCTATTTCCACATCTTCGCCTTTTTTCTCCACCTCTATCTCCACCTTATTTTCTCCTGTCTGCGGCGCATTAGCAGAGATCACCAAATTTCCACCCTTAGTCTTTAAACGAACAATATTGGCACTCTCCCTTGCAAAAATTGAAGCCGCCCGAACAGCCCTTAAAAACTCTTCTTTATTAACCACCATCTGCGTCTCACTCTTGCCAGGAATTATTTTTGAAAAGTCCGGATACTCTTCCTTTATAAGCCGCGTCGTCACCCAAGTGCCGTTTTGCGAAAAAAGCACCTGTCCTTCTTTTGAAGAAACAAAAAAATCCAAATCCTCGCCTTTATCCACCACTTTCTCAAGCATCTGAAACGAATCTGCCGGAATATTAATATCCGCTTCCCACTTTTTCTTGCCTATCATCACCTTGCTTAAACGATACCCGTCTGTTGCTATCATCTCCACCCCCTCTTCCCCTTGCCTTAAATAAATGCCCGTTAAGGCCGGCCGGCTCTCATCATCTGAAGCGGCAAAACCAACCTTTTTAATCCAGGAAAAAAGTTCCTCACCTTTAAAAGAAAACTTTTTAACCCCTTTTTTCTTTTTATCCCAGTCAACAAAGCCCGGAAACTCATCTGCTCCAATCGTTGGCAAAGAAGCAAAAGTCTTGCCGCAGGATATCTTAAGCTGCTCTTTTTCCAAAGAAAGCTCAACCGTTTCTTTTGGCAAAAAAGAAACCAACTCAGTTATCGTTTTTGCCGAAGCCGTTATCTTTCCTTCTTTTTCAATCTTTGCCGGCACTTCCTTTTTAATCCCTGTTTCAAGATCCGTTGCCATCACCACCAAACCTGTTTTCTTCGCTGCAAAATAAATGTTTGAAAGAACCGGCAGCCGCGGGCTGGCAGATACAAAATAAAAAGCTAAATTAACCGCACTTGCTAAATTTTCCTGAAGAATTTTTATTTTCATCGTTAAAAAAATGTAACAATGCTATTCATAGCATCATAAATAACCTAACAACACCTATTGTAAAAAACTAATTTCCTTTAATCAAGCCTCAAAACTTCTCATTTCTATATTTAGCTTCCCATTTTTCACATCATTAATATCATTAATTCTAATATAGTATTAGTAGTAGTATTGTTGAAAAGTGGAAAACGCAACTAAAAAATAGACAGAAAACCCTGTGGATAACATTGTGGAAAACCTTCTCAATTTTGTGGAAAAGTGCAAAAGCCACAAACTTTTATAAACATTTCCACAAACAAACCCATTAATATTCCCCAGCCTTTCCCCAACCCTCTTCTCTGATTAATCCACAGAAAATAATTGCTAATAGATATTAACAAAAGACAAACATTAGAAAAGTCCGTCTTCAGAGCCTGCCTGCCAGCAGGCAGGCTCCCCTCAATTGAGGGGAGGTAAAAATTCGTATATTCGTATATTAAATTTTGATTCGTATTTTTGTGGTTATTCTTGACATTCCCCCCAAAACCAGCTACCATACACAGTAGATA
>Ga0180437_10010158_pt1 | contig 11528 bp, 10 predicted proteins | sample SS_ome_4_FD_132410 | JGI IMG/M metagenome (GOLD analysis project Ga0180437, IMG submission 132410) | Hypersaline lake sediment archaeal communities from the Salton Sea, California, USA - SS_3_D_1 metaG | ecosystem: Environmental > Aquatic > Non-marine Saline and Alkaline > Hypersaline >... | reverse complement strand
GTGGACTCCAGATAATCCCGCACCGGCTGCTTGTCGAAGCTCCGCTGCGCCCGGCCCGGCTCGTACTCGTCCGCGGGCCAGAAGCGGGACGAATCGGGCGTCAGCACTTCATCGATCAGAATCAGCCCATCCCCGTGCCGCCCGAACTCGAACTTCGTGTCCGCGAGAATAATGCCGCGGTCCCGCGCGTAGTCGCCGGCCTTCGTGTAGACCGCCAGGCTCAGCCGCTCGACCTCCCGGTACGCCTGCTCCCCCGCGATCTCTATCGCCTGCTCGGGCGTGATGTTGATATCGTGCCCCGACTCCGCCTTCGTCGCTGGCGTGAAGATGGGCTCGGGAAGCTTATCGCTCTCCCGCAGCCCCTTGGGCAGCTCAATGCCGCAGACGGTCCCGTGCTCCCGATACTCGCGCCAGCCCGACCCGGCGAGATAGCCTCTCACCACGCATTCGACGGGCATCACCTCGGCGCGGCGCACAAGCATGCTGCGGCCGGCGAGCGGCTCGGCGTGTGGGGCAAGCCGCGCTGGGTAGGCAGCGGGATCGGCTGAGATGAGGTGGTTCTCGACGATGTCCTTCGTGAAGTCGAACCAGAACAGGGACATCTGCGTCAGCACCCGCCCTTTGTCTGGGATACCGTTGGGCATGACCACATCGAAGGCCGAGATGCGGTCGGTGGCGACGATGAGGAGCTGATCGCCAAGGTCGTAGATGTCGCGGACCTTGCCGCGGTTCAGCAGCGGCACATCGGTAAGGTTCGTTTCGAGCAGCGGTTCTGCCATCTCTACCCTCGCACCGCCCCTTCCACCACCTTTTCCGTATCCGGCTCTACGTTTCTTGTTCGACAGGAGCTTGCTCCTGTCACATGATCGCTGGCAGGACCGAGGTCCTGCCCAACAGGACACAGCTCAGACGACCGCGGGCTCGGCCTCTTTCAGCCCCAACAACTCCACCACCTTCTCCGTCTCCGGCTCTACCACTGCCGGCTCCTCTGCCGAAGCGATGGCGCGGTCGGGGTCCTTCAGCCCGTGGCCGGTGAGGATGCAGACCACGGAGGCGTCGTCGGGGATCGCGGCCTCCATCTCGCGAACGAAGTATCCTTGGCGGACGAGCTTGGCGACACCGGCGACTGATGCGGCGGAGGCGGGCTCGACGAAGAGACCCTCGGTGCTGGCGAGCATCTTGTAGGCTTCGACGATTTCGTCGTCCGTGACGGTCTCGATCAGGCCGCCCGATTCGTCGCGCGCGGCGACGGCCGTCTTCCAGCACGCCGGGTTGCCGATCTTGATGGCCGTGGCGAGGGTTTGGGGATCGACGACGGGCTCGCCGCAGACGATCGGCGCCGCGCCCTCGGCCTGGAAGCCGAGCATCTTCGGCCGGCGGCGGCTGCGGCCGGCCTGCCGGTACTCCTTATAGCCCTTCCAGTACGCGCTGATGTTGCCCGCATTGCCGACGGGGATGGCGTGATAGGTGGGCGCGTCGCCGAGCGAGTCGCAGATCTCGAAGGCGCCGCTTTTCTGACCTTCGATACGGTAGGGATTGATGGAGTTGACCAGTTGGACGGGGTACTTGCTGGTAATCTCGACAACGATGCGCAGCGCGTCGTCGAACACACCCTCGATGGCCACGACCCTGGCCCCGTGCATGACCGACTGGGCGAGCTTTCCCATGGCGATCCACTGGCGGGGGACGACGACGACGCAGCCTATTCCCGCGCGGGCGGCATAGGCGGCGGCGGAGGCGGCGGTGTTCCCCGTGGAGGCGCACATGACCGTGCGCTGCTTCTCTTCGAGCGCCTTGGATACTGCCATAGTCATACCGCGGTCTTTGAACGATCCGGTCGGGTTCGCGCCCTCGTACTTGAGGTAGAGGGGAATCGGCAGCCCGATTCGCTCCTGGACGGCCGGCGCGGGCAGCAGCGGCGTGTCGCCCTCACGAAGCGTGATGACAGGGGTCTCCTCGGTGACGGGCAAGAACTCCCGATAGGCCTCGATGATTCCAGGCCAGCCGACTCCGGGACTCATTCCTCGGAGCCTCGTGCTTCGGTTTCCGCCCGGATGCAACTGCTGATCTCGTGGACCTCGGGAAGAGCCTCCAGACGCTTCAGGGAGCGCTGCATCTGGCGCTCTTTGGTCTCGTGGGTGAGCCAGACGATCTCGGCGCTCTCGCCGGAGGCGTCCATCTGAAGGACCGAGGCCAGGCTGACTCCCTCCTCGCCGAAGACGGTGGCGATGGCGGCGAGGACGCCCGGGCGATCCGCGACCTGGGTCCTCAGGTAGTAGCGCGTGGTGAGGTCCTCGATGGGGTGAACCGGCTTCTCGTCGAAGCAGGTGCAGGCGATACGGCCGGTAGAGCCGGAGCGGATGTTGCGGGCCACATCTACGATGTCGCCGACGACCGCCGAGCCGGTGGGCATGCTGCCGGCGCCCTGACCGTAGAACATGACCTCTCCTACCGAGCTCCCCCGCACGAAGATGGCATTGAAGGGCCCGGTGACGGCGGCAAGTGCGTGGGTGACCGGCAGCAGAGTGGGATGGACGCGCAGCTCGAGCGCTCCGTCCACGTCTGCGCCGATGGCGAGCAGCTTGACTGTGTAGCCCAACCGCCGCGCATACTCCATGTCGCGCGCAGCGAGGCCTGCAATGCCTTCGCGGTAGATGTCCTCGACGCCGACCCGCGTCTCGAACGCGATAGAGGCGAGGATGGCCAGCTTGAAGGCGGCGTCGAAGCCCTCGACGTCATCGCTCGGGTCGGGCTCAGCGTAGCCGAGCCGCTGGGCCTCTTCGAGTGCTTCGTCGAACTCGGTTCCCTGCTGCGACATCTCTGTGAGGATGAAGTTGGTCGTGCCGTTCACGATGCCCATGATGCGGCCGATGCGGTTGCCGGCAAGACAGCTCTTGAGCGGCCGGAGGATGGGGATGCCGCCGCCGACGCTGCCCTCGAACATGAGATCGAGGTGGCGCTCGGCCGCCGTGTCGAAGAGCTGCTTGCCGTGGCGCGCAATAAGCTCCTTGTTGGAGGTGACGACGTTCTTCCCGGAGCGAAGGGCCTTGAGCACGTACTCGAGGGCGGGATCTGTGCCCCCGATCGCCTCCACCACGATCTGAACCTCGGGATCATCGAGCGCGACAGAGGCGTCAGTCGCCTTCATCTCGGGCGGCATGTCGATCTCAACCGCGCGCGGGGCCGTCCAGTCTATGTCTACAAGCCGCTTCACGCGGACCGGGCGGCCGACCTTGCGGTCTATGCTCTCTTGATTGTCGAGCAGCGTCTTGTAGGCGCCGGAGCCGATCTTCCCGTATCCAAGGATGGCCACCTGTATCGGCTGCTCCATCACCCCTCCTCTTGGTCGCCGTCCAGGAACTCGAGGACCACCAGCGGATCGCCCGCCTGGACGAGCGTACCGTTCTCGGCCGGAATGGCGAGCACCTTTCCATGCCATTCGGCCTTGATCTCGTTGAGCACCTTCATCGCCTCGATGATGCAGACCGTCTGCCCGGGAACGACGACCCCCTCGATCTCAACGAATGCAGGGGCGTCGGGCGCGGGCGCGCGGTAGAAGACACCGATGAGAGGGGAACGGACCGCGACCGTGCGACCCTTTCCCGGGCGCCGGGGCGGCGGGCGCCGCGCCGCGGGGCGGACGCGCGCCGCCGGGGCCGCCGACGGAGTCGGGTTTGACCGCCGGCGGCCGAGGTAGGCCTTGAATGACTCCTCCTCGACCCGCAGCTCCGCCAGCCCGCGCTTGCGGAAGAGCCTGAAGAGAGCCGCTAGCTGGCTGTATGCCTCGTCGTCCATAGGATCAGTTGCAGAACGAGCCCCACCGGCACGTGGGGCTCGCCTCCTGCCGCGTTCATGCGGCACGCGCGGCCGCGCAACAGCCTACTGGTGTTGCCGCTGGCGCATCTTCTTGAGACGCTTCTTGCGGGCCTTCTTCTCCCGCGCCCGCTTGCTCTCTTCGATCTGGCGCCAGCGGTCTCCCTCTTCCTGGCGAATGCCCTCCTCGATCTCGCGCTCGAACTCAAGAAAGCGGGTGAGATTGGGCGAAAGGCTTCGCAGCTTATCCGTGTCAACTGGCATAGAGACTCACTCCATGTGATGCGACGAGTCAAATTGTAGCAAGCGCATCGCCAGAGTGTCAAGTCACGGGGGAGATGGGAGATGATCGGTGGCGGAGAAGAAGACGGGCGGCCCTGACGGGCCGCCCGCTGCGTGCAGTTCGTGTCTGAGTGCTACTCCGACTCCGGCTGTATCAGCTTGGGGAGCATTCTCGGCGTTGTCTTCATGCGCTGGAGGGCGGGCGTCAGCGGGATTGGCTTCACCTCCTCGATGACGTAGCCGTACTTCGCGTAGGTGCGGATGTAGTCGTAAGAGAGATAGAAGTAGCCGTCTTGACCCTTGTCTGTGCCCCAGGAGTTCTTCACGATGAAGTACTCTTCCGGCCGGTCATAGCCGCAGATGAGCATGGCGTGGCCGGCAACGCTGGGGAGAGGGTCGCCGCCGGGGCCGAGCTGGACGTCTAGGACCCCGGTGCAGTCGCCACTCCAGCCGGCGACGTGGGTCCCGAAGACGATGTCCTTTCCGGACCGCAGGATGGCCTCGAGGTAGCGGGGGTTGTTGATCCAGGTGCCGGTGTCCGTGGTGAGGTCGTCCTTGCGCCAAATCTTGTAGTAGCTCTTAATCTTGAAGGGACAATTCGCCTCTGCGTCAGCGCGCTTGGTGGGGGCTGGGTTCGCGCCGTTGTTGCACCACGTGGGATAGGAGGTCTGATATGGGCAGACCGCCTCGCGGCAGACGCCGTGGTCGGACAGATAGTCGGCCGACATGTGGGTCTGAAGGCCGGCGCTCTTGCAGCCGCGGGTCTCCGCCTTCATGTAGAGGTAGTTCGCATGGTTCTCGGATAAGTCGATGGTCGTGCCGCCGTACGCCACCTCGAGGCCGGCCATGGAAGCAAAGCAGACACATGTCAGCCGGCCTGCCTGGTCCTTCACAGACGTCTGGTTGGGGCGGTGATCCACCACGTTGGGAATCTTGTAGGGCTGGCCGTATACATAGCTGCGGTACGGTGCCACGTATACCGGCAACTGCTGAGATGCCTGCAGCTCCTGCGCGCTCGGCGTGTACTCCAGCTGGCTGAGGGGCAGCAGCTTGAACTCATCGGCGCGGAGGCGGATATGGGGGATGTCGTTGCGCACGAAGTAAGTCTGTCGCAGCACAGCCATGTTCGCCTGTGCCTTGCCGGTCGCGACCTGCTGAAGGCGGGCCGTGGGCACATCGATGATCTTCTCCGGCACTCCTGGGATGAGGACTTGACGTTGAACCTGCATGACCACAGCGGCGCAGGTGATGGTTGCGGCCAGCGCGACCGCGATGAGCCCCGCCAGCAGGAAAACGCTGCGTTTGCGGACGACGCACAGCCTTGACATTATGTTCCCTTCCTTTCCTCTTGCGAATGCTCTCGACATCCGCAGCCCGGCCCTCTCAGCGGAGCAGAGACTGCTGTGGTCCTCGTACGCAGATCAGCCCTGGGGCTGGTCTTGGGAGCAAGACGACACTTCGAGCTGATAAGTCCACGTCTCGCGCACCTTCCCGTCGCCGTCGACCTGCTCCACCTTGAGGACGGCCGGACCGGGATCGAATGCCCGGAAGAAGTAGAGCCGCTCCATTGAGCCCTCTTTGTGAGGCACCGTGTCGCCGACCAGATCCACGCCCGGTCCCACCTTCGAGGCGCGGAAGCGCACGTCCAGGTTCTCGGGGATGAAAGGAATCGGGCGCGTCCAGACCTCGATGACATCGCCGGACTGCACCCGGAGGGTTCCCTGATGGTTCCATGGCACGACCCATACCGTGTGTTTCGACACGCCCGTGGTCTCCGCAAAGAGCAGACCGGCGGCAACGGCGCCAAAGCCCAGCGTCAGCCAGAGGAGACGTCGCATCGTTCGATTCCTCCTGGTATGCCCCGTTTGTCTGGGGTGTTCCTATCCCGGATCGGCAACTTCCCCGCCAAGTTGATGAGCAAGCAACGCGCAAGCCCTGGCCGGCCGCCGACGCTCAGAGCTGCTTGCCGATCTCCGCCAGGTAAGCGCTGCCATAGGCACAGGCCTGAGCGACGTGGTAGGCGGCCTTCCATTCGAAGCCCTTCCGCGTGTCGCGGGGAGTTCCGTCCTCATAGGTGGAGGCATACCACTCGCCATGATCGGCGTCGTGCAGGTGATGAAGCGAGAAGTCCACCACACTGCGGAAGGCGTCCAGGTAGCGCGACTCCTGGAGGATGATGTAGGCGAGCAGGAAAGCTACGATGGCCTCCGTCTGCACCCACCACACCTTCTCTCTCACGGTCGCAGGCTGGCCGAGAGGTCCGTGCGAGAAGATGCCGCCGTGCGCCGTGTCGAGGCCGTACTGGAGGACATAGTCCAGGAAGCTGCGGGCCGTGTCCCGGTAGGTCGGGTTGTGCTCCCTGCCGTGCGCGCGCAGGAGGAGCCAGGCTGCCTCGCAATTGTGGCCGTAGTCCACCAGGTTCCGGCTCAGATCGGCGTTGTGAGTCCAGTCGGGGTGAAATTTCTCGAGGCCGCACCTGTGCTTCGGCTCGACCATCTGACCGCAGATGAGATCGCAGATCGTTCGCACATGGGGCCAGAAGCGCTCTTCGCCGCTCGCCTCGTGGAGGGCGAGCAGCGCCTCCAGGGTGTGCAAGTGGGTCCCCATCGTGTGAGAGCGGTCAGTCTGGTTCCATGTCTGGTCGCAGGCTTCGATCACGCCCTGGTGCTGGGTGTCCCAGAGGTGGGTGGAGATCAGGCCCCAGGTGTGGATGGCGGCGGCGAGGGCCCGACGATGCCCTGCGATCCGAGCGTACTCGGCAAGCGCGTATGCGGCAAAGGCGTGGCCATAAGTGCGTTTCGCGAGCTGGCGCGGAGCCCCCTGGCGGGTGGTCGACCAATACCAACCGTCGTGCTCGCGGTCGCGGAAGTGCTGCAGCAAGAAGACAGCCCCTTGTTCGGCGAAGTTGAGCCACTCCCTGGGGCCGCCAAGCTGCGCGCCAGCGGCGAAGCTGTAGGTCATGCGGGTCTGCATGACCAGGAACTTCTCTGTGTAATCTGTGATCGTGCCCGACCGATCCAGATGCGTGATGAAGCCGCCGTAGTCGTTGTCTACGCTATGGCGCTCCCAGAAGGGGAGGACCTGTGTGAGAAGATGCTGTCGGAGATCGGGGAACTGTTCTTGCGTGGAACCGGCCATGATCGAGCTGCCTCCGCGCCCGAGATCGTTGGTTCGGCAGGCTGGGCGTCAGTCCTGCGTTTCAGCAGGACACTTGGCGAGCGGCGAGAAAACCTCGCCGACGGTGCAACACCGCCGCGACAAAGGAGTGAGGTATGGCAAGGCGAGTTGGGCTCGGGCTCATTGGTCTCGATCACTGGTACACAGCGTTCGGCATACTCGAGGAAGCGAGCAAGCGCGCCGGGGTGAACCTGGTGGCCGTCGCCGATAGGTCGCAGAAGCGCCTGTCGGAGATAGAGGCCAAGTACAGCGCGGACTACGTGACGCGCGACTACAGGGATGTGATAGCGGATCCTCGGGTCGAGCTCGTGTGCTCGCAGGTGAACACGCGAGACAACGTCGAGGTGGTTCGGAGGGCGCTCAAGGCGGGGAAACACGTCGCTTGCGTGAAGCCGATGGCAAGGACGATCCGGCAGGCCGACTCGCTGATCGAGCTGGCCGAGAGCGCGGGCTGTGTCCTCTGGTCGTTCGATCAACTCGGTCGTGGTCGTACACAGTCCCGATTGAGGTCCATGATAAGACGGGGTGGGATAGGACAGCCTCTGAGCTTCTACCACACGATGTGGGCGGGGCTGCCGAGGCCGTGGCACGACAGAACCGGCCCGAGCTGGTGGACGGACGCGAAGCTCGCGCCCTTCGGGGCATGGGCCGACCATGCGATATACACCATCGACATCCTCCGGTATCTCTTCGATGCGGAGGTCGAGGTGGTGCACGGCGAAGTAGCCAATAAGCGCTATCCTGACCTCGAGCTGGAGGACTACGGGTGCGCCACGCTGCGCCTGAGCAACGGCGTGGTAGCGGTGATCGAGGACACGTGGACGGCCGGCACGTATCACGCGCACTGGACGAAAATCGTGGGGACGAACGGGGTCATCCACATGGACCAGGCGGTATCCGGCGGGAAGCCAGTCGTGGTGACGGGACGCGGTATGAAGGAGATCAAGACGGGAGATCGCCGCTCGGGGATACTCACGCCCGTGTTGGGGCTGATGCGGCGCGGACAGACCACGCCGAGTCCGGCGCGTGAGTCGCGGACGAATCTGGCGGTGGCGTTTGCCGTCTACACGTCGGCGGAGAAAGGCCGGTACGTGAGAGTGTGAACGTCGCGGCCGTGCACGGCGGGGTGGACGTACTGCAAAGGAGAAGGAGCGGGAGATGGAGATTGAGCTTGGGTGTTGGACGCGGCCCTGGTGGCACTTCACGCTCGAGGAGGCACTGCGCGGCATCGCTGCCGCCGGATTCCGGTTCGTCGGTCTCACGCCGTTTGACGACGGGCCGCCATTCTCCGCCGATTCGACCGAAGAGGATATCGCGCGTTTGAAGGCCGCGGTTGAGGGCCACGGTTTGGTGCCTCGAGTCGTGTTCGGTAACCCCGACCTCTCGCGCGAGCTGGAGGAGGCGGTGCGTCTCTTCCAGCGCGAGATCGAGCGGGTGCAGTGGCTCGGCCTCACACACATCGTGCTCTTGGGAACGGCCGAGGAACAGCAATACGAGAAGTGGTACGCGGCAGTCGAGCGCTGCCTCGACTTCGCCGGCGAGCGCGGCGTGATGCTTCTTCTGAAGCCCCACGGCGGCCTGAGCGCGCTCGCCGACGACCTGCTGCGAGCAGTGGAGCGGTTCCACCATCCGAACTTCGGCGTCTGCTATGATCCCGGCAACATCTACTACTACACCGGCGAAAAGGCGGAAGAAGACCTGCCCAGGGTGGTCGAGCACGTCCGGGCGATGTGCATCAAGGACGAGCTTGGAGGCAAGCACGGAGAGGTGATGATCACCCCGGGCACCGGACTGGTCGACTTCGGTCGGATCTTCTCGATTCTCGAGGATGGCGGCTTCTCAGGGCCCTGCTGGGTTGAGTGTGTCGGCGGCACCTCCCTCGAGGAGATCAACGCGGAAGCGCACAAGGCGCGGGAGTTCGTAGTGAGAGTGGCGGCCTAGGGCGCGCGCCGTCAGCGGTCGGTTCCGGATCAGGACTCGCCGATGAACGCGGCGAGTCCGCGGCGCAGGTTGCGGGCCCTACTCGCCGTCAGGTCCGCGGGCTCTTCGCGGTAGATGTCCCCGATGTCCCCGGAGCGGTCGCGGATGCGTTCGGCGAGGCGGGGCGCGGTCACATGATCTCCCTGCTTGAGGCCCAGACGCTCGCACCATCGCCTGTCGAGAAGGAGATTGTATTCGCGCTTCGAGGTCGGGGCGGAGGGCCGGTGTGTGGTGTCGATGGTGTCGTCGCAGAGGCCGTCGATGTTGTGCACACAGGGCTCGCAGATGTCGTCGGCACCAAGTTCGATTACGAGGGACGCGTCCCGGTTGTCAAGTATGCGACCGGCGATGATGTGGACGGCGTGTCCGTATGGATGGGGCGCGAAGCTGAGGTCGCCGGCGCCCAGGTCGCGCATGATATCCACGAAGTGGTGTGGCTTGATGCGGATGGGGTCGTTCACAGGTGAGACCTCCGGTTGGCTCTCATTGGAACCAGATTGATTGGTGTCGTTGGCCGTTGCCTGCTGTGTTTCAGGGCTCACTGGGTGAGTCCTGCGGGATGGAGGTGGTGTGGGGCGAACCTTTTCCGTGGGTGCGCGCTCTGGACAAGTGGGAGGAGCGCTTCGGATGAGTGGGCGGCCTGGGACAGACGCGGCGTTGGTGGCGCGCGCGAAGGCTGGCGATCTGGATGCGTTCGATCACCTTCTCGCGCGGCATCGGGCGCGTCTCTTCGGCATCGCCCGGCAGATCACAGGTGACCTGGAGGCCGCGCAGGATGTGGTGCAGGACGCCCTGGCGCGGGCGTTCCAGGCGCTCGGCGCGCTGCGGGATGGCGCTCGGTTCGGCCAGTGGGTGAACACCATCGTCCGGCGGCAGGCCCTCGCTTGGGTCCGCGACGGGGACCGCAGGCCGGAGACGTTGGGCCAGGCCGCGCTGCGGGGCGTTCCCAGCGCGACGTGGGACACGGGGCCGGAGGCTCCGACTGATGTGGTGGAACGCATCCGTGAGTCGCTCGGCGCGCTGACGCAGCGAGACCGACGGGTGATGGTGCTGCACTACCTGGAGGGGTTCACCTGTGAAGAGATCGCGGGGAAGCTCCGGGTCTCGGCCGGCAGCGTGAAGCGGATCCTCCACGACTCGCGCCGGAAGGTGCGGAAGGAGTGTGAGGCCATGGCGGACGCAGAGAGGGATAGGGGGGTGCCGCGCAAGCTCACGGTGTGGATTGCCGGGAGCGTGCCGAAGGGCCGCTGGGATGTGTTCGACCACCTGCGGCCGGGACTGGCGCAAGCGGTGTGCCTGTCAGTCAACAAGGAGGCGAGGACCGCGGAGGAGTCCGCGGCCCGGGTGGAGGCGCACGTGGAGTACGTGCGCGAAGTGGTCTCGGACCTGGTGGAGATGACGGTGCTTACATCGCCGAGGAGGGGGAGGTACCTCGCCAGCTTCATCGCGTTCGATGCGGACGACTGGCGGCGGCTCATGCAGATCGTGCCGGAGCCGGCGGCGAAGGTGGCCGAGCGGTTCGCCGCGGCGGAGCGGCCACTGCGGGCGGCCTACGAGAAGACGCCGCTGGCGGCCTCCGGGTGGGCGTGGAGTGACGTGATATGGGTGATGTACGCGGTGATCGTGGCGAATGCCGGCGTGAGCCGATGCGAGGGTGTGGGGCATCTACACCCAACACCGGACCGGCCGGGCGGAGGGAGCTACTGGCTGGGTGCTCACGAGGACGTGCCCGGCCTGCCGTCCATCTGGACGACAGGGCTCGACTCATGGCTCTCCTCAGTCGCGGCGCACACCGGCACCTTCTGGACCTGGCAGATCGAGCGTGAGAGCGCATCCACGACGTCGAGCGGCGCGGATATCTGCCCGGTCTTCGATCTACTCATCGGGGCGCCGCGTACGGAGGGGGAGATACTGGAGGCTCTCGAAGGCGATGCAGAGCGGCTCCGCGCAGCGCTGGCCGACCTGGTGAAGGTCGGGATGGCGCGGCGGCGCAACGAGAAGTACGAGCTGGGCATCCCGCTCTTCGGTCAGGGCGAGAGCGATGTGCTGACGGCCGAGGTGGAGGCTGTAGTGAAGCCGGCAGTCGCGGACATCATCGTGCCAGCGCTGCGGGATGTGGACTCACTCCTCGATGAGATGGGCTACGGCCACTGGCGCGAGCAGTACCCGGAATGGCATTGTTGGCTTGGCCACGACATATCGGGTGAGGCGCTCCACTACCTGATGGAGCAAGGGGTGCTGCCGCGGCCGACGCAACCGGTGCCGCCGGACTTCGC
>Ga0180437_10010157_pt1 | contig 11528 bp, 8 predicted proteins | sample SS_ome_4_FD_132410 | JGI IMG/M metagenome (GOLD analysis project Ga0180437, IMG submission 132410) | Hypersaline lake sediment archaeal communities from the Salton Sea, California, USA - SS_3_D_1 metaG | ecosystem: Environmental > Aquatic > Non-marine Saline and Alkaline > Hypersaline > Sediment... | reverse complement strand
CTTCTCCCTGTCCCGGAACAGACCCGTACACTCCAGGGCAATGTCAACGCCCAGATCCGCCCAAGGCAGCTCAGCAGGCTCCCGGATCGAGAAGATCCGGATCTTCTTGCCACCCACGACGATTGCCTTCGCAGTAGCTTTGACCTCCACATCAAACTGGCCGTGGACCGAGTCGTATTTCAGCAGATGGGCCAGGGTTGCGGCATCCGTGAGGTCGTTGATGCCGACAAACTCAAGATCGGGGTTTTTCCATCCTGCCCGAAGGATGCATCGCCCAATTCGGCCAAATCCGTTGATCCCAATTTTCGTCGCCATTTCCTTCCCTCCTCTTTTCAGGTCCCCGGTTCGATCGTTTCCATTCATTTCTCATGGTCGATCTTCTTCAGGAGCAAATCGACAAACGCCTCCGTTTCGCTCAGATTCTTCTCATCCAGGTTCTCGGCCACGTCGGTTTCCCAATGCCAGTTCGGAATCACACCCTCCTCGTCAAAGGCCATGATGGACATGGCCCGGTAGCCACCCATCAGAGCCGCGCTGGCATCCGTGGGAAAGGTCCGGTATTCCTGTGGGGCCAAATGCAACTCCGGGTTCTCCCTGACAACCTCCGCAGAGAACATCAACAGCTCCGGATCGGAGGGAACAGCCTTGATCAAACCCTCTCCTGTTATGTATTTGAGCTCTCCTGCACCCACACTATCCAGGTTCAGGATCAGTGCATCCCGCAATTCCTGTTCGTGTCTCCTCAGGAAACCGAGCATCCCCACCAGGCCCGCCTCCTCGCACCCCGTGGCCACAATCCACACGTCCGTGTTCTGGAGAGGCTCCTTGGCAACCCTCTCGGCAACCGCGAGCATCACACCCGTGCCGGATGCATTGTCATTGGCGCCGTACACGTCCCCGCCGTAAACCTCCCGATGAACCAGCACGAGGATGCTCAGAAAGAGCCAGAGCGTAGCCAGTTCCCGAAGCAGTCCGAACAGACCCGACCAGAACAACCCTCCCAAGAGCACGAATACGGGCAGCCCGAACACAGACAAGGAGGTTATGAGGAACGTTGTTCGAAATCCACCTACGAAGCGGGGATGGTAGTACCATCCACTCCGGGAGGTGTCACAATGGGCACTGAGCACAACTCTTCGGCGAGTTTCGCCCTTCGCAGGGATGCGCCCGACCACGTTTTGGGAAGGTCCTCGGGGCAAGAACCGGGCCACCCAGCCGCGACAGTGCGCTTCCTGGTAAAAGGCCACCGCACCAAGGGTAACCAACAGGAAACCCATGAACCCGTGAGAGCAGGAAAGCAGTCCCCCAAGGATACTCACAGACCAGACGACCATCAAAGGATAGGAAAAGGTCTTATGAGAATCGAAGGACTCCACTTGATGTACGATCCCCAGGTTCTCCAACACGCCGGATATGTACTTCGAGGCCCACCGCTCCCCCTCGGAAGTGGGCGGCCTGTAGCCCACGATGTCGACGAGATAACGAACGTGCTCCATTGCCTTGGACATCATGTTACTCCTTTCTCGCGCCGCTCTTTCGAATCATGACAATATTTTCAACGCCAGCAGAAGTCAATGATTCTTCGTGGGTTCTCCCTCGATCAGCCAGCTTTGAACAAAGGACAGCGGGTCCTGCTCACCCTCGAGTTGTTTCAGCCACGCCACCATTGCCCCCAAGTCCTGATCGAATCGATCATAGACAGCCTCCCACAGGCCAGGGTCTTGGTGGTAGGTCAGGTAGGAAACCAGAAAAGCGTTGTTCCAATCAAGCCCCAGGATCCTCTGATAACGAGTCGTACCCAATCTTTCCAGCTCCTCTCGGAAGGACGCCTTCACTTCCTCAAAGACCTGTCCTCTTTTCGAGAGCTTTTCCGTTTCTTCTAGGTCCAGGCCATACAGCAGCCGGAGTCGGTCAGCCATCTGAAACATCGTTTTTTGAAACAGCCTCTTTGCCTCCCGCTTTTCTCGCAATTCTTCGGCGTTCCCCCGATTCCAGCCACCCCTTGCACGGAAAAACGTTTCCGTCCCCTTCTCACCGACAAAGGTCGCAACACCCTCATTGAAGGCCCCTTCATGTTTCACGAAGATCGTTCGATGGACCATTTCATGAAGAATCACCTCCACCAGCCCGGTGTCCCCGTATCCCAGCATGGTCGAGAAGATGGGGTCCTTGAACCACCCGAGGGTGCTGTAGGCCCCGACCGGTCGCAGATAGGTATCGTATCCCCGTTTCAACATTCTATCCGACTCACGTACGGCCCTGTTCCGATCAAAAAAGCCCTTGTACGGCAGACATCCCGCGATCGGGAAACACCAGCGGTAAGCCTCGAGGACCAGTTTGGGGCTGGCCGTAAGGTTGTAGGCCACCGGGGGGTGCTTCACAGTATGGTAACGCATGTAGTTATTCGAAGAGGCCAGCCCCAACTCGGTCTCCCCGAAGGCCTTGGCTTCCAGGACGAGTCGGATCTTCCCTTTCACCGATTCAGGCACCTCAGGGTCATGGAGCACGTCTTCTATGCTCTTGCTCCCGCAGACGATCTTGATCTGTCCTTTCCCCAGGTGGAGAAGATAGCCTATGGAACATCCCTGCAAGCAAGAGGCAAACACGAAGACTCCGGCCACGAGAAACGAGCGGCAAAGGATTCCTGTCCGTCTTATTCCGAAGGCACGGGGTTGGTTCGACTGCATGATGGAGCCAAATAGGACCTCTCTTGAAGGAAAGAGAAAGGATAATCCGGGCAGCAGAAGGTGTCAATGAAACGGTACGGTCTTGTACCGTCGGTTGTAATCAATCCGCCCCGGTGCTATGGTACACCACCATGCTGGACCTGCAAGAACTCAAGCCACAGGACCCCGTCAAGGGAAGACTCCTCGTCGCTGAAAAGCACCTTTACACAACCAAGGATGGCAAACCCTACCTCAGGCTGCAACTCATGAATCGGACCGGGTCGATCGAAGCGGTGCTCTGGGACGGGGCAGAGTCAGCTTACGATCTTCTCTCCAGGTCTCCGGAACAAGTCGTCGAGATCAAAGGCGTCGTGGTCCTGTACCAGCAAGAACGCAGGATCAGACTCAAAACCGTCTCGCCTGCTCCTGAGGGGATGACGGAGATCGAGGCGTTCCTCCCGACTTCTTCGAGGGACCCGGAAGAAATGGAGTCGGAATTCCATCGAACGATCCGAAGGGTGGGCAATCCGTTCCTTCGCCGGCTCTTGGAGGCGATCTTCCGTGATCCGGAAATCTGGGAGCCTTTTCGGAATGCCCCGGCCGCAAAGATGATGCACCATGCGTATCGGAGGGGTCTGTTGGAACATACCCTCTCTCTGGCCCGGCTCGTCCAGCTGGTGGGGAGAAACTACCCCTTCCTCGACGGGGATCTCCTCCTCACGGCTACCCTGCTCCATGACCTCGGAAAGGCCTGGGAAATAAGCCCCGACGCAGGGTTCGAGTACAGTGACGAGGGCAGGCTGCTCGGGCACATCCTACTTGGGGTGAATGTCCTCGAGAGAAAGATCGCGAGCATTCCCGAGTTTCCCCCTTCTCTTGCCACGCATCTGAAGCACCTCGTCATCAGCCATCACGGAGAAATGGAGTTCGGCTCCCCAAAGCGCCCGATGACCCTGGAGGCCTCTTGCTTACACGCACTGGACAACCTGGATGCCAAGCTCTGGGGGATCCACGATTTTCTGAAGAAAGAAGCAGCTCCCGGCAAGCGATGGACAGCCTTCCACCGAGTCCATCAACAGCACTTCTACATTCCGGAATCTTATCCGGACGACCCGAAGCCTCCCGAGGACTTTGAGGACCAATCCGAGGACACCCCTCCCGACCTTTTTGACCAGGATGCTGTGCCAAGTGCCAGGGCCAAGCCCAAAAAGCCGTAAGGGAACCCCCTCTGTTTCGGGTGCGGGCGCGGGTGCCGGCGCGGGCCCGAGGGGGGTGGGGGGTGGGGTGGGGGCGCAGAGATCAGATCGGCCGCTCTCCTGAAGTCGGGGAACAGAGGCAATCCACAGAATCCATCGGCTGGCGCCCGAAGCATGAGAGATGCGGTGCTGTCTCGTGTTGCGGACGAGATTTGTGCCGGGCGACAGGGGGAGGGGGAGACGGAGCCCAGGCAAATCGAGACGGAACAGGGGACAGCACCCGCGACTCATGCCTACGAAGGTGCGGGAGACATGGAACCGAGCGGAGACGCTCACACGTTAGGAAGAGAAATCTGGAAGGTAACCCCTTCTCCGGGGTGGTTCAGGACGCGGATGTCCCCCCCGTGGTTCTCCACAATCCGGTGGGTCATGGTCAGGCCAAGACCCGTTCCCCAATGTTTGGTCGTGTAGAAGGGATTGAAGATGTTTTCGACTTCTTCCGGTGGGATGCCGCCACCCGTATCACTCACCTCGATCCAGAGAACCCTGCTTTCCGTACCGGAGACAACCCGCGTCTTCACCGTGAGGGTCCCCTTCGAGCCCAGGGCTTCGCTGGCATTGCTGAAGATGTTGTAGAGGGCGACTTCGAGCTGATCCGCGTCCACATTCGGGAGCGGTTCCTTGAGCATCGCGTAGTCTCGCTCGATCGTAATCTCCCCTTTGTTTTCGTTCTCGAAGACCAGGGAGAGGGATTTCTCGATCAGGATGTTCACATCCGTCTCTCTCCGATTACACTCCCTTCCTATGTGGAAGCCGGGCACATCCTTCAGAATCTTCTCGAGTTTCTCGGTCTCCTTCTGGATGATTTGGACGTAGAAGCGTGAAGCGTCGGGGATCTTGTTCCCCTTGTCCAACCTTTTGGCCGCAGCCCCGATGGCGAGCAAGGGATTTCGAAACTGATGGCCCAGCCCTGTGACCATTTCCCCAAGGGCTTCGAACTTCTCCGCTTTCACGATTTCATCCTGTGCCCTCCGGATGTTCAGGTTTGCCTCCTCCAGGTTGGTGTAGAGACGTGCATTCACGATTGCGGGTGCGATCTGCCGTGTGATCATGATCAGGAGGTCGAGGTCTCCCCGTCGGAACCGGCTCATTTCGTCTACCCTGTTCGCCTTCTTCCCGAAGAGGACGAAGACCCCCACACTCTCCCCTTTGTGGACGATCGGAACGGCAATCAAAGACCCCGTCCATCGGATCTCCAAGGGCCGAGTCCTCGGGTCGGTCGTCAGATCACGAATGATGGCCGGCTTGTTCTCCTTCAAGAACATCTTGACCAGTCCCTTCAGAGTATCTCGTTCCGATTCGGTCAAGTCGTCAGGAAGCCTCCGGGTCTCTTTCTCGACGACGCGCGTCTCCGGCCAATGGTTTGTCAGCCGAATCAGGCCATACTCGCCCTTGAGGTGCTCAAGGACAAAACTGAGTACCCTGCCAAGCATTCCCTGCAGGTCAAGGGAAGACGCGGAGACACGGCTGATGGTGTTCACCATCTCCAGGACCCTTCCTCTTTGGCGGAGCCTGTCGGACAGAAGGCTGGAGAAATAAGCCGTCAGGAAGAAGAAGGCCGCGCTCCAGATTGGAAACATGATCCGTTCGCTGGACCCGAGTGTGAGGTTCCATACACCCCTCGGCGCGATCTTCCCCGTCCCCTCGAGATAGAGCAAGGATCCGTAGGAGATTGCGCTCAAGGACGCCAGGACGAAGCTGTCTCTCTTTCGGGCGACCATGCTCGTGGACAGGATGACCAGGCAGTATGCAAAAGAAAACACAAAAGCCTGTCCCCCCCCAAGATAATGGATACCCACGGTGATCAGCAGGATGTCCGTCACCCAGTGGCAGTAGACCTGAACGGTTCTCTTCTGAAAGCGTCTGAAGAAATATAGGTAGACGGGCAGACTCAGGATTTCGATGGCGCACAGAATGACAATGGCTTTTGCGGACTCGGCGGGCAAAAGACCGAACCACCACAGCGACGAGAACAACAAGGCGATGAAGAAGGCAGCGATTGCCCGCACGCCGAGCCTTGGCCCTGAGGGGGAAGGCAACTCCGTGCCCGTCCACTGTCTCGTCCACCGGTGAACGACCTGCGATGAGGAAAGAGAGCCGAAAAGCATGTCATCCCATCCACAAAAACGTAACGGGCCGCTGATGGGACTCCCTCGATCGGAAGGAACCCATACACAATTGATCGGTCCAAAGCCCCGACTTAGTGAGTTTCTCGGGGAACTGTTTCTTTCATAATCTTCCGGAATCGGAATTCCATAAAGTTTTTATTTTACCACATATGTCTACTACATGTCTCCTGGAGTTTCCTTCCGATTTTCCGGGGCTTCCCCACCAAGTTGCCCGCAGGCGGCCAGCACATCCCCTCCTCGACTCCATCGGACATGGGTAGACAGCCCCCTGCCGCGCAGGCAATCCTGGAAGGCGAGTACATCGCCTTCTTGCGGCCTTCTCAACTCCGTCTCAGGAAAGGGATTGAAAGGGATCAGGTTGATCTTGCAGCGGAGCCCGTGAAGGATCCTCACGAGTCGCCTGGCGTCCTTCAGACTGTCGTTTTCACCCCGGATGAGCACGTAAGCGATGGTGAACCGTCTCCGGGGCGCAAGCGGTATCCGTCGCAGGGTATCCAGGACCTCTTCGATCTGGTATCTTCTGTTGATCGGCATCAACCGGGAACGAGTTTCTTCGTCCGCTGCATTCAGAGAAAGCGTTATCGACACCGGGATCTCAGAGAACAGCCTTTCGAGTCGCCCGGGAATCCCGACTGTCGAGACCGTGATCCTTCGAGTCGACAGGCCGCAGCCGAGGGGATGGGTCATGAGCTTCAGGGCACGCCGGGTGGCCTCCTGGTTCTCGAGGGGCTCCCCCATTCCCATCAGAACGACGTGCGTGATGGCCCTCTTCCCACCAAACATAGACCGGATCGCATAGTACTGTCCCAGGATTTCCTCGACCTTAAGGTTGCGGCGCAAACCCATCTGCCCTGTCCGACAGAAGAGACATCCCAGCGCACAGCCCACCTGAGTCGAGACACAGAGTGTGACGCGCTTCTCTTCGGGGATCGTTACGGATTCGATCACCCCGCCATCCCGGAGGCGAAAGCGGAACTTCTGTGTTCCATCCTCGCCGTCCAGTCTCTGGTCGAGGGCTACAGGGGGCGGGGAGAGGAAGGGGGCAACCTGCCCTCGGAGCTCACCCGGCAGGTTGTGCATCTGTTCGGCGCTGAAAACGCCTCTTCCGTGGATCCAGGAAAAGATCTGCCGGGCCCGGTATCGAGGTTGACCCAGCGCGTGGATCCTTCCCTCGAGTTCCGGGAGCTCCAATGACAGAAAGTCTTCCATGGAACCGCCTTGCTGAATCGTAGATTCCCTGGCTGTGCAAGCTCACCCTGCGGAAGCAAGCGCTTCCTGGACCGTCTTTCCGATCGCGTCCGGGCTGGGACAAACGGCCATCCCCGCCTTCTCCATCACCGTCTGTTTCTCGGCTGCCGTTCCCTTCCCTCCGGACACGATGGCCCCCGCGTGCCCCATTCTCCTTCCAGGCGGAGCCGTCTTGCCAGCCACGAAGCCGATGACCGGCTTCGGGTAGCGGCTTTCAATGATATACTGGGCGGCCTCTTCCTCGGCCGTTCCACCGATCTCTCCGATCAGGAGGACCGCTCTGGTTTGATCATCCGCAGCGAACATCCCCAGAAGATCCGCAAAGCGGAGTCCGATAATCGGATCCCCTCCGATTCCTATGCAGGTCGATTGCCCAAGCTCGAGATCTGTCAACTGCTTCACAGCCTCGTACGTCAGGGTTCCACTCCTCGAGATCACGCCCACCGAGCCAGGCAGATGGATAAAGCCTGGCATGATTCCCACCTTGGCTTTCCCCGGAGTGATGACCCCGGGGCAGTTCGGACCGATCAGGTTGACGGATTTCCCCTTCAAGGAGTGATAAACCGTTATCATGTCCCGAACCGGGATCCCTTCCGTGATACAGACAACCAACCGGATCCCCGCGTCGGCGGCCTCCAGGATCGCATCCGCGGCAAACGGGGGAGGAACGAAGATCAAGGAAGTGTTCGCACCTTCCCGGTCCACTGCATCCCCTACGCTGTCGAAGACGGGAACGCCTTCCTGTTCCTGCCCACCCTTTCCGGGGGTGACCCCCGCTACGACCTTGGTGCCGTACTCCTTGCATCCCCTTGCGTGGAAGGAGCCTTCCTTCCCGGTGATTCCCTGAACCACAACCCTCGTCGTTTCATCAACCAAGATTCCCATGTCGCTACCCTGCTCCTATCTATATGGTTACCCCTGAAATCTACTCGGCTGTCCGCTTCAATCCCCTAGAGGACGGAGACAACCTTCTCAGCAGCCTCACGAAGACTGTGGGCCACAACGAAATCGATGTTGGACCCCTCCAGGATCGCACGTGCCTCCTCTGCATTGGTACCCTCCAGGCGTACGACGACCGGGACCCTCAAATCCACGTTGCCGGCTGCCTCTGTAACACCCTGAGCCACCCGGTCGCAACGCACGATGCCACCAAAGATATTGATCAAGATCGCCTTGACCCTCGGATCGGCCAGGATGATACGGAAGGCCCGCTCTACCGAACTGGCACTCGCTCCACCCCCCACGTCCAGGAAATTAGCCGGCGCTCCGCCTACGTACTGAATCAGGTCCATGGTGGCCATCGCCAGCCCCGCACCGTTCACCATGCACCCGATGTTCCCCTGGAGTCTAATGTAGCTCAGGTTGAGTTCCCCTGCCTCTGCCTCGAGGGGATCCTCCTCTTCCACGTCCCTTAGGGCAAGGATCTCCTCGTGACGGAACATGGCGTTGTCATCGAACTGAAGCTTCGCATCCAGGGCAACCAGGTCTCCGCTCTCGGTCACAACGAGCGGATTGATCTCCACGAGCGAAGCATCCTTCTCGCAAAAGAGCCGGTAGAGCCCCCCCAGCATCTTGGCGGCCTGTCGGATCGCCGCTCCTTTCAGGCCCAGGGCCTGTGCAATGCGTCTCGTCTGGTATGCGCGAAGGCCAAGGTACGGATCGATCGTCTCCCGATGGACCTTCTCTGGGGTCTTGGCCGCCACCTCTTCGATTTCCATGCCACCCGCCTCACTGCAGATGATCACCGGCGCGTTGGAGGCCCTATCCACGAGGATGCTCAGGTACAGCTCCTTCTCGATCGCCACGCCTTCCTCGACCAGTACCTTCCTTACCTGACGCCCCTCCACGCCCGTCTGCGCAGTCACCAACTTCAGGTTAAGGATCTCGCCAGCAGCCTTTTCCGCTTCCTCCACGGAGTCGACGACCCGCACGCCACCCCCCTTGCCTCTTCCTCCCGCGTGAACCTGGGCCTTTACCACCCATCGGTCTCCGCCCAGCGCTCCGGTCGCCTCGCGAACAGAATCTTGCGGCGTGCACATCTTCCCATTCGGCACTGGGATCCCGTATTCACGGAAGATCTGCTTTGCCTGGTATTCGTGAACGTTCATCTCAACAATCTCTCCTTTCTCGGATCCATCACAGATTCAACGATGCGATGCTCTTGCCCACTGCCTCCGCGGACACCCTGACGAGCTCGCGTTCTTCGTCCGTCAGGGCAAGCTCGATGACCTCCTCGACCCCATCCTTGCCCAGCTTGGCCGGCACACCAAAGTAGATCCCTTCCAAACCGTATTCCCCCTCCAGGTAGGCCGAACATGGCAGAATGCGCTTCTTGTCCCTGACGATCGCCTCGACCATCAGGATGACGGAAGCAGCCGGAGCGTAGTAGGCGCTTCCCGTCTTGAGGAGTTTCACAATCTCCGCGCCCCCGTCCCGGGTCCTGTCGATCAGGGCCTGGATGCGGGCCTCGGGAATGAGTTCCTTCAGCGGAATGCCCGATACCGTACAATACCTCGGCAAGGGGACCATGGTATCCCCGTGCCCCCCCATCACCAGAGCCTGGACATCCTCCACCGAAACACCGATTTCCATCGCCACGAACGTACGGAATCGCGCGGCATCCAAAACCCCTGCCTGTCCCATCACCCGCTTCTTCGGCCACCCGCTTACGTGCTTGGCCAGGTACGTCATGGTGTCCAGGGGATTGGTCACCATGATGATGTAGGCCTCTGGCGATTGTTCGACACAAGAGGAGACCACCTGACTGATGATCTTCTTGTTGGCCTCGAAGAGGTCTTCCCGTGTCATGCCCGGTTTGCGGGGCATTCCGGAGGTGATGACGATCACATCCGAGCCTGCCGTGTCCTTGTAGTCGTTCGTACCGACGAAGTCGCCATCAAAGCACTCAACAGGACCGGCTTCCGCCAGATCGAGTGCCTTACCTTGTGGCATGTCCTCGACGATGTCGAAGAGCACCACATCCCCGAGCTCCTTCACGGCCGCCCAGTGGGCGCAGGTCGCCCCAACATTGCCGGCACCGATAACAGAAATCTTTGGCCTTCGCATCTTTGGCTCTCCTCTACTCCTTCATGTTCTCGCAGATCGCATTGGCGAACTCCGAACACCGCAGTAATTTCACCCTCTTCCGTCCCTCGGTCCGCATCTGACGCTCGAGATCGTACGTCACGGTACGCTGCTGAATCGTCCTGGTCAACGCCTCCCGGATCCTGTCGCCAGCCTCCCGCCAACCCATGTATTCGAGCATGCTCACACCCGACAAAATCAGGCTCGAGGGGTTCACTTTGTCCTGTCCGGCATAGCGAGGGGCCGAGCCGTGCGTCGCCTCGAACAGGGCCTTTCCATCACCGAGATTGCCACCCGGTGCCATCCCCAATCCACCGACCATCGCAGCACAGGCATCCGAGAGATAGTCGCCGTTCAGGTTCAGGGTACAAATGACACTGTACTCGTCGGGCCTTAGCAGCACTTGCTGGAACATGGCATCCGCGATCCGGTCCTTCAGCACAAGCTTCGCACCCTTCCGTTTCCTGCCTGCCTTTTTCTGATCCTCTTCAATGGAGACCTTTCTTCCGAACTCCTTCCGGGCCAGGGCATATCCCCATTCTCGAAAGGCACCCTCCGTGTATTTCATGATGTTTCCCTTGTGGACCAGGGTTACACTCGGGCATCCTTCCTGGAGGGCATACTCGATAGCCATTCGCACGATTCGCTGGGAGCCTCTCAGGCTCACGGGCTTCACCCCGATCCCTGAGTCGGATCGAATCCGCTTGCCGCTCCCGACCAGCATCTCCTCGTTCAGGAAGCGGAGCACCTTTTTCGCATCCTGACTGCCCTTCCTCCACTCGATCCCTGCATAGACATCCTCCGTGTTCTCGCGAAAGATGACCATGTTCACGCGCTCTGGGTTTCTCACCGGCGAGGGAACACCCGGGATGTAGAACACGGGCCTCACACATGCATAGAGATCGAGGACCTGGCGAAGGGCAACGTTGATGCTTCGGATTCCCCCTCCCACCGGCGTCGTCAGGGGACCTTTGATGCCCACTCGATAGGTGCGCAAAGCTTTCAGGGTGCTTTCCGGCAGAGCCGTGCCGAAGCGATCCTGCGCCTCCTGGCCCGCATACACCCGAAGCCAGTCGATCGACCTTCTCCCTTTGTATGCCTTCCGGACGGCCACGTCCATGACCCGCTGCCCGGCAGGCCATATG
>Ga0180437_10010154_pt1 | contig 11531 bp, 12 predicted proteins | sample SS_ome_4_FD_132410 | JGI IMG/M metagenome (GOLD analysis project Ga0180437, IMG submission 132410) | Hypersaline lake sediment archaeal communities from the Salton Sea, California, USA - SS_3_D_1 metaG | ecosystem: Environmental > Aquatic > Non-marine Saline and Alkaline > Hypersaline >... | reverse complement strand
GTTGGGCCGATCTCGATGAGATCACCCAAATGAAAATAGGCTGTACGTTGAGAAACTCGGGAGGCTTGCTGCATTGAGTGAGTTACGATGACGATGGTGTATTGCTCGCGCAACTCATCTATGAGGTCTTCAATTACCGCAGTGGCAATGGGGTCCAGGGCTGAACAGGGTTCGTCCATGAGGATAACCTCGGGGTTGACCGCAATAGTCCGGGCGATACACAGCCGCTGCTGCTGACCGCCGGAAAGGCCAGTTCCCGGCTGATCCAACCTATCCTTCACCTCATTCCACAATCCAGCTTTCTTAAGCGAAGTCTCTACGACCGCATCCAGCTCTGTCTTGTTTGCGACGAGTCCGTGGATCTTTGGGCCATAAGCAATGTTGTCATAAATGGACTTGGGAAAGGGGTTGGGCTTTTGAAAGACCATGCCCACCTGCGCCCGCAATGGAACCACATCAACTTTAGGGTCATAAATATCCATTCCATCAAGGGTTATCTCGCCAGTGACCCGGCAGCCTTCAATGGTATCGTTCATCCGGTTAAGTGTGCGCAAGAAGGTAGACTTGCCGCAACCAGAAGGACCGATCATGGCAATAACTTCATTACGGCCGATATCTAGGGAGACGCTTTTGATCGCATGGTTGTGACCGTAATAAACATTCACCTTTCGACAAGTCATCCGCGGATTTTCCACGGTCGCCTCCCCAACAGTCTGCCGGTGCTCCCGGCTGACCAGTACAGGGCCGTCTTGAACCCTAGGAGCAGCGCCAATATCTTCTCCCCGCAGATCCTTTTCGATGTCCACTTCGCCTCCGTCCTTATTCGGACTTTCCTTTGGAAGTAGTGCGAATACCATGATCTAATCTCACAGTAAAGTTTTGAAAGTAAGCGAGCAGGCCTGGATGCACGCATCCGGGCCTGCTCACACATCATTAGTTGTTTAGAGCTGTAAGCACCCTTAACTTGCTAACATCGGCACGGTACTTCTTGCGCTCTGCATCAGGCATGGGAATCATCCCTTTATCGGCCAAATAGCCATCCGGACCCCAAGCCTTTTCACTGGTGAACTCACTGAGATATCCTTCCATGCCCGGTATCACCCCAATGTGGGCTTTCTTTACATAAAAGAACAACGGGCGCGAGACAGGATATTCGCCGGAGGCGATGGCCTCGAATGTGGGTTGCATGCCATCGACAAAGGAACCTTGGATCTTATCAGTATTTTGATCCAGAAAGCTGAAGCCAAAAATGCCAATTGCATTGGGATTGGCATCGAGCTTTTGCACTATGAGGTTGTCGTTTTCACCCGCTTCGATGTAGGCTCCATCCTCTCGAATACCGTGGGCGATTGCTTGGAACTTTTTCTTATCCTGTTTTCTTATGGCCGCAAGCCAACCGAACTTCTTGGCACCTGCTTCCATGGCCAGCTCAACGAATGCATCCCGCGTCCCGGAAGTCGGCGGAGGCCCGAGCACCTCAATCCTCTTGTTCGGCAGAGCGGGATTGACCTCTCTCCAAGTCCTGTAAGGATTGGGGACCAGACTCTCTCCACCCTTTGGATCAGGGACATCCTTGGCCAGGGCCAAGAAGATGTCCTTGCGGCTTAGCTTCATTGGTTTGGCTTTCTTAGAATTTGCCAGGACGATACCATCATAGCCGATCTTTACCTCGACGATTTCTTTGACCCCGTTCTGACGGCACTTCTCTAATTCAGACCCTTTGATGCGCCGCGAGGCGTTGGTGATATCGGGGTGCTCAACCCCAACCCCGGCACAGAACAGTTTCAGCCCACCGCCTGACCCGGTCGACTCAATCTTGGGCGTCTTGTAACGGCTGGTTTTGCCGAATTGTTCAGCCACCACAGTTGCGAATGGATAAACTGTGGAAGAGCCGACGATACTGATGTAGTCCCTGGCGGACTGAGCGTTTACTACCCCAGTCGATGTGACAAAAACAAAAACCAGGGCAGCGACTAGTAGAACTGTTTTTCTTACCATTTCTTTCCTCCTTTTTTTGTTTTACTTACCTTCTACCAACGTTTTTCAAACTTTCTTCGCAGTACTATCGCTGCTGCGTTCATGAGCATCAAAAAAACCAACAGAACCATGATTGCTGCTGAAGTCCTTTCTACAAAGGCTCTCTCCGGACTGTCTGCCCAGAGATATATCTGGACTGGTAAAACCGTAGACGGGTCGGTTAACCCCCCTGGTATATCAACGATAAAGGCTACCATCCCGATCATCAGTAAAGGCGCAGTCTCTCCCAAGGCCCTTGCCATACCGATGATAGTTCCGGTCAACATGCCGGGAAGAGCCAGGGGCAGTACATGATGAACCACCATCTGCATTTTTGAAGCACCAACACCCAGTGCGCCTTCACGAATGGAGGGTGGCACCGATTGCAGCGCTGCCCGGCTGGCAATAATTATGGTAGGTAGAGTCATGAGAGTGAGAACCAGTCCCCCCACAAGGGGAGCAGAACGGGGAAACCCAAAAAAATTAAGGAAGACTGCAAGGCCCAGAAGGCCGAAGACAATAGAAGGAACCGCAGCCAGGTTATTGATATTGACCTCAATAAGGTCGGTCCACCTGTTCTTTGGAGCGAATTCTTCCAGATAAACCGCTGCAGCCACGCCTATGGGAAAAGATAGCAACAGGGTAACCAAAAGGGCGAAAAATGACCCCACAGCAGCCCCCCAGATGCCCGCCAGTTCAGGTTCCCGGGAATCACCTGCGGTGAAAAAGGTTTTGTTAAACTCCTTCCTAATTTTCCCTTGTTCTTTTAATTGTTCTATCCAGGCCAATTGTTTGTCACTTAGACGGCGTGAACTCTCGGCAACATCAGCCTTGAAATGGCCCTTCATCAGCATATCCACATCATCGTCAGCTGGCACCCACACTGAAATATTTCTGCCAATTATGTCGGGGTCTCTGAGGACCATTTTGCGCAACTGGAATGCTCCCCCTGGACTTATCAACATATAGAGTTGACGCTTATCACTCCGCCCCCTGACCTCGGGGAACATGGTTCGCAGGTTGCTTTTGACCAATCCAGTGTAGTCTGCAGTTGACAAATTGTGCTGATCAAGAAGTGCAGGATCAAAAAACACCTCTAGCTCAAGGTAAGTTTGTTGAAAGGCCTTGTATCCATTGCCCACAATACTGATGAAGAGTATGGCTAAACAGAGCAACCCTATGAGGATCGCTGTCAGACCATATAGCCTAAAGCGACGTTCGGCCCTGTATCTTTTGGCCAATCCCTGGTGGACAATATCTATCGTTTTTCTTTCCACCTTGTTTCCTTTCGAGTCGCCCTCATTCATATTGCTCTCGATACCTGCGAACTACCTTCAGGGCAATGACGTTTAAAAATAAGGTTACGATGAACAGTACGAGTCCTAGGGCAAAAGCTGCCAGAGTCTTTGGGCTGTCGAATTCCTGGTCTCCAATGAGCAGGGTAACAATTTGTACTGTCACGGTGGTTACGGTCTTGAAAGGATTTAGGGTCAAATTCGCGGAAAGACCTGCGGCCATCACCACGATCATGGTCTCACCTATGGCCCTGGACACAGCTAGAAGAATACTGCCAACAATGCCGGGTAGGGCCGCGGGCAAAACCACTTGTTTTATGGTTTCCGAACGTGTGGCTCCCAGACTGTAGGCGCCATCGCGTAAAGCCTGAGGAACAGCGTTGATCACATCGTCTGAAAGGGAGGACACAAAGGGGATGATCATGACTCCCATAACCAACCCGGCGGCCAGCGCGCTTTCTGAGGAGACGTCGAAACCCAAAGTCGAACCCACATTGCGGACAAAAGGAGCGACTGTAATAGCTGCAAAAAAGCCGTAAACAACGGCAGGAATGCCTGCGAGAATCTCCAACAGCGGTTTGGCTACGTCTCTAAATTTTTTATTGGCATACTCCGCCAGATAGATTGCCGACATGAGGCCGATTGGCACAGCTACCAGCATGGCGATGGCCGAAATTAGCAAGGTGCCCGAGAATACAGGGATAACGCCGAATGCACCCGAGGAACCCACCTGGTCCGCCCGGATCGCCATCTGGGGGCTCCACTCCAGGCCAAAAAGAAAATCAGTTATGGATACTGCTTCAAAGAATCTCAGGGACTCATAGAGGACGGAAAGAACTATGCCTATGGTAGTTAGTATGGCAAGGCAGGAGCAGGCTATGAGAAGGTATTTGACCAGCTGTTCCACCAGGTTACGGGCTCGAAGGGTTGAACTTATCCTGCTGCGAACCACAACAGTGCCGACTATACCGAGGGAGAGCATTCCCACGGCCAAGGCTGCATTACTGGTTGTCTTGAGATTTCGATAATGTTCTGCTGCTGCTTGAATGGTGGCGGTTACTTCTCCGGCAACAATATTACCGCTGACCAGGTTCTTTATGTCGTTTACCACCAGATTTAGACGATTGTCCGGAAGTCCACGGATAGCTTGGGGAAGATCAGCAACAACCAGATTTGTAATGATTTTGTCCTCTAAACCGAACCATAAACCAAAGAGAAGCAAGGCAGGAATACCGCACCATAGTGCGGTTAGAGCACCGTAGTAGGTTGGCCGTGAGTGAAGGTATCTTATGCCGCCTCTTTTGCTGGCCACGGCAAAAGCTCGTCTTCGCCCCAAATAATAGGCGGCTGAAGAAAGAATTAGTAAAGCCGTAAGGATCGTGGCAGGTGACATTACTTGGGGTAAACCCCTTCCGCAGGCTTTAAAGATTTTGAAGACATAATGCGTTCATAATTCATTAGCCCTATTCTCGCTGAAGTCACTGGTTAAGTACCTGCTGTCTTTCCCCATTTTCATAAAAGCTCAACACAGATCTGAACAGCGCAACTAAATAAATACTCATCGATTGTTACAGCCCTGTTACAAATATGAGACAAGTTGGAGGATATAGTTGGAAAGTTTGGATAAGCTCTTTGATGTTAGGAAAGTTTTGTCCTTCGTGCAGGAGAATCAGAGAAAATATTAATCTCCGTGGCACTAGCGTTCGTCAACATGAGACTTTGCAGTAGTAGGTATTTCACAAACCAGGTAATAGACCAGAGCCTACTTAATCTGCCTCATTAGTTTAGAAAAGGCTCGTGTTAGGCACGGCTTGAAGCTTGTTAAACAGCACCTATTTTGTTTTCTTCTTTATTAGTCTGCCCTCCGGTCATTTTGACCCACATAGCCTGCCTGGATCCAAGGAATACACGATAATGTGATCATTCTGTAACAGAAATGTCATTTGGGCGCGGTATGGTGTCACTGTCATATTGAATGGATAATCATGAAGATGAAATTCATACTCTTGGCGACAGTGCCACTAGCCATGCTTGCGGCGATAATCTTATTTAGACGCCGCTTTCCCTTAAAAGACCATCCAAACACAGAGTGGATCATTTACCTTCTCCAGAAGTATCTTGCCGGAAACGGGGAACCATAACAGGATGTATATTAACACTTGGACCAAAGAGCATTCTCATGCTGCCAGATCTAGCGCCTTTAGCGTATCTATTGAGCTTTGATAGGTCCGCAGCGAGGACACAATAGTCTTGAGGAAAAGTCGAGTTCTCTTCATTTGCGTACACAATAGCGGCCGGAGCCAGATGGCAGAGACTTTTCTCAACATCCTGGGCGGCCATCAATTCTTAGCTGAAAGCGCCGGGTTTGAACCCCAGCCCCTCAATCCACTCGTAGTCGAAGTGATGAAAGAAGACGGTCTCGACATTTCCAAAAATAAGTCCAAGAGTGTTTTCGATTTTTTTAAGGAAGGGAAACTTTTTGACTACGTGATAACAGTGTGTGATAAGCAAGTCGAGGAGAACTGTCCAGTTTTCCCTGGAATAACTAAACGGTTTTCATGGAGCTTTCCAGATCCAGCATGTTTTGGTGGTAGCGAAAAGGAACGATTTTCCAAAGCAAGGGAACTCCGCGAGGCAATAAAGGACCGCATAATCGATTGGCTTCACGAAACGAAGTCCTCATATCCACAGTCCGAGTGATAAGGTTATTGAGAAGCCAATACATTCATCTTATCTCCAACGGTTCGTATGAAATCCAGCCCAAAAATGGTATCGAATCACTTGGAGTTCGACGGCCAAATCCTGAAGTTCAGCCAGTGTTAAAAAACTTCAGCGTTTATGGAGATCAAATCACCTGGCAAAAGCGGGAGATTTTCCCGGGGAGTCTGGGATGTGGTTCACCTATCACTCAATCCACAGACTTTGGTGGGAAGGAGATAATTTAATGGAAGCAATAAAGACAATTGCCCTAGTAGCTCATGACAACAGAAAACAAGACCTGATTGAGTGGATCGAGTGGAATTACCATACTTTGTTGGAACATAAGATTGTATGTACAGGCACAACGGGAAAATTAGTAGAAGAAGCCATCGAGACAAAACTCAGAGGAGAAGGGAATTCCTCTGTCAAATTTGATATCGTTAAGCTGAGATCGGGTCCCTTGGGAGGAGATCAACAGCTGGGGGCCATGATAGCAGAAGGAAAGATCGACTTTGTTATATTCCTTTGGGATCCCATGCAGCCACATCCTCATGACGTGGATGTGAAAGCTCTGTTGAGGATTGCAGTACTTTATAACATTCCAATTGCCTGTAATCGTGCCACCGCAGATTTCATGATTTCCTCTCCATTGATTAACCAAGCATATAAACCTGTTGTTAAGGATTATTCCGAATATTTAGATAGGAGGCTTCGCTAGTGGATGAGGCCTAGACAAGGGTCTCACGACTTGGTGGATACGAAGACCTTACAGTCTGTTTCACCGCGTTTCACAAAGCACCGGCACTGGGATTTTAAACAAGCTGCTTCATTGGTCAGTAGCTATTAAGAAAGGCTGGCCAAAACCAGTTAGGTGCGGCACGATATGAGAGAAACAATCTAAAATTATCTTAACGATTTTAAATAGCACATATGTGAGACCAACAGTTCGCCTGCCGATGTCATTTCATGATCCAGATTGTCATTGCTGCCTGTTCCTCACCAAAAATACACATTTTCACAACAATTATGTAACAAACCCCGCGTATAAATGCGAAAAAGTATAGGAATATCTCAGTGAACGCAAACATTAGGAGGTTAGCATGACAAGAATTCTTTTGGTGGACGATGAGGAATACATAAGGAGGTTTTATGTCGAAGAACTCTCTGAGGACGGTTACGAGGTGCTCACTGCTTCCTCAGGTCATAATCTCTTGAGAAAGATTAACCTTTGTCAGCCTGATCTGGTTATTTTGGACATCAAATTGATGGACTACGATGGCCTTGAACTGCTGCAAGAAATACGGAGTCATCACCACGATTTGCCCGTTATTTTGTGTACTGCCTATGACACCTACAAAGAAGATCCAAGAGCTCTTGCCGCTGATTACTACGTAATTAAATCATTCGATCTTGCTGAATTGAAAATGGCAACTCTCAGGGCCATTCAAGCAGACAACGCGACCCAGTTGACCGGCACCTACTAACTATGGTCATTAGTCTATACAGTTACGCAGCATGTCCATGTGGTTTTGCCGTATAAATTGTCAATTCACTAGAAGATAGAAGAAAGGAGATTTATGTCAAATTACATTGAATTAGAATTGCAAAGAATAATTGCTGTTTCAGAAAAAAACGGGAAAATATCTTCAGAGTATGCTCTAAAATTTTTCAGGATATTCCTCACCGCCGCTGAAGCAAAAGAGATCCTCGAGATCATTGAATTCTACAGGGACTACCATGTTATCCATTCAAAGGCTGCAAGTTAGGGCTGAATCTCTTCCTTTGCTCAAACACGTTCTGAGACTGCTCCAACTAGTCTTGGATCTACTTTCAAAGCTGGTGGATCTGTCACTCAAGCTCATTTTGCTCTTTGGCCTTAAAATAATTTCCCTCCCTGTCTTTCAAGCAGAAGCCCCGGAAATAGACCTGGCCGACATTGAGTAATTTCTACCTTTAATCCGAATATTTAACAAATTCATCGCTTTTCCACAGAATTGACGCCAGCCTGTAACAATCTTAGTCCTATTATCTTTGCAGTGGTTGTTTGGTTCAACTACCCCTCGTTATCGCCCCCATCGATCGACCCCTGTTGGCAGGTAGGCAAACATCCTGGGTCGGTGGGGGCTTTGTTTGACAGCCCAGTGTTTATTGATAGAAAACCATTCTTCAACCAGGTGATTTACGGTGACCTTGGGCCCTGAACTACATAAGATCTTAATCACTTGCCGGTGCCCCACCTGTGAGAGAGAGCACCGGATGTGGTTGCGCTGGGTGGGCTGCGCTACACCGCGCAAGATTTGTCCAGCCTGCAGGAAAATAGTAGAGCGCATGGATATTGATTGCACTTTTGAGCTAAGAAAAAACAACGAGTAATTTCCCATGATTTTTTGAGCCCTGAAATAAACAGTCGATAAACACTTCTTGCCAGAAAGTCTTAACCACTTCTGAAATCTCCTCTCCCCTCACCTGTTCACTCAGACCCACCCATTCCTATCCTATTTGTCGCCGATTTACTGCAGTGCCTTGCCTTCACCGGATAATTATTGTTTATCTATACATTTCCCTGTATTCTTTTAACTATCAAATAATTGATGATTTAATTCAGCTGCCAAGCATCCAGTTTTGCTCGGCCTGTTGAAATGATCAACTACCCTTCTGGCTATGCACAAGAATATTGCCTCAGTTGAGAATATCTCCCCTGAACTACTGCAAAATCTCCAGGGGATACTTTTCGACCTTGACGACACCTTCACCACCCACGGTAAGATTCCTGCTTGCTCCTTTACTGCCCTGTGGGATCTGAGTAATGCTGGACTTACTGTTATTGCCGTCACCGGGAGGCCGGCTGGCTGGTGCGACCACATAGCCAGGATGTGGCCTGTTGATGGAGTGGTGGGTGAGAATGGGGCTTTCTATTTCTTCTTTGATGAAAAGGAGGGAAAGCTTAAGAAACGCTTCTTGGACCCTGATGCGGTCCGGGCTGAAAAAAGACAGCGTCTGATAACCGTAAGGGATGAAATCCTTGCAGCAGTTCCCGGCAGTGCACTTGCAAGCGATCAGCTCTACAGGGAGTCGGACCTGGCCATTGATTACTGCGAGGACGTTCCACCATTAGGGACTGAGGCAGTCAAGAAAATTTGCCAAACCTTCGAAGCCCACGGCGCCACCTGCAAGGTATCTTCCATTCACGTGAATGGCTGGTTTGGCAAATATGACAAACTTGGAATGGTGAAGCGGTTCATGGAGGAGCGCTTCGGTTTGGATGTCGATGCAGCAAAAGAAAGCTTTGCTTACTGCGGAGATTCACCCAATGACGAGCCCATGTTCGGGTACTTTCCCATAAGCGTAGCAGTAAACAACGTCTTGAAGTTCGTGGATCAGATGCAAACACTGCCTGCCTATATCACTTCATTGGAAGGCGGCGAAGGATTTGCCGAGTTTGTCTATCATATTCTCCAACACAGACGTAAGGTATAACGTAAAGGAGTCAGGAGCCAGAATAGAAAAACTGAAACGAGTCTCTCTTACCTCCTGGCTACTATAATCCCCCTTGTACCTTGCGCCCTGTGCCTTGTACCCTATAGCCTACATCCTTCGGGTTACACTTCGTTAGAGTAATATCATACATTTCTCCGGATTCAGAAACAGGTAGATTTCATCTCCTTCTTCTCGCGGCAGGTTGTGTGGAGCCTGCACTCTGACCATATTGCCATTTACGCTGACGAAAAAGTAGAGAAAGTTACCTAAATATGCCTTATGGGCAATGGTGCCCTTGAACAGATTCTCCTTGATTTCGGGTGGTTCGGTAAACACCTCCACATCCTCGGGACGTATGGAGGCATAGACTTTTTTCCCCGGCGTTGTTGCCGCCATGCTGGGCGACCTACACAGCATCTTCTCGCTGAATTCGGTACGCACGTAAACTGAATCCGCGTTCTGGGCAACCTCCACTACCTCCCCCGACATAAAGTTCATGGTGCCGATGAAATCGGCGACAAACCTATTGGCGGGCTCTTCGTATATCTCCTGGGGATTGCCCACCTGCACCACATTACCCGAGTCCATTACAGCGATTCGATCAGAGATAACCATTGCCTCCGCCTGGTCGTGGGTCACGTAGACCGAGGTGATACCCATTCGTTTAACCAGGTCCTTGATTTCAAATCTCAGTTCTTCTCTGAGTTTGGCATCCAGGTTGCTCAGGGGTTCATCCAACAACAACACTTTCGGATTTCCCACTAGGGCCCGGGCAAGGGCCACCCTTTGCTGCTGCCCGCCGCTTAATTGGGCTGGGTATCTCTCCTCCAAGCCATTCAAGCCTACTAATTCCAATACCTGTTGCGCCTTTTCTTTCATGCTTTGCTTGGGTATCTTTTGGAGTTTCAAGCCGTACACGATATTCTTGTATACCTTCATATGTGGCCATACGGCATAGTTTTGGAACACCATGCCGATTCCCCTTTTTGACGGCTCCACAAATCCCTGTGAAAGCATGGGCTTACCGTCAATAATGATGTCCCCTTCCTCTGGCTTTTCCAATCCTGCGATACAGCGCAAGGTGGTTGTCTTGCCACAGCCGCTGGGCCCCAGAAGCGTCAACATTTCTCCCTCGCTCACTTCGAGGTTTATGTGATTGACTGCTACTACTTTTTTAAAGCGCTTGAATAGGTTCTTGATCTCGATGAATGCCATTTAACTTGTCTCCGTAAGCAAGAATCTAACCGCTAACCATGCGGTTTCAAATTAAAATGCAGTGATCAGTTGGCGACCAGGCATAAGGTGCAGGGTACAAGGCATAAAGCTACTTTTTTCCTGTATCCTCCTTGAACCTTGCACCTCATCTTTACGTGCCACCGGGACCCCAGGCTGCTTTGAGGACGCCCCCACTGATTCTTGATATGATCAACAGAAGTATAAAGGTGATCACAATCATTAGAAAGGCCATGGCCGCGGCAATACCGAACTCCATACCTCGGTGCCAGTTCAAATAGATTCCTATGGGCAGGGTCTCCCAACCTCCTTTATAGAGGAATACCGCAGTAGAGATCTCCTGAAACGCCATGATGAAGAACATCACCACACCCACCAGCACCCCTTTGAGCAGCAGCGGCAATGATATATTGAAAAAAGTTCTGATTTTACCTGCGCCCGATACTTCGGAGGCCTCCTCGAGGGAGATATCCAACTGCAAGTAAGAGGCATGGGCCATCCGCAAAAAGTACGGGAGCCGCCGGGCAAAGAGGGCCAGCGCCATGATGATCCAATAGTCGGCTAATGGTATGGGTTTCGTTTTCCAAAATCCCAGGAGATAACTGACCCCACCGCGATACCTGGGAAAGCCAGCATCAGGGTGATTACAAAGTCGAGAGCATCCCTTCCCAGCATGCGGGTGCGGACGATGAGATAGGCGGCGGGAAGCCCGTAGGTGATCCCTAAAAACAGGGCTATTAGACTGAACTTGAAAGAGTTCCATATCACGCCCGGGCTTTCCAAAAGGATGAGTCTGAAATTTTCGAGGGT
>Ga0180437_10010153_pt1 | contig 11532 bp, 11 predicted proteins | sample SS_ome_4_FD_132410 | JGI IMG/M metagenome (GOLD analysis project Ga0180437, IMG submission 132410) | Hypersaline lake sediment archaeal communities from the Salton Sea, California, USA - SS_3_D_1 metaG | ecosystem: Environmental > Aquatic > Non-marine Saline and Alkaline > Hypersaline >... | reverse complement strand
GATATTTTTATTGTTTTATATTCCCAGTGCCCTGCGTGCAGCGGTACAGAACGTCTGGCAGCGGCGTTGAGCATCGTGTGCTGCTTCCGCATCTGAAGATTCGCCCGGATAGCGGAAAGATACGGCGAAGTCGGAAAGATAAGCAAGGTCTTTGCGAAAACTTTCCCATTGCGGTTCTACTTCAAGTGCCTGCTCAAGCAAAGCAACAAGGTCGTGGATTTTACCGAAGGAAACACCCGCTTCACATAACCGAGCCTTGAGATATTTCTCGGCGCATTGCTGGGCGTGAAAACAAATGCCATCGTAGTTTGGGTTAACTTTTACGCGGGATTCGCGCAGCATTGTGGCAAAATCCGCCTCGGCTTTAGAGACCCACTCATCGGTTATTGGTTTCATAGATTACTTTCCCTTCTTCAAGGATTTGTTTTATGAAAGAGTCGCCCATTTCCAATCGCTGCCGGATTTTTTCAGGCGTTCTGACGAGCAGGTCAACGGGAAACTTTGGCCTTAGTTCCATTCGGATTTCTACCGATTTATCGACACTTGCGGCCTCACACTTGCAGATAATCAGCAGGTCAACATCGGAATCCACTGTAGCTGCACCTTCAGCACAGGAGCCGAAAAGAATCACTTTCTCGGCGTGGAACTTTTCTCCTATTCGCCTGCCGAACCGTTCTATCTCATTCATAGCAACCATCAGTTTTACCCTTTATGGCAGTAATCTGTCGCGAGTAAAATTGCAATTTGTTGCTCTAAGGCTACTTGACCACGAGCTAGCGGAAAATCTCAATCGTGAGCACTATAATATACCACTAATTATTTATACAGCAACAATGAAATCGAGCAATGTTAACTCACGGTGCGCAACAAAAGAGAAGCAGAAGGGTTATTCGGGAAAGAAGCACTCGCAAATCTTTTTCCTCATAAGCTTTTTGTCGGGTTTTTGACCGGTGAAGAGCTTGAATTGTTCGGCGGCCTGGTTGACGAACATATCGAGGCCTGAGATGGTCTTTGCCCCGATTTTTTTTGCATTTTTCAAAAGCATGGTCTCAGGAGGATTATAGATAGCATCGAAGACGGCCATATTTTTGTTGAGATATTCAGGTGGGATTGGTGAAGCGTTAACATTGGGAGACATTCCGAGGCTGGTGCAGTTGACGACGAGATGTGCGTTGAGGTTTTTTAGCTGGTCGAGGCCGGCGTAATCGCAGTTAAATTCGCGTGCGAGGTTTTCGGCTTTTTCCACGGTTCGGTTGTAAATTGTTATTTTAGCGCCGGCGTTGTCCAGCCCCGCGATGACGGCACGCGCAGCACCGCCAGCACCGATTATTGCAGCAGTCATATTTTTCAATTTTTCTGATGAACCAATTCCTGCAATGATAGCCTGCATCGCACCTGCATAATCGGTATTGTATGCCGAGAGTTTGCGGTCGGTGTCAATGATAAGAGTGTTGGCGGCACCGATTTTTTCTGTGAGCGGCTCGATGCAGCCATCGTTTTGTCGGGTGTATTGGAGTGCGTTTTGCTTGTGCGGGAGGGTGACACTGAAGACGTGAAAGCCTAGCCAGGGACGAGAGATGACATTCTGCATAAAGCTCTGGAAGTTTTCCTCTCCAGGCAGGACGTTTAGCGGCAGGTAGAGCTTGTCGAGATTTGCAGCGGCAAATGAGGCGTTGTGGATAGTCGGCCCGGCCGAGTGAGCAACGGGTGAGCCAACCAGGCCATACATGCGAGTATCGGGTGTAATCGAATCGTAGTGATAGAGGTCCTTGAACTTCTCTATAGTTATCTGGCCCGGGGCAGTGGCGGAGTCTTCATCGAGACTTGCAAAGGTGACAAAAGAGTCGAGTTTTTTTGCAATGATGCGTGAAGTCATACCCAATTCGCCCATGCAAAAGGTGATTAAGTCCGAGTCGGTATTGTGGAGTAAATCGAACGCTTCGAAACAGTCGTCTATACAGTTTGCCTTATAGACGAGCTTTGGTATGGCATCGGGCTGACCCGCCAGGATTTGCTCGCAGAGCTCTTTGATGTCGCCGAATTTCGAGTGGAAATTGTGAGCAGACAGGATAAGGCGTGTGAAGGATTTTTCGGCAAGCGCAGTCTTTATTTTCTGTTTAACGCCTGGCTGTTTAAGGTTTTGGTATTCGAGGTCGATTAAATTCGAGCCGGCCTTTACAGCGGCGGTGAGTGTACGGATGCGTAAATCCAGCGGATAATCGATTGCACCACCCTGAGATTTGTCCCGGCAGGTGGTGATTACAGGTAAGGCATCTGGGAGGTTTTTTGAGTACCTGATAAGCTGAGCGGCTGTTTCCGGGGTGAGGTTTTCGAGATAGTCGGTTCGCAGTTCGAGCATCCCCGCCCCGCTTTTAACAGCAGTAAGTATCTGCTGTTTTGCAAGGTCGATACTTTTTGCGGAGATTGGGACGGTCAAACAGGTCATAACATACGAGAGTATAGCATCGGCTGGCAATGAAGACAAGTACGAAGAGGCAAAAGGACAATACGGTATTTTCTGGGAAGTATTAGAGTGGGTGGCGGGATGATGCCGGAGGTGATGTCAGTCTGAAGGGAATGGTTTGTAGAGCGGGTCGCCGATGAGCACGAGCTGCCAGGAGTTGCAGGGTTTTGTTCTGTAAAAGGCTTCGACGAGAGTTGAGCCGTCGAAGAGCTCGCTGAAGAAATCTTTTGGTTCAGGGAAGGCCAACAGGTAAGGCTCCGCAACCGCTCCGATTGTGGCGGTTATGCCGTCTTCGAGCATTGCGGGACACCACTGAGAGCTTCTCTGGTTGCGCAGGTCAACGGCTTCGAGGCTTGATATATGGTAACCGACAGCGCCATCGACAAAGTCGAAAGCGTCGATGTATTTTTCGAGGCTGTACCATCCGCAGTATAAAGCGGTGTTTGGGCACTGGCCCTTCTGGAAGAGTTTTTCGGTTTTTTCGCATCTGACGGGCAGTTCGGTTTTTGAGGCGGTGAGCAATGCCAGGTCTCTCAGGGACTTATCGAATCGGGCAAAAGAGCCGGGGTTGCCGTCGCCTGAAATACCTCTGGAGTCGATGTATGCGGTTCCTTTGAGGGAATGTTTTTCGGCGTTTATAGCTTTGTCAATAAGCGAGCGCGCAATAGGTGGCGATGGGGCGTCGAGACGGCAGACCATCAGTGTTTTGAAATCGAAGAGCAGGCCGCTCTTTTTTAATTTGTTCGGCTGCCAGCGATATAGGTCATATTTATCGAACAACATCATAGCCAGCTCGCTGTCGAGTGATGCATTTGTTTCTTTTCCGTGGATTCTGTCTATTCGTGATTGGAGGTATTCAATTCTGTGGTTTTTGCTGGTATCGGGTGGTTTTGAGGGCAGGTTGTTTGGAGATTTGTGAGTGTTATTTCCGGCTTTTTCTTTTTCAAGAAGCTCACGAAGTTTCCGGAGATTTCTTTGCTGGTTTTTCAGTGGTGGTCGTTTGTCCACTCTGAGCGGGACACCATAGGTGGTAAGGATGCACTTTATTTTGCCGGCAAACTTCTGGCTGTATAGTCTGGCTCGCAGAGGAATGACCAGTTTATTTTGATAATCCGGCCTGGAAATGGTAGTTGGCAGGTTTTCTCCGAGTGCTATGGTGAAAATGTTGTCGGTGGGGACGTTTCGCCTGCGGCAATAATAATTAGCAAGGCTGACAGATTCAGGGCAGTCAGAGTTTGCAATAATCATTATCTGGTTCGGCTCGATAGCGAAGATGGTTGAACAAAGAGAGATGGAGATGAAATAATAGAAAGATGTTTGCAGAAAGGTTTTTTTCATTGGCTGTCTTTTTGGTTTCTTGTTGTTTCGGTCTCGGAGTATTTTACTTCGTAAATACCTTTTTTTGTAAACGTCATAGCAAAGGTAGCGAGGATTATTTTAATATCCAGCTGGAGGCTTGCAGATTCAACGTACTTTACGTCGAGTTCTAGTTTTTGTTCGCGTGTGAGCGTTCCTCTGCCAGAGATTTGCGCCAGGCCGGTTATGCCGGGCTTAACAAGCAGGCGTTTTTTCTGTCTCTGGTTCCATTCGGCCATCTGCTCCATATATAAAGGACGAGGCCCGACGAGTGACATATCGCCCTTTAATACGTTGAAAAACTGTGGCAGTTCGTCCAGCGAAGTCTCTCTCAGAAATTTTCCTGTTTTGGTAAGCCTGGTGTCATCTGCGGACTTCGGACTTGGGCCGAACGGGTCAATATCGGTTCGCATTGTTCTGAATTTATAAAATGTAAACGCCCTACCTTGTTTGCCAGCCCTTTCCTGCTTAAAAACTGCCGGCCCTTTGCTGCTGAGCCGTATTGCCAAGGCGACAATCAAAAAAACCGGTAACAAGATTGTTACGGCAGGTATTGCGATAATTAAATCAATCAAACGCTTCATTTTGTCTGGGTGAAACCTGTTATAAAATCAACTGTTCTTGTGACTGTTTTTTCGGAAACCCTTGGATGTACAGGCAGGTTTACAACCTGTTTACTTGCTTTTTCCGCTTCAGGGCACATGCCGATTTCATAATTATAAGCAGCCAATGGCGTTTCTATTGGATGTAAAGGACATTCGAACCAGCTGCCCAGTTCGATTCCTTTTCTCGCAGCTTCCTTCAGGGCTTTTTCTTTCTGTGTAATTCTTACAGGATATCTTACCATAACAGGGTCCATGATTTCCGAATCGAATTTTCTCGGCTGCCAGCCTCTACCCCGAAGGAGACTGTCGTAAAGCTCCGTCATCTTGTTGCGGTGTTCAATGTTACTTTCGACCTTATTTAGTTGTCTGATTCCCGAGCGAGCCTGTATCGAGCTCATCGCTTTGAAAAAATGCTCAGGCATTTCGGGTTGAAATTCGCAAGTTGAAGACGATCCGACCACAGCCCCCTTTTTGGTAAGGTACCTGAAGATACTCTGTGCAGCAGCCGTGGTACTGGGGTAAACAAATGTCCTGTAAACTGCAAGCTGAACCGCAAGCATTGCGGTTTCCATAAATCCCGGCCGAACCAATTCTTTCTTATGTAATTGTTCAATTCTTCCAGCTAATTCCTTATCATTGGTTATTACCATTCCGCCCAATCCGGTAGTAAAAGGTTTGTTCCATTGAAAAGAAAAGTAGGCGACCTTGCCAAAAGTACCGACGGTTTTCCCTTTATACTTCGAACCGAAAGAAAGGCAGCAGTCTTCAATAACGGTTATATTATGTCTCTGAGCTGTTTGCATAATTGAATCCATATCACATGGATAGCCATAGGTATGCTGAGCGATGATGGCTTTAGTCTTTGGATTGATTTTATCTTCTATTAGTTCCGTATTTATGTTGTAAGTATCAGGTTCAATATCCACAAACACACTTGTTGCACCTACATAAGCGACAGGGTTTACATCCATAACACAAGTATAACCTGGCAGGATAACCTCATCGCCTTCAGCAATCCCCAGTCCCCGCAATATCGCATATAACGCCACACGTCCTTTCCAGAAAGCAAAACTTTCTTCAGCGGAAAAATAATTGCTGAACAAGCTTTCATATTGTTGTTTTACAGTAACTTTTTCACTCATCGTATAATTTCTTATTAGCGCGGTGGCTTGTGGAACATAGTCATTCTATGTGTTTGCAAAAACGGCAAACACGCCAGTAAATCATATAGTAAAACGGAAAAAGGAGCAATAAGCCTGGCAAGTGGAGGCAATAATGTTAATCTTTTCGAAATAGACGGGCAACCTTTATAATAACTTTGAAGTTCCTTAAGACGTACTCCTTTAACATCTTTATTATTCGGATTATTCACTCTAAAATCATAAATCAATACCCATCCGCCGGGTTTTAACATTTTCCAAGCCTTGTCGCAAACATCAAAACGTATATCGTAATCAAGAATACTGCTCAAACAGGTAAACATAGTAACCAGATCGAAACTTTCTTCAGCGAAAGTAGTTTCCTGCGCCGAACAACACTCGAAATGCATTCCCGGCAAATAAGATTTTGCTTTAGCTATGCTGTCTTCCAGAATATCTACACCGTAACAATTTTCCATTCTGGCTCCATAAAACAAAAAAGGTTTGAGAGTTCCGCCACGGCCGCATCCTATATCAAGGATTTTTTTATCATTCAGTTCTCTGACCGTTTTGCTAAGCATTGAAAGTAATACTCTCTGGCGTTCCTGAACTATATATATTTGTGCTTTGTTATACAGAGTATATCTTCTCGACAGACCTTTATCTTTGCGTTTCTGATAAGCTGCTTTGATTCTTTCATTTTCGCTTAATTCAGCCATTAAAATCCACCAAAATATTACCGGGACAACTTAGAATCCTCAACTTTCACCATACCTTTTCCACCTAAAATAATAAAGCGGACAAATCCCCATATACCCCCCAGCCCATATCCGAAATGAAGAATAACAAATACAAGCGGTGCTAAAACTGCATATTTCCACCCTGAGTTGCGTCCCACATCCAAAGTACCATAAGCCAAACCAAGAGCATATATTCCAAGCATAGCAACCAGCATCCACCAGAAAATTGGCGATATAAATCCCGCCAGCGCCAGAATTATTAAACCTGATACGAAAAGTAAAGGCACAACTCGTCTGACTGCCGCTGGAGAGCCATGTTTTTGCAGGGCTTTTATACGCCAAAAACCATCTTGAAAATATTGCCGACAAAGTTTCTTAAGCGAGCTTCTCGCATAATATGTACTCCAGATTGAGCTTGACAACCATATTTTTCCGCCTGCAAGGATAATTCTGTGATTAAATTCGTCGTCCTCACTGCGCACCAGCCCCTCATCAAAATAACCTATTTTCTCCACAATCCATTTGTAGTGCGCCCCATATGATAAGGTTTCGACCCATCCATCAAAATTTCCAAGACGGTGTCTTGCACCTCCTACTCCTACAGTTGATTGTGTAGCAGCAGCTATTACTTTGCCTGCATATCCCCGTGAGACAGTCTTCCAGTAGCCTCCCGCTACCCAGGCATCAGGATGGTCAGCCAGGCATTTCACCGATTTTCTGATAAAATCAGGCGGTACTTCAGCATGCCCGTCGATTCGAATGAAGATGTCGCCCCGGCAAGCTTTTATCCCGATATTCATCGCTGAAGCCTGTATCTTGCGGGGATTATCCAGTAGTCTTATGCAGTTATTCTGAGCTGCCATTCTTTGTACAATTTCTTGTGTAGCATCATCGCTGCGCCCATCCACAACGATAATTTCCATTTTGTCCGAAGGATAATCATTATCCACAATACTTTGAATCGCTTGTTCGATAAAACCGGCTTCGTTGCGTATAGGCATTATGATGCTTACGAAAGGAAAAGTTTCGTCAACCATAAAATATACTCCTATTGCCTGATTATATCTTAACCGCTTGTCTAACCACTTCTAATGTCCGCCGGGCTAAAATATCTCTGCTGAATTTATTCTCTGCGACTTGCCTGGCATTGCCGGACATTTTTTCTCTAAGCTCGGTGTCTTTATATAACTTTTTTATATTATCGACAAATTCATCAATATCACAAAGATTGCACCCAAGCCCGGCATTATTGTCTTCCAGAATTTTTCTCTGCCAGCCGGAATAGTTCAAAAGTACCGGCCTGCCGGCTGCGAGGGAATCGAAAAACTTATTAGCGGAATTATGCTCCAAGATAGGAAAATCGGCAAATATAACCACCGAAACATCACAGACAGCAACGTAAAGAGGGAGCTGTTCTTTTGGTTTAGAATCCATAATCTCAATATTATTCAGACCCTTACTGCAAATAATTTTCTTGACCTTCTTTTTTTCGCTTCCATCGCCGAGCAGGACAAAATGAATATCAGGATAATCCCGCATTTTCTCGGCAACTCTGACAGCAAACTCCAAACCATTTGCTTTACCCATAGCTCCGAAGTGCAGCAGTATGAATTTATCATCCCAGCCGTGTTTTTCACGTATTCCTGAACCGTCCATATCAGGATGAAACATATCAATATCAGAGCAGTTTGGAGCAATAGTTATTGGTTTTCTATTGCCGATTACCGTGCGAACTCCTTCCGCCATTCCGGGTGATAGAGCAACGATTGCAGAGCTGCTTTTGTAGATTCTTTTCTCCAGCCACAGCAATACTTTTTTCAATACAGGATTTTTAATAATTCCAAGCTCAATTGGTATCTCTGGCCACTGGTCGCGAACCTCAAACACAAACGGCGCTCGTTTAAGCCATTTCAAAATCATAGCAGGAATACCAACGGTAAGCGGTGTACTTGTCGCATAAATCACATCCGCATTTTTAACCCTCAAGCCCGCAAGTATGCTTAATAGCGTAAAACTGAAAAAGGAAAATGTTCTGCGCAAAAAACTTTGCTTATTACTGTAAGTTGTCCCTGTAATGATAACATCGATGCCGTAGATTTTTCTTTTTTCAACGAGTGAGGATGGCTTTTCCAAACCTCCGATATCATAATGGCCGGTAATTATAGTTACTTGATGGCCCGCTTTCACCCACCGCCGGGCAAACTCATAACTGCGGGTGCCGGTACTGCCGGCAGGTATTGCAAAATGCTGATGTAAATAAAGGATATGCATTCAAGAAAATTCTACCTTCGATAATTTATTAACTGCAAGATTCTAAACCGGTTACTAATTCTTGTGCAACAAAATTTTGAAGAACCTTTGCAGGATTTTTTTTCTTCTCCATACCCTGGGATTCAAAGGGAGCCGCGGTAGATATTCTAAAATCATTTCTTTAGCCGTATCCAAGGTATTAATATTACGTTGAAAGCCGGCTGGAGCAGGGTCATAACCCCAATACCGCATTTCATCGAAACATAAACCTGCAATCATTTCTTCTTCCTCAGCGTTAAGTTCTGTCTTATAAGCATCCACTCTTGTTGTTTTAACCGGTCTTTTGCTGAGAAGGTTCTCAGCACTTTTCTTTTCATTAATTCCAAGAAACTGTAAAATTTTCCCCAAAGTATTCACCGGTTTCATTACAAGTTCCTCATATTTTACAATCAAGTAATTGGATGAATCTTCAGCCAATTCTCTTGTCAGCTTCGAATGTCGATTCCAGTAGATTGCAGACGATTTAATTCGAAAGCCGAAATATTTCTTCTGAGACAGAAAAACCGCTTTCGGGTTTCGTAAGAGGACGATTATTTTCGCATTCGGCCAGCGTGACAAAAGCTCGGAACACCTTGCCAGCCGCAACATTTTATTGCCCCAACAATGAGCCGAGTCGGGAAAGTTGAATATTTTTTCCACTAATTTCTCATAAGACGGTTCCTTGGTGTATTGCAGATACAGTTCTTCTGAATTCTGATTTAGTATATTGACCATCCAATTATTCTGTGATTCCTGTTTTTCAATTTCGGCAAGTTTTTTTGAAAAAGCGGCGAAATCTCCATGTGATTTTATTTTCTTATTATGTTTATAAACCTCATATCCTTCATCAAACAATTTGCTTTCATAAGCAATTTTGATTGAGGGATGCTCATTTAAGATATGATGCATAAAAGAAGTGCCGCTTCTGGCAACACCACAAACAAAAAACGGGCTGGTTTTAAATTCAGGGTTCTGCATCTCTATATTATTTCTCCAAGCTCGTGGTTTTGTCATACAATTCTAACAAAATGTTACCTTTTGTAAACCGACAGGGTCTTGTTCTAACGTTTTATTTTTGGTTTTCCTGCCCGGCAACAATATCTCCAAACGGCGCAAGCAACTCGTAATCGCTCTTCCATGTTGTGTACATTATCCCACATGATTTTGGAGTGTGTTCCAAAGCTTTGAGCCATCCTTTGGCGACGTCCAGCGTTCCCCTGTCACAACATGCTGATGCCATAGTCCTGAAGCCGCGGGAAGAAAAAAACCTGAGGCTTTCATTACGTTTTTTGTAGTACCAGCAGAGCATTATAAGGTCTTTTGGAATATATTTCCAGGAATCGGTAAAGCTGCCTTCAACGAGACAGTACTTTTCGTGAGCATGATGTTCGGGGTCAAGCATGTCAGACCAGATAAAGACCTCTGCTTTCGGGTTTACTTCACGAATTATCCGGACCTGCCTGGTTATGCAATCACCGAGTATCTGTGCCATCGTCATATTCCGATTTTTGCACGCCTGGCAGGAGCCTCCCGTCCTTATCTCATCCATGCTCAACATATATTTGTTTGGAGCGAGATGCTTGTGGATGAGCTTCGCTTGCTCTGCCCATATTTCATAAATCTCAGGTTCCGACATACAAACGCCGGCCTGCCATTTTTTTACCGTCCTCATTCCATGATAGTAGCTAACTCTAAGGCGCTCGCCGTTCTTTATCCTGCTCGTTGGGAGCACTTTTATGGCTGGCGGCTCATGGTCGAATCTGAAATTAAGCTTTGTGTCCTTTATGGTTGCAAAGTCTTTACCTTCTTCATAAACCAACCCCGTTTCATCGCTTTTGACCGTTACAGGGGTTCCGGGACGCCTGAGAACGTTCAACAGCCCAACCTCTTTGATGGCAAGGTCATCAACCCAGAATTTTCCCGACTTCCCGTGTTGGAGGCCAACGTATATTTTAACTTCGCTGTATTCGAGGCTGTTGAAGCCGGTGGTTATGTTTTGCCAGTCGGCAGTAGATGGAATTGCCGGGGTCCATTTATGAATGGCACGTCCATCAGGGCTGTAAACCTGTATCTTTAGAGAACCACCCGGCTTAAGATTTTCAGTCTTGAACCAGCAGCTCAATTTATAACAGCGATGCGGATGCACCTTGACTTTCTGCATCACTCTTGCGTGTCCGTACCTGTATTTCCCGAAATTTTCAAATCTGAGAGAAGCGCTGCCGCTGTTGAATAGCTCCTTGTCTGCAAATGATACTTGGCCGGGTTTGTCGTGCAAACTATACCCGTTAAAGCGGTTCCCATAATATTGTTCAAATCCACCGTTTACGATCTTAACGGGATGGTCCGGAACGAGGTGTGCTTTGCCATTTTCCACGACAAAGAGAGCATCATTCACGGGCAATCCGGCGGCAAGATTTTTGTTATGAGACAGGATAGAACCGCCCATTCCAGCAGAGAAAACCTGCGGGATTATCTCCAGGTTGTGCTTCTCGCAGATTTGTTTTACCTCCTCCAGTCTTCTCAGGTAACTCTTTGGCCGTAGAGACAATCTGTCAAGCCCTCCCCAGAAGACTATCCCGTTCAAGCCGTGCTCGGATGCGGTATTGGCAATGCTTTTTATATCCTCCACATCACTTTCTTTGTGCAGCCAGTTATCGACGAAGACCCAGCGATACGGATATTGTTTAGCTTTACACGGCGTACCCACAAAGGAGAAAAGGAGTAACAATACCAGGAATTTAATTTTTTTCGACATTTTTCAACCTGTTATAAATTTACGATATACTTCGATTGTTTGTTCGGCGATATTATCCCAACTGTATTTATCAGCGGCTAATCGCCGGGCATTTTCAGACATTCTCATATAATTATCCGGCTCAATACATTTTGCTACCGCCTCAGCGATAGCCTGAGGATTTTTTGGTGGCACCACGTATCCG
>Ga0180437_10010150_pt1 | contig 11533 bp, 12 predicted proteins | sample SS_ome_4_FD_132410 | JGI IMG/M metagenome (GOLD analysis project Ga0180437, IMG submission 132410) | Hypersaline lake sediment archaeal communities from the Salton Sea, California, USA - SS_3_D_1 metaG | ecosystem: Environmental > Aquatic > Non-marine Saline and Alkaline > Hypersaline >... | reverse complement strand
CATCCGTATTCCCCCGATGACGCAACAACCCAGAGCAACGCCGGAAGCACGGCCTTGAGCGCAGTCGCAATCGAGGCCACGAGAAGGATTGCTCATACGTCCATATTTAATGATAGGGGCGAACTTGCCAATGTGAACTATGACATGATCCTGTGTACCGTCAACAACGAGGAAAAAGCATGGGAGATTATCAATTCCAAGGGTAAGGTTGATACCCCGAACAACAACAGGAACTTCCATAGTGGACGCTACAAACTAGCTATATGGGACAGGCTCACGGATTCAAACAACTGGTTCATGCTGGATTCCAAACTGGCTAAGATGTTTTTGGTCTGGTGGGATCGCATCAAACCGGAGTTCAACTATGACCGTGATTTTGAAACCTATGTTGCCAAATGGAGCGTCTACAAGCGACAGAACGTAGATTTTTATGACTGGAGACCGGTATACGGACACAATGTGTCCTAAGAGAAAGGAGAAAGAGAAATGACTACAAGGTTTAAGTTTCTATCTCTTCTGCTTGCGGTCTGTGTAGGTCTATTTCTCTACGTTCATGTTTCCGCTGATAGTGGAAGAGAGTCCAAGGAATTACCCCCGTTGTGTGTCGAGCAGATGTACGCTACTGAATGGTATGCTTTGTCGTACCTGGATGATAGCGGTGTGTCTCGTTTTGAGGTGGACAATGAGGGCAACATTAATCTTTTTAACTCATCTGGGACGACAAAGGTTGTCCTGGGTTCTGACGGCAGTTTTACTGCCGAAAGCAATGTTACAATTACGGGCTATCTGGATATGGGTAGCTCGATTAGGAAGAGTGCCACAAGTCCTACGGCAACCGCCAATGTCGGCTATACCATTAGCGGCAACTATGATCTTTACCTGATTGACACAGACCCGAAAGTGGATATTTCGGGTTGCAGTCAGGGTGGCGGAAGTTCGTCAGGGCCGGTAAGTACGGCTGGAGTTACCGTGACGCTCCCTGCCCCATCAGCCGCATTGAATGGCTGGAACCCCACGTTTTACAAGATTGACTCTGGGGCTACCGATATGTTCTTTGTAGTGTCGGGCGGTTCCAATCCGGGGTACGGCTATGTCATGTACGGTGGTGACGGCAACAGTGGAGTTACAAACGGTGACTTGTGGGTTGGCGCACTTGACCTTGACGGCTTTACGGACAGGATAAAGTTTCAATACTACTATGTCAGTTCGTCTGTTAGCGGTGTTTATGTTGACGAAATGGTCATAGACGGTCAAACAATATCCGGTGTAACGCTGTAAACCTTTATCCGGTGGGGGTACAATTCCCCCACCGCACACAAAATTATGGAAAAACCAGTTAAAGTATTTATGACAAATGACCGTATCAAACAGGTCAAGTCAGAGGTGAGGGAGCTTGAGCGGATGCTCAATGGTTCTGATGGTGGAGCGGATATTGGATATTACGACCATGCGGCAAAGCACATACAAGACCCAGCAGAGGTAAGGAAAGAAATTTACAAACGAAAGAAAATGCTTGCCGAACATACCCCGACCAAGCTGAAAGGCCCGAAAGCAAACAAGATGTACCAATGGGCGAAAAACTATGAAAAATGGCGGAAGGAACATAGCCTGTCAAACGCCCAGCTTGGTCAGATGTATCCCAAGAGCGACAGCAAATCGGCGGACTTTGAACAAGCGGTCAACGCCCTTTACATGGAAATGACAAACCCAAAACTCCAGAGAGCCGACATGATGTATAAACATATCATGCGGAGATTAGACCCTGACAACCCAAACGTAACGGATTCACGGAGACTTAGGCAATGAGTACAGCAAGTATGCAGGAAAACGTGTTAGAGGTGCTTGGGATTGATTCAACCGATACTGTCATGCTTGGCGTTGCCCTTGATGCCCTGAACAAGTCTTACGACAAACTGGTGATGTTTGTCCCAGAAGCCGAGTATTTACAAAAGTCTGAGAACTATCTTGTTACGGTTGACGGTCAGGCGACCTATGCCCTGCCGAGTGATTTCTTCCAACTGCTGTCCTTGAGGGATGATACCAGTAAAACAAACATAGATATTATCACAAGAGAGCAGTTTGAAAGAAATCATCCAGACCCTTCCAGCGAAAGTGAAGCTAAACCCTATGAGTGTACCCTTGAGTACGACAGGTCTAATAAAAGACACATTCTGAGACTGGCGGCGATACCCGATACTACCTATACGCTTTATGCCGTCATGCGGTGCTGGCCCACCGCTTTAAGTGCTTCCACAGATCCATTACACGCAAAACTTGAAACCGTGCTTGAGGAGGGTGGTATTTATCATGTGTCATTGAGAACCCATGCCGAACCCGAATACTTGCAGTACAGGCAGGAACTAAAGGGTAACTGGCTTGAAGCGGTACAGGCTATCAGTCAGATGTTCAATGTCCAGAAACCTAGACCCCCACAGATACCCATAAAGTTGAGAAAAAGTGATTATTGATGGCTGAAGTAAACTTTGGAAATATATTGGGCGGTGTAAACTATTCCGTACCGCCAAACGAACTGCCCCAATATTATGTGGCAGACTGCCAGAATGTTCTGCCGACATTAAACGGATATGCCACGCCGAGAGGGGGGTCGTCCAAACTGAACAGCGTGGCGTATGGTTCAAACATAACGTCATTTCATGAAATTGTGCTAGGCACTACATCTTACAAGTATGCCACGACAGGGGAACTGTTAGGGCATCTGGATGATTCTGGCATATTCAGCAACCTCAAAGACAGCCTATCAAACGATGCTTATGGTCAATGGTTGGACTATGGTGGGTATGCCATTTTTGTAAATGGTGTCAATAAGCCGCAGAAAATAAACGGCACGGCAATAAGCAATTTAACGACAGATGAAAGCGGGTTGGAAGGTGCAAGCTGTATTGCCGAATGGGGGGAGAGGATATGGGTTGCTGTCGGGGCTACATTATACGGGTCTGCCCTTCGTGCGCCCACGGACTTCAGCACAAGCACGACAGACACAGGGTACTATAGTGGTGTTGTTGGGGATTCTTCTAAAAATATAATTGGGTTATTTCCGTTCTTTGATATGCTCCTGATAGGCAAGAAAAACCAATTATACATGCTCACAGGTGCGCCAGAAACCAAAAGTTCAACGTTTCGTCTACAGCCCCTTCAGACGAAAAGCAATGACAGTATAGGGTTTACATCAAAGAACGCCATAGCACAGGTCGGCAATGACGGGATATTTTTGGACGGATTTGACATTAAAAGGTTTTCTGGGATCACCCAATACGGCGATATTGAATCGGCTTCTATCCTTGCGAATATCAAGGATTTTTTCAGGGATTCAAGCGGTGCAGGGCTAGACAAGGGATATCTGCAAAATGCCCACTTCTTCCATTACAAGTACAAACAGCAGGTTTATTGCTCCATTCCTACTGGGTCAGATACAAGGTACTGGTTTGTCATAGACTACAGCAACTTTGAAATAAGGGAACAATTAAAGCTCCCCTTTTATTCTATCTATCCTATGGGTGGGTTGACCCCTTTATGTTTTGGGGGTGTCGAGGACGGGAGCAAGCTGAACATATATGCTGGGTGCAATGATGGTTTTGTCAGAAAATTGGACACGGGTTATAACGATGATGACCCTGTTGATTCTCATGTGACATGGGGTTTTGGTCTGCCGTCCAGACGAATTCAACCCGTGAACATCGGGTTAAATGTTAAGTATTCGACTGCATGTACGCTGGAACCGTCTTATGCTATGGGGCTTCAATCCTATAGTGAAATCATAGACTCATCCAATTACACGAACCTGGACTCTCAGGACTTGACCCATTCAAGCTGGCGTGGAAGTGGGAACGTGGTGTCAAAGAAACTGTCCAGTTTTATGAATAATACCGACATAAGTTTTTTGTTTAAGTTGAGACATAATAAGAACAGCGAAACATACGAACTTAGGAAATGCTATTTCACCTACAGGGGTAAGCAAAGGTACTGATGGGCAGGGATAGTAAAACAAAGAGAGTTGCCGAACAACAGCAGTCGGAGCAAAATCTTCATATTGCCGAGTGGAACGATGCCTACACGCACTCACAAGTTACAAGCGGGAACCCCCATTCAGTTTTACATAGTGATTTGAGCGATAAGGGAACTAACGCTCATGCTGTCATAGACAGCCATATTACAACGGCAACAGCTCATATTGCGAATACGAGCAACCCTCATAGCGTAGCTCACAGCCAGTTATCGGACAAAGGAACCAATACCCATGCACAGATAGACACGCATTTGGGCTTAACAAACGAGCATATTGATTGGACTGCCGCCCCCGCAGGAACGGATTTAGACATGACTACAGGGGCAAACTTCAAGCCCTATAGAATAAGACAGGCGGCACAGCCCACACCGGAAGCAGGGGAACTGTTGATATGGTCTGACAGCGATGATGATAAGGTTTATCTGGTTTATAACGATGCTAACAAGGGTGTGGTACAGGTGGAGATGACATGATAATTGAAGAAGCAACAGAGTTTGATACGCTGGCAATGGTCAAGGCTGGTAAGTATTTTCACGATAAGTCTGATTACGGCAAGTTTCAGTCTTATGATGAAAAAGCTTTGTCGGAGACTTTACTGAAGGTTATTGAAAATCCTGATGTCGGGAAGATATGGATAGGGTGGGACGGTAACAAGCTGGCAGGGATGGTTATGGGCTTATTACAGCCGAATTTCTACAATTATCACGATGTAATGGCATATTGCGCCTTTATAGCTGTCCTGCCGAAATACAATAGGACTTGGCTGTTTAAAAAGCTGAAGACCACGTTTGAGGATTGGGCAAAGGAAAGTGGGGCAGATGTCGTGGCATATTCAGGGTATTCCCAGAAGTTTATTAGGGCGTTGAGAAAAGACGGTTTTGAGCAGGTGGAAGTAACCATGATGAAAAAACTGGAGAAAGAATAATGTCATTAGCTGTGGCGGGTGCAATTTTAGGGGGCATCGGGTTTCTGGGTGGTTTATTTGAAGACGAGCCAGACCCTATAAGGCTTGAATATCCAGAACCGAGTGCAATCGAAAAAGAAGTTTCAAGGATGCAGTTGGATGTTTCAAAAAGGCTTCTCAAACAAATTAAAGACCCTACGATGAAACAGAACATCTTGAAACTGTTGCCTGAAACCAAAATGAGTGTGGCTGACAGGAATGAGTACCAGCAGGAGTTCGCCAAGATAAAGCAGGAGATGGGCAATGTTGCCCTTCAGCAAAGTCAACAGGCAATGGGGCAGAACATTGATTCTCTGGTGGACAGGGGTGTGATAAGTGCAGAAGCGGGTGAAAGACAGAAAGCACAGAACCAGGCCGCTATTGCCGCTACAGCTAACATCTGGAACAAGAAAGCTGAAGCCGCACGAATAAGCATGGCAAGGGATCAATGGGTGAACAAGTCCGGTCAAAACCTCATGGCGGCATCCACGCTGGCAAACATAGACCAAGGGGCAAAGTCATTGTTCAATCAGGTAACAGGCTCCGCATTGAATTATTTCAACCAGAGAAGAGGAAATATACTTGGGTTACAGTCTGCCATTGCTAATGCCAATACCCAAATGGATATGGAGACCTCCCAGATGAAACAGGATTTTATAATGAATACGGGCATGCTGGCGGCACAGGGCTATCTTGGTCAGAGACAAAGACAGGCTAACTTGGATTATTTGAAAGAAATATTAGAGGGATAATCAATGTCAAGCGTAGTCAAGGGAATAGGTAAGATATTTGGGTTTGGAGATGATAAACCATCAACCTCGATTATAAATGTTCCAGGGCCGACTGCAACAGAACGTGAGTTAATGAACCTCCAGAAGCAATACTATAAGAGTATGCTTACCACCACCCCTGAAGAAGCGGCAATGAACGCAAAAGCCCAAGAATACCTTGAAACTATGATGGCTGACGAGGTGTTATCCCCTGACGAGGAAGCTGAGTTTGAAAGAGAGTACGAATTATCCAAGCAAGCCCTATTGGGGCAATTTGGAATTGAGTCGGAGCGATACGGCGCATCACAGATGGCGGAACTTGCTTCAAGGGGTATGCTTGAAACTACGGTTGGCGAAAGACAGATAGCTACAACCCAACAGCAATTTGCTGGTGAGTTGATGGGCAATATTGCTGAAATGGGTCAGGCAAAGGAACTTGCTAAGTCCGACATGGAAGCCGCAAAGAAGCAAATGGCTATGCAGGGCTATCAGCTAACCAAAGGATTGATGCAGAGTAATTTACAGGCAGGACTTACATCGGCGACAAACCTTCAGAACTACATGGCTTCAAGGACAGCTATGGGGGCAAACACGGCGTTGCAGAACGCCCTCATAAATCAGGCACGGAACAAAGCTCAGTACCAGCAAAGAATGAGCATGTGGGGTGGTATGACAGGTTTAGGGTCAGGGATGATGTTTGGAGGATAAAATATGCCTACGAGATATATGCAACCAGCTTTTAAGATAGGTCAGCAGATAGGTGCGGAAGCAGGGGCGGATGCACGGGAAAAGGTTATGCTAAAGCAGATTGGGGCTGGAATAAATTTTAATTATGACATGGTAAAAAAACTTGCCGACAATGCTGTTGGCGTAACTACAGATGAGAGTGGAAACTATGTCATAAATGAAATGTATAATGATTTTCCTATGGCTGGTGCATTGGCATTAAAAAAATATCAGGAACAGGAACAAGAAGCACAAAAGGATTTAATAGCAAATGGGTTCAAGACATTAACACAGGTTGATAATAATTTTAAGCTCTTACAGGCTGCTATTGAAGACAATAACTATGTTTTAGCAAAATCAATAGGTACGGTATTAAACACCCTTTGGAACAGCAAAGAGTTAAACGGCAAGCCTAATCCATTAAGTGAGCTTGGCTTGAATATTGATTGGTTGGGTGTGGCTACAAAAGAAATAGACCAAAAAGATATTGCTAAAAACACTATTATAAGTCTTTACGGGATGGTGCAGGATGAAAATACAACTGCAAAAGACAGAAAGAGTGCTTTTGCATTATTAAGAACATTTGCCGCAAAATATCCAGATGCGGCAAATGATGTTGGTATTGATCTTAAAAAGGGCATGGCAACAATACAGGCTGAAAGTGAAACGCTTGCTGAAAAAGCTAATAGAGAATTAAAAGAAAAGGTCAATGAGCAACGTGCCTTGATAGCACCAAAAGAAGAAGAAAGACGGAGGCTTGGATCAATAGATTCGCCAGAAATGGCAACAAAAAAGGCAACAATACGAAAAGCGTATCCAGGCATGGATGAGGAAACAGTTAATAAAATGGCTTTTGGGTCTTTGAAAGTAGTGAGAGATCCTATAACCGATCAATGGACAATGGTAGATATTGGAACACAAACTGAGATGCCAATGAAACAGGCTGGTGCTGATATTGGTGCTATTGAAGAACCAAAAATGCCAGACAAGACACTTTGGCAACTTTCTGAGTTGACTGCTGGCCCTGTTTCTGCCGCTAGGGTTGTCGTGTCAGTTCCAAGCGGTATAGCCGGTGGCCCAGTTGCAACAAAAACAATTTCTGCACGACAATATATAACAAATGCCAAAAATGATTTGATAAGATCTCTTTCTATTAACCCACGGTTCCCAGTAGGTGAAATAAATCGCATTAAAGAAGAGGTGAATATAGCCCCTAAAATATTAGATAACCCTAAAATGTTGCGGGCAAGGATGAGATCTATAAATGATTATTTAAGCCTTCGACTAGCAAAAGAAATTATGGTGGCGAATGATTCAGACATGCCGAAAAGTCAAAGACAGGCAGCTATGCAATCCGCAAAAGACATTGGATTTTTCCTGAAAATACTTGGGGTTCCAAAAGAATCTGTTAGTGGACTAAAAGTCGGTGATATAGAAGATGGATACCGTTATAAAGGTGGAGATCCTACAAAACCTGAAAGCTGGGAGAAAGCAAAATAATGCCTCCTTGGGAAAAATATCAAAAACAAGAAGGGCCGTGGAATAAGTATCAAGACAAAGAAGATTTCAGTCTTGGCCCCATGCCTTTTGTTAATAAGCGTATAGCAGAAATCCTAGGTTATGTGCCAGATGTTCTAATAGGTGGAACATCTGAAATGATAGAGCGAATTAGCGGAAAAGATTTAGCGGAACCGTTAAGTGTGACCAAGGGCATAAAAGCTGGCATGGAAGCCATTGGTGCTGAAATACCAGAACGTGAACCGAAAAAACTTACTGAATATATGGGGCAAGGAATTGGGGAAGTATCTACTTTGATGTTTCCTTTTGCTGGAATAGCACAAAAACTTTCTCAGGGAACGAACTTAGTTGCCAAAATATCACAAGGCATAATTAGTTCTATTGGAAAGTATCCTTGGCTTTCTATGGGTAGTGAACTTGCCGGTGGTGCTGGTGCTGGTCTTGGAAGGGGAGTCGGTAAAGAACAATACCCTGATAGCCCAATGATGCAGGGTTTATTGGAATTAGGTGGTGGCGTTACCGGTGGGATTAGCCCAACCCTTTTTAAAAACAGTCCCGTTGCGCTTGCTATAAGAATGGGAAAACCACTTCTAAAAAAGGTTGTTTTGCCATTTACCGAACAAGGAGGATTGTTTAGAGGCGGTGCTTTTGTAAAAAAACAGGTTGTTTCACCAACCGGAACGATTAAAAAAATTACTGAGAAGTCTATTTCGGACTTACCCCCTGCAATTAAATCTGGCGAAAAGAGGTTAATAGAACTTTATAAAAGTTTGAGCAGCTTAGACCCCATTGATGAAGTTGATGCTATAGAGAGGGTTAGCAAATCTATTATTACGCTTGAAAGCTCAATGCGGAAGTTAGGATATGGTTCACCGGAGTTGTTACAGGAAATCACCCAAAGACGCATGATGTCCATCAATGCCAGGATAGATAAGCGTATCACAAACGCATTGGAGCGGGCGCAAGCAAAAATAGACAAAATTCCAGTAGCACAGCGAAAGGCAAACGAAGCAAGGATTGTGAGAGACGAGCTTGAAAAAACCCTAAAGGTTGAATGGGATGATGTCAAAAAACTTTGGAAGGATGTCCCTAAAGACATACAAATAGGGTTTGACAAAACAAGGGCGAAGTTTGCTGAAATTAAAACTGGTTTATCGGAAGCGCAACAGGTTGATATTCCATTACCGCTTAAAACAAACTCTATTATTACAAACAAAAAACTAGAAGCTACAACGATAAAAGAAATGCAAGGGTTGAGATCAAAACTTCTAGAGGTTGCCAGAGATGCTGAAGCTAATTATCAATGGAATAAGGCAAGGATAGCAAATGAGGTGGCAGATTCTATCCTTGAGGATATAGGAATTGTTGCAGGACAAGCGAATACCCCAGAAGCGGCAAAGTTAAAAGTTGCTCTAAATGCTACACGACAGTTTAAACAGAAGTATGAAACAGGAATCACGGGAAAAATTCTAGGTCGCAGGTCTGGTGTTCCTGCTATAGACCCTGATTTAACTCTTGAGGTAAGCGTGGGCAGAATGGGCGAAAAGGGTGCTATTGATGTCGGCAAAGTTGCTCCTACACCCGAAGCTATGAAAGCTACGGAAAGGTATTTGGGTCGAAACTTTACTGATTATGTGACCAATAAAGGGGCAAGAGATTTTGACCCGCAAAAAGCAACACAATGGATGAGTGCAAACGAGGCTCTTCTTGATAAGTTTCCACAACTAAAGAAAACACTATCTGATGCTGTGGATGCACAGCAATTTGCAAACGACACTCGTGTAGCTATGGAAGCAAGGAAGGCGAGGCTTCAAAATCCAAACATTTCAAAAGCACAAAATTTCTTGAAGTTTGCTGATATAAATATGGCAGTTGAATCTATTATTAAACATAGAACCCCTGGAAGAATGGCGTACGAGCTTACACAACAAGCGAGAAAAGACCCTACGGGAAATGCTTTGAATGGGTTAAGGGCAGGGTTTATTGATTATATGATAGAAAAGGCAAGCACCGGCCCCTATGATGAATTGGGAAGACAAATATTATCCGGTAGAAATTTAAGAACCTTTATCCATACTAATAGGGATGCGATAAAGCAACTTTTTACAGGAGAACAAATAAATAGGATTAATAGAATAGCAAGTGAATTAGTCCAAGCGGAAACATATTTTAAGGCAAAGCCCCAGAAAATTGAACTTGAACTAGACGATATTGCCTCATCTTTCTTGAAATTTGCCGGTAGGTGGGGTGGTGCAAGATTGGGTGGTTGGCTTGGCAAGGGATCTGCGGGTGGTAGTATCCAAACTGCCAACATATTTTCAGAACGACTTAAAGGATTAGCAAGATGGTTGTCTAGGGATAGAGCAGTACAGTTAGTAAACGATGCTATATTGTCGGAAGACCCGCAACTTTTAAAAACTCTTCTTTTGCCAGTAGAAAAACCCACGATACACATGAAGAATATTTTAGAAATAAACAGAAGATTAAACACATGGTTGCTTGGAACTGGTTCAAGAATAGCTGAAGATATTTCAAGAGAAGAAAAATGACCATCGTAGCAGATTTTTTAAGGGACAGCGCGGGTAAATGGTGGAAGGTCTATCCTACCGACCACGGCGAATTAGCCATAACGGATGTGATAGATTACCCCTCCACAGAAGTCTGGACACAGCCGACCTACACGGTTCCCACAACGTACCAGACGACCTACAGGACTCTTGCGGATAGTGCCGGAACCACATGGTATGTCTACATGAACACGGACGGTGAAGTGGTGATTTCCACGACACAGCCGACAACGGTGGATGCCGGTATCTGGTACGACTATGTGTACGGCTACCACACAAATGTTGATGAAACAGAAGCGACAACAGGGGATGAAATATACGATGCCCTTGAGGATATTAACGGAACAGATTGGTTTATTTACCCCAATGCAGATGGGGAATTAATAATAACAACAACCGAACCAAGCTAAAAGGAGGATGTAAGATGAAACGTCTTATGATTGTGTTAATGGGGATGATAATGTTTTTTGGTCTGAACGCATGGGCCGAAGATGTGAGATACGAGATTTACGAGTTTGATCTTGTAGCGTCCGGGGTCACTCGTGATACAACTGTTGACCTTACCGTGGACGGGTCTGCCTATCTTGATATGAAACTGGTCAAGCCAGGGTTGGGGGTATTTTCCATCAGTCCATATTACATTCAGGTTGACCCTGCCGGTGTAACTGAATCTGGAACGACTATCACGCCATCAGGCACAAGTATCACGGTCAATTATTCCGTGACAAACGTACCCAACCCGAACTCTAGCGATTGGTATGATTCAGGCACGACAAACATAATCGGGCCGACATCCGGCACGACAAACCTGCGTGGGATGCATTGGGTTTTTACGCCTGAATTTGGATTGAAGTACAGATTTCAGGTAACAAACGGATGCGATTCCGTAAACTCTGACTCTGGCTTAACAGCCTTTAAATGCAAACTGGCTATTCAATAAGGTAAAAAAATGAAAAGAAAAATTTGGCTTTTAGCTTGGTTGCCT
>Ga0180437_10010149_pt1 | contig 11533 bp, 14 predicted proteins | sample SS_ome_4_FD_132410 | JGI IMG/M metagenome (GOLD analysis project Ga0180437, IMG submission 132410) | Hypersaline lake sediment archaeal communities from the Salton Sea, California, USA - SS_3_D_1 metaG | ecosystem: Environmental > Aquatic > Non-marine Saline and Alkaline > Hypersaline >... | reverse complement strand
GTTTCCCGATATCAGCCAGGCGATCGGGCCTTACGTGGGACTGATCATTACCAACTGCATCATCATGGGGCGAGCCGAGGCCTTCTACATCCAGAACCGGATCGGCCAGTCTCTCATCGACGCAGTGGCAAACGGTTTCGGCTACACCTACACCCTGGTAAGCGTGGCGGTGGTTCGGGAGCTGCTCGGATTCGGCACAATCCTCGGATTCCAGGTAATGCCGGAGGGATTCACCAAATGGGTGGTCATGGCCATGGCGCCGGGGGCGTTCTTCGTGCTGGCGATCTTCATCTGGATCGGTCGAAGCCTGGCCGGGATGGAAGAGGAATAGGGGGAGGAGCATGATTGCAGTACATCTGCTGACGATTTTTCTGGCCGCCATCCTTACCCACAACATCGCCCTGACCTACCTCCTGGGCATGTGTCCATTTGTCTCCCTGTCCCGGAGCCTGCGTACGGCCAGCGGCATGGGATTTGCGGTCATCTTTGTGGTGACTCTGACCGCGCTGATCAACTGGCCGATCTACAACCTCATCCTGGTACCCACGGGCAGCACCCTGATCTACTACGTGGTATTCATCATCGTGATCGCCGCCAGCGTTCAGCTGGTGGAGATGATCATGGAGCGCTTCTTTCCCGTGCTCCAGGCCGCTTTCGGCATCTTCTTGCCCCTGATAACGGTGAACTGCACGGTATTGGCGGTTTCCCTGTTCATGGTCATCCGCAGGTATGATTTCGTCTCCACGATCGTGTTCGCCGTAGGATCGGCCGTCGGCTGGACCCTGGCCATCGTGATCGTAGCGGCGATCAATGAAAAACTGAAACTGGTTGGAGATATCCCCAAGGGAATGCGAGGTCCCGGGATCATCATGGTCACCGCCGGGATCCTGGCCCTTGCCTTCTTGGGCTTTTCAGGAATGGTGAACGTCCAATGAACTTCATGCCTCTAATTCTCATGAACGCAATCCTCCTGGTCATCACGATCCTTCTGGCCGTGGCCGACCGGCTCTTGGTGACCTACGGCCGCTGCAGGATCACGATTGCCCGGGGGGAGGAGAAGCAGGAGTACGAGGTGCAGGGCGGTAACACCCTGCTCTCCTACCTGATCGACAACAACGTGGAAATCAATTCCTCCTGCGGCGGAAAGGGAAGCTGCGGCTACTGCAAGGTCAAGGTGGAAAGCGGAGGAGGACAGATCCTGCCCACCGAGGAGATCTTCATGAGCCGGCAGGAAAAACAGGAGGGGATGCGGCTTGCCTGCCAGGTCAAGGTCAAGAACGATGTGGCCATCTCCATTCCGGATTATCTCACGATCGTACGCCAGATGGCGCTGAACAACAAATTCGACACCAAGAAACGCTGGCGGGTGGTTATACATTAGGAAGGTATGAGCAGAAATGGCAGTGGAAGTTACTGAGAAACTCCAGTCGATCGCCGAGCGATACAAGAGCGGGAAGATGTCACTGATTGCGGTGATGCAGGATATCAGCCAGGAGTACGGTTATCTGCCGGAAGAGGTGCTGCAGGAGGTATCCAGGCTGATCGAAGTGCCGATCAGCATTTTCTACAGCCTGGCGACTTTCTACAGCTCCTTCCGCCTGGAGCCGATCGGCAAGAAACACGTCTGCGTGTGCGTGGGAACGGCCTGCCATGTGCGGGGAGCCTCCCAGGTCGTGGATACCCTGGAGCGGGATCTCCAACTCACCGCCGGGGAGACCTCCAAGGACGGAAACTTCACCCTGGAGACTGTGAACTGTCTGGGCGCCTGTGCCCTGGGCCCGCTGATCACGGTGAACGGCGAGTACTACGGGAAGATGGACCAGAAGAAGGCGGCGAAACTGAGCAAGACCCTTCGGCGGGAAGTTGAAAGCGACCAGGAGACTCCATAGGGGTAGCAACTATGACGCTTGCCAAAATTGCCGAAATACTGAAGGCGGAGGTGCTGTACGGCAACGACCCGGGGCGCATCGAGATCGAGCGAGCCTGCGGATCGGATCTGATGAGTGATGTGCTCTGCCAGAGCATGCAGGGCAGTCTGCTGCTCACCGGCTTGACCAATCCCCAGGTGGTTCGCACGGCGGAGATGTCGGAGAACTCCGCGATCTGCTTCGTGCGGGGCAAGAGACCGCCCCCTGAAACCGTGGATTTGGCCCGGAAAAACCAGATTCCCCTGCTGCTTTCCAATTATTCGATGTACCTGGCTTGCGGCAAGCTCTATACTGCGGGACTGCTCAGCTGCGATGAAGCTTGAGAATAAGAATCCTCAATTTACGAAGATCCAGGAGCTGGTCTACGAGCTCAAGGTAACCGGAGTGATGACCCGGGATCTCATAACCGTACCTCCCACGGCGAAAATGAGCGAGCTGAGAACGATCCTGCGGGACAACCGTATTTCCGGAACCCCCGTGGTGAAGGACGAGCAATTGGTCGGCCTCATCAGCGTCGAGGATCTTCTCACCTGGTTGACCCGGGGCGGAACCGACTGCCCGGTGGAGCAGGTCATGTCACGGAAGGTACACACCCTGTACGCCGACGAACCCCTGGTTCATGCTGTCAGCAAGCTGGAAGAGTTCGGCTACGGTCGTCTTCCCGTTTTGGACCGGCGTACCGGCGCCCTGGTGGGTCTGATCACCAAGGGGGATATCATAGAAGGACTGCTTCACGAGTTGCAGATCGACTATCATGAAGAGGAGATCCATCGCTACCGGGCCAGCCACTTCTTCGAGGATATGATTGCCGACAAAATAACCGTCAACTTCCACTATCACATCCACGGCAAGAAGATCGAGCAGGGAGGGGAAGTTGCCAGTGATTTGAAACGTTCCCTGAAGCGCCTGGGCCTCCATCCGGACGTCGTACGCCGGACCGCCATTGCCACCTACGAGGCGGAAATGAACGTGATCATCTATGCGGAGGAAGGGCGGGTCGACGTCAATGTCGAGCCTGATCTGATTCGCATAGAGGTGCGGGACCGGGGGCAGGGTATCGCCGATGTGGGGCAGGCGATCGAACCGGGATATTCCACCGCGCCGGACTGGGTCCGGGAGCTGGGTTTCGGAGCCGGCATGGGGCTGCCGAATATCAAGAACTGCGCCAGGGATTTCGATCTTGCCTCCACGGTCGGCAGGGGGACAACCTTGAGGATCGGCATTCCCACCGGCGGGGAGGAAAAACGATGCGCCTGAAGGAGGTAGCGAAAAAACTGGAACTGGAGGTCCGATCGGGGGCGGGGCGGCTGGAGGCGGAAGTGCGGGGCGGCTATGCCAGTGATCTGATGAGTGATGTCATCGCCAACGCCGAGGAGGGATGCCTCTGGGTAACGCTGCAAACCCATGTAAACATCGTGGCCGTGGCCGCGATGAAGGAGCTGGCCGGGATTATCCTGGTAAACGGCCGGGAACCCCAGGAGGAGACTGTGGCCAAGGGGGATGAAAAGAATGTCCCCATACTGGTGAGCAGGCTTCCGGCCTTCGAGCTGATCGGCAGGCTGCACCGATTGGGAATACCGGGACAAGGCGCCGATGCTGAAGGTTCATAGGATGGATCTTCATATCCACACCTGCCTGTCTCCCTGCGGGGACAACAGCATGGTTCCGCCTGCGATCATCGAGCGTGCGCTCTCCGCCGGCCTGCAGGGCATGGCAATCTGCGACCACAACTCCGCCGCCAACGTCAGGGCTGTGAGAGAAGCCGGCGTCGAGGCGGGAGTAGAGGTGATCGCCGGTATGGAGGTCACAAGCGCGGAGGAGATTCACCTGTTGGCGCTGTTCGACGCTTATTTCCAGGTGGACACCTTTGCCGATCTGGTGGCCGCGCACCTGTCAGGTGTCAACGATCCCGATCTGTTCGGCGATCAGATCGTCGTGGACCGCCACGGCGATCCGGTGGCCCTGGAAGAGGCGCTTCTGATCGGAGCGGTCGATCTGGAAATCGGCCGTATCGTGGAGGAGATCCACCGGCTGAACGGTCTGGCGATCGCCTCCCACGTGGACAAGCAGGCTTTCAGCCTCCTCAGCCAGCTGGGTTTCATCCCGGCCGACCTGGGCCTGGACGGGGTGGAGCTGTCCCGGCACGCCGGCCGGCAGGAGCAGTACCCGCTTCTAGGCCTCCCGGTGGTGCGCTGTTCGGATGCCCACTTTCCCGAAGAGATCGGGAAAGCCGATACCGCCTTCGTGGTGGAAGAGGCCACGGTCGCCGAAATCGGGCTGGCTCTGGCGCAAAAACGAGGACGGCGGGTTGCCTAGCCTGTGGAGGATCTATCGTTGCATATCATGGACCTGGTAGATAATTCAATCGCCGCCCGAGCATCCAGGGTTCACGTGGGCATCCGGGAGGACCGCAAGCAGAATCGTCTGCACATCCTCATCGAGGACAACGGTGCGGGCATGGACCGGGAGACCCTGACGGCCGCCCAGGATCCGTTCTTCTCCACGAAAAACGGAAAAGCTTTCGGACTGGGCTTGTCCCTGTTCGCCCAGACGGCCCGGGAAAGCGGGGGACGCCTGCAGGTCGATTCCCGTCCCGGCGGGGGAACGAAAATCCACGCGGAGTTCGGGCTGAGTCACCCGGACTGCAAACCCCTGGGGGATATCGAGAAGACAATGGTGGTGCTTCAGGCCAGCCACCCGGAGATCGAGTTTTCCTTTGACTATGAAACTCAAATCTGATGGAGGTAGATCATGAAACTCAAACCTGAGGATCTAAATAAAATCCGTGAACGGATGAAATCAACTTCCCGCCTGCGGGAGGCAGAAGGCAAAGCCAAGATCAATGTCCATCTGGGCACCTGCGGCATCGCTTCCGGAGCCCGGGAGATACTTCACACCTTTCTCGAGCTGGTGGAAGCTTCGGGAGCCGACGATGTACTGGTCACCACTTCCGGCTGCGCCGGACTGTGCAAGCGGGAACCGATGGCAACGATCGAGATCGCCGGCCAGGCACCGGTGAAGTACGTCGACCTGACCCCGGAGAAAGCGAAAAAGGTGTTCGAAGAGCATATCAAAGGCGGCACCGTGGTCAAGGAGTACGCACTGGCGGTTGGAAGCGAGAGGTTGGGATAGATGGGGAACTACAGATTCAATTTGTTGGTCTGTGCCGGCACAGGCTGCGTATCCAACAACGCCTTCAAGGTCAAGACCGTCTTGGAGAAGGAGATCGAAAAGCACAAGCTGCAGGATGAGATCCAGGTCATCACCACCGGTTGCAACGGCTTCTGCGCCAACGGGCCCATCGTGGTGGTCAAGCCGGACGATATCTTCTATCAGCTGTTGACGGAGGAGGATATCCCCGGCTTGGTGGAGGAGCACTTCCTCAAGGGCCGGCCGGTACAACGGCTGATGTACACCCCGGCAAAAGACGAAGCCCCGATACCGAAGATGAGCGACATCCCCTTCTTCGGCAAACAGCAGCTCATCGCTCTGGCAAACCGGGGCTTGATCGATCCGGAAAACATCGACGAGTACATTGCCCTGGGCGGGTATCAGGCTCTGGCCAAGGCGCTTACCGAGATGACACCGGAGCAGGTCATCGAAGAGATCCAGGCCGCTGGCCTGCGGGGCCGGGGCGGCGCCGGATTTCCCACCGGAAAGAAATGGGAGTTCTGTCGAAACGCTCCGGTAACCGGAGATTCCTCCGTTCCCGGCGGCAACGGGGATTCGCCGCCGGCGGCAGAAAAATATATAATCTGCAACGCCGATGAAGGCGACCCCGGAGCCTTCATGGACCGATCGATCGTAGAATCCGATCCCCATGCCCTGCTGGAGGGTATGTTGATCGGTGCCTACGCCATCGGAGCGTCCCATGGGTTCATCTACATCCGGGCCGAATATCCCCTTGCTTTGGAGAGATTGACCCAGGGCCTGGAGCAGGCCCGGGAGTACGGGCTTCTGGGCGAGGGGATTTTGGGAACGGACTTCAGCTTCGATATCTCGGTGAGCAAGGGCGCCGGAGCTTTCGTCTGCGGGGAGGAGACCTCCCTGATCGGGTCCCTGGAAGGCAAGCTTCCCGAACCGCGGGTACGCCCCCCCTACCCGGCTCAGTCCGGCTACATGGGCAAGCCCACCAATATCAATAACGTAGAGACCTGGGCCAACGTCCCGCACATAATCAACCGGGGAGCCGATTGGTTCTCCTCTATCGGCACGGACACGAGCAAGGGCACCAAGGTGTTCTCCCTGGTCGGCAAGGTGAACAACACCGGCTTGGTGGAGGTCCCGATGGGCATCACCATGCGGGAGATCGTTTTCGACATCGGAGGCGGTATTCCGGACGGCAAGAAGTTCAAAGCCGTGCAGACCGGCGGTCCTTCAGGGGGCTGCATCCCGGAAAGTCTGCTGGACACGCCGGTGGACTACGAATCCCTGGTTCAGGCCGGCTCGATCATGGGCTCCGGCGGCATGATCGTAATGGATGAGGGCAACTGCATGGTGGAGGTAGCCCGATACTTCGTCTCCTTTACCCAGGAAGAGTCCTGCGGGAAGTGTTCCCCCTGCCGTGAAGGCACCTGGCACATGCTGAACATACTGGAGAACATCACCCAGGGCAAAGGCCAGGAGGGAGATATCGAGCTGCTTGAGAAAATGGGCAAGTACATCAAGGAAACCGCCCTCTGCGGCCTGGGAAACACGGCTCCCAATCCGGTTCTGACCACGATTCGCTACTTCCGGGATGAATACGAAGCCCACATCCGGGAAAAACGCTGTCCAGCGGGGGTATGCAAATCCCTGATCACCTACAGCATTGATCCGGAGAACTGCACCGGCTGCACGGTCTGCGCCAAGAACTGCCCGGTGGCCTGCATATCCGGAGAGCGTAAGCAAACCCATGTGATCGATCAGGAAAAATGCATCAAGTGCGGTATGTGCTACAGCGTCTGCAATTTCGACGCCGTGAGGGTTCGGTAATGGCAAAAATCACTATTGACGGAAGAGACCTCGAGTTCGAGGAACAACTGACGATTTTAGAAGCGGCCAAGAAGCTGCAGATCAAGATCCCTACCCTCTGCTACAATGAGCATTTGGATCCCTACGGAGGCTGCCGTATCTGCCTGGTGGAGGCGGCCACTCAGGCCGCACCGGAGCGATCCCGCCTGGTACCCGCCTGCACGGCTCCGGCGGCCGACGGGATGATCGTGGTGACGAACTCGGAGCGGGTCCTGGCCTCGCGGCGATTCATTATCGAGCTTTTCCTCTCCCGCTGTCCGGAATCCGAACAGATTCGCAAGCTGGCGGCGGAGATGGGCGTTGATCCGAACGGGCAGAATCTGGACGTGGTGGGTCAGTACCTTCTCAAGCGGGCGCCGAAGCGGGAAGCCACCAACTGCATCCTCTGCGGTCTCTGCGTCCGGGTCTGTCAGCAGATACCCGAACGCTACGCCTTGAGCTTGAAGGAACGGGGAATCCACCGCAGGGTAACCCCACCCTTCGAGAAGGTGGCGGAGAGCTGTATCGGCTGCGGCTCCTGCGCGTACGTGTGCCCGACCAAGACTATTACGATCGAGGAAGCTTAGTTTAAAGCAGCAGGGAGAGAGGATGTAGTGAGAGAATCGGCTGCGGCCATCCTCAAGCAGGATCTCAGGGGAAAGATTCGCTGGTTCATCACTCTGCGCTGGCTGGCTGCGGCCGGACTTGCCCTGGTCATAACGGGAGCTCGCTTCCTGCTGGATATCCCCCTCCCGCTCCTGCCTCTCTATCTGGGCAACCTTTTCCTGGTCGTGTACAACGGGATCTGCTACGCAGTCAATCGCCGGCTTCAAAGGCAGATCGATACCCCGGATTGGATCGACAAAGCCCATCGCCTCGCCAACATTCAAATCCTGCTGGATCTGAGTCTGCTTACCTATCTGATCTATTTTTCCGGCGGCCTGGAGAATCCCTTCGTTTTCTACTATATCTTTCATATGATCATCTCCGGTATCCTGCTGACAAACCGTTCCGCCTACCTGCAGGCTACCTTCGCCTCGCTCTTGTTCGGGCTGCTGATCGCCGCGCAACTGCTGAAGCTGCTGCCCTACCACTCGCTGTCCGACGCCGGTGCCGCGGCTCAGGCCGTGTCGTTGACCGGGTATATCGGCCGCTTTCTCGCTTTTTCCTCCACCCTGTACATCGCAGTCTATCTGACCACAACCATCGTGGGGAAGCTCCACCAGCGGGAGAGGGAGCTGGAAGTCTCCAACCGGCTTTTGGCAGAGCAGGACAAGCTGAAATCTCAGTATGTTCTGATAGTATCCCACGACATCCAGTCGTCTCTATCGGCGATCGACAGCTGCCTGCAGACCGTGCTCCAGGGCTTTACGGGTACGATCGGAGAAAAGACCCGTGACATGGTCCAGCGCGCCAATGTGCGCACCCGGCACCTGCTGCGCTTCGTTCGCGATCTGCTGGACATCTCCCGGATGCGTACCGAGAGCGAGGTGCCCAAAGAGAGGGTGAATCTGGTGGAGGTGATCGAAAAAGAAGTGGAACTTTTCCGGCAACAGAGCCGGGACAGACGCATAGAGTTGAGTTTCGACAACCTGGCGGGTGAGGTGATCCTGCAGGCCAATCGTTTCTCCATGGAACAGCTTTTCAACAATCTTCTCAGCAATGCCCTTCGCTACACCCCCGAGGGGGGAAGAGTATCGGTGACCCTGAAACCCGCCGACAAAAAGAATATCGTCGAGGCGAGGATAGCCGACACCGGGATCGGGATTGCACCCGAAAATCTTCCGCAGATATTCGACGACTTCTACAGGGCGGGCAACGCCAAGGCCTTTACCGAAAATGGTACGGGTTTGGGACTGGCGATCGTGAAGAGAATCGTCGAGCTGCACAACGGGGAAATCCGAGTGGAAAGTGCCGTGAACAGGGGAACGGTATTTATTTTTACCCTTGCCACGGATGAGGCTTGCCCGGAAGCGGAAGTGGCACTACATTAAGGGAACGTATCATGAAGAGCAAAAAACTGTTCACCTCGATCTCTTCCTATCTTGAAGCTGTGGAACAACAGATCAACATTCAGGCCGATCTTATAGTACAGAGTTGGGGAAAGAACGGCAAACAGGCCGAACACATAGACCGCGTCGTCCATCACCTGCTCGACAAACCGGGAAAGATGCTTCGGCCGGCCCTGGTGCTGCTTTCCGCCGGTATGGTGGGATGGGACCCGGCTGGGATCGCAGAACAGTTGAACGCATCCCTGGTAAAGCTCGCCACGGCGGTGGAACTGATCCATTCCGCCTCTTTGATTCACGACGATATCATTGACGGCGAAAAAATGCGCCGAGGTCAGAGTGCGCTGCACCGCAAGCACGGGAATCAAACGGCCGTGTTGGTGGGGGACATCCTCTACGCCCAGTCTTTTTCCCTCATCACCAGCCTCAAGCTTTCTAGCTGGGAGCGCCATCTGGCGATCTACCAGCTGTACTGCGATACCACGCGAAACATGTGTCTGGGAGAGATCATCGAGCAGCGAACGATCGACGAGAAACTATCCCTCGATTTTCCCGACTACCTGAACATCCTCAAAAACAAGACCGCCGTGCTCATGTCCGCATCCTGCCACAGCGGTGCCATCCTGGCCGGAGCCGATGCGGCGGTGACGCGGAAACTGGCCGAGTTCGGAATGGCCTTCGGGCTGGCCTTCCAGCTACTGGACGATCACAGAGACCACGATGCACTGATCAGCGAAGGAGTGGATATCGTGGAGAAGGCTCTGCAGCAGATGGAGCGAGCCCGGGACATCCTCAGGCGTCTAGACGACAGCGTCTACCGCAAAGAGCTGATCCGGGCCTGTGATTTCGTCTCCGAAGCGGTTGGCGTCGCTCAGACGTAGTTGCGAATCAGCTTGACAAGCCTGTCGATCTTGATGGGTTTGTTGATGAACTCCTCCGCCGGTACGTCTTTTTTGTCGAAGTCAAAGGCGTACTCCCGGTTGATGGCGGTGAGAACAAATATGGGGATCTTCGGATATTTCGACTTGATCTCCCCGGCCGCCTCGAAACCCCGGGTCTTTTTTTCGGGGAACATCACATCCAGAAGGATCAGATCCGGGGACAGCTGATCGATCATCTCCATCCCTTTCTCAACGGTATCCGCGGAATGGATTTCAAAACCCTCGTACTCCAGCAGGGAACCGGTTGTTTCCAGAATATCCAGGTCATCGTCAATGATTAGAATTTTGCTCATTCTCTCCTCCTGCAGGGAAAAATATATGAAAGGTCGTACCCTTATTCAACTCTGAATAGACAGTCAAACGGCCGCCCAGAGATTCTACGGCGCGTTGCACGATGGGAAGACCCAGTCCGGTTCCGTCGCGCTCCAGCTCCCGGGCCTTTCGGGTGCGGTAGAACTCCTCGAAGATCTTCTCCAGCTCCTCCGGCTCGATTCCGTGGCCCTGATCCTCGACACTGAGATGGACCTCCGCGGCTCCCTTTGCCGGGGTGAGGGCGGAGGCATTCACCACAATCGTCGTGGACTCCGGGGAGTACTTGATCGCATTGTTGATCAGGTTGCTGAGGATAATGTTGAGCAGATCCCGGTTGGAATGGAGGCACAGATCCTGCGGGCAGTCGGAGACCAGCTCGATGTTCTTCTGGATCGCCTGGCTGGAGTGAATGTCCAGCTGGTAGTCGATGAGCTCCCGCACGTTCAGATCCGTCTTCGAGTATTGGACCTCCTCCTCCGACTTCATGTAGGCGTAGTCGATCATCTCGTCAATGATCTGCAGGAGGTTCTCGGTTCTACGGTTTGCCTTATGCACCAGTTCATTCGCCCGGGGCGCGAGCTTTCCCCCGATCCCTCTGATCAGCATCTCGTGGTAGCCGTTCATGGCGGCGATCGGACCACGCAGCTCATGGGTAACCTGGAGGATGAAGTTGCTCTTGATCCGGTCCAGTTCCTTGTAGCGATTGAGCTCCACTTCCACCCGCCGGCCCTTCTCCGCGATCCTGCGCTTGATGTTGGTAATCAGGTAGGCGGAGATAGCCAGAGTCGAGCATAAGCCGATAGCCCGGGGCAGATACAGACGAAAGTAGCGGGGATCCATACTGTCGCTCAGCAGATAATGAGGAATGATGCGAAAATATTCGGAGATGAAAGCCCCGATAAACAGAACGATCAGGCTGCTGACGTAGATGAGAACGATATCGGAGGTGAATAAAAATGAGGTCAGCATGATGTGAAAGACGAAGAAATAGGCAAAGGGGTTTTCGAGGAAACCGGTGAAGTAGATCAGGAAAAAAAGCAGCACGTAGTCGCAGATGATCTGAACGTGCAGAAAGACCGCAAGCTCCCGCCGAGTGAGATTTTTCCGCTTTGCAGCGACGTAGTACAGGGTAAACAAGAGATTGATAAGGCAGAGGACACCGGTCAGTGAATACAGCAGGGTATAGGGAAGCGGATATCCCAGGCGATAGCGTACGAAAACGAGGGTGATCAGAACCCCGACCGCCGCGATCCACCGCAAAAGGATGAACCAGCTTACGACCCGGGTAAGATCCGTGTACTCCGACGAATCGATTTTAGAACCCAGCTGGGGGATCTGCATACCCGAAGAT
>Ga0180437_10010148_pt1 | contig 11534 bp, 13 predicted proteins | sample SS_ome_4_FD_132410 | JGI IMG/M metagenome (GOLD analysis project Ga0180437, IMG submission 132410) | Hypersaline lake sediment archaeal communities from the Salton Sea, California, USA - SS_3_D_1 metaG | ecosystem: Environmental > Aquatic > Non-marine Saline and Alkaline > Hypersaline >... | reverse complement strand
TTTCATCGCTTCAAAGGCGCTCCCTTGTCTATTGCCCCGTTCTTCGTCAAACGAGATGACCAGGTGAAAGGCTTGATCAACCTGTTGAGCATCGCCGTGCGCTTGTTGACGCTGATCGAGTTCATCGTGCGACGCGCGCTCAAACGCGAAAATGCCCAACTGGTGGGTTTGCACAAAGAGAATCCCAAGAAGCCCACGGACAGGCCAACCACCGAACGTCTTCTACAAGCTTTCTCCAACATCACCCTGACCATCATCCAGTTCCCGGATCGAACCATACGGCACGTTACGCCGCTCACGCCGCTCCAGGAACGCATCCTGGTATTGCTCGGCCTGTCCCCCGATATCTATCGTGGTTTGGCACAGAATTCATCATAGTCACCACGGATTACGCGAATGGTGAGTAATGAAGGTCATATACGACCGCGAAACAGACATATTGACGATCATTCTTTCAGATGCACCGGTGGTTGAGAGCGACGAGGACAAGCCAGGCGTCATCCTCGACTACGATGCAGCAGGCAACCTGGTGTCTCTGGAAGTTCTTGACGCATCTCAACGCATCATGTTGCCAAGCCAGATCGAGTATCAGGTGGTGCCTGCTGGCACATAACGCTGTCGCCCACCGCCACTTCCGATCCAGACCCTCTACGTGTAGAGAGAGTGGAATCGCTGAAAGCAGGGCTGGTTGCCTGCCCAGTGTACTGATCAGCTGCACTGGGCAGCCTTTGCGACAATGACCTACGCCAACTCACCCCTACTTGACCGCGCGCAGAGCATCTACAAAGACCCCGGTTGAAAGCTGCAGGGGCACGAGTCGCGAGCTGTGAATTGCGAACATGACCAGCAGCCGAACAGAGCGCATCGACAAGGCCGTCACCCTGCTCCGCCCCGGCGTCCCCGGTCCCGGCGGCGTGTGGGCCGACGTCGGCTGTGGGGACGGCATCTTTACCGCTGCGCTCCACCGGCTCACCCATCCCAGGGGCGAGATCTATGCCATGGACAAGAGCCGGCGTGCCTTGGAGGCTTTGGAGCGCACCTTCCGCGAGAGCTTCCCCAACGCCGCCCTTCATCCGGTGCTGGCCGACTTCACCCGCCCGCTGACCCTGCCGCCGTTGGATGGCCTCGTGATGGCCAACTCGCTCCACTTTGTGAGAAAGAAAGCACCCGTGCTCACCCGGCTGGCGGGCCTGCTCAAGCCCGGCGGCCGGCTGATCGTCGTGGAGTACAATACCTCCCGGGGCAACTTTGCCGTCCCGCACCCGCTAGACGAGGCCGGATTCCTGAGCCTCGCGCGCCAGGCCGGGCTGCACGAGGCCCGGATAGTGGCAAGGATCCCCTCTACGTTCTTGGGGGAGATGTACGCAGGCCTGGCGTTCAGGAATGCGGGTAACGGCGAGCCGTTCCAGGGGTGAGGTTTGAGCCGCTCAAGCCGGGGAGATGGTCCCGGGTTCCAAGTTGCAGGCACCAGGTTATTACTGGTCGGGAACGGTCTGAAATCTGCTCGTGGTGGCGGTTCTCACCACGCGCGGTGTGCCCGCTCCCTCTGCCGCTGCTCGGCGCGGCGCGCCACCCAGGCGGTACGGAAATCGTCGAGCTGGCGCGAGAGCGCCATCCAATCCTCGACCAGGAAGAAAAACCCAGCAGTATCGGGGACCAGGAGATAGGGGCTGAACCAGAGGCGCAGCCACGCCTTGCTGACCGGGTACTTTGAGACCCTCACCACCAGCCCGGTCTGGCCCCAGTAAGGGCCTAGCCAATTCCGCCGAGCCGCCTTCTCCGCAGATGGATCAAAAACGCGGTTAAAGGTCTGAGGGAGCACCTCCTTGATCCGTCCGTAGGAGACGACGAGTGGGTACAAGGGGGTCTGAATGCGCAGGTGGTTAGGCCGGCATTGCACCCAGGCCAGCCGACGGGCCATAAAGGTAAAGACCAGGATGATAAGGGCCACGAGGGCCGGAACGAGGGCGAGAGCGCGATACAGGGCATGGGTGATCGAGAGGAAGGGTACGGACCACCACAGGGTGACGGATGCCGGTATGATCAGGATGCAGGGAAAGGCCCACCGCTTCCACATACGTTCGTAGATCAACAGGCGAAAGCGCGTCCCGCTTTGACGTCGTTTTCTGGCCATTTCGTTCCTCCTCGTCGGGCAGACGTGGATGGGCGAGTGCGCCTCGTAGATGCGTTCGATGCATTCGGGCACCCAGTGCCAACAGCCGATAGTATACCATCTGGCAAAGACATGGGCAAGCAAGCACCGCGGAGCTGGTGGGTGGGACCTGAAGGGTCAATCTCTGACGTTGACTTCTGACAAGGATGGGCTATACTACCCACGCTCAAGACAACCCACCGTTGGTCGCGCGACTTCCCGCGCGAAAAAGGTTCAACAAGGAGGATAGCGCATGGACCAGGGTTTGTATCCCCAGCCCAGGCGAGGCCGCACAGCACTGATGGTCGTGGCATGGTTCGTCGTCGTGGTGCTGGGCATTCTGCTTGTCTGGTACGGCTTCGTGTGGCTCGAAAAGGACGAACAGCCCGAGGAACCCCCACCAGCGGCGACAAGCTCACCCACTCCGGCGCAGGCGGTCGTCCAGCCCACCTTCACTCCGTGGCCATCACCGACGCCCATACCTATGCTTCCCACGGCCACGCCGCTGCCGCTAGCCACACCGATACCCACGGAGGTCCCTGCGACCCCAACGACAGCCACCCCGTTCATCGTGGCTGGTGACGACGGGGTAAACGTCCGGAGCGGGCCGGGCACCAACTACACGCGGATCGGGTACCTAGAACCTGGGACCCGGGCCGACCTGATCGGTCGCTACAGCGATTGGTGGCAGATCCGGTACAATGACGCGCCAGCCTGGGTTTTTGGCGACATTGTCACTGCATCGAATGCCGACAACGTGCCGCAGGTCGAACCACCACCTGCGCCGCCTCCACCCACCGCTGTGCCGGCGACCGCCACGCCGACATCGCCACCACCGACGGTAGCGCCATCCAACTATCGCGGGCTTGAGCCAAGGGACTTTCAGGTAGAGCGCGCACCGGGGCCATATGGCAACAGCTCGGATATCTGGTTCAATATGTGGATAAACAACACCGGCGGCAGGGTGGATTATGACGCGTTGGGGGTGCTCGTCGAGGAGACGGGCGATTTCCAGAAGAGCTATACATATTCGCACTTTGACCCTGGGCAAAAGTTCTACCACCGCGATCATATCAACCAGTTCACTTTGGGGCCTGGCACCTACCACCTGTGGATGACGATCTGTTTCGATGACGGTCAGTGCTTCAAGATGTTGGGGCCGGTGGAGGTGATCGTCCAGTAGTCAGCCTGCCGGGGATGGAAACAGGCCACCGATTCCGGCACATGTCACCATCCCCTCGTGACCAGCGGCAGCCACAGGATGTGCGCTTTCACCACCGTCTCCTGGCGCGTGAAGGGGCCCAACACGCTCCCCGAGATTTCGACCGTGTTCGTCAGTGGCACGCCATAGGGCGTCGCCGCCGTGGGGGAGAGGGCGTAGGTCACGTGCGCGTCGCTGCCCGGCCCGACGGTCCCGCTCCAGTGGAGGATTTCGCCGGAATAGACCAGTGTGAGGCCAGGGACGGCCGTCAGGGTTCCCGTCGCCACCTTCATGGTTGGCGGAGGGGTGTCGGTCAGTGTGACACTGGCCGTCAGGCTGCCGGTGTTGCTGATGAGGACAGTGTACGCGACGGGCCGGTCGTGGGAGAAGGTGCGCGGCGCGGCGGACTTGCGCGAAGTGACCAGCGCCGGGGCGCTTTCAGTCAGCACTGTCGTGAAAGCCTGTCCCCACTCCTCGTCGCCATAAGACTCCAGGTTGCCGTGGGGATCGCGGGCCCGAGCGCGGAAGAAGTAGGTGTGGCCGTGCACGCCGCTGAAGACACCGTAGGTCTCGGTTGTGTTGGTCAGCCAGTCCGTCCAGGTTCCCTCGTAGCCATCGCGAAACTGCACGTCGTACGCAGTGATGTCCGTCCAGGCATCTCGTCCTGTCCAAGCCACGCCGATAGATGGCGTCTCCACCCACAGCGGCAGCCGCACGATGGACGCCTTGGGCGGCAGACAATCGCGAGGATTGAGTGCCGCCAGCAGTTTTCCCTCCTCGTCCAGATAGGCAAAGGCCGTGTCCACCAGTCCCCGTCCCCCGCTCGCTGCCGACACCGCGAAGGGGTTTCCGGGGCCAATCGCCGGCAACTCCCAGTGGCCCAGCTCGGTGCAATCGTCCCGATTCCAGACATAGAGTTGGCTCGTGCCGGCAGCGTGGAATGCCGTGGAGTGGACACCGATGTGGAAGCGTCCCGTGCCCTCACGTACGCTGAGCGCGGCCTCGGCCGTCGCCGCGCGCAGGCGCTCGACGCCACTCACCGGGTACCAGTATTCGGTCCATTCCAACGACTGGCCTGCCGTGATTATGGCCTGATCCCAGAAGGTCGGCGCGACGCCGCCATGCAGCTCAAAGTAGGTAGAACCGTCGTCTGTCCAGTGGATTGAGTCGACCAAGGTCAACCAGCCGAAGCCAAATCCCTTGGCGCCGCGAGCCACGCTGGAGGGAAAAACTCGCACCAGGCCCTCGTTCGCGGTGGTGTCGTAGACGCCGACAAAGTCCGCCGCCGCCCGGGGATACTCGAAGAAACCCAACCACTCATCCCAGTTTCCCAGGCGTGAGAAGTCGATCCCCCTGTAGATGGGCCAACTGAAGCGATAATCGGGGCCGGTCGGCACGACATTGTGCCCCGGCAGGCGATGGTCGTCGGTGGAGTGGACGGACATCTGCTCGGCATTGAATAAGAGGCGCAGATTCTCGCCGACAGTGTTGGCTGCGCCGGGCGCGAGCATCGCGTTCGTCCAGTACTGGTAATCGATGTCGTTCCCGGTGGGGTTCTCGATGCGTGGGGTGATCGCCAGGTAGGCCCGGTCTCTCGGCAGGTGCACCTTGATGACTGCGCGCAGGCGATCAGTGGCGGTCGTATCGCGCAGCTCGACCGTGACGCCGACCACAGAGGTGGTGACCCGGTAATCCCACGGCTCCCCCCACTCGTAGCCGTGCTCAATCACCGGCAGACACCACTCGATACCGCCGACCGCCAGCCACCAGCCCTGCTCCAGAGGTCCCCAGGGGGTGGGCTTGACGACCGGGTTCTGGTACAACTCGTTATGGCCCGTGGGCTTGAATATCATCTGGTATACTCTGCCACCCAGTTCGGGCAGCAGCGTCACGTACAGGTAGTCGTTCTCCAGCACCAGCAGTTCATAGTCGCGGGGGATAGGCACTGACCTAGAGCCATTGTAGGTGCTCCAGTTCAGCCTAGAGTAGGTCATGTTGTAAGCTGGGGCATAGACAGACCTGAGATGAGCTGCGTACGGATAGGTGGGGATGGAGATCGTCGTGGTATGGAACGAGCTTGCGCCCGGTGCCGGGGGCTGGGGGACGGTGGCCTCGGCAAGCGCACCGGACGGGCTGGGATGAGCCGTCCGGTGTTGCAGCGCCCTCACGCCGCTTAGGAGCGCCAGAATCGTCAAGATCGGCCAGAACCGCCAGCGCCGACTCAACTTACTCGAACAGTCGGGCAATCTCATCCCTGTCGAAGCTGGGCAGCGGGCGCTCACCCGTCGCGCCCCGCAGCACAAGGCCGCGTTCTCGCTCCATCACGCGGCCGATGCGCGCCGCTGCGATGCCAGCCTCCTCCAGCGCGCGCATGATCCGGGCGGCATCTTTGGCAGCGACTGCCAGCAGCAGCGCGCCGGAGGCGATCAGCCCCAGGGGGTCCAGGCCCAGTCGCGCGCACAGGATCCTCGTCTCGGGCAGAACCGGGATGGCGGACTCGTCCACCTCCAACCCAACCCCTGCAGCTTCAGCCAGCTCCCACAGTCCGGTCGCCAGCCCTCCCTCGGTGGGATCGTGCATAGCGTGAACCTCTCCCGCAGCCGCCGCCACGGCCGCGTCTCGTACGACGCTGATTCCGGGATCGTACAGAAAGCCCCGGGACCTTTCGACCAGTACCTTGTCCACCCCTGCCATCCCATGGCCGGACGGCGCGCCACTGGACAATATGTCCGCCTTTTCCCGCGCAATGATGGCTGTCCCTTCCACCGCGATGCCCTTGGTGACGAGCAGCAGATCGCCCGGCTGGGTCGTATCAGGTCGCACCAGCCGCTCGGGAGCTACCTCGCCCAGCATGCAGCCGACGACAATGGGCCGGTCAATCCCGTGCGTGATCTCGGTGTGCCCACCCACCAACCCCACGCCCAACTCCGCGCATGCTCCAGCGACCTGATCAAAGATCGTGTCAACCAGCGCTTCGTCGGCGCGGGCCTCCGGAAGCAGGAGCGTGGCGAGGAACCAACGCACCGTCGCGCCGGTGCAGGCGATGTCGTTGGCGTTGACGTGGACAGCGTACCACCCGATCTCGTCGCTGGCAAACGTGATAGGGTCAGTCTTGGCGACCAGGTAACGGCCCGCTCCTTCAGATGCACAGGCCGGGTCGCTGAAGGAGACGACGGCCGCGTCACGCCCCACCCCCGGCCCCAGGACAACGCGCTCATCGTCGGGCGCGTACTGGATCAACAGCCTGGCCAGGTGATCGGCGGGCAGCTTTCCCAGAGGATACGACGTTTGTTCCAGAGTCATCAGAGACCAGCCTCTCTATCCCACATCCTACCTCATTCTACTCCATTTCGCTATGTGCGGCAAATACCGACTCGATTTGTCCATCTCAGCCTAGCAGCTATAATTGCTACTGAGGACTGGATGTCGAATAGGCATTGCATATCGGGCGTCAAACCGAGGAGTTGCTGATGGAGGCATCAGAGACAAAACATTCCGGCTGCGGCCAGATCACCGTGGCCGTTGCCCTGCTCCTCTGGTTGGGCATGGTACCAGCCGGAGTGATGTTCGTGCTAGACAGTCTGCTCGGTCAAATGGCAGCCCCTAGCGTGGCGGCTGCCATTGTCATCGTCATCACTGGCGCGCTGCTGCTGCTGCCCTTCGGGGGGGTGCTGCTGCTCACCCGCCGCCGGACCGGTTGGGAAGCGACTGGGGCCGTCTCCGGAGGGCTGGTTATCGTCACCGGTTACCTCTTGCTCGACGCGGTGGTGCGGGCCGCGTCTCCAGCAAGCTCCACCCCCGCCCTCTATAGTGCCACCTTCGCCCGACCATGGGGGGTAGCGCTGACGACGATTGGGCTATTCGTGATGGTCACCTTCGGCGGCGTCATCCCCATCGCTGATTGGGGCGCGCTGTGGGACGGCGTTGTCCTGTGGCCGCACTCCAACTGGCACGAAACCTAGTCCTGATGTATGATTACGACATCAAGACCGGGAGGTAAGGGATATGGCGATGCGCGACGTGATGGCTTTGATTCTGGGCGGGGGCCAGGGCTCACGCCTCTATCCGCTGACCAAACTGCGGGCCAAGCCAGCCGTGCCCATTGGCGGCAAGTACCGGCTGATTGACATTCCTATCAGCAACTGCCTCAACTCCGACATCCACAAGATCTATGTCTTGACCCAGTTCCTATCGGCCTCACTCCATCGTCACATCTACCAGACCTACAAGTTCGATCTTTTCTCCGAGGGGTTTGTCTACATCCTGGCGGCCCAGGAGACACCCACCGGTATGGACTGGTACCAGGGCACGGCCGATGCAGTCCGCAAGCAACTTTCGCGCCTCGCTCATGCTCGCGTCGCGGACATCTTGATCCTCTCTGGAGATCATCTTTACCGCATGGACTATGCCGAGTTCGTCGAGTTACACCGCGAGAAGCGGGCCGACGTGACCATCGCTGTACAACCGGTAGCCGCTACCGATGCCCCACGATTTGGCATCCTCAAGACCGACAAGGATGGGCGGATCACCTCTTTCCACGAAAAGCCTGGGATCGATGAATTGGACGGACTGGAGTCCACATCAGATGATGACCAACCCTACCTGGCCTCAATGGGCATCTATATCTTCCGCGCCGATGTGCTGCGGGAGATGCTGGAGGAATCGGAGGCAGAGGACTTTGGCAGGCAGATCATCCCAGCGGCCATTGAGAGTCGGCGGGTGTATGCGTTCTCATTCGACGGATACTGGGCGGACATCGGTACGGTCCGCGCCTTCTACGGGGCCAATCTGGCACTTACGTTGCCCGACCCGCCCTTCGATTTCTACGATCCTCTCCATCCGATCTACACTCGGCCGCGCTTTCTGCCCTCCTCCCGCGCCGACGGATGTGATCTGGAGCAGACGGTGCTGGCCGAGGGATGCCTGATCCAGCGGTCGGAAATCCGCGATTCGGTCATTGGCCTGCGTAGCATCATCGGGCCGGACGCACGGATCGCGCGGACCGTGATCATGGGGGCCGACTTTTACGAGACACCTGAGCGGAAGGCGGGGAACCGCCGGTTGGAACGACCCAATGTAGGGGTTGGTCGGGGCAGCATGATCGAGGGGGCGATCATCGACAAGAACGCCCGCATCGGGGAAGGGGTCGTCATCCGACCTCACGCGCCCGACGAAGAGATGATGGAGGCAGCGAACTATGTCATCCGGGATGGTATCGTCGTCATTCCCAAGAACGCTGTCATCTCCGACGGGACGGTGATCTGACCCAACTCAATTCCAACGTTCGACAACCATGCTCCAAGGGAATTCCAACCAACCCCGTGCCTACGGGGTTGGTTCACGTACTGCACTTTACACGAACCAATTCGAGTATTTGATGGAAACTCAAAGATATGCTAAAATAGTGAGCAGCTTGTTGGACCCGCAGGAAAAAGGGGAGAGTAATGGCAGACGCAGATAAGGGTCTCGAAGAACAGACGCCAGAAGAACGAGACGAAGGCAAGAGCCTCGAAGAATGGATGGCGGAAGAGCAAGCACGGCTTGAGAAGGGTTTCACCTACGAGCCGAAAACCGCGTCCGCACCAGGCAAACCCGGCCTGGCAGACCAGATCGCGGCCGGGTTGGGACTTGGCGCTGGTGTGGTCGCCGGAGCAGCAGCTCCCCACCCCAGCTCGATGACTTTCGAGGGCTGCAAAGCTGATGTGATCGTCACCGCGCTGAAGAGAGAGATCGCAGATCACGATACCCACGTTCAGGTTGACAGAACTCGCGATTCAGTCGTGCTCACCGTTCTGCAAAGCCAGGCACAGCATCCTTACCAGTTCTCCCCAGCAGTGAGCGTGGCCTTGATCGAGAAGTCAGACGTGCTCACGGTCACCGTCAGCGACCTAAGTGAGGGGGCCAAGAGAAGCACTCTGGGCTCTATGGGACGCACCGTCTTGAACAAGGGGGCGCGATTGCTGTTCAGGAGGCGCGGCGTCGGCGGTCTAATCCAAACAGCCAACGACGTGGTGGATGGCGTCGAGGACCTGGTGGAGGGTATCCAAGACCTAGGTCTACCCAAGAGAGTATGGGAAGTAATTGACCGAGTGGGAGAGGCGGCCGAACTGGCGTATTTGGATGAAAGGCGCAAACAGCAGGAGATGCAGTGGCAGCTGAAAGCTGCTGAGCGGGCCTGGACGCATTGTGAATCTTGCGGTCGAGCATTTAGGGGGGACGAAGCCAGCAGGGTGGATTGTCCCTCCTGCGGTGCCCCACGCGGCAGTAAACCGGACTGGCTGTAGTAGCGCACGGTCCTGCGCTTCGTGTTGTCGATTACGTCAGATTTCCTCACGCCCCTCCAGCGCTCGCGAGAGCGTCACCGCGTCAGCGTACTCCAGATCACCACCCACTGGCAAGCCCCGCCCCAGACGGGTGACGCGTACACCCAACGGACGCAACTGGGTCAGTAGATAGGAAGCCGTCCAGTCGCCCTCGCTCGTGGGGTTGGTCGCCAGGATTACCTCTTCCACATCACCACTCCGCACCCGGGCCATCAGTTCACCGATGCGCAGATTCTCGACAAATATCCCCTCAGAGGGAGCCAGCACGCCATGGAGGACGTGGTATAGCCCTTTGTACACTCTAGCCTGCTCAATCGCCACCACGTCGAGCGGTTCCTCGACCACGCAGATGGAGCCTCGATCGCGAGCCGAGTCGGCACAGACAGGGCACGGATCATTCTCGGTGATGTTGTGACAGACGGAGCAAAAGCGTGTACGCTCCTTGAGTTCGCGCAATGCCTCAGCCAACCGCTCTGTCAGGTCCGACTGGTCGCGCAACAGGAAAAACGTGAGGCGTGCGGCTGTCTTGCGGCCAATCCCTGGCAGTTCCGAAAGCTCTTCGATGAGCCGTGTCACCGAAGCAGGCGTCGTCTCCATCGCCGCCCTAACCTAAGGCAGGCCGGGAATGTCGAGGCCGGTGGTAAAAGCCGACATCCGCTCGGCCGTGATTCGATCCACCTGATCCAACCCCTCGTTGACGGCGGCGATGACGAGATCCTGCAACATCTCCACGTCCTCGGGGTCCACCACCTCTGGCACGATCGTGAGCGACTGCACTCTCCGCTCGCCAGTGATCTCCGCGCTCACCGCGCCACCGCCAGCCGTCGAGGTCACGACCGTCGTGGCGATTTCATCCTGCGCTGCGAGCATATCCTCCTGTAGTGACTGCAACTGCCTAAGCACTCCACCCTTGGCCGGACCTGACGAACTACCCTTGCGCTTGATCCTTCTCTTCCCCACAATGACCTCCTGCACAACCATCCATACCCTAATCAGCCCTGCTGCACTATCTGCGCCCCCAGGTCCTCGACTGCTGCGCGTACCACTGGGTCATCGGCCATGATCTGGTCCACCGGTGAGGTGGCTTTCCCCCCACCTGAATCCGACGCGAGGCGCTGCGGGGAGACGACTGGACGCTCCTGCTGAACGTCCTTAGCCAACACACAGCGCACACGGTACCGCCGGCCGACTAAACCTCCCAGTGCCTCCTCCACATCTCGCCTGTTTTGCTCCTCCTCCACCTTGCCGCGATGAAAATCGTAGTCAAACCCTAGCACGACGACATCGCCTTCGACGGCTACCGGCCTACACGAGCGCATCAACGCCTCCAACGACAGATTGCGTGGACGCAGGGCATTCAGGACCTCGGGCCAGCGGTCACACAATGTCTCGGTCGTCAGAGCTGAGGACGGACTTTCACTCAGGGCAGGGCTATGATAAACTGATTCTGGCTCCCGGACCGCTCGGGCAGACGGAGATCGAGGAGACGATGCCGAACGGGCAGGTGCTGGTCTGGAAGTCGGCGAGGCGGAGGAAGGGGATGCCGAGTGCCGAAGGGATGGCGATGGGTCCGACTTGGCCAGGGCTGGTCGATTGCGAGGTACAGACCCAGAGCTATCCTCCTCAGATGCGAGCGTGGCTTCAATAAAAGCCATCTCCAGCGGCAATTGAGGATGCCAGCCACCCTTGGCTTCAGTGGCCGCCTGGCTGAAGAGCCGCACGGCCCGTGCCAAAGCCCGTGGCGTGAAGTCAGCCGCCTGCTCCTCCACCCGAAGACGCAGGTCGTCCGAGACGTGAGCCGGGACGATACCCGATTCCAGCCGTATCAAGAGCAGCGCCCGCAGATGCTCTACCATCT
>Ga0180437_10010147_pt1 | contig 11534 bp, 11 predicted proteins | sample SS_ome_4_FD_132410 | JGI IMG/M metagenome (GOLD analysis project Ga0180437, IMG submission 132410) | Hypersaline lake sediment archaeal communities from the Salton Sea, California, USA - SS_3_D_1 metaG | ecosystem: Environmental > Aquatic > Non-marine Saline and Alkaline > Hypersaline >... | reverse complement strand
TGTGGGAAACGGCAAGCCCGTTCCTAGGCTCTGCAAGAACTGAACATCAGGATAGCGCGAGTTTGCGTGCTTGAGAGCCTGTAGGGACAAATCGCTCCCAAAGATGTTGGAGCAGGTAGACGACAAGTAACGAGTGCCATATCCCTCGCCTGCACCGATTTCCAAGACCCACGCTCGTGAAGGGATTCGACGACTTGCCTCGGCATAGGCAAACAGATGGCGGAAGAACTCGACCTGTTGCCTCACATCTGCATTGTCGTCCGGCGGGACTACTCGACAATGGTCTAACCCGACGCCCATTATATCTGCCACTTGGCCCTCGAAATCACTGTCTCTATGGCAGCGCGAAGCCCCTCTTTGCGTCTGGATACCGGGAACAGGTCAACAATGCGTTGACGAGCACGCCGCCCCATCGAATCGCTGTTGGGGTCTCGAATCACTTCTTGGATCGCTTCGCCAGCAGCGGCGGGATCCTCTATCGGAACGTAAATACCCGTATCCCCCACGACTTCTGGGATAGCTCCCGCTGCCGTGACTACCGGAACACACTCGCAGGCCATCGCCTCGGCCATCGCCATGCCAAAACCTTCGTGCATAGATAGCTGAGCATATACTCTAGCCTGTTGGTATTCGGTGAGGAGTTGAGTTTCATCTAAGTAGCCCAGGTACTGGAAATTCGGCAAGACAATTGCTGTAATCTCCTCAATCACGCTTCGATCCACCAGCTTCCCGACAAGGCGATATGGAATCTCTGGAGTTGTGCGGGATGCCTCTGCGAAACTCCGGAGACCTTTCCGTCGCAAGTTGCTCTCATTGACGTAAGCAACAGTCAACGCCCGCGGTTTCTTCTCTCCGCTGGGTCTGAAGTGATCCCCATCTACGCCAAGATAGAGTGTATGGAGATTATCCGCATGTATGCCAGGAAGAGCCAATAGGCTGTACCTACTCGAATCAGAGAATAGAAGTACACGACTGGTCAGTTTGAAACCAAGGTTCCTCAAAACGCGTCGTCGCCTAGGCACTAGGCTCGGACCGTACCCAATCATCGGGATGTCTACTACATCTGCTCCCCCCCCGACTAGCAGAAAGGGCTTCCGGAGGATTCTGGCGATGATCCCAATTAAGGGGCAAAACCAACCGAAGGTCAAATCGTTACGAGCGATGGCTTGCCATACCGCGAGGCTGAAAAGTGGGCCTCTGGGCATTGATATTGATCGCAAAGCTAATTCTTCGACGTGGTACATATGCTGCAAGAGAACCAGGTCTTGCTTCACAAATGGCGCCAACTCGTCATGAGGATAGCTGTGTACGAAAAGCACTGCTCGGGTGCGCACAAGCTCGTCACCGCCTGGTCGCAAGAAAGTCCGCCAACCTAACGAGTTCTTCCCACACCGCGATAGTCCCACCCTGCCGTCTGTGCCTGCTTCACCGAAAATACATCCTTCCGTCAATCAGGATGGGCTCGACACTCCTACACCTATGAATGGGTTCCATCTCCTCCCGCACAGCAGAACCAGATAGAGTGATCCTCCCCGGCTGTGTGACCTCAACGATACGCCGGATGATTTCGCCTAGTACGGATTGTTCGCCCTGGCTCACTGTCCCTTGGCCTCCTGCAGCCCTCTCCTGCCAAGTCCCACGCCGCGATAGATCCACCCCGCAGCCCGAGCCCGCTCCGGCGAGAACAGGTTGCGACCATCGATCAGGATGGGCCGGGCGACCTGCTCCCGCAGCGCGCCCAGGTCCACAGCGTGGTAGTCATCGTGCCTCACCATCACCACGACTGCATCACAGCCCTGCACAGACGTCATTAAATCGCCCTGATACGGACGAACCCACGGGTCGTGGATCACCACCTCGGCTCCTAATTCCTCCAGACGGCTGACCAGAGAAATACTCGGGGAATTACGGGTATCGTCACTGTTCTCCAGGTAGGCATAGCCCAACACGGCTACCTTGGCCTCTTCGATCTCCTGTCCTGCCTCTTCGAGGGCGTCAATGGTCAGCTCAGCCATGTGCAACGGCATGTAGTCGTTGATCTCGCGTGCGGCCGGGATCAACTTGGCCCTGACCATATCGCTGGCCCCGTAAGCCAGGAGCCATGGATCCTTGGGAATACAGTGTCCCCCCACACCTGCGCCTGGGAGAAGCACGGTCCGCCCCGGGCTCTTGTTCACCAACTCGCGCACCTGCCATACATCGGCACCGACATGCTCACAGATCAGTGCCAGTTCATTGGCAAAAGCGATCTGCACATCGCGGAAGGCATTCTCGGCCGTCTTGACCAATTCGGCGGTCACACAGTCGACCAGGTCCAACTCAGCTTCAACGACGTGCCGATAGAACGCCTGGGCCAGTCGGACCGCCTCTGGCGTATCGCCCCCCACGACGCGGCTCATCTTGGCAAGATTGTTCAACAACCGACCCGGCATCACCCGCTCTGGGCAATGGACCAGGTAAAAGTCCCGCCCACTCCGTCGCTTACCACGAGCCTCCAATCTCGGGCGCACCAACCGATCCGTCGTGCCTGGTGCTACCGTAGACTCGACGATGATCATTGCTCCCGGCTTCAGATTCGGCTCCAGCGAGCGCAGCGCAGCGCGGAGCGCACTGTACCGCGGCTGATGGACGCTATCTATCGGGGTCTCTACAGCGATCAACACAATATCAGCTCTCTGGCACACAGTGTAGTCAGCCGTCGCTCGCAACCGCCCGGCAGCGACAACCTCGGCGACGAGTTCGGCCAGGCCTGGCTCGTCCCCTTCAATCGGGCAATCGCCAGCGCTAATCCTCTCTACCTTCTGTTCATCCACGTCCAACCCAGCCACGTCAAAACCGACCTGAGCGAAGCGAGCGGATACGGGCACACCGACATAGCCCAGCCCAACCACAACCAGGCGAGCTGTCCTGTCCTCTATCCGACGCCAAAGCGATTGAAAGGTGGTCATGCTTGTGCCTTCAAGACGATCGTCTGATGCTCGCGACCCGACCGCACGAGCGCCTGTGCCAGTTCGATAACAGTCAGGGCGTCCTGTCCACTCACGATAGTCGCGAGCTCTCCTCGCGAGGCCGCGACGAACGCCTCCAATTCCGCCCGCAGCGGCTCGCGTCGGCGAAGCCGCAGGCGCACCATCTGTCCTTCCCCTACCCCGCGCAGCAGGCTCAGGTGGTTCCAGTCCAGCCCCTCGGCCTGCTCGTTCTCGTAGAAGAAGAGATCCTGGGTCAGAAGATTGGCCAGAAACATTCCCCGCTGACCGGTGACCGTGATCTCCCGGACCTTCGTCGGCGTGAGCCAGTTGATGCTCAACACCCCCAGTATGCCACTCTCAAAGCGGATCAGGCCCGAACACAAGTCCTCGTGCATGGTGTGGAGTTCCCGATCCGTCTCGGCGTACAATCGCTCCACTTCCTTACCCGTTAGGTAACGCATGATATCCAGATCGTGCGGCGCCAGGTCAACCACCACTCCCACATCCTGCACCCGTGATGGGAAAGGTCCTAGTCGCCGGGCGTGGATTTGGAAGATCTGTCCCAGTTCACCATCATCCAGCCGATGCTTTAGCTCGATGATAGCAGGGTTGTACCGTTCGATATGTCCCACAGCCAAGATCCGCCCCACCTCAACGGCCCGCTCGATCATACGCCGACCTTCCTCAAGGGTGGCCGATATCGGCTTTTCCACTAGGACGTGGCAGCCGGCCTCCAGTGTATCTAGCACCACCGGGCAGTGGAACTGCGTAGGCACAGCTATTGTCACGACATCCGGCCGGACTTCTGCCAGCATCACTTGGTAATCCGTGTAGGGGCGTGCTCCACGGAGGCGCGCCGCCTCTTGGGCCAATGCGAGGTCCAAGTCGGCTACTGCAGCCAGCTCGACATCCGGTATCTCCTGATAAACTCGGGCGTGGTTGCGCCCCATCGCCCCCACGCCGATCACTGCTGCGCGTGTCATAGTCCGTTCACCGCCCTCACGATCCGCTCCAGATCAGCCTGGCTCAGCGCAGGGTGGACCGGCAGCGAGATGACCTCCCTCGCCAACCGTTCCGCCACCGGTAGACTGACCTCACCGATCAGATCGCGTATATAGTCATGTTGGTGGACCGGCACCGGGTAGAAGATGCCAGTGCCCACACCAGCTTCTCTCAACTGCTGCGCCGCCGCATCGCGGTCTCGCCCGTGTTCGACTCGCACCGTATATTGGTGCCACACATGTTCGTAGCCCACCCGCACCTGCGGAGTAACCACGCCGGCCAGGTGCTCTGATAGATACGCTGCGTTGGCCCGCCGTTTCGCGGTAAGCTCCTCCAATCTGTCCATCTGAGCCAAGGCGATGGCTGCGTGCAAGTCGGTCATGCGGAAGTTGTAGCCCATAAAGTCGTAGTAATAGCGCCGCCGCATACCGTGACTGCGCAGCAGCCGGCACTGCTCGGCCAGTGATTCGTCGTCGGTGGTGATCATCCCACCCTCGCCAGCGGCGACGTTCTTTGTGGCGTAGAGGCTGAAGCAGCCTGTGCCAAAGCTGCCCATTGGTTTGCCCTTATACGTGGCTCCAATCGCCTGCGCCGCATCTTCGATCACGAGCAAACCATGACGCTGGGCAATATCCATGATCGCGTCCATGTCGCACGGGTAGCCATAGAGATGCACCGGCATGATGGCCCGAGTGCGAGGAGTGATTGCTCCCTCGATCAACGCCGGGTCAATATTGAAGGTCTCCTCCTCGATATCCACGAGAACCGGCTTGGCCCTCACGAACAGCATGGAGTTGACCGTGGCGATGAACGTGAATGGCGTGGTGATCACCTCGTCGCCAGGGCCAATCCCATGGGCCATGAGCGCGATGTGTAGCGCCGTCGTCCCTGAGGACGTCGCGATAGCGTGACGCGTTCCGCACACCTCGGCGAATCGCTCCTCCAGTCGCGCCACCCGCGCTCCCTGCGCCAGCATCCCCGACTCTAACACCTCGAGGACGGCTTTCTTCTCCGCTTCCGTGATCAACGGCTTTGAAATTGGTATCATTGTCTCTGCTCCCAGTATGTTCTGCTGACTTCGATCGCTGTCCCGCACTCAGGGCAGCGTAGGGCGATTGTCTCGCCTTCTCCCGTTTCCTCCGTCTCCGGGCCTCCCTGCAATCGATGCCCACACGGACAGACAAACCCGCGCAGCCGCGCTGGATTCCCCCACACCAATCCATAGTCGGGGACGTCGCGAGATACGACTGAGCCGGCACCGATCATCGCCCACTTGCCGATGGTGACGCCACAGACGATGACCGCGTTGGCGCCGACCGATGCGCCTCGCTGGACCAGCGTCGGCGTGGACTGCCAGTCGTCAGTGGACTTGAGCGATCCATCGGCATTGATGGCGCGGGGCAGTTTATCGTTGGTAAAGACACAGTGCGGACCGCAGAAGACCCCATCCTCAAGGGTGACTCCGTGGTAGATGGAGACATAGTTCTGGACCTTGACGTTGTCTCCGATGACTACCCCAGCACAGATGTACACGCCCTTGGAAAGAATACAATTGCGGCCAATCCGCGCTCCCTCGCGTACCTGCGCCTGATGCCAAATGCTGGTTCCCTCACCGATCTCGGCCTGTTCTGACACGTCTGCTGTAGGATGGATTCTAATACCCAAGTGCATACGTTTCCCCCTGCTCTCTATACCCTGCCACCCGGTTAAGCTGTTCCCACAACTGCTGGACCTCAGACCCTAACCGGGCAGCCCACCGATCGATGTAGCTCGCGTCGAACATTGACGTCAGTTCCGAGTCATCTCCCAGCCGCACAGCGACGAGAATATCGCGGATGTCTTGCTCATGCTTGAAGGACCGCCCCTCCTGCCAGGCCATCAACTTGCCCACGATCACGTCCTCAGGACGGGCAAACCAAGCCTGGAAGACATCCTGCCCAGGCAGTGGAACGTCACGGCGGATGCGACCTTGGAGTGCCCAGTCGTATCCTGGCCTCATTGTCAACGGGATCAGGTCGACTTTTCGCCCTTCGGCTGTGTCGATGATGTTGAACATAATACCCAAGCGGATGGACTCGCGCATCTGCTCGGGATCAGCGTAGAATCTGGGCGGCGGATATGTCCCTGCCAGTGCCTGGATATGCGCCTCGTCCAAATCCACAACGATGTCCACATCGGCGGTGACGCGGGTAACCCCATACGAGATGCCGGCAAAGGCGCCAATCACAACATAGGGCACCTCCAACCGCTCCAGCGTCAACAGAACATCGATATAGAGTGTCAAGTCGGGCTGGTCAGTCATTCTGTGCCAGTCTCTCGAACATCATGCGGCAGCGAGCCAAATCTGACATCTCTGGGTGCGCTCGCCGGAGACGCTCGCTCCAGATGCTCAACAAGGTGTCCTGCTGAGCTAGTATTGAACGTATGCGCTGGACTGGAGGCACCTGGAGGGAAAGCCGGATTTGGAGTTCATCAGCAGGTCCCAGTCGCCGCTCTACCGGCCACTCCACCACGAATGCCGTACCCTCTGCTCGCACCACTGGAAGTGAAAAAGAGGGATTCCTCTCGACACGCCCCCCCTCTTCCAGACAAGTCAGGCGGAAGATCTCTATCGCCTCGCCCTTGCCATCGGCACTGACCGCCGAGTAACCTGCACCGCGCGCCTGGGTCAAGGTCTCCTTTGCTGCCTCGCGCAATTCCCGATAGACCCGCAGAGATGCCTCCATATACTGCGAGGTCAGCCGGGCTTTCAGCGCCAGCCCCTGGGGGGTGACGAAATACTTTAGCCGGCGTCGCTTCATCTTGGTCGCCTTGACATACCCTTTGCGGATCAGTCGCTTGAGGTACCAGTTGACGCTGCCTACCGCCACGCCCAACTGAGCGGCCAGGTTGGCCTGGGTGATCTCAGGATTCTGCTCCAGGGTCTCCAGGATGCGCAACTCGCGCTCTACTTGCGACATAGCCTGCCTTCAAAGCTCATTATTCGGGCTAAAATTCAGACGCTGAATTTTACCACACCTTTCCGCGGTGTCAACCGCGAACCCTCGACTCGCCAGCACGCGCCCAGGAGGACAACCCAGCCGGTGCTCAATTGTGTCAAACAGGGATATCACCGGAGTGCTTACCTAGGTTTGGCGCACCCCCCGTGGGAGAAGTGTCCGGCACCTGAGAGATGCCGGACACTCCATCTACTCGGAGAACAAGCGATTCTACGGTATAATGAGTCGCTGCCCCACGTATATGAGGTTTAGATTCCACAGGCCATTGGCATTCGCGATGGCCCAGGGCGTGGTGCCGTAGCGCAGGGCGATGGACCAGAGCGTATCGCCGCGCTGAACGATGTAAATCCGCTGGGACGGCGGAGGCGCCGGCCCCGGCGCACCAGAGCCGGAGATGACGAGCCGCTGTCCCACGTAAATGGTGTAGGGATAGTGCAAGCCATTCAGGGCCGCCAGCGCCTGATAGGTGGTCCCGAAACGCCGGGCGATGGAATAGAGCGTGTCACCGCGCCGGACGATGTAGACGGTCGGGCCGGTCGGGCCTCCGCCGCCAGACGGTATCCAGAACACCTGCCCGGCAAAGATCAAGTTGGGGTTGACGATACCGTTGGCCTGGACGATGGCCTGGACAGTAGTGCCAAAGCGCCAGGCGATGCTGGACAACGTGTCTCCACGTCGCACTGTGTAGTAGAACCCACCGGAAGTGGTAGGAGCGGGAGTATTGGTGGGCGTGGGGAGTGGCGACTGCGCCACGAGTTGGTCTGGGCTCCGCCCGCTTCCGGCAGCCAGCACTGTTGCCGCGCCCGCCAGCATCAGCGCCAACACGATGGCGAGCACCCTAGGCCCCCATCGCCTGAGCAGCAGACGACCAACCCCTGCGCGTCTGCTCCATGGAACAGACGGTGCCTCAAAACCACAAAACGCGGCTTTTACTCTACGTGTGTTCATTTCACCCCCTCCTCGAGTAGCTCGATCAGCTTTGTCCTATAAGCGTTCGAAACACCGCTTCCCAATCGTCCCCGGCCCAACCACATTTGATCAGTGGAGTCACAGATCAGCAACGAGACGTCGTCCACGACCATCGCCGTGACGCCGTCCCAACCGTCGTTGTAGACGCCGAACTGCAGCTTGATGGTCTGGCCAGAATACACTGACAGATCGAACTCGTGGGGCGTCCACTCCTGGTCATTCGTTCGTTGCCAGACCAGCGTGTTGATCCACTCGTTGTACTCATTGAGGACAACCACGTACTGCCTGTCGCTTGCCAGGACCGCTTCCTCGACCGTAGCGGCCAATGGCCGCGCAGAAAAGGTCGGGGTAACCGGGGGCTCCCCGCTTATCGGATAGAGCCAGAAGCGCAGTGTGGCGCTGACGACGTCGGCGGGAATGGTCACCGTCTGGCGAAACGATGAGTAACTATAACGGTTGTCGGCGGACTCGACAATGCCCGCGCGCATGGCCCGGCTGCCGCTGCGGGTGATCGCAGTGGTGTACGCAGCAGGATATGGGGTATCGGGGATGACCCAGCCCCCGTCGTCCTCAAAGCTGCCGTTGACGATCATCTCAGTACCCGACAAAGTCGTGGTACAGGCCCAGTCGGGTTCACCATTATTGTCGTCATCGTTCCAGCCCGAACTACCGTACTCGTTGAAGGCCCGAACCAGGAAACAGCGATAGGTCGATGGGGCCAGCCCCCCGAACGTGTACGAGGTTGTGTTGGCTCCGACGTGCGTCATCGTTATTCCGTCATAGATGGTAAAGCCGGTTTCGTTAGACGAGTTATCCTGCCAGGTCAGCTCGATCTGGCTGCAACTGATCGGTGTGGCCTGCAGATGGCTGGGAGCCGCGGGGCGTTCTTCAACAGCGATATAATTCGGACGGACCAGGGTGGAGCTATCTCCCGGCAGGACCGACGTTCCCGTCATCTTGCTCACGGTCAGGGCGACGGTGTACGTCCCACGTGATGTGTACGTGTGTGTAGGGCTGGTTTGGGTGCTGGTGATGCCGTCTCCAAAGTCCCACCAGCTATCAGTGTAAAGCCCGGTGGATGTGTTGGTAAAGACGACGGTCAACGGAGCCGGACCACTGGTCGGTGAGGCTGTAAAGTCCGCCTGCAGCTGTGCGTAATTGCGCAGCACGAGGGGCAGGTATATGTAGTGACTTCCGACAATGACCACCTCCCCACCGCTGAGCGTGCTGGTCAGGGTAGTCTCCCCAAGAATGACCCGAGTCTCTCTTGGGGAAGTCGTATGGAAGGACAGCTCTGTCGGTGTCCCTGTCGTCTCCGTCACCGCCTGGAAGGTGATGGTGGCCAGCGTGAAGGTTCCGGACACTGTCTCGCTGATATCACCCGCGGCGTAATCCGCTTGTCCCAGGGTATTGGAATAGGAATTGTATATCTCGTCCGGCAGAACTCCCCCACCACTTATTCCCGTTACCATAAGGTGCTCAGGGGCAAAGTCAACGTAGGCCTGCGCGCCATCCACTTGTTGCATCCCGGCGGCGATCTTGATCGCCACGGTGAAGATCTCGTCAGCAGCCACGCTGCTTGCTGGAGGATCGAGATAGACGGTCACCGTGCTGGCCTGCGACTGCCCGATCGGGCTACTCGTTTCCCAAGCATAGGGCATTGACGCCCGCGTACTCAGCGGGCCATCCCCCTGCTTGAGAAAGTTCTTCTTGATCCAACCAAAGTCGTCAATGTCAACACGGCGACTCAGATCGAAATCAGCCCGCAGATCAGCCGTGCTCCAGAAGGTGGCCTTCCAGACGCCAAAGTCGCTGATATCGACGAGGTTGTCATCGTTGGCCTCGCCGACCAAGAGTTCACCAAAGTCGTGGTCCAGGGTCACACCGGCCGTGACCACCACGCTGCCGTCCTCGTCCTCTACCAAGTTCCCGCCGTTCACTGCGGCGGTGGTATTGGCGTCCACATCGCCCAATTCAGCGAACCGCGGACTGGCCCTGTGGACGTGCTCCGAATTAGCCTCCGACCCAGCCACGACGACTACCCACGCTAACGACAAAAGGGCCGCCGTTGCGAGGATGACCAATCCAGTTCTCGCAAGCGTCGAGGCACCAATACGCTTGTTCAGTCCTACCATGTCACACCTCCAGTTATGCTGTTGGACAGAAAGGCTCCCACGAGTGAAGGCGAACACGCTTTCCATCTCGTTGCGAACAGAATACTTCTAACCAAAGTACTTGTTCACAAGCAACTCCGTACTGTCGTGCCGATTCCTCGCCCGGATCAGCGTACCAAGAAGCGAAGTGGTTTATGAATATTATTATACCACGATGCTTGGCAACACAAAGTTACAATACCGTTACGGCACAGCGTGACGTTCCGATGACCAACCCACCGCCAACGCCGCTTTGACGTCCAAGCAGGCTTGAGTTATACTGGCCCTGCCTCGGACAGAAGCAGGGGTCTCGTGACTCCACCTGGGTAGGAGGCCAAGCCGACGGCATGCGCTGTGAACGGGTAGAACAGTCTGACCGTTGCGAGGGGGCAGTCTTCACCAGGCAGGGATCAGCAAATCGAGATACAAGTGGAGTGATTATGCGCGAATATCGCGAGTTTATGACCCAGCAACGTACTAGGGCTGTTTGGATGATAGCGTTTGGAGCTATCATCATAATTGTCCTGTGTACAGGCGCAGCACTTGTTGCACGCACGTTTCTTCTGTCCGCACCAGAGCGAACGCCAACTGCCGCGTCGCCAACCACCGGAGCATCGACCGCTCCCACGCCAGTGCTCACGCCGATCCCGACGGATGGTGCAGCAGTGGTGACTACGCCAGCGCCGACGAACACGCCCACACCGACCGAAAGACCGGCCCTCACACCCACCCCTAACCCTACACCGACATCGGGGCCTTCCCCCACTCCGCCGTCCGATCCTCTGGGCGATGTCGGCGCTTACGCCAGCGGGGATCCTGTCAAGCGAGTCCCCGATGGCGTGGACATCCGTGCAGCAAGTGTGGGTGCTGACCTTCAAGTGGTGCTTCAATCGACCCAGGGAGTGCCAGCGGAATTGGCCGAATGGGCCACCGAGGATGAAGTGTTGCTGTGGATCTCTATGTATAGCGCGATCCCCGACCCGCCTCCGGTGTTCACCGACTGGGTCTTTGTGCTGGATCTGGATGGTGACCTGTCCACCGGCCGCCCAGCGGGTTCGGCTCGCGTCAATCCCGACCTGGGGTACGAGGTGGCCATCGGTGTTTCATACAACGACGCCAGTGGAAAGTACGAACCCTACTTCCTGGTATGGGACCCGACAAAGTCAGCCCTGGTGTCGGCGCCTGACGCGCCCCGCTTCGCCCTGAATGAGGCGCGCACGCTGATCGGGCTGTCCCTGCCGCTGCAGGCCCTGACCGAAAACGTGGAGCAGACGGCCGGCGTTCCAATTGTGACCGGGAAGGTGAAAGGGCGGGCAGCGGCGCAGACCCGCGTGGGAGGACAGAAAGTGATCGACTTTTATCCCGATCGACCCGATTAGATTCGCGGTCGATATGAACCGCCAAGAAACCACAGTGGAATCCTGATCGACTTTAACCTGCCG
>Ga0180437_10010145_pt1 | contig 11536 bp, 8 predicted proteins | sample SS_ome_4_FD_132410 | JGI IMG/M metagenome (GOLD analysis project Ga0180437, IMG submission 132410) | Hypersaline lake sediment archaeal communities from the Salton Sea, California, USA - SS_3_D_1 metaG | ecosystem: Environmental > Aquatic > Non-marine Saline and Alkaline > Hypersaline > Sediment... | reverse complement strand
CTGTCCTGGACGGTCAGTACAGGGCACTGTCCTGGACGGTCAGTACAGGGCACTGTCCTGGACGGTCAGTACAGGGCACTGTCCTGGACGGTCAGTACAGGGCACTGTGCTGTACGCCCAGTACAGTGTAAGACGGCCACCAGATCCCCAGCACTTGTCCAGAAATAACACCGCTGGAAGAACAAGGCCTGCCTTTCATGCCACCTCGTTCTTTATCCCTGTTTGAACGCTGGTTGGAAGTAGATGGTCCGCGTCCGGACGTAGTGCCAGAACTTTTCGTCGCCAGGTTCACGCAAGACCGGACAAAGCGCTTCGAACAGATCCTCCCATTCGGCGCGGCGGAATCGGTGTCCTTTGTCCTGGCGAAGGAATGGCCCAAAGTCGCGTTCGATGGCCGTTTCGTCGCCTCGCCGGACCAGGTTGACCAGCCAAAATGGCAGGCCAAGCTGCGCCGCCAGCAGGCAGCCGATCACCCAGTTGCGCAGCAGTTCGTAGTGGCGCAGGCCATCGCGGCTGGGTTGCAGGTAAGCATCGCCGGCGTCGAGATAGCGCTTGGCTTTCCGAAATTCGAAGTGAGAGCTGTTGGGTGAGGCGTATTTGACCTCGACAAAGGCCAGCCCTGTCCGCGGAGCGTGTAGAATCAGGTCCGGCTCGGAGAAGCTTCGAGCGCTTTCTCCCAGGTCTTTAAGCACGGCGACAAGCTGTTTGCGCAGTGCTTCCGGGCCCTGGTCGTTGTAGCCCCAGTAGAGCACGTCAACGGGAGCGGCCCAATCGACGCCCGTCAGGGCGCGAGCAGCGGCAGCCAGCAAGCCACGCTCTTCCAGGTGCGAAAAAACGCTCCAGGTGAGCGAATCCTCCGATTTTTCGAAGCTGGCCCGGCGAATCTTGTTCTTGCGGTTGCGCTGGTTGAGAGCCTGGTTCATCACGCGGCGATAGCGATCTTCCGAGTGGGGATCGGCCAGGTTGTCGGCCAAATCCCTACAGATGTAGGTGCGTTGCTCCGGTTTGCGGCTGTTGGAAATGCCGATGCCACATCTGTCACAATACGCATGGCAGTTGGCATAGTCGGTTGCCCGGTCGCCGAGTTTGACTTTAGGGTTGAATCGGAGAAGCTCTCCGCACTTGGGGCACGTCTCGTTGTCCATTGACTCTTTCACTCCAGTCTCTCATCCACGATCCGCGCGCCGATCTGGCGGACCGTCGCCTTGATGGTGTTCTCCACCGCCGCCTGCCAGACGGGCAGAGTGGCCAGTCGCCGCGCGGCCTCTTCGGTGCCGATGAATGAGGATGCGGCTCTGCACGCCGGGGAAGCGGGCCACGCCGACCCCCTCCAGCCGGTCCCACATCTGCTGGCGGAGTTCTGTCCTGCTCTTCATGCTCATCCTGCCGCATGGTCATGGCGGTGAGCCACAGGCCATCGTAGTGCACAAACGCTTCCCATTACGAGGGCTTTGGGTATTTTTAAGAAATAACTTCGCACTTTTACAACGCGAATCACCGGGACGCGCAGCGTGGTCTGATGAGGTAGTTCCAGTTGGGGCATATGCTGCGCCGCACCAGGTTCAAGGCAGCCATCTGTTTGTCCGAGACCTTGATCCCTTGCTTGTATTCTCGGTCTACCAGGACAGCCTTGACCCTGAGGCCAGTCTCCGTTGTGGTGTCTCGGATATAGCCCAACATCACTCCGATGGAGCGTAAACTGAAGTTCCCCCCAAAAGTTGTACCAGTTCAGGCTGATGTAGCTGAACAAACGATGCTCAATGGGGTTCCACTTGGAAGCCCCGGTGGGATAGTGGCAGACCATGACCTCGACACCGAGGCGGTCGGCGAGTTGTTCTTGGAGCTGCTTCTTCCACAGGCGGAAGCGGCACCCTTAGCTGCCCCCGGCATCTGACAGAATCAACGCCTGGCTCTCATCGGGGAAGGTCGGTCGGTTTTTGTCCTGCCACCACATGCAGATGGCATCGACGGCGAACTCCGATGTGTCGGCCGAGGTGCCGACATAGACGTAGCCCAAGTTGTGTTTGAGGTCATAGATGCCATAGGGCACTGCCCATGCGATAGCGTCCTGACGGAAATCATGGGCGTTGACTTCGTCGGCCTGGCGACACCAGGTGCGGCCGGGGTTCTTGAAGTTGCCAATCAGTTCCTTCTTCTTGGCATCGACGCTGATTACCGGATGGCCTGCAGCCAAGAAGAGCTTCTTCACCCGTTCGATGTAGCGGAACTGACGGTCTCGGTCTGGATGGGGCGGGCCGGTGAACCGCTTTCGATTGGCCTTCAGCGAGTAGCCCAGCTTCTTCAACAGCCGGCTAATCGTCGTGCGGCTAATGGGGTATCTTTGCCCTTGAAAGGCTGTGTGCAACTGGCTGAGACTGCGGCGCATCCATTTCTGACCGCCCATCGGGTCTCCACCCGTTTCGTCTGCCACCAAGGCTTCTAGCGCTTCTACGATGCCCGGCTCTTTTTTTCTACCCGCTTCCGCCCGCCACCTGGTTGGCGAACACGGTCAACGGGACGACTGGCCAGCATGTTCTCTAATTCGCGTCCCCCACGGCGAATCGTTTCCACGTGTATGCCGGTGATTTGCGACATCCATTGGGCTCCGCCATGACCCATCTTGTTGGCTTCCAAGGCCACATACCATCGCCGCTGCTGCTCGTCCAGACGGCTGAGAAACAGGTTCATCTGGCGGTGTAGTTCCTTGTCAGGATGTTCTCCCGCTTGTTGACAGTTTGGACATTGGTATTCATGGATGACTTTTTCAGACATCTCTTTCACTCCCCTGCGCCGTCTCGTGCAGGGATATTATACAGCAGAATGCGAAGTCGTTTTGGCAAATCCTAAGCGAGTCAATCCATTCATAATGGCTCGATCCTGAATCAGGCCTGAACGGACTTACCTGGGAGTCAAATCAATCCGGTATTTCAAGATATCCTCAATCTTGACCTCACTTGACAGCTTTGACTGCAGGAAGTCGAGTAGATCCTCTTGCCTCGGCTGCCCAAAGACCATCCTATAGACAACAAGGGCTTTCTTGAGATTCTCAAGTTGCCTCCACTCGCGGCTCAGGGGTAGGGCAGGGATGTGACGCTCGATCTTGGACTTTCCTTGTTCGTAGATCCAGTATGGGATCAGGTCACTGTCTTCGCAGCGATCTTTCTCCGCATGACAGAACAGATGTGCCCAGGGATCGCTCAGTGGCCGGATCTTCTCTTTCAGCGCTGACAAGCTATAGTGCTCGGCGAGGTTCTTACGGATCACATGTCCCTTGTAACGATGGACTCGTCCTTCACGTTGTTCCAGATCAACCGGGTTTGACGGCAGGTTCCAGTGGTAAACGGCGTGGCAGTACTGATGAAAGTCAAGGCCTTCTTGTCCAATCGAAGTAGTCGCCAGGATAAAGGGCCGGAAAGGCGAGTTAAAGGCTGTACGAACCTGCTCGGCGCGCGTGACATCGCTGTCGTCGTAATTGCGCCCCTGGCCAAAAGACAGGGCATACCGGCAGCGTATTCGGTAATCCTGAGGAGGCACGATCTCATTGCCTTTGAGTTGTATTTCATCAAAACTCAAGCTGATAGTGCGCAGAGCAACCGCATCCTGTATTGCGTCTGCCAACGCTTGTGCAGCCTCCTCGGGAGCACTATTCCTCATTCCCAATGCCTCGTACAGTACATGTACGTACTCGTCCATCACGGCTTGTAGGTTACCGTCAACTGCATAGTCCAGAACCCGTTCCCAGTAGGGCTTGGCACTGCCGCTACTCTCCTGTTCAACGTCGTCAGTATCGTCAGGACTACGGATCAAGGTGATGGATTCAGGCAAGTTGAATAGCGTCCGAAAGCCCATTGCCGCCCGGGCTGCGGCACTGAGGACCTGCCATGCCGATGTCTCTTCGATATCCTTCCACTGTCTATAGAACGCACGTAGCGTTACCACCGAAGGTGCCGCCAGGGCCATCTTGGTCAACACGTCACTCAGATTGTCGGGGCGGGGGCCGAGTTCAAGGTGTGCGGCGATGCGCAATTGGGCAACATGCTCAGGAAAGTCCGGGTCTTCCTCGTCGGAACGACTGCGCACCATCGCCTCCCAGGCGAACGAGTCGTCCTGTTCTTCCAGCCAGCGAGCAATGGGAACGGGACTGAATTGCCGATCGAGTAGTACCGGTGCAGCCCAGTACCAACGTTGATCGGCTACACCCTCCCGGCGACTAATCTTCACCTCCATCTGTTCCAGCAATTGCTCAATCTGTTGGCGCACAGCTGCGTAAACTGCTTCGTACGACGGTGGCCGACCATCCGAGGCCAGACACGCTCCGATGGCCATAGGGTCAGTCTGCTGTGCCAAAGTTAGACAGGGATATAGCAGCGTGAATGCTGGCATACCGGTCAGGCGGCCATACTGACGGCTAAAGCGTAGCAAGGGCCGACGCCTGCGAGTGAGATCGCGATAGTCCACGCCTTCCTGGTGTGCATACTCGCTGACCATGCGTCGCTCTGCCTCATAGCTGCACAACATCGAGATGGCTTTGGGCACGACCCTCCATGCCGAGAAGACCAGGTGCTTGGTCATCCCCTCCGCACCTAGTCCAGCGTAGACTCCCCGAGGTTGATAGTAGGGCAGAGAAGGTGGAATCCAAAGGAGCTTCCATCCGCCAGGCTCCACGGCGTGCTCGAAAAGTGTCCGTAGCTTGGCGTTGGCAAGATCGATTTGTTGATAATTGCCGACTGCCTGTGCACTCAGCAAGGTTTTCTCCCCCTCCCGGATGTACTCCCCAAGTGAGTCGTACGCAGTTCGAGATCTGATGGCTGACCTGAGTTTGCGCTTGAGGACATAATCGTCCATAAGATTAAGGAGATATGGTGAGGATTTCCAGTATTCGACGTGATCGCCCGCCTCCAATGTCTGTGCCACTCTGTCTACGATCTTGAAAGCAGCCAGGTCTTGTGGCTGCAGTTGACTTTGGCCACTTTTGGGCTCAACGACCATGCCATTGCGATCCACAGTCATCGCCAGGCGCTCGGTACGGATCATCACACGGCGCAGTGATTCCTCGATCTGATCTTTGATCTGTTCCAGGCGATGGAGGCTTCCATCATCTTGACTGCCAAGCCGGTACAGTTCGAACCGATATGCTCTCAACAATTCACGGAAGGAGCACGTTTTCTCCTCGGAATCGAACAAGAACTCAACGGTGGAGATAAAGTCCTCATAATGGTTGTCTTTCCCGACTTCGTGGTATGTGGTGAACATCTTGTACGGCGTGGCCGAGAGCAAAATCACTTTGGCTTCATGATCAGCAACTCTCCTATCCTGGTAGTCAAAGAGTTGGTGCGCGAGTTGTCCCATCGGCGTTTGTCTATCGAGCAGATGCTTGAACCGCTGGAACTCGTCGAGAATAATCAGATCCGGCTCCAAGGCCTTGATGCAGCTCACGGCTAAGACAAAGCGCAACTCGCCGATTAGCTTGTCGCGGGCGCCGCGATCCTGCCGGTGGGAGTGTTTCCAACGGCGTCCGAATCGCTGGGCCAGTTGCTCAAACCGTGTGCGAACATCGGTTTCGCCTGCGAGGCAGGACCTCCGGGTGTGGTCTCGCAGTTCGCCGATGAAGGCACGGGCAAGGCCTTTGTCGATCTGGTTCCAATTCGGGAACTCGTCCTTCAAATACCTTTGCCAAGATTCCCTTCCAGCACCGCACTGTAGCAAGTTGACCGGTCCAGCTCTGCTACCAAGATCCCACTCATCTCGCAGAAGATAGTAGAGCAGTGCCCTCTCACGCATCACACCGCCACTGTAATGGAGATCGAAAGAGGTCCCAGGCGTGAAAGAGACAAAGTTCAATTTGTCCCCCAAATCGTGCAGAGTGATTGGCAAAAGAGTTATCCGTGAGGCCAGGGCGAATCCCTCCCCTCCAGCTACTCTGAGCCGGTTGATGTTCTGGCGAGCGATGTTTGCGTTGGAGCAAATGTAGATCACGTCAACTCGATCTACACCCCGGCCTGAAAGGTGTTTGACAGCTTTGGCAATTAGCCCCCGGGCGACTAAGGTCTTGCCCAAACCTACCTCATCGGCGATCAGGAAACGCTTGGCAGGTTCCGAATCTTCATAGAGGCGGTGAAAAACATAGTCCACGGAGCGCCGCTGGAAATCTTTCAGTCCTTCGAGCGCCTGCTCAACGGGTATCCCGCTGCGGCTCATGACCTCCCCTCCAAGCTGGCTTTCCAGATGACTTGCCACAACTCCTCGAAGCCTTCGGGTAGCAATTGCCTTCCCTCTGGTGTCTTGCACAGATCATCTACCAGCGCAGCTACACGCCTGAGCTTCTCCGGTGCCCGGCTATATGCGCGTACGAGCTTTTCCAGCAGATCGCTTTCGCTCAGCAGCGGTATGGCTCGACCGCTGTCACCGGAATCGGCTTGCCGACGCAAGTCCGCCAGCCAAGTAAGCGTTGTGTCATCCTCGGACAGCAGGAGTATGAGATAGCGTAGAAAACGGCTACGGTCCGACAGGATGGTTCGCAGGATGTGATCATTCCTGTCCTCTGGGACATTCTCCATCGGGAGGTTCAGTACAAAATGGGCAGAATGCTTGAGTTCTTTCGATCTGAGCGTTAGGTCGAAAGCCATGAAACTGGTGACCGAGACGGTGGAGATGTTGTTAAAGATGACTTCCTTGGCGGTAAACAATGATCTCAGATCTCTGGCATAACCCCTCTGAAGCGTGATTGGCCAACATCGCCCCTCGATCTCGTCTAATACGGGGCAGGGTTTCTGTGGATTCATGCGGAGAACAAGATCATGAGACGGCTCGTCCGCGACCTGGCGCACGGACAGCCACAGGTCCGAAGTCAAAAGTTCTTGGCGCAGCGACTCGACTTTTTCTTCCAGACGATGCAGCTCGGAATCACCGGGGACCCTCTCCTTGGGTGGCACATAGTTTTTGAGTAAATCGCGAAAGGTCGTCGTGTGGTCATCATAGGTTAGAAGCTTGTCAATGCCTATCTTGCTGCGCCTTCCGCACAATTCCACCATAAACTCGACGTTGTGGCCGCTAAAGGCTGCCTTGGTAGCGTTGGCCGACCCGGTCCATAGACGGGCGTCCCAACCGGCTTCGGCCACGAACAGCTTGGCGTGTAGGCCAGATAGTCCAAGCTCTCCAGATTCTATGCCTTTTGCATCGCCGGTTTCTTTCTCACCAGCGATTTCCTCATCCGTCTCTCCCAATCTTGTGGCTGCTTCATCCATCACTAGGATTTCATTGAAGCGTGCTCGTTCTTTCTCTCGTAGCTCATCGAGGCTTTCCACTCGGGACACAAGTACGCGCTCGGCTTTGTTGAAGGTCAGACGTCTCAAGACCCTATCGGACAGGAAAGGGGAGACGATCAGAATCCGGTCGACGCGCCCCTTTATGGAGAACCTTCGGTGATTGGGAATGCCCACCGGCCAGAAGGTGATTTTATCATCGAATCCTGCAGGTGGCTTGAAGTCAACTCGCCTGACTTCCTTGGACATGGCCTCGATATTCTGCTCAGTTTCCTTACTGACTGGCGAGCAGGCCAGTTTCGGCAAGTAGGCGATAAAATCCGATAGGGGGCGATTGCGACTGTACCCGACCTTTCGCTGTTGGAGTTTACCTTCTAGTACCAGTACGGTGTCCCACGATTTGTCAAAGGTCAGGTTGCGGGAGAGACAGAGGAACCGATAGACTGTTGGCCTATCCTTGGCAACGAACCGCATTAACCAGATCTTGGGATGGAAGACGAAGGAAGTATTCGGCGGCACAACTTCGATCACCACCGGTTCCAGGTAACTATAGAGCAATTGATCTACAGATGGAATGGCAATCCGCCCTCTCTGGCAAAAGACTAGGAGTTTATCCGCCATCTGCCGAAGTGCTTCCAGCAAGGCAGTGGGTTCTCTTAGCATCTGATCCGCACTCTCGCACTCGAACATAGCAAACGACAATGGAGCCATCAACAATGTGAGTAGATCCAAAGAAAACGTGGTCGCCACCGCTCGATCAAGATGGTAACTTTCCGGTGGTTGCAGTGCTTCTAGGTAAAGATGGCGAACAGTCGGGTCAAGCATTGTTGTCCATTCCTATCAAGATATCGTTGACGATTGTGCTGACCACACGCCACCGGTAGTCGAGTTGCCCGGTACCGGCATCGCCGCTCCAGAGGTCGAGGGCTCGTTGATTCTGCAGGCGGGCTCGGTCTCGTTTCAAGGCTGTCTCACGGTCGCGAATCAGGCTTTGCGCCGCCTTATCAGTGGACAGAGATGTCACGTCCCCACCACTTTTCAGCACCAGATCGATCCAACACTCAATGAAGTGACGAGTTCGCCATGGTATCCTTGCCCCTTCAGATACGACGATCTCCCAAAAGTCTGCAAGATCCCAATTTCCCAATGCTGCCCTGCGAGATTGGATGGCCTTGTTCCATCTGGAAAGACCATCCCGATGTTTAGCTGCGTCTTCTTCCCGGTTGCTTTTTTCACCCAGCATCAGGTTGTAGAGCAAAGCTGCTCCGTGCATCACTTCTGAGAAATTGCGGGCGTGTTCTACCTGAAGCCTCAGCCGGTGAGGGAATTGTGCTATTGCGGGGTGCATCCAGACAAAGCGTGCTGCTTCGGAGGGGGATGTCTGATCAATGAGGAAAGCAAGCAGACTCTGGCCGCAGTTCGTCATAATCCGATCGTGGAGGTATTCTGATTCTTCCTGGGTGAGGACCAAAGTGACCTGCTCTGGAAAACCGTTCGGTGGGTCCGGGCGTCCAGGGTCCCAGTTTTCAACTGTTCTGATGGCCGTGTGTTCTTCCTCCTGCCTCAGTTGTCGAGACCGCTCTTTGCGACGGCGATAAAAGGCATCCAAATACCGATGATATTGGGCCTGAGAACCGTTGAACAGGCGAATACCCCACCTTCCCAATCCCGACCAATAGATGTTGCTCGGTAGCCGTTGGAGCTTGGAGCGTGCGTCTTTGCCAATGACGCCGTCTGTATCGTCAGAGTTGAGTAATGCCTCGATGAGTTTCAGTTCGTCCCTGCGGGCCTTGTGGACAATGTCTTTGGAACGTGTCTGTCGTTTCTCATGCCTCAAGTAGATCCAGGGCACAAAGAGCATGTACTTGGCCCGGGTCTGGATCGTGTTCGTTCCTGGGAAGAAAAGATTGGCGAAAGCGTCACGCACAGAACCAAGCCCTAGCTCATCTCGGGTGTCCTGCTCCCGAAAGAGCCGGACCACGTCTGACATTCTCCGGCGGTCCTGTTCAGCAAAGTCTATCCAGCCAAAGGCCGACGGCATCCTCTCAATCCTTTCCTACTCTGCCTTGCCAACTCTATGTCTGCCTAGATGCTCACAAATCATACATCCCGCCATGCTCCTTCAGCCAACGCTGACGATCGGCGTAGTCAGGGATGACGCGCTCAAGGCGCTCCCAGAAGGCGTCCGTGTGGTTGCGTTCGATGAGGTGCACTAGCTCGTGCGCCACCAGGTATTCGATCATACGGTGCGGCAGCATGGCCACCCGCCAGTGAAAGAACAGATGCCGGCGCTTGTTGCACGAGGCCCAGCGATAGCCCAGATCGCGGATGTGGACCTCGCGCGGTTCCGCGCCTATCCGCTGGGCCAGCGCAGCAAGGTGTCGATCCGACACCGGCCGGAGGTGGAGCGTGTACCACCTGATAAAGTGTTCCCTGGCTTCAGAGAGGGCGTTCCGGCGTAACTCAAAGCGGCTGCGATAGAGGCGCAGCGGAGGTTGCCGCCCTGAGCCATTCACCAGCTTGAGGCGGTAGCTGCGCCCCAGGTAGGGGAAGCCCTCGCCTGAAACGTATTCCCTTGGCGACCCGGAACTTGCCTGGGCTTGCTTTTCCTCCAACTTGGTGTAGATCCAGATGCGCTTGTCGTCGACGAACTGCTCTAGCGTCTCCAGCGGTACTGCCAGCGGTGTCGCCAGCACCAGGTTCCCGTCCCGATCGACAATGATCTCCAGCGTGCGCCGCTGGGAGCTTTCTCGCAGCTCGAAGGTAAGGTCGTCGAACGTAAGGGTCGTCATCATTCAACCAATAGCGTGTGATTCGCCCGCGCCGTCTCCAGGATCTGGTCTGCCAGGGCTTCCTGCTGCTCGAAAGGTGCCAGGTCGTGGTTATCCAGGTAACGCACGATGCGGCTACGCAGCTGCTCCTGGGCGATGGGGTTGCGCCAAAAATCCACGCGGCCGATCTCCCCGCGGATCTGATCCACCATCTCTACCGTGACCGCCGCCAGACGTTCCCGCTCCGGGCCTGCAGGCTGGCCTTTAGGTGCCGCATCAACGAGCAAACGCAGGAACGGCTGCATCGCCCGGTCCTCGCGGCTCATATCCGCATGAGTCGTGCGGTACTGGCGGATGAAGGCCCGCAGGGCTTGAACCTGAGCCTCCCAGTTGTCGGCAAAGGTCTGGAGGATAGCCTCCAGACGCTGGCTGAGCTTCTGGTAGTAGACCGGGTCCTCTTGAAAGTGGCGGCGGATGTGGTGCCGGGTGGCGAACTCCATCTCGGCGGCCTGGGCGCGCGGGGATCGAATCCGTCCCACGTGCTCTTCGAATCCGGCAGCCAGGATGTCAATCGGCGGCACTTTGGTATCAATGCCCTGGGCGACGACGTACTCGTCAATCAGCTTGCGCACCTTGGCCTCTGCACCGGCGATGTTGAGGTGCTGATCACGATAGCGCTTGAAGGCTTTGGCGCGGATCAGGCCTAGCTGCCTGGCATCGGGGACGTAGGGCAGCGCCTCGGGCCGGGGCAGGATCGTGTTGAGCGTCTGCAGGAATTCTCTCAGGTAGATGACAAACTGCGCCCGCAGCCGTGCATCGTAGAGCAGATTCACGCAGACGTCGGTATCGCCCAGGTCGCAGCCACGCGAGGTAAAAAGTGAGACGACGCGCTGGTGACGATCCGTCAGCAAGGGCAATTCGTCGCGAATGGGGCGCAGCGCGCCTTCGACATCTCCCTCGGCGTAGAGGTCTAGTGCCTCTTTCAGGTGGTGCGCCAGCCCGTAATAGTCCACCACCAAACCGCGGTCTTTGCGTTTGTAGGTACGATTCACCCGGGCGATGGCCTGTAGCAACGCGTAGCCACGCGCGGGACGATCCAGGTACATCACCTGCTCCACCGGCGCGTCGAAGCCGGTGAGCAGCATGCTCTTGACGATGAGGACCGCGGTGGTGCCTTTGTCCTCCTCGAGATTGAAGGGCTTTTTGAAATCCTCCACGGCAGCGTCCTGGAGGCCTTGGCGGGTCCATTGCTTCCAGGAGGGCGGGTCGTTGTGGTAGGGGGAGATGACGGCGACGAGCTTTAACAGGCGGATGCGATCCAGGTAGGGCAGCACGCCTCGTAGGGAGTCGTCGGGAACCTGGCGGAGGGTCTGATCCTTGGCAAGGTTTTCCAGTTGAGCGACGAGTTCACGCTGCGCTTCGCCGAACGCCTTCTGGTAGCGCACCGCGGCAAGGCGGCTGGCGGTGACGACCTGGGCCTTGTAGCCATCGGGCAGCACAGTG
>Ga0180437_10010143_pt1 | contig 11538 bp, 8 predicted proteins | sample SS_ome_4_FD_132410 | JGI IMG/M metagenome (GOLD analysis project Ga0180437, IMG submission 132410) | Hypersaline lake sediment archaeal communities from the Salton Sea, California, USA - SS_3_D_1 metaG | ecosystem: Environmental > Aquatic > Non-marine Saline and Alkaline > Hypersaline > Sediment... | reverse complement strand
GTCTACCGCTCGCAGGGCGTGAACATCAATGACAAGCACTTTGAAGTGATCTTCAGGAAGATGTTGAGCAAGGTACAGACCAGTGAATCAGGCGATACAGACCTTCTGCCCGGCGAACTGGTAGAGCGTTTGGCCTTGGATGACGTCAATCTAGAGATCGTCGAAGCGGGAGGAAGGCCTGCAAGAGGCTGGCCTGTGCTGTTGGGCATCACCAAGGCAGCTCTAAGTACAGACAGTTTTCTATCCGCCGCATCTTTTCAGCACACGATCAGGGTGCTTTCCGGTGCGGCGATTGAGGGCAAGGAGGATCCGCTTCTGGGACTGAAGGAGAACGTCATCATCGGCAAGCTGGTGCCGGCCGGGACCGGGTACCGGGGTGACAACCCTTACTCCGATGGCCCCATCGAAAGCTACGAGGGCATAGCCTTGGCGAAACCCTCCGTGAAACATATGATGGAGCGGGGAGGGACGCCTGAAGCAGAGGAAGAAGTTGCTATTGAGACCTCTGAGGTATTGGGCATTATCCCCCCAGCTTAGCACTTGTGCAGGAACGGTTCTGTATTCTTGCAGCGGTTTTGCGATGGAGCTGCTTTTGAACAAGTACTTGGCCTAAGCAACACAGGATCGGTCTGACATACGCGGCAGTGCCGAGAAAAGGTGCTGCCGCGTTGCTGTTGGCAGCGGAGGTTCGTGGCGGCGTGTGATTTACGAACGGCGTTTGACAAAGCGGTTCGCCCGTGTTACCATACCGCGCTGACGCTGGAACCGTAAGAAAGGAACTATGTGATGCGCAGTGTTGAGTGGCACAACGGCAAGGTCCGCATGATTGACCAGCGGATTCTGCCATCTGAGTACCACGTGGTCGAATACGAAAACTATCACGAGGTAGCTCAGGCCATCCGCACGATGGTCGTGCGGGGAGCACCAGCGATTGGTGCTGCGGCTGCCTTCGGAATGGCACTCGCGGCATACGAGAGCCAGGCCCGGGATCGAGACAGCCTGCTGGCCGACCTACGTGTAGCGGAAACAGTCCTGTGCGCTGCTCGTCCTACGGCGGTCAACTTGTCCTGGGCTGTGACCCGCCTGCTGCGACGTGCCGAGGCTGAATCTGATCCCATCGCCATCCCCAACCTATTGCTGACCGAGGCCCAGGCACTGGCCGATGAGGATGTCGAGGTCAATAGGCGGTTGGGCAAGCACGGTGCAGCGCTGATCCGAGACGGGGACACAATACTGCATCACTGCAACACAGGTGCGCTGGCGACGGTGGACTATGGGACCGCGTTGGGAGTCATCCGAACTGCGCACGAGCAGGGCAAGCGAATCCATGTCCTGGTGGACGAGACGCGACCGCGTCTCCAGGGTGCCCGGCTTACCGCCTGGGAGTTGCAGCAACTGGGCATCCCGTTCACACTTATCGCGGATAACGCCGCCGGACACTTCATGCGGACCGACCAAGTGGACATCGTGTTGGTGGGAGCCGACCGGGTAGCAGCAAACGGAGATGTGGCCAACAAGATTGGCACGTACAAGCTAGCGGTAGTTGCACAGGCCAACGGCATACCATTCTACTCATGCGTGCCGACGTCCACCATTGACCTGTCGCTGTCCACCGGCGACGATATTCCAATCGAGGAACGACCAGCCGAGGAGATCACCGGTATCAGCTATCACGATCGACCCATCGCACCGGAAGGTGTGCACGCTGTGAATCCAGCCTTCGACGTGACGCCTTATCGTTACGTCACCGGAATCGTGACGGAGAATGGGATCGCCCATCCACCATTCAAGGTCAGCCTGCGTCACGTCATGGAGGTCCCTCTTGAGAGCTGAGTCTGGTCAACGTGAAATCCCCTCCCTCCCGGTGGTCATTCTGTGCGGTGGGGAAAGCACCCGTATGCAAGGCGCTGTTCCTAACAAGAAACAAGTGGTCGAGGTCGGCGTGCATGGCGCCGCGCCCACCAAGAAAGAACTGGTCACGGTTGGCGGCCGCCCGATCCTCTGGCACGTGATGAAGATCTACGCTGCTTATGGTCACGCTCGCTTCGTCCTGACGCTGGGGCACCAGGCGGAAGCGATTAAACGGTACTTTCTCGAATATGAACCTATGAACTATGATTTCACTATCCGTCTGGACCGGTCCAGCGCCGTCTCCTATCATAGATCCAATACAGAGGAGGCCTGGGAGGTCACGCTGGCGGACACAGGGGATACAGAGAAAGGCTCGCGTATATACCGCGTCGCACGGCACATCGACACCCAAACGTTTTTTGTCACATACGGCGACGGAGTGGGTGATCTGGACATAGACGCGCTACTGGCCTTCCACCGACAGCACGGACGGCTGGCAACGGTGACCGGCGTCAACCCGTGGTCCCAATATGGCATCCTACACACAGATGAGACGGGACAGGTGACCGGTTTCGAGCAAAAGCCACAACTGCAACACTGGATCAATGCCGGGTTTATGGTCTTTGAACACAGCGTGTTGGACTACCTGGCTGGCGAAAACGTTCATCTGGAACGAGAGGCTCTGCCCAGCCTAGCGGCTGATAGCCAACTGATGATGTACCGTCACACCGGCTTCTGGCGCTCGATGGATACTTTCAAGGAGGCAGTTGAATTGGACGCCATCTGGCGCGAGAGCGCACCCTGGAAAGTTTGGGATGAGTGACAAATGACAAACGAACAATCGCCTGGCAATTCAAACCCCTACTGGCTGGACCGTCCCGTCTTCATCACAGGCTGCGCTGGCTTCCTGGGCTCGTGGCTGACCATTGCCCTGGCTGATGCGGGTGCTACCGTCGTTGGCCTGATCCGCGATGAGGTGCCCTTTTCGCACCTGCGGAGGTCTGGCTATCAGGAACGCATCGCCGTCGTGCGCGGCGACGTGACCGACTATGTCTTTGTGGAGCGGGTACTCAACGAGCACGAGATCGATACCATCTTCCATCTAGCCGCCCAAACCATCGTGCCTATCGCCAATCGGGCTCCTCTCTCAACCTTCGAGACGAACATCAAGGGAACCTGGACGGTTCTGGAGGCAGCGCGACGTTCGCCCAAGGTCACTCGCGTAGTGGTCGCCTCCTCCGACAAGGCATACGGGGTGCACGAGAAACTACCCTACACCGAGGATGCTCCGCTGCTGGGCTGCTATCCCTACGACGCATCCAAGGCCTGTGCTGAACTCGTCGCTCGCACCTACGTCGCCACCTTTGACCTGCCTGTCGCTATCACTCGCTGTGCCAATCTCTACGGCGGTGGCGACTTGAACTGGAGCCGCATCTTTCCGGGCACAATCCGCAGCGTCATCAGAGGCGAGCGTCCCATCGTCCGCTCCGACGGAACCATGATGCGGGACTATCTGTACGTCCGAGACGCGGTGAGCGCCTACCTGACACTAGCCAACCATCTTGACAACTCAGAGGTGAGGGGCGAGGCGTTCAATTTCGGAATGGATGATCCCAAGTCCGTTCTGGAGACCGTGCAGGCCATTATAGCAGTTTCCGATTATCCAGAGTTGGAACCGGTGGTGCTGGCCGACGCACCGAACGAGATTCAGGCACAGTACCTCGACAGCAGCAAGGCTCACCGTGTGCTGGATTGGACTCCGCGCTATTCGCTTGAAGAGGGCCTGCGGGAGACGCTGGAGTGGTATCGGGAGTTTCTGGGGCAGTAGATTAGGTGCAAGGTTGGAACGGGAGGCGCGTTCTCGTCACCGGAGCCCCAGGCTTCATTGGACAACGCCTTGTGCGACAGTTGGCGGACGCCGGGGCGCACATCTTTGCGGGAGTGGCCCCCGACGAAGCATCTGAGCGTGTCGCAGCGCTGCCCGAGCAGGTGCAACGACTAGTCTTTGACTTGCGTGACATCGGGGCAGTAAGGTCTGCAGTGGCTGAGGCCGCGCCGCGAATCGTCTTCCATCTGGCCGCTGTCGGCGTCACCGACAGCGGTGTAGATCCCGACGTAGCGCTGATAGTGAACGCCGGGGGTACGCTACACCTGCTGGAGGCAATAAGGGAGCACACGGCGGGACGCGAAAACGTTCAGCGGGTGGTGCTCACCGGCACCTGCTATGAGTACGGCGCCAGGGAAGCGGCTGAGGGGCTGGATCCGTTTAACATCTACGCCGCCTCGAAGGTCGCCGCTTGGGCCTTTGGCAGGATGTACTGGCGGGCGTATGACCTGCCGGTGGTCACCGTAAGACCCTTTCAGGTCTACGGGCCTGGACAACCAGAGCACACGCTAATACCTGCCGCCATCCGCACGGCTCTGGCAGGGGAGGACTTTCCGATGACGCCGGGCGAGCAGAAGCGGGACTTTATCACCTTGAACGATGTGGTAGCAGGCATGCTGGCCGCTGCACAAGCGCCAGGCGTCGAAGGGCACAGCCTTGACCTAGGCACGGGACGGGCCTGTTCAGCCCGTGAGATAGTAGAGCGCATCTGGGCGATGTCGGATGCGCGGGGGGACATTCTGGCAGGAGCTCTGCCCTACCGGCCCGGCGAGGTGATGCACCTGGTCGCCGACGCCGACCGCACAACACGACTGACCGGCTGGTGGGCGCGGGTGGAGTTGGAGGACGGGTTACGGGACATGCTGAGTTGGTATAGGCAGTTCCCATCGTAGGACTCGAGATTGGCGGATGGACTGGCAGTCTCCAAACCTGAGACCAAACTATGACCAATTCTAAGGCCAACACTCTCCGTGGACGTATTCTTGATCTCGTGGGTGAGTATTACCGCACCGTCCATACTCCCCCTCCCTTCATCCCTGGCCAGACGCGAGTCAACTATGGCGGGCGGGTCTACGACGAGCGGGAACTGGCCGCTGCTGTCGAGGCGGTTCTCGACTTTTGGCTCACCACCGGCCCAAGGGTAGAGGTATTCGAGAATGGCTTGGCCCGGCTCCTGGGTCTGCGCCACGTCTTGTCCGTCAACTCCGGTTCTTCGGCCAATCTGGTCGCTATGACCACGCTCTGCTCGCGTCGTCTGGAGCGTCCCCTGGAGCCTGGTGACGAGGTTATCACCCCGGCGATGGGCTTTCCCACCACCGTCGCTCCTATCGTCCAGAACAGACTGGTGCCGGTTTTCGTGGACTGCGAAATGGGTACCTACAATCTGGATCCAGACCAGCTCGAGCTGGCCCTTTCGGAGCGAACCCGGGCGATCTTTCTCGCGCACACGCTGGGTAATCCCGTGGAGATGGGACCAGTGATGACCTTTGCCCAAGCTCACGATCTCTACGTGATTGAGGATACCTGCGACGCACTGGGTACCACCTACGACGGACGACAAGTGGGCACCTTCGGCCATCTGGGGACCCTCAGTTTCTATCCTGCCCACCACATCACTACCGGGGAGGGTGGAGCGGTGATCACTGACGACCACAACCTGGCTCGCATCTCTCAGAGCGTGCGAGATTGGGGCCGGGACTGCCAGTGCCGCTACAACAGTCCCCCCACCGGCGCGTGTGGGCGGCGGTTTGAGTGGAAGATCCCTGGTTTGGAGGAGCCTTACGATCACCGCTATCTATATGTGGAGATTGGCTACAACCTGAAGATGACGGATGTGCAGGGCGCTATCGGCTTGGCCCAGCTGGACAAACTGGCCGACTTTGTCGTGGCCCGCAAGCGCAACTTTGCCCGCCTCTACGAGGGTCTCAAGCGCTACGAGGAATTCCTGATCCTGCCAGCTTGGAGCGAGCGAGCCGATCCGGCCTGGTTTGCATTCCCCATCACCGTGCGACCTGGTGCGCCCTTCACCCGCCGTGACTTGACCACCTTTTTGGAGGAATGCAACATCGAGACGCGACTGCTCTTCGCGGGCAACATTGTTCGACAGCCCGGCTATCGTCACATCGCCCACCGCGCCGTCGGTGATCTGCCGAATTCCGATCTCGTTCTGCGTTCCACTTTCTTTATCGGCGTATACCCCGGCCTGGACGGCGCCCGTATCGCGCACATACTCGGTGCCTTTGATCGCTTTTTTGCCCGTCCATGACCGACCTACCATCTCACCGCGACCTGCCGAACTGCTATGAAACTATCCATCATCATCTGTGCCTATAACGAACGTAGAACGATTCTTGACGCCATTCAGCAGGCCCACGCCATCGACCTCGGCGCTGGCTGGGAAAGGGAGATCATCGTCGTGGACAACTTTTCCACCGATGGCACGCGCGACATGCTGGAGGAGGTGGATCTGCCAGGCGTGCACGTCTTCTTTCATCCCCGCAACCTAGGCAAAGGGGCATCAGTGCGAACCGGCATCGCCGAGGCCAGCGGTGACTATTTCGTCATCTTTGACTCCGACCTGGAATACGAGGCGGCCGACCTGCCGCGCCTGGTCGCGGAGATCCTTCCTGGTGAGACGGTCGCCGTTTTTGGTTCCCGCACTCTGGGGGGACGCAAGATCTACGAGTACGCCGAGAACTACTGGGGCGTGCGCTTTCTGACTTCGGTCGCCAACCTGCTCTTTGGCGGCCACCTGACCGACATCGCCGTCGGTCTCAAACTGGTGCAGCTCGACGTGGCACGCTCGCTGAACCTGAGCGGTGGTGACTTTGACCTGGACTTTGAACTGCCCTGCAAGCTGCTCAAGCGCGGCTACGACATCATCGAGATACCTATCGGCTACCATCCCCGCACTGCCGCCCAGGGGAAAAAGCTCGTGGGCTTGAAGGCGTTCCAAACCGGCTTTCAGGTGCTATGGATCTATCTGAAGACGCTCCTTTGGCGTTGACTTCGGCGAGCTCAGTCGAGCCGACTGGAGAAACCCGATTCTCTGAGGAAAGCGCATGAACATCGTCGTGACCGGCTCCATCGCCTATGACTATCTGATGACCTTTCCTGGCCGTTTCGTCGAGCACATCTTGCCCGATCGACTGGACCGCGTCTCGCTGAGCTTCCTGGTGGACGAGATGCGGCGACAGCGAGGAGGGTGTGCAGCCAACATCGCCTACAACCTGGCACTGCTGGGAGAGCGTCCCAGGTTGATGGGGACCGTGGGACAGGACTTTGCCGAATATCGCGCCTGGCTGGAGGAACATGGTGTAGATACCTCCCTCACTCGCGACGAACCCGACCTGTTTACCGCTTCTTTCTTCGTCAACACAGACTTGGACAGCAACCAGATTGCCAGTTTCTACACCGGCGCGATGGCCCGCGCGCGAGACCTCTCGTTCCACGACGTGGATAATGGAGACGTGGACCTGGCCACTATCTCTCCCAACGACCCACAGGCAATGGTGAAATACCCCGCCGAGTGCCTGGAATTGGGCATCCCCTATCTGTACGACCCTAGCCAACAGATCATCCGCCTGTCCGGTGAGGACTTGCGGGCAGGGCTGGAGGGATGCGACCTGCTGATCGTCAACGAGTACGAGTTTGGGATGTTGCAGGAGAAAACGGGTTTGAGCGCCGAGGCCATTCGATCCGCCCCGGCTCGCGCCTGCGTTGTCACATTGGGTACCGAAGGTGCGCGCATTTGGGCTGGTGAGGGTGAGGATAAGAACGTCTACGACATCCCAGCTATAGTGCCGAGTGAGATCAACGACCCCACGGGCGTGGGGGATGCCTTTCGGGCAGGGCTGATCAAGGGATTGGCTCTGGACCTTCCCTGGGGCCTGGCAGGACGGATGGGAGCATTGGCCGCCACCTGCACGCTGGAACGACCCGGCCCTCAGAGCCATCACTACACCCCACCCGAGTTCGTGGCCCGCTTTCGAGAGCATTTCGATGATGAAGGCGCGCTGGACGTGCTGCTCTAAATGAACCGGTTGCTCGACGAGTACCCATCACTCAGCATCCAGCATTCAACACTTGGTATGACTCAAAGGAGATGATTATGCCGACTGACTATGACGTCAAAGACCTCAACCTGGCACCTGCCGGCCGCCTGCGCATTGAGTGGGCGGAGCGGGAGATGCCAGTCCTGCGTCGCATTCGCGAACGCTTCGCTCGCGAGAAGCCGCTGGCAGGTGTGCGCCTCTCCGCCTGCCTCCATATCACTACCGAGACGGCCAACCTGGCCCATACGCTCCAAGCTGGCGGGGCAGAGGTAGTGCTGACCGCCTCCAATCCTCTCTCCACTCAGGACGACGTGGCAGCAGCGTTGGTCTCTTACCACGAGATTCCTGTCTTTGCTATCAAAGGGGAGGACAACGAGACCTACTATAAACACATCCACGCTGCCCTCGACCACCGACCCCAGATCACGATGGACGACGGCGCTGACCTGGTGAGCACGCTGCACAAGGATCGAACCGAGCTGATCGGCGACGTGATCGGGGGCACCGAAGAGACAACCACCGGCGTCATCCGGCTGCGGGCGATGGCGCAGGACGGTGTGCTGCGCTACCCCATCGTCGCTGTCAACGATGCGATGACCAAGCACCTCTTCGACAACCGGTACGGCACGGGACAGTCCACGCTAGATGGCGTCGTCCGCGCCACCAATGTCCTCATTGCTGGCAAGACCGTCGTCATCGCTGGCTATGGCTGGTGCAGCCGGGGCATCGCCATGCGAGCCAAGGGACTGGGGGCTAACGTCATCGTCACCGAGGTGACACCACTGCGGGCGCTGGAAGCGGTGATGGACGGCTACCGGGTGATGCCGATGCAGGAGGCCGCACCGATCGGCGACTTTTTCGTCACCTCCACCGGCGACATCAACGTGGTTGATCGCCACCACTTCGAGGCGATGAAGGATGGAGCCATCGTCGCCAACTCCGGCCACTTTAACGTGGAGATCAACATCCCGGCGCTGGAGGAGATGGCAAAAGACCCGCCTCGCCGTGTCCGTCCCTTCGTGGACGAGTATACCCTACCCGACGGACGGCGCATCTTCCTGCTGGCGGAAGGTCGGTTGGTCAACCTGGCCGCCGCCGAGGGCCACCCCAGCGCGGTGATGGATATGTCATTCGCCAACCAGGCCCTGTGTGCTGAGTACATACTGCGCCATGCCGAGGAACTGGAGCGTACCGTCTACGCGGTGCCGGAGGCGATCGACCAGGAGATCGCCCGGATTAAGCTGCAGGCGATGGGCGTGAAGATTGACGTGCTGACGCCGGAGCAGGAAAAATACCTGGCGTCGTGGGAAGAGGGAACGTAAAGGAAGGCACAATTCGCCCGCCTACAAAGTAGGCAACTGCAAGAAGTAGGGGACAGAGAGGCATTTCGCCTCCTCTGTCCCCTTTTTTCCCCGCATCGGTGAAACGGCCGTTTTACCCGGTCATCTTGCTTGGGCTTACGGCCAGTTCCTCACCACCACAGGCAGATAGATGAATCTCTCCTCCGGTTCTGGAACTATGGCCCCGAACTGGAGTTCGATACCGCCTATCAGTTCGCCATCAACGTAACCTTCCACGTCAACGGTCGGCACTCCACCCGCTTGTGTCTGCAAGGCATACATGTTCTGCACATCACGCATCAGTTGCAGGGAACCTGGGCACGGAATCCACACCCGAACCTCGACCACCAATTCAGTATGCGGCCCAAGCTCCACGGTGCCGCTGGGCACAATGGTCACCTCCCATTCCTCAGGCACGTTGAAGGTGATGAGCCCAAGATCCACCGTGACGCTCACACCCCCATCGTTAGACAGGGTGAAAGTGAATATCCGCGTCGTGCCGCAGGGCGGACGCTCCACCACCCGCACGTTACGCTGGCTGACGATATCCTCGTAATCGCCATCCGGATCGATCAGCTTGACCATGACACAGTGGGAGCCAGAGAAGATCGGCGTCCACGTCACCCACGCGGTGTCCGTCACCATCGGCCCCAGCGTCAGTGTGCGCGTCGGGGGTACCATGTTGGTGGTCGTGAAGGGGACTCCCACGCCAAACCTGGCGTAGCCGAACTCCAGGAGGATCGTAGACGTGGTCGGGCCGTTGTTCTGCATCACAGCGCCGATCTGGGCGGGCTGGCCCAACCGGGGCGGGTCGGGGATGATGCGGAGTTCCGTCTCGGCATAGTTCTTCTCGTGCGGCTTGTGGAGAGGGATGGGCGGTATGTCCAGCTTGCGGAAGCCGCCGAGGAGCTCGCCCTCCACGAAGGCCTCCACGTCAACGATGGGCTTACCGGTTCCCAGGGGCGTGCCGAGCGCCGGGGTGACGGTCAGGGTCACGCTCACGGGCTGGCCCGGCGCCACGTTGACCAGTGTATCCTCCGATAGGCCCACGTCCCACATCTCCCGGTGTTTGACGAGGCCCAGCGTGATGGTCACCGGGCCAGTGAAAGGCCAATCCTCTACAGGGGGAGGCGAACTGCCCACGAGGAAGATCAGCGAGTGAGGCTGACCAGGCTCCAGGGGTTCGCCCACGTCCACGTTGCGCCGGCTCCAGATCTTTTCGTGGCCCGGCAACTCCAGCTCCACCTGCACGCAGAACTTGCCGCGTGTGCCTGGTGGAGGCTCCCACACGACGTGTCCGCGAGCAGCACCGTGCGCCGGCACAAAGATGAGAACCGGGTTCGGCATGATGTGGGTCGTGCTGAAAGGCAGGCCAATGCCGAACGGCGCGACGCTGAAGGTAGCCGTCACGACGTGATCCTCGTCGGTGGGGTTGAACACCTCGACGCTGAGCTCGACCGGCTGGCCGGGGAGGACCGGGTACGGGTCAACACCGATCTCTGACTCGGCGTAGATCGGGTCCCTGGGCCGGTGGATGGGCACCGGCGGGCGAAAGATCTTGCGGAAGCCACCCAAGAGCTCGCCCTCCACAAAGGCCTCCACGTCCACGATGGGGTCACCGTCGGCGGGCAGGTCGTCTGGAGGTGTGACGGTCAGGATGACCTCTCGCACCTCGCCCGGCTGCACATTGGGCAGGACGTCCTCCGACAGTTCGAGCTCCCAGTCGGGGAAGTGGGGGATCAACCCCAGGGTGATAGTCACCGGCTCGGTGTAAGGCCAGCTGCCCACACGGAAGGGCCGGGAATGGGGCGTGTTCGGCTCCAGCGGCTCGCCCACGTCCAGGTTGAGCCGGCTCCAGAAAGGCGCATCGTGGCCGGGTATAAAGATCTCGACCTGGATGCACCACAGCCCCCTGTGCGGCGGCACCCACATCGTGCCCGGGACGACCATGCCGTTGGGCGGTACCTCTACGAGTATGGGCTCATGGACCGGATCAAAGGGCAGGCCGATGCCAAAGGGCGCCACACTAAAGAGGACCTCGACGATCTGCCTCTCGTCAGTGGGGTTGCGGATCTCCACGGCCAACTCCGTCGGCTCGAAAGCACGCGGCGGGTAGGGATGGACAAGGATCTCCCGCTCGGCGTAGACAGGGTCTTCGGGCCGGTGGATGGGGACCTTTGGGCGAAAGATCTTGCGGAAACCGCCGATCAGCTCGCCCTCAGCGTAGGCCTCCACGTCCACGATGAGATCCCCATCGGGAGGCAGGGGCCGGTCAGGCGGCGGCACCACCGTCAGGCTGACGACGCGGTGTTCGCCGGGTCCTACGTTGGGCAAGACGTCCTCCGACAGCGTGATCTCCCAGTCGGGCTGGTGGGGGATCAACCCCAAGGTGATGGTCATCGGTTGG
>Ga0180437_10010141_pt1 | contig 11539 bp, 15 predicted proteins | sample SS_ome_4_FD_132410 | JGI IMG/M metagenome (GOLD analysis project Ga0180437, IMG submission 132410) | Hypersaline lake sediment archaeal communities from the Salton Sea, California, USA - SS_3_D_1 metaG | ecosystem: Environmental > Aquatic > Non-marine Saline and Alkaline > Hypersaline >... | reverse complement strand
TGCGGTGTGGGTTGTTTAATATCATCTGGTAGTATCATCAATACAAACCACCCTGTCATCTTCGGGGATAACGTAGGATTGTCGCCGGGGGTGAAACTCTACACTCACTCACACTGGCAAAATATCTTAGAAGGGTACACCGCCCGGTTCGGCCCGATTACCGTAGGAGATGATGCCTACATCACCGGAGATTCGATTGTCGTACCCAATATCAAGATAGGGCGAGGGGCGATGGTGTGCGCGAACTCCACGGTAATGAGTCACGTGCCAGATTATAAGATGGTAGCGGGGAACCCGGCGAAAGTGATAGGAGAGGCGCGGCGGGAGTTAAGCAAACAAGCAAAGGGACGGATTGTAAAACGATTATTAAAAGAGCTATGTGAATATATGAATGATAAGTTTATGCGTACAGCAATATGGATTGATCAAGACGAATCTGGTTCCGATGAAATACGAGTACATTATGCATGGGATGAAGATACGATATTTGATTTAAATACCTATGAAGTGAAAGGTCCGCAAGATTGGATAACCGATGAAATCCGCAACTTCCTCCGCCGCCGGGGGATAAAGTTTAAACCTATTTATTGGAGGTATGGGGGATGAAGATTAATAAAGAGCGAACTTTGACGGAGAGGGTGGAAGCTCTGGAGCGGAAGACGAAAGAACACGACGAAAGATTAAAATGGATAGAAAAGCAAATAAGAAAAGATAAATGAATCGACTTGAACAAATCTATAGTCAAATGCTCCTAATCCGCCGCGTCGAAGAGAAGGTACTGGAGTTAATAAAAGAACGCAAGATACACGGCACTACTCACTGCTCCATCGGTCAAGAGGCGATAGCAGTAACTTGTATCAATAATCTACAAGATAAAGATATCGTAGTATCAAACCATCGAGGGCACGGGCATTACTTAATCAAGACAAGAGACATAAAGGGGTTTTTCCATGAGCTTATGGGGAAGGATACGGGATGCCGTAAGGGTCGCGGGGGAAGTCAACATCTCCATAACAATAATTTCTTTTCCAGTGGGATACAGGGGAACTTGTTTCCAGTGGCAGCCGGGATGGCGTATGCACAAATGTTTAAAAAGACTGGTGCAGTTGTATGTATTTTTATCGGTGATGGTACATGGGGACAAGGTGTGGTTTATGAAACTCTAAACATGGCCTCTCTTTGGCAGCTCCCTCTCTTAGTAGTCGTTGAGAATAATCAATATGCTCAGTACACCCCCGTCACGAAAACGATGGCCGGAAATATCCGCAAACGGGCGGCGGCGTTTAATATATCCTATTTCCACTTAGAACAAGATATCGAGGCGATGGATGCGGCGTTCCACAAGATCATAGGACAGGTGCGGACAAAAGGCCCCGCAATCGTGGAGTGTGAGACTTATCGTTTATGCCCCCATAGTAAGGACAGGGACTATCGGGATGAAACAGAGATCCAGGCGGCGCGGATGCAGGATCCGTTAAAACACTTGAGTTATCAATTAGACACTCAAGTTATCGAACGAATAGAGAAGTATGTAGCGGAGAGGATAGCCGATGCGATACGGTGAATCCATAACACAAGCCCTTGACGCTCTCCTGGCTGAAGATGAAAAGATAATCCTACTCGGTGAGGATATCCACGACCCCTATGGTGGGGCGTTTATGATAACGAAAGGACTCAGTAAGAAATACCCAGACCGCGTGATATCGACCCCTATCTCCGAGGCGGGGTTTACCGGGATTGCCACGGGATTATCCTTGGAAGGTTATCGTCCAATCGTCGAGGTCATGTTTAGCGATTTTTTGACCTTGATCACTGATCAAGTTGTAAACGGTATGACTAAGTTTACTTGGTTGTATGATATGCCTTGTCCTGTGGTAATCCGCTCCCCCTCGGGTGGCCGCCGGGGATACGGGCCGACACACTCTCAGAGTTTGGAGAGTCTATTCTACCACGTACCTGGATTACAGATAGTCGCCCCTTCGATATTCCATGACCCCGGCGAAGAGTTACGACGGGCGGTGTACTCGGATAAGCCCACCCTATTTATCGAGGCGAAGATATCCTACCCGAAGAAATTACAAAATCTACCACAGATAGACGAAAGTGAGGTAACTATTATCACGTATGGGGGATTAGTGCAGATAGCATGGGAAGCGATACAGAAAACTAAAGTATCGGTGCAGTTGATACCATGCCTTGACCCCCGCGAGATATGGCGGAGAAAAGCATATTCGGGATTTGTATTGCTATATCCATATGAATGCAAAACCCATATCCCCGCCGCGATAGACCAAGAGGCGGAAGTGTTGATACAGGTAGAAGATATCGTGAGAGATATAGAGGAAATGGTATGATTCTCATCGTAGCTGCTCACCCGGACGATGAATGTCTCGGTGCGGGTGCGACTATATCTATTTTATCTACCATTCAAAACGTTAACCTCCTCTTGTTAGGTAAAGGCCGGGATAAGTCAGTAATAGAGTGTGTCAAGAAGTCCGCAGATGTTCTTAACATAGGACAGTTTGTAGCACTGGACTTCCCTGATCAAAAGTATGATACCGTGCCGATGTTAGAGATTAATCAAGCGGTGGAAGAGATAATCGACAAATGGAAACCAGAGATAATCTACACCCACCACCGTAACGACTTGAATAAGGACCACCGGATTTGTCATGGTGCGGTGATAACAGCTTGTCGTCCTCAACCGGGGGCGATAGTCAAGAAGATATACGCCTTCGAGATTCTATCAAGTACAGAATGGCAATATCCTTTTTCGTTCAATCCTAATGTCTATGTGCCGATAGACGGGGCGCTGCGGGCGAAAACAGTAGCTATGCAGATGTACGGACCAGAAACAAGGGAAGCCCCTCACCCCCGCTCGATACAGGGGATAGTGAACCTTGCTAAATACCGGGGACAACAGGTGGGGGTGGAGTTTGCGGAGGCGTTTGAATTGGTGCGAGAGATTACATGAAAGACAACCAGAAAGAAATAACAATCATCGTTGATACTCTTATCATCTTGTTATCTACACTAATACGGATAAATCGCGGGGAGGTGACACAGTTAGAAGCAGAAGAACTTATAAACGGAGCGTTAGGTACTCTTTATCCTCTCATGAGTAGGCGGATGAAAGAGATTGAAAGGTTGGTAAATTGAAACGAGTATGTGTGATATCAGACCTTCACTGTGGCCATCGTTCGGGATTGACGCCCCCGGAGTTTCAGTATGACCCGGAGAATGAAGAGCATAAATGGGCGAAGTTTGGCAAGCTCCAAATGATACTTTGGGATTTTTATTCTGAGACAATAGAAAAGTTAAAACCGATTGATGCTCTTATCGTTGTTGGGGATGCAATCGATGGGAAAGGTGGCCGCTCAGGAGGCACGGAACAAATCACAACGGATCGGAACATACAAGCGGATATGGCGGCACGGGCTATCTTATTAACAGAAGCCCCAAAGATTATCATGGTGCGAGGTACTCCCTACCATACGGGTGATCTCGAAGACTGGGAGGATTTGGTTGCCGAGAAAGTGGGTGCAAAAATCGGCAATCATGAGTGGATCAGTGTTGATGGGCTTATCTTTGATATACGTCATCATGTTGGTAGAAGTACGATTCCCCACGGGCGGTTGACAGCTCCTTTGCGGGAGCAACTATGGAACATGCTATGGGCGGAAGTGGCCGGATACCCAAAAGCTGATATCTTATTAAGAGGCCATGTTCATTATCACGTAGATGGCCAGATATTCGGTCGGCGTGTATTTATCTGCCCCGCGCTGCAACTGCATACTAAATACGGCAGTAAGTTAGCCACGGGGACGGTGGACGTGGGATTAATGCATTTCGATGTTGAAAGGGATGGTAGTTATACATGGAAGACTCATTTACTGAAACTATCCAGGGTAGCAGCCCAACCATTAAAAGTATAAAGATATCTAAAGAACTGGAAGAAGCGTTTGATGCCCTACCGGATGGCGGGCCGTTTAAACCCGCGAAAGAATGGACAGCGGAAGAGGACGCGATCCTACTGAAATATTGGCCCATCAAGAAACATTCGGCGGTAGCGATCCAATTAGGAGTAGCGGAGAACACGGCGCGGAAGCGATACCGAGAGTTAAATGCACGGCAATGATGTTGTAGAGCTATTCAATAATAAAGTACTTCGAAACTATCTCTGTTCCTGCGCCCGGAACTTCACGCGGAATCCAGAGCTTTGCGAAGACCTACTACAAGAGGGATGGATGGCTATCTGTGAAGAACCGGCGGGGCGGAGTACACGGTATTACATACACCGGGCCTTCCTGGCTATGAATCGGTATTATAGAAAAGATCTGCGGCAGCGGAAATTGTCAAAGAATGCTATCAAATGTAGGATGTATCGGCGCAAGAAAAAGATGCAAAATATGCAACTATGGTGTTGATATTATATTCATGGTATTAATATATTGAGATGTAGAGGCATAGGAAGTTCCTATTTAATAAAAATTGGGATTTTATATTACTTCCCGCCTCTATTTGGGAAATGTTGGGCATAGGGGGTTCCTAAAAAAATCTTTGCAATATTTTTTACCCCCCGCCCATTTTTTAGGGAGGGAAAATGAAATCTACAATCCGATTATTTAAAGCTCTTCCAATAACAGATGGGAAAACCAAAGTAGCGCCGCAAATGCTATTGGTAGAAACTTTGCGACGGGGTTTTGTTTTCTCTCCCGAAATCTTCGGCAACTATGATGCAGCGCAATTGCGGGATTTAATCAGAGTAATTGAGAAAGAGATAGGTTTAACCGCAGAACGGGCAAATAGTACGTTTCATAAATCATGGGGAAAGGTGAGCAGTACGCCGATTGAACAGTTGATTATCGAACAACTTGTTCATTACTTCACCACCTATGGATTTGAGCAACTTGGTATTTATTCACAAGATTCTGTTTATATTCCCAATGAAGAATTGGACATTCCCGACTTGCGGGAAGGAATACCTATAGTAGTAATCAGGGGCTATACCAAAGACAAATTGCGGGAAAAGATTACTGCGTTGCTGGGTTCGGGAATAGCCCTGGGCGAAGATACGATAAAGGATATTATTGATGTCTGTCTGTTTGTCGATATAGATGCGGCAGACCTTGAAAAAATCAAAAACAAGGAAGTTCGAATACAACTCTATGATTATCTCAATGTTGTACCCCGTTCTCCTGCGGAATTTTTGCGATATCTGATTTACAAGGCGATAGACAAAACATTGTTAATAAAGAGCAAAGAAGTAATAGAAGAAATCCAGGCGGGGGCAAATAAGCCGATTATTGTTGGGCTGTTTAGAAAATATAATCAAAAATATGGCTATAAGCGATTGGCCGAAATATTCTATAGGTTCAAGCCGCTTTTCTTGGCGTTCAAAGCTAATGACAGATTAAAGCCCATAATCAATAAGGTGCGGAAACTGGCTATTACATATCATAAACCAATGCCCGAGGATTTCTTAAATACAGTAACGGCCAAAGTAGCATTTGGTGAGATTAACGAGAAAACCCTTGTGGCAGCACTGGGAAATGCCAATATATTCAGAAAAATACGTTTGGCTTATGCCCTGAAATATAGAACTAGCGGGGTTGATTCAATTTTGTATCGCATTCGAAACGGCAAGGCATATGCAGATGATTTCAATTTCCAGAAAACCGAATTAGCAGACAAAGTGCTGTCAACAGTGATGGGATCTATTGTGGGGGATATTGGCAAGAAAGCGGGCGGCAAGAAAATCTATATTCCTGAATATATGCACTATGCACTCCCGGCGACTGAAAAACAGTTTACGGGATATTTCCCGACCGGAACATATGCATCAATTCCCAAAGATATGATTTTCGGGGTGAATTGGAATAATGTGAGAGATTGGCGAGTAGATTTGGACTTGTCGCTCGTCGGATTAGATGGCAAGTTTGGCTGGGATGCCTATTATCGGTCTCAAGATAAGGGGATTCTTTTCTCTGGCGACATGACGGATGCCAAGGGGAAGAATGGAGCTACCGAGTTGTTCTATATAAAACGACAGTCTCCGGCATCATATATCATGTTTGTTAATTATTACAATTACAGTGCAGAATATGAAGTTCCATTTAAGATATTGGTTGCCCATGAGAAAACAGAGCGTTTGTATAAGAATTATGTGGTCAATCCCAATAATATATTGGCGGTGGCGAAAACCAAGATAAATAAAAAGCAAATGATGCTTGGTCTTTTGGTTTTAACCGAGGAAGAATGTAAATTCTATTTTGCGGAAGCCTCGGTGGGGCGAAATATCACATCAAGCAGTTCCCCCACCACTGAGAAGACGCGAAAATATCTTGTACACTCGTTTACCAACGGGATTGATTTTAATCACTTCTTGGGACTTGCCGGGGCGGAAGTGGTAACTGAAAAAGACGGGTGTGATATAGACCTGTCCCCAGAAGCGATAGAGAAAGATACTTTTCTGTCATTGCTTGCATAAAAAATATCAAAAAACTTTTCTGAAAAACGACACAAAAACGTAATATAGAGTGACATATATATAGTAGAAGGGCAGAGTAAATTAGTTTTCCCCTCCCCCTTTTCGTGGCCGGTCGTAACACCGGCTTTTTTGCGCTGAGGCGCTTTTACTAAGGCTCTGCGGGGTGTGCCATAAACGCCCCGCTTTTTATTGCAATAAGGAGAGATAATGAAAGATTGGCCATGGCAGAAATGGTTGGGTAAGATTGCACCGATAGTAACGAGTTTACTTGCTGTTGGTGTATGGGAGTTTGCAGAACTGCCCGCTCCGGTATGGACTGGTATTGTAGCCGGTGCTATTACCTTCTTGGTACAGCAGGTGTTAGCACTATTCCCACCGAAAGAGTAAGAGAAGGGGGCCGAGTATGGCCCCTTTTACAGCGATATATCACCGATGGCAAGAGGAAAGAAAACGGGAGGCCGAGACTGGAAACCCGGAGAGTCGGGTAATCCTAACGGTGCGCCCCGAAAAGAAAACGCTCGAAGTAAGGTATTACGAGAACTTGCAACCGAGGTTGATGCAGACACGGGATTGTCGAACGGGGAGATTATCGCAAACAAGGTTGTAGAGCTTGCAAAGCAGGGCGTACAGTGGGCGGTGCGTGAATACTATGACCGCACCGAGGGCAAGGCAAAGCAAAGCATGGAGGTTATGGGAAACGTCCAATTCCCTACAGTTGTCGGATTTTACCCCGAAGATTTCAGTACTGCCGAAGATCCAGAAGCTGATAGCGAGTGATAAACGCTACAAGATAGCCTACGGCGGGCGGGGGTCCGGGAAGAGTTACGGTATCGCTCAGGTGTTAGCGCACCGAGCTTTAGCAGAGAAGTGCAAGATACTCTGTACCCGCGCCGTGCAGAACACGCTGAGAGATTCGGCGCTATCTATCCTCAAGCGGGTGGTAGAAGATAGCGAAATAGATATGTTCTTTGAACCTACAGTAGAGGGGCTGCGGTGTAAGAACGGCACGGAGTTTATTTTCCGAGGGATGCAGCATCCCGACCGGATTAAGAGCTTAGATGCGATTAAGTACTGTTGGGTGGAAGAGGCCCATGCGTTTTCTAAACTGGCCTGGGAGTACTTGATACCGACTATCCGTGAACCGGATTCGGAGATATGGATTACCTTTAACCCCGATCAAGCTACCGACCCAGTGTATCAGATGTTTGTCGCCGGGGAACGGGAAGATGCAGAAGTCGTCAAGATAGACTTCAGTGATAACTCGTTTTTCCCCGATGTACTGAAACGGGAGCTTGAGTACGACAAACGGATAGACTATGAGAAGTACTTGCATATCTGGGAGGGTGGATGCCGGACGATAAGCGATGCCCAGATATTCAAGCACAAGTATCGGGTAGCGGCGTTCGATACCCCGGAGGATGTAGACCGATTCTATTACGGTGCAGACTGGGGATTCTCACAGGATCCCACAGTGCTGATACGGTGTTTTATCTATAACGACATCTTATGGATAGACCATGAGGCGTATGGGGTGGGTGTGGATATAGACGAAACACCAGAATTGTTCAAGCGCATCCCCGAGGCGGAGCGGTGGCCGATAGTAGCCGATTCGGCCCGCCCGGAAACGATTAGCTATATGCAAAAACAGGGGTTTAAGATTCGGGGTGCGAATAAGGGCAAAGGGAGCATAGAAGATGGGATTGCGTTTATTCGCTCTTTTCCTGTTGTTGTAATCCATGAGCGGTGCAAACATACTGCCGATGAGTTTAAGTTGTACAGTTACAAAGAAGACAAGTTGACAGGCGACATCCTACCGAAAATAGAAGACCAACATAATCACTGTATCGACGCATTACGCTACGCTTTAGAGAAGCTCATGCAGCAACACGGCACGGCGCATAATTTGACGCTGGAGGCGTTGGCTATTTGATAGACTATTTAAACGATCCGATAGACAAGCTATTAAAACCCTCTGAACCGAAAAAGAAACCTATCCCCAAAACAGAAGAAGAAATATTAGCAAACATTTTACGAGCAGATATGGAAGTGATGATGGAAGTAGGCAAGAACGGGACTAAGCGAGATTTCCCCGATCCGGTGAGACCACAATGGAAAAACTAAAAGCAGATTTTCAAGTTACGGAAAAAGAGATTATCTCTATTGTTAACAAATACAAAGAAAAGGTAGTGCCAGATGTAGAGAAACGCACCGATTATGCAAAGGGAAACAATCCCTCTATTCTTGAGCGCAAAGTACCTGCAAACTCACCGGATAACCGTATCCCTATTAGTTATGCCCGCCGGATGGTGAACCTTGTTACCAGTTACCTGTATAAGCCGGGGCTTATTTCTTATGCTACCTTAGAAAATGCGGATAGTGGCGCGGAGGGATATCTTGATAAGCTAAACGAGATATTCCGTTACAACCTCGAACCGATGGAAACCGAGCAGATAGGACGGCAAGCGTCCATACAGGGGGTGGGGTATGAGCTATTCTACGGTGAGGGTGTAGGGGAGGTAGAGGTAAATGGGATTGTCGGCCCCGCTTCTGTGATACCACGATTTGTCAAAGTTCCCATCTCTCAGATAATCCCCATTTATAATTTCGATATCATCCCCAAACTCACGCACTTCATTCGATTCTGGACCGTGAAGGATAACGCAAACGAGCAGACGAAAGAGATAGAATATATCGATGTTTACGACAATACGACTATCTATTCGTTTTCACGTGGCGGGGAATCGGGAAACTTGGCGGCATTAGGTGAATATACACACGGATTTAACGAAGTGCCCCTAAATGTGTTTGAGAATAACGAAGACATGATCGGTGATTTCTCTTGTGTGGTTCCGCTGATCGATGCCTACGATGTCTTGATGTCGGATTCCATGAATGAGTTTGACAGATTCGCCTGGGCGTATCTTATCCTCAAGGGGTTAATGATGGATGAGGATAACGTCAAGGAGATTAAGAACAAGCGCGTCATCTCACTAATGAATAAAGATGATGCAATAGAGTTTTTGACGAAAGACATTAATCATGAGTTCTTGAAGTTTATGAGCGAGTGGATACGCGGTGAGATTCACAGACAATCGGGTATTCCGAATCTGGACGATTACAAGTTCGGCACGAACACAAGCGGTGAAACTTTAAGCAAGTGGATTTACTTAATGGAGTTATTCACCGATCCGAAGGAAAGTTATTTCAAGCAAGCCCTCCGGCGGCGTATCGAGATTATTACAAGCTACATGAATCTCGATGGGGATGCAGAAGATATCAATATCATTATGAACCGCAATATGCCAGACAAGAGTATGGAGCAAGCAGAGTTGATGGAGAAATATGCACCGTATATCTCGAAGAAAACCCTGTTGGAAAACTTCGCTGACTTCGTACCGGATGCCGAAGCGGAGATGAAACAGAAACAAGAAGAAGAGCAAGAACGAGCACAGGTGAATCTCGATAACTACGAACGCCGAGCGGAGATATTCGGACAGAATAATAAAGAAGAAGAGGAGGAGGAAGAAGAGTGAGTTGGGTAGATGATGCTATCAACACCCCCGAAGCGGTAACGACCGAGTTTGTTAAAGACCATCTCCCTCGTGCTTATCGAATGATTGTGCTATGGACGGACGAAGATGGTAATGTGACTTATCGCGCATCTTCGATGCAAGTACTTGAAGCGTTGGGGATGTTGGAAATGACAAAGGCGATGTTGTTTGACTATCTAAATGAGGAAGAGGATGCCATACCGGAGTAAAAAGCAACGAGCTTACATGCATATTCACCATCCCAAGATTGCAAAGAAGTGGGATAAGAAATACGGCACGAAGATTGTCAAAAAAAGAAAGAAGAAGAAATGAGCAAAAAGAAACCGTGCCCCGGTTCTAAGATTCGCAGTAAGGGTCAGGGCCGGGGATTGGGTAGAGGTAGGGGTAAGGGACCGCGAGGTATTCCCATCGGTCGCAAAAAGTGATATGGGGCGTTATCTGGTTTTTATTAATGGCGGCAATAGTTCTAATACTTTGGATGTTTGCATTTGGAAAAGCTTGAAGTAGAAATCTATCAGACAGAGGATAAATATTACCGGGTTCGTCCCCTGCCGACAAAACAGGAGCTAAGGAAACTATATACAGATAAGTACTATCAAGACAACCATTCCAATTATAAAGAGGAATATGAGGAAAAGCGGCGGAATACTTTTATCTACAAAGTAAAACAGAGGATTGTATTATTTCGCATTATGTTCGGCCAGCAACCGGGGAATATGCTCGACGTGGGATGCGGCGAAGGATGGGCATTAAAGACTTTCCATGAAAATGGATGGAAAGTAACGGGGCTGGATTATACCGATTATGCCTGTAGGCAGCACAACCCCGATATGACGGATAATATTATACTTGGCGATTCGTATGAAACGATGGAGGCAATAAAAACCAAGTATCAGATTATCCATCTCGATAACATCTTGGAGCACGTTATTGACCCGTTATATTTGTTGCAATTATGCAGAAAGCGGTTACGCCCTGACGGGGTATTAATAATAGAGGTGCCGCTTGAGAATTCGATTTTCCATCAGTATCTATTAAAACACTGTTTAATAAAAACAGTGTTTGAATATAAATATCCCGAACATTTGTCCATGTTCAACCTTGAAGGATTGCGGGGTATAACTAAACGAGCGGGATTCAAGGAACAGTTTATTGGCGACTTTTCGCCGACAAGACTTACTCTATCGCAAGATAGATTTGTGGTACTGGAAAATTTCTTGTTTACTTTGCCACTGGAACTATCTATGCGGTATTTTACGCTGAGTACTGAGTTGGGATTCGGTACAGAGATGATGGGATTTTTTACGAGGGAGGAGTAATGATTTATTTAGTGACGGAACAAATGATGAATGGAACTGTCACGATGGATATCGGAGCATATGGAATCGAGGCCAATAACCTTGACGAAGCTTATGAAAAGCTAGAAAAAAGAAAATGGTGGAATCGTGTTACATATATGCGGCGAACAAAACAAAGAATAGATTTTGGGATTCCGGCT
>Ga0180437_10010140_pt1 | contig 11540 bp, 8 predicted proteins | sample SS_ome_4_FD_132410 | JGI IMG/M metagenome (GOLD analysis project Ga0180437, IMG submission 132410) | Hypersaline lake sediment archaeal communities from the Salton Sea, California, USA - SS_3_D_1 metaG | ecosystem: Environmental > Aquatic > Non-marine Saline and Alkaline > Hypersaline > Sediment... | reverse complement strand
CCCCTGACGCATTGCCAGTCCAGTCTCCGCTTTCGTCCGAGTTCGACGGACGGGTGCGCCTGCTGGGTTACAGTCTGGGTAATGGGCCTTTCCAGGCGGGCGAGTCACTGACCTTCAGCTTGTTCTGGCAAGCTCTGGTCAGAGGGGATGAGCCGTACGTCATCTTTGCCCAATTGCAGGATGAGTCGGGCCAGCCGGTGGCCCTCAGCGAGGCACCGCCCATTTACCCCAGCGATCATTGGGAGGCCGGAGCCTTGTTGCGTGACCCGCACGAGATCGCTCTGCCTGCCACACTGCCACCTGGAACCTACCGGCTGGCTGTTGGCTTGTTGCGTCCCGATGGGTCACGTCTTCGGGTAGCCGGGGGTGATGACCAAGTCGTGTTGACCAGCGTAGAGACGACTCAACGTCTACACGATTTCTCGCCGCCTTCACCTCAGCACATGTTGGACGTGCGCTTTGGCGATCATACCCGTCTGGTAGGTTATGACTTGCGTGGTGGAGCAAACTTACATCCTGGAGAATCGCTGACCCTGGTTCTCTATTGGCAGGCTCTGGAGACGTTTGACCGGCCTTACACGGTTTTTGTGCATCTCGTGGACGCGGATGATCACATACTCGGCCAGCGCGACCAGGTGCCGGGAGACGGGGATTTTCCCACCACCAGTTGGGTCCCTGGCGAGTATTTGACGGATGCATACGCCGTCCCCGTCAACCTTGACGCACCTCCCGGTGAATACTGGATTGAGATCGGTTTCTACGACCCACTGGATGGCACACGATTGCCGGTTACCGATGCTGATGGCCAGCCTCTCGGTGACCGTCTGTTGTTGGAGGAGACTCGCATAAGCGTTGCTGAGTAACAGAGTCGCAGGATTAAGGCCAGATACTCCCCTGATGGAACCTTTGTGGCAGTTCTACCGTCTGATATAATGAAATGGGTGCATTAAAAGTTACTACTCAGTCAAAAGGTGCAACGCACTTGCTTGCACGAATTCTGGGCTGTATTTGCCGTATTGATGGCTGATTTTCCGACTGAAGTGCGTTGCACCTGGACTAGCTTGAGTAGTAACCATTAAAACTATCTGATTTCCCGTAAGACATCGCATAATAGAAAGGAGATCCTCATGAAAAAGCGGGACCTAATGGTTCGAATACCGGTACTGATAATCACTCTGGTCGCTTTGCTGGCTGCAGGCACCCTCTCTCTGGCAGGTTTGGAGTCGGCGCAACGTTCAGGTGTGCTCAGCCAGCGTTACGGGCGTCAGCCATCAACCGTACCAGGTCTGACCTCGGTTGCCCAGGCTCAAGAGCCGGGGACGGAGCTGACCGTCTACAACCAAAATATCGCTTTGGTACGTGACACGCGCTCGTTCGATCTGGAGCAGGGTGTGGACGAGGTACGCTTCTCTGATGTTGCCTCGCAAATTGATCCTACCAGCGTCCACTTTCGTTCTCTTACCGACCCCGAAGGTACGACCGTCCTGGAACAAAACTACGAGTACGACATTGTTGGTACCCAGAAGCTGATGCAGAAATACTTAGACCAAGAGATTGACCTCGTGACCCAAGATGGGAGCGAGTATCAGGGCACTCTTCTATCTGGGGCTGACGACGTCATCCTGCAAGATGCCAATGGTGGCGTGACTGTGGTACGCCTGGATCAGGTCCAGCAATTTAGCTTCCCCGAATTGCCGGAAGGTCTCATCACAAGGCCGACCCTCGTCTGGCTATTGGCCGCCGGTCAGAGCGGAAACCAGGACGTCGAAGTGACTTATATGACGGGGGGCATCAACTGGAATGCCGATTATGTGGTACAGCTTAACGAAGACGATACAGCTCTGGACCTGAATGGCTGGATCACGCTGGATAACCGAAGTGGGGCAACCTACAGCGACGCAAAGCTTAAGCTCGTTGCTGGGGATGTGAATGTCATCCGCCAGGCCAAAGCCGCCGCCGACCGGGGCATGGTTTTTGAGGCCGAGGCGCTCCCTGCGGCTGCTCCGGCCGTCGAAGAGCGCGAGTTCTTCGAGTATCATCTGTATGACGTGCAGCGACCGGTTACGGTCCGTGACAACCAGACCAAGCAGATTGAGTTTACCAGTGCCACTGACGTGCCGGCAGATAAGTTCTTTGTCTATGACGGCGCACCAGGGTTGGGCTTCTATGGCTACGCCATCCCCGATCCTGGCTACGGGACCTACTCCAACCCAGACGTGAACATCTACTTGCAGATTGAGAATGAGGAGGAGAGTGGCTTGGGCATCCCGCTGCCGGCTGGCCGAGTGCGCGTGTACAAGTCCGATGTGGACGACAGTCTGCAGTTTGTTGGCGAAGACCAGATCGACCACACCCCCAAAGACGAGTCCGTGCGCTTGCTGTTAGGCAATGCCTTTGACATCGTCGGTGAGCGGCGCCAGACAGAATTTCAGCAATTGGGGCGTGATGTCGTTGAGGAGAGCTTTGAGATCACCGTGCGCAACCACAAAGACCAGGATGTGGAAGTACGCGTGTTGGAGCATCTCTTCCGCTGGAGCGAATGGGAGATTGTACAGGAGAGCGCCGATCACACCAAACTGGATCAAGGTACGGTTGAGTGGCGCCTGCCGGTGCCCGCTGATGGCGAGACCACTCTGAGCTACACAGTACGCTACGAGTTCTAGTGTTCTAGAAGGTCAATGAACCGTTCCAAGAAAATATGAGACTGGAGGGGAGGAGGGCGCAAGGCGCGCCCTCCTCTAGTTATTGAGAGATACCGACCTTCAGCCCTCCGGCGTAAGCAGCTCACCCAACTCTGGACGGATGACGTCGGCCGTAAACAACCAATAGTTAATGGGAACTTCTGTGTCGTTGCGTAGACGGACGTAGTAAGTCTCGCCGTCAACCAGCCAGCCGCTCCATAACAATTCGCCCGTATGGGGATCATCGTCGCGTGAGACGATACTACCGGCGCCGACGTTGCGTAACTGATCGGTGTCGCCACGCTCCCAGATGGTAAGCTGGTCGGCGGGGAAGATATCGAAGTTGACGCGATGGATTCGCTGACCGTCGTCAGGGGTAAAGAAGAGTGAGAGCGTCAGTTGTTCAAAGGCTTCGTCGTCCACATCCGCGCGCATCACAGAGAACCAGCGCTCCTGCCCGGGGGACAACCCCCCTGGATTGAGACCCATTGCCAGCGGTAGGGGGTGGTTGGGATCTGTACCGGCCGCTACCGCGCTCGGAGGGGAAGGTGGCGATGGCTTGCCCAACTCGGCTTGTATAATGTCGCCAGGGAAGAGCCAATAGTCGATGGGAACCTCGGCGTCGTTACGAACTTTCAGGTAGTGGGTTTCGCCGTCCATCAACCAACCGCTCCATAGTAGCTCACCCGTTTCCGGGTTTCCGTCACGTGAGACGATGCTGCCAGCGCCGATGTTGCACAATTGGTCGGTGTCGCCGCGTGCCCAAATGTGAAGCTGGTCGGCGGGTATCAGCTCGAACCCAACTTGGTGGACACGGTTGCCATCATCCGGGGTGAACATCATCGTGAAAGCCATCGCTTCGTAGTCTTCGTCATCGAAGTCATCGCGCACAAAGGAGTACCAACGCTCTTGTCTCGGGTTCAGCCGGTCGGTATTCAGGCTGATATCAAGCGCGAGCGTGTGGAAGGGGTCGGTGCCTGGCGCGACTTCTACGAGTGATGGCGGCGGGGCTGGCTCACCCAGCTCGGGGCGCAACACGTCGTCCTGGAAGAGCCAGAAATCTAAATCTGCGCTGGAATGATTGTACATCTTGAGCAGATATATTTCGCCATCCATCAACCACCCACTCCAGAGACGTTCGCCGGTAAGTGGGTCCTCATCTCGCGATACGACACTGCCGACTCCCACGTTGCGCATTTGGTCCGTATCGCCCTGCTGCCAGATGTGCAATTGGCCGAGGGGAAAGATCTCAAAGCCGACTTGATGGATTCGGTGACCATCGTCGGGGGTATAGATAAGCGTGAAGGTGTGGGGTTCGAATGAGTCGTCGTCGAAGTCGTCGTACACTAAGGTGTACCACGTCTCTTGCCCCGCTTCGAGCTGTCCCTTTTCCAAGTCAGGTGCCAGCGTCAAGGGGTGATTGGGGTCAAATCCAATGGGTACATCTTGGACAGGGGGCGAAGGGCTGCTCTCGCCCAGTTCTGCGCCGATGACATTATCGGTAAACAGCCAGTAGTCAATGGTAGCGTCGGCGCCATTGAAGACCTGGACGTAGTACGTGTTGCTATCCACAACCCACCCACTCCACAGCCGCTCTCCGGTCATCGGATTACCGTCTCGCGAAACGATGCCACCTGCTCCCATGTTTTGCATGTGGTTGGTGTCTCCCCAATACCAGCGATTTATCTGCTCGGCCGGGAAGATTTGAAAATTGACGTCATGGATACGATGTCCGTTATCGGGCGTGAAGAAAAGCGTGAGATCCATCTGCCGCTGAAATGCGCCGTCGGTTCCTGTCTGGGCTAGTTTGTACCACCGGCCTTCTCCAGGCGCCAGCATACCGACGTTCCTTCCATCTTGGAGAGGCTCGGCTGAAAAGGGGCTGCCTCCGTTTTCCGAGTCAGCGACCGCTCCTAACACCAGCACGTGAACGACGACTGCAACAATACCAATGAGTACAAGACTACATGTGCCAATTGCCATCCTTTTCATTGACGTGCCTCCTTTGCTGAAGACTACTGTGGCATAATCCCATCCAATGGCAAGGCGATCAGGATGAGCCGATGGGTGGCTCCTGGGTTGGCACAAGTGACCAATGTCAGCCTTTCATCTTGAGTCGAGGCGATCCACGACGCGTTCAGAATGCGCTCTTCTAGTGATACATCTTCTTCCTTCACCAGAAACTTGTGGATGGCAATGTAATTGCGAAGCTGGTCGCCGGAAAATACTGAGATCTTGTCGCCGATGTCAACGTGTCCCAAGTGGCGAAATACGGCGGCGTTAAGATCGCTGTGACCGTTCAATACCGTGTTGCCCAGTTGACCCAGTTTGGCTGATCGGTTATGCCAGCCCACCGAGTTGTCCGCTGTGTTCCACTGCCCATAGACGCGGTCGCCGATCACCAGGGGTGTCTGATCCACCGGGACGACTGGGCTGTCCAGAGCAATGGCCGGAATCACCAGTCGCGTAGGTCTACCAGCCGGGACATCCCATGTTTCTGGCGGCACAGCCACGTGATCCGTGCCAAGTTCTGATGCCAGGGGAAGCAGAGGCTCGGTGTCTATTTTATCTGTCTCGTCTGAGTAGAGTGGCGGCGCCTGATCGTGTTGGGTGCTGATCTCGGCAGAGGCTTCCGTTGCCGGGGGTGGGTCTTTGGCTGGGCCTAAATCGGCGGCAATTATGTCATCGGTGAAGAGCCAATAGTCAATGGTGACGTCGGTGCTGTTATAGACCTGAATGTAATAAGTATCGTTGCTCATTGTCCAACCGCTCCAAAGTAGTTCGCCGGTGACCGGGTTACCGTCACGCGAGACCACACCACCTGCGCCAAGGTTTGGTCCGTGACCTCCGTTGCCCCAATACCAGTCTGTTACTTGGTTAGCGGAGAAGATTTGGAAGTTGACGTGATGGGTGCGGCCACCGTCGTCAGGGGTGAAAAAGAGTGTCAAGTCTGCCTGTCTCTGATAGGCGCCGTCCAAATTGGGAGTAATCTCATACCATCGGCTCTCCCCAGGGGCCAGCACCCCGGTGTTTCTACCTTCGTTCAAAGGCAGCGCTGCGAAAGGGCTCAGACCCCTTTCTATATCGGCGATTGCCTTTGGGGCTGCCAGGCGTATGGCAATCCCTATCCCGGCTATCAACAAGAGTCCACCTATGCCGACTAGCACTTTCTTCATCTCCACTTGACCTCCCCTCCCAAATTCCAGATCCCGTACGGTCTGGATAGGATGTGCGCCAACAAAAAAACCCTCTCCAACCCGGTAGCTAAATAAAAATCCCGTGACACAGATAGGGTTGAAGAGGGCTATGCAGCGCAGTTTCTCCCGTCGTGGGCGTCGGTAAATAGAGGTAGAAACTTCGGCAAGAATACTGCGCCGACATGACTGACTTCCTCGGTACTATAAGCTGTGTTAAAGAGCTGTTGAAGCCCCAGCGGCTTCAGGTAGATCGGGCGAACAAAAAAGAACCGCCACATTTCCTAGTATAGCACAATAATCGGAGTATGGCGGTTACAGATTGGTTACGATTGTAGTTTTCTATGGCAGTTCGATCTCCTCCAATGGCACTGCGTTGTCTTCAAAGATTGAAGCGTCGGGGCCGGTGGCAACCAGGCGCCTGAGGTTAAAATCATACATACCTGCCACCACGCGATATGTTCCGGGTGGCAGGTTAGGAGGTAGTTCGATAAGGTGTGGATCTGCGTAAACGTGGCCTGGGACCCACGTATGGGTGGGGGAGGCGCCGTCGGCCGGGCGGCTGTCGTGGCCAGCGACCAAGTTACCTTCGCTGTCGAGCACTTGGGTGAAGACGGTGTAGCTCTGACTGGGAGACCGAGCTGCCCACCAGTACAACGTGACCTGTAACTGGTCCCACGCCGGCCGTTCAGTTGAATAGCCTATGAGGTTTACGCCGCTGGTCAGGCGGGCCATAGGCGGCAGTGCGGCAATCCCGCCTGGTATGCCGGGGGCAAACAATTGCAGTTCTCCTCCCTCTCCAAATTCATAGGTTAGCAGCGAGCGCCCCCATGCATTCAGTGCGCCCTGTACGCGGCCAGCGGCTTCACCACTGGTGACCACCCAAACCTTTTCGCTGTCGGTGATCAGGTCTGCCACGGCCGGGGCGGCCTCGTAAAGACGATCTCCACCGGCCAGGCGTACGCTGTAATCTTTGGCCAGGAAGGGCTTGGCGCGCCGCAGGAAATCTTGATCGCTCACCAAGAGCACTTCAGTCTCGGCTTGGGCCTGCTCTGTGCTCAGGTAGCCAATAAGCGAGGCGGATGGGTCCTCACTCAGGCGACGTTTGGCATAAGCGCTCCCTGTCGCCGGGATAACCACGAGCAGTCCCACTACAATTACCAGCGCAAGCGCGGCCGGGGCGTAGCGTCGCAATGGGGCCAGCCATTGTAACTTCAGCCTCCACAAGACCCAGCCAAATTCCACCAGCAACACCCCCAGCACCAGCCAACGGGCTAGCACGATTACCCCCAGCAGCCAAGTGGCCTCGGGGACCAGTACGAAATAGACGGGCTGTTCCAGCACGTTAAGCAGTGTCAGCAACAAGCTATACGTCACCCCGCGCGCGTCGGGTAAGAGCAAGATGACAAAGGGTAGAAGATAGACCAGAAATTGTGGGCTATATCCCTTGGAGTAGAGGAGAAAGAGCGTTACCGTAAGCCCCGTCAGGGCTACAACATTTCGCGGCTGTCGGTAATCTGCCGGGCGTGTCCATAGGAATAAATAGAGTACGCCAAACCCTAACGTGATCAGCCACCACGGCAGAGTGCTGTCGTGAACAGCAAACATGGTTTCAGCCGGGTTCAGCCGGTCTCCGCCTACGACGCCGTATCCAAAGTAGCCCTCAAAAATGGCCCATACTGTCTCCCAAGACGAGCGTCCGACGACGGCTTGGGCCGCCGTCCATAACCACGTAGGCTGGATCAGCAAGAACGGCAGCAGCAGGGCCAGGATTGTCAGGGCTGTCGTTACCAGGTACAGCGCGCCGTCGCGCAGCCCGGCACGCCAGTCTTCAGCCACATCCCACAACTGGCGCAACGCCACCGGCACGAAGATAATGGGCGTGATCTTAACTACGAAGCCTACGCCTATTGAGATCGCTGAACTGAGCAAGCGACCTCGCAAAATAAAATGCAGAGCTAACAGCAAAAAGAAAAGGGCGATCGCATCGAAGAATCCTAACATGGCGTAGACCGGTACGAAGAGGAGTGCGTAGAGCACGACGACGCGTGTTGCATAGTGCGTATTGCGTACTGCGTGGTTCGTAGCTCGTAGTTCTCCGTGGTTCTCGGCTTCTTCGCCTTCGGTTCGCTGCTCACCGTCGGTTGGCGAACTGGCTCCGTCAGGGGCTTCATCAACACGGGATAGCACTTCCCCGCCGTTGAGCGCCGTATGCATGCGGCCTGCGATGCGATACAACAGCACGAAATTGCCAGTCTCAAACACGACGAATACTGTACCCAGGATGAGAACAAACCACAACCGGTTGTCGGTCCAGGGTGGGAAAAGCAGGCTTAGTTGATAGGCGCCCACCGCCAGCCACGGGACGAGGGGGGGCCACTCAAGCCAGTAGTGCAGGAAAGGGTAAAGGCCATAATCCGAGAGGGCGGCGATACCCAGGTAGGTATCAAAGTCGGACCAATCGCGGACGAAGCCGCCTGGCCTGAGCAATAGTAAGGTCAGCAGGCGAAAGGCGACGAACAGCGCCAACAGGGTGGGGAAGCTTGGGTGCCAGGCGGTCGAGGCTGGAAGCGACGCTCCTTCGCCTTCGGTGTCCGTCGCAGGGGGCAGCGGCGGCGCCCCTGAGGCTGCGGATAGTTCTTCATCCTCCAACGGTTCGGACATCGAGTTCTCCGTCATATTCTCCCTCCTGTGGGATACTTTTTATCCATCACCCATCAACTTGCTAGCTGGTAGACCAGGCCGTGTCAAAATTTGAGTCTTTGCGCCTGAGAACCCCGCAACAAACAGCGAAATGCGTTCTTGGCAAAGCAAAAGTGACAACACTACCTAGCGCAATTGTCCCATCCACAGCTTAATCCGCAATTTGAGGATGGCTGTGGTGTACTGGGTGAAGATGCTAAGGAACTGCGTCTTACTGTGACCGTGCATACGTAGCCGGTAGAAGACAGGGATTTCCAGCATGCGCCATCCCCGACGCCAACCGACCATTAATAACCGGATGAAGTAGTCGCCATATCCGTAGAAAATCCGGTCCAGGTTAAGCTCCAACAGCTTGTGACGATAGATGGCGAAGAAGCCGCTGAGGTTATCCCAAACCTGGGTACGGAATAATAAGCGCAAGCCGAGATTGTAAACGAAACTAAAGACGTAGCGCGTCGAGTCTTCCATGCCACCGCGCATCACGAAGCGCGAGCCGATGACCACGTCGTAGTATTCCAGGAACTTGATGAGCTGCGGGATCATGGCCGGGTCGTGATTGAAGTCAGTGTCCATGAAGACGATCACTTCTCCATCTGAATGCTCCGCTCCGTAACGTAGAGCAGTCGCCAGGCCGCGTTCCTGGGTGCGGACGTGTAGCTCCACGCGGGGGTCTTCACTGAAGGCAGCACGTACCACACCAGCAGTACCGTCAGGACTGTTATCGTCTACGACAATCACTTCGTAGTCAAATCCCTCCGGCTCTAGGTAACGGTGAATGGCCTGCACCAGATCGACGATGTTGTCTTTCTCATTGTAGGTGGGCAAGATAATAGAAGTTTTGGCAGTGGGTGGCAGATGGTGGTTGTTATGCTGGATCATTAGCTCTCAACAGGCAACTCGAAACTCAGAACGTAGAACTATTAAATATACCGCATCAATTCAAAAACGGTACCATAGTCACCGCCATGCTGTCGAAAGCGGCGCTGATCGGCGGGACGGGGCCACGAAAAATAGGTAGCCTGGCTGCTATCTTGTGGGATGCGAGGTGGATCACCTGCTTCGATGAGCTCTACGCCTCTGATCAGCATTTCGCCCCCAATCTGAGCGCTTTTGTATTGGAGTGAGGTCATTGTATCATCAGGCTGCACTGGGAGAACTTCCTGTACCAGAATGTCGCCCGTGTCAAATCTCTCGTCCACCCAATGCAGGGTTACGCCTGTCTCTTCGTCTCGGTTAGCAAAGACCCAGAAGTAGGGAAAGAGGCCTCGATTGCGCGGCAGCAGCGCAGGATGAATATTTAGGCAGCCCAATTGCGGCGTGTGGATCAACTCATGTTTGATGAGTTGATTGAGGTAGATGGAAATCACCAGGTCGGGCTGCCAGTCCCGGATGAGGGCCAGCGTCTCAGCGTTGTTGACGTCTTTGGAACCGACGACGGGTATGCCGTAATGCGCTTTGATCTCGCGCAGAGACGGTATTCTGAGTGACCGACCCAGAAGCCGGAAGGATATGGCCATTGCCCGCGATTGGAACATCTCCAGCCCCTTTCGCCCCACAAAGCGCAGGCCGGTCCGACGTAGCAGAAACCACAATGCGCCTGGCAGCGACTTACGATAGACGAGGCAGTCGGAGCGGATGATGCCTACCACCTCGCCTGGCCGAGCCCGAATCAGGTGCTGAGTCATATAGTTGGCATAGAGGCTTTCGTAGGTGAGGATGACGATGCGCACGCTCTATCCCCTTGGCCGACTCATCTCGGCCAGTTCGTCGCATATCTGGTCTACCTGCTCAGGTGTCAGAGTGGCTCCCGAAGGCAGATTAAGACCTTTGCGACCTATCTCCTCGGCGACTGGGAAGCGCTGGCCCTCATCATACATAGGCAAGGTATGAACGGGATAAAAGGCAGGTCGCGTGTCAATGCCGCGCTGGCGTAGCCGAGCCATCAGCGTGTCTCGGTCCAGTCCGTATTCCTCTTCCACGAGCACGGTGTACATCCAGTAGACGTTTTCTGCCCAATGGGCGCAAGGGGGGAGGCGGAGCCCAGGGACATCTGACAGCCGTCGCCCGTAATGGGCGGCGTTTCGGATCCGGACGGCGATGAGATCCTCAATACGCTCCAGTTGGGCTACCCCCACTGCAGCCTGGAGGTTGGTCATTCGATAATTATAGCCAATTTCGGGGTGCCAGTATGGATTCTCCTTTTGTCGCGCCTGGTTCTCCAGGAAGAAGCAACGCTCGGCCAGCGCGGAGTCGTCGGTGAGGATCATGCCCCCCTCACCGGTGGTGATGATCTTGTTGCCAAAGAAGCTGAAGATGGCCACGTCGCTCAGCGAGCCGGCCCGGCGGCCTTTGTAGCGCGCCCCATGGGCCTCGGCGGCGTCCTCGACGAGCGCCAGCCCATGTTGGTCAGCCAGGGCGCGTAGGGGGTCCATATCGGCCGGGTGCCCGTAGAGATGGACAGCGATGATGGCCCGCGTGCGTGGCGTGACCGCTCGCGCGGCTGCCTCCGGGTCAATATTCCAGGTGTGCCATTCGGAGTCGACAAGGATCGGCGTCGCGCTGGCGTATGTCACCGCATTGGCTGTCGCCACGAAGGTGAGGGTGGGCAGGATCACCTCGTCGCCGGGCCCGACCCCCAGCGCAGCCAGCGCCAGGTGCAAGGCGACCGTCCCATTGTGCGTCGCCACGCCATGGCGGACGCCACAGAAGGCAGCGAACTCTTGCTCAAAGCGTTTCACGTATTGGCCTAGTGATGATACCCAACCGCTGCGGACGCAGTCAGTTACGTATTCCAGCTCTTTGCCCTCAAAAGAGGGCTCGGCAATCGGTATCATGGGCTAACCTGGGAAGCAGAGAATCGGCAAATCGGCGAATCAGCATACGGCATATCAGTGAAAAGGTCGAAGCAATTGGCTGATTTCATCACAAATAAAGGGGAGAGATGACACTCTCTCCCGCACAT
>Ga0180437_10010139_pt1 | contig 11541 bp, 6 predicted proteins | sample SS_ome_4_FD_132410 | JGI IMG/M metagenome (GOLD analysis project Ga0180437, IMG submission 132410) | Hypersaline lake sediment archaeal communities from the Salton Sea, California, USA - SS_3_D_1 metaG | ecosystem: Environmental > Aquatic > Non-marine Saline and Alkaline > Hypersaline > Sediment... | reverse complement strand
CGTTCTGACCGTCTCCATCCATGGTCATCCCAGCTTCACCTACCCCTACTTCAGCGGCTTCAGCGACGAGAGGGGCATCGGGGAGGGCGAGGGGTACAACGTGAACTACCCGTGTCCCGAAGAGATGGACGGGGCCGGGTACCGGGAGGTGTTGGCCAGGGCGCTCGAGCGAGTGAAGAGATACGAGCCGCAGTTCCTCGTGTTGTCGCTCGGTCTGGATGTCGCCAAGGGAGACCCTACGGGCAGCTGGATTCTCACGAGTGCAGACCTGGAAGCCAACGGGGACATGATCGCGCAGCTGAGGCTCCCAACCGTCGTGATCCAGGAGGGGGGATACCGGACCCGGTCACTGGGGGTCAACGCCAGACACTTCTTCGTCGGGATGATGAGGGGATACGGGTTCGCGGACGCGGTCCCGGCCCGACGCTGGAAGAGAGCGGTCGCGGGAGACCGCTCGAAGGCGGAGGGTGGTTGAGAAACGTGACCCCGGTAACCTTTCGAGACGAGGCGAGGCCGGAGGACCCACAGAACGTCCGGCGCATCGTGCGGGAGACCGGGTTCTTCTACCCGCACGAGGTCGAGGTCGCCGTCGAGCTGGTCGGCGAGCGTCTCAGCCGCGGCGCGTCCAGCGGGTACTCGTTCCTCTTTGCCGAAGACGCGGGCCGCCTGGTCGGGTACACTTGCTTCGGGCCGATCGCATGCACCCGCTGGAGCTACGACCTGTTCTGGATCGTCGTCGGGAAGGACCGGCGCGGCCGGGGCCTCGGAAGGGATCTCCTGGCCAGGACGGAGGAGGCGATCGCGGCCATGGGGGGACGTCGGGTCTACACCGAGACGTCCTCCCGGGATCTCTACGCTCCGACCCGGGGGTTCTACCTCAAGTGCGGCTACCGGCAGGACGCGATCTTGGAAGACTTCTACGGGCCCGGAGACGGCAAGGTGATCTACGTCAAGGAGCTGACGGGTTCCCCCGTGGCAGGGGAGGACGCGTAGGGCTGCGGCGGTCCTTCACCGGCGCGGAAGCACCCCCCGGTGGGTGACGGTTCGATCCTCGAACTCGCGGGTTTCCGGATAAGACCGCGCCGATCCCTTCACTCCGACTCTCTGATCTCCATGCCGAGCACGTCGAACAGGAACGCGTAGATGTCGGTCAGCTCATCGATCCTCTTCGACGTGGGCTTCCCGCGCCCGTGTCCGGCCTTGGTTTCGACGCGGAGCAGGATCGGGTTCTCGCCGGCGTCTGCGGCCTGGAGGGCCGCGGCGAACTTCTTGCCGTGCATCGGCACCACCCGGTCGTCCGTATCCGCCGTCGTGATGAGCGTCGCAGGGTACGCCACCTCTTCCCTCACGTTGTGGAGCGGCGAGTAGGCGTACAGGAACCGGAAGTCCCCGGTGCTCGCCTCCGCATTTCCGTATTCCGGGACCCAGTAGTGCCCGACCGTGAACTTGTGGTAGCGCAGCATGTCCGTTACCGGCACCTCGCAGATGACGACCCCGAACAGCTCCGGGCGCTGGAGCATGCACGCCGCCACGAGCAGGCCGCCGTTGCTGGCGCCCTGGATCGCCAGGTTGGAAGGCCGGGTGTAGCCGTTCTCGATCAGCCATTCGGCCGCCGCGATGAAATCATCGAACACGTTCTGCTTCTTCCCAAGCATGCCCGACCGGTGCCAATCCTCGCCGTACTCGCCCCCGCCGCGCAGGCTTGCCACGGCGAACACGCCTCCGTTCTCCAGCCAGACGATCCGGGAGGCGGAGAAGAAGGGCGTCAGACTTGCGTTGAAACCTCCGTAGCCGTAGAGCAGCGTCGGGTTGCCTCCGTCCAGGGGGAGCCCCCTCCTGTGAGTGATGAACACCGGGACACGCGTCCCGTCTCTGGACGTGGCGAAAACCTGCTTCGTTTCGTACCGGGCGGGGTCGAACTTGATTTCCGAGCCTCGGAACGGCGATAGCCGGCGGGATTCGAAATCGTACCGGAACGCGCAGCGCGGGTACAGGAACGACGTGAACCCGATGAACATCTCGCTCTCTTCGCGCTTGCCCGATATGCCGGCGACCGAGCCCAGCGTGGGCAGGTCGATGTCGTTCACGAACGCACCCTCAAGGTCGTACACGTGGAGTTCGTCGTGGGCGTCGCGCATGTAGACGGCCACGAACCGGTTGTTCACGGTCTTGACGTGGGAGAGCACGGCGTCCCCCTCCGGGAGGATCTCGCGCCAGTGCTCCCGGGCCGGGTGCTCGGTGTCGATGGCGATGATTCGGTAGCGGGGCGCATCCAGGTCGGTGAGGAAGTAGAAGACGGGGCCGATGTTGTCGATGAACTCGTAGGAGGCGTCGGCCTCGTCCAGGAGGCGGATGAAGGGACCCTCACTCTCGAGCTGGCGATAGTAGATGCGATTGCGGGGGTCGGTGCCGCGGTACACATGCAGGAGAAGGTACCGACCGTCCTCGGTTACCGTGGGATAGAACGCCAGGTCGTTTGCGTCCGGTCGTTCGTAGACGAGGACATCCTCGGACTGCGGCGTGTCGAGCGTGTGCCACCAGACTCGGTTGTACCGGGTCCGGTCTTCCTCGGCGACGCTGCCGGGCTCGGGGAAGCGGTTGTAGTAGAAACCCCGGTTGTCGTGTGTCCAGGCAATGCTGGAGAATCGGCACCACTCGAGGACGTCGTCGTAGTCTGTCCCCGAGTCGACCTGGCGGATCTTGATCTCCTGCCAGTCGCTGCCGCAGCTCGAGAGACCGTAGGCCACCAGGGTGCCGTCCTTGGTGAAGGCCTCGTTGGTCACCGCCACGGTTCCGTCCTCGGTCAGCGTGTTGGGATCCAGGAGAACGGACGGCTCTTCGTCCAGGGAATTCTGCTTGTAGAGGACCGACTGGTTCTGGAGTCCGGTGTTGTGCCAGAAGAAGTACCGGTCTCCCTGCTTCTCGGGCAAGGAGTACTTGGGGTAGTCCCACAACTCGGTCAGCCGGGCGCGGATGTCCTCGGTCGCGGGGATGGCGTCCAGGTACCGAGACGTGAGCTCGTTCTCGGCTTCGACCCAGGCCAGAGTCTCGTCGGCGTCGGCGTCCTCCAGCCAGCGGTAGGGGTCGGCGACTCGGGTGCCGTGGTAGTCCTCCACGACGCCGTCCTTCCGGGCGGTGGGATACTCGAACCGGCGCGCCTCGGCGGCCGTGGAGATCCCGATCGTGACCGCACACAACAGCAGTACGAGAGGGAATGACCTGGAACGTTCCGGAAGGGACCGCGCCCAACCGGTCGGAACGGGCCTGCGGGTTCTGGCTTGCATGGAGCACACTCCTCTTGGAAACCTCATCCACGCGTCGGGACGATTGCGCCCCCCATCATGAAGAAGACCGGCCGTCTTTGTCAACTTCGCTACCCGTGCATTCTCCGCGTACATCCTCGTCCCGGGCGGGCAACGGCACCCCTCTCGTCCCCGCCCCTTGTTCCCTGCATTCGCCATGGGATTTTCGCGCATTGTAGATTTTCCTTGAATAACAGAGTGCTTTCTGTTAGCATCCAAAGTAGATGATCGACACCACTCAATCAACATAGATTGATAAATCGGCGGCAAGACGGAGCGGCCTGTTTCGGAGGAGGGTCGCCTGCGCTACACGCCTCACACCCATCCCGCCTTCGAAGGCCGCAGCGAACCGGCGTCTCGCAAACGGCGGCGTTTGCGGCCGTCTCTTGCGAGGTACCCTCTTCGGCACGACTGAGACGCCCCCGGCTCCCCGCGACGCCGGAGGAGTACCGCGTCGCCTGGAATGCGCGGCGTCCGGCCCGGTGAAAGGAGGTCCTGGAATGTCTCGTTCGCTACTCGCGGTGGTTCTCGCGGTTGGGATTGCGCCGGCGGCGTGGGCCGGTGAGAACCCGGACATCGCCATCGCGGTCCACGTACAGGAACCCGGCATGGACTGCGTCAACCACGACGTCTACGACTGCTACCAGATCGTCACCAGCTGGATGGGCACGGGCTCGCCCCTGGACTTCTACGTGTTCGTGTGCGGGCATGGCTGGAGTCCCGGTTCTCAGGGATTCCAGACCGCGCGCTACGGACTCCTGTGGCCGGCGGATTGGGCGTTCATCGACTGGCGCAGCTGCGTGACGTTCCCCGACGGCGAGACCCATGGGTTCATCGCACAGCCGGGCGACTGCGTGTACCAGGAATTCTTCACCTGCCAGCCGCCCGGGGGGTTCCCGGTTGCCGTCGGAATCCTGACGCTCCTGCCGACGAGCCCCGGGACGGTCTCGGTCATTCCCCACGGCGAGACATGCACGGCGGAGGTGGGAGACTGCATCTGGGGGGTCGATCTCGTCCTGCCGACTCCGGTGGGCAACGGTCGTGCGGGCTGGGTGGCCGTGGGGCTTCCCAGTGCCGGCTGCAATCCCTGCCCGTGCGTCGGAGGTCCCTGTTACACCTCGGTGGGGGAGAACCCCGACGCGGCGATCGCGCTCCACGGGGAGGTGCCCGGGTTCACCTGTTGGGATCATCCGGTTTACGACTGCTTCCAGATCGCCACGGCCGTTTCCGGAACCGTCCTCGACTTCTTCGTCTTCATCTGCGGTCAAGGGTGGAACCCTGCCTCCCAGGGTTTCCGGAGCGCGCACTACGGCCTCGCGTGGACGGAGAACCTGAGTTTCGTCGGCTGGGTCCCGTGCGCGGACTACACGTACGGGACCATCCAGCAGGAGGGGGACGGCGTATACCAGCTGTGGTACGAGTGCATCGGGCCGATCGGTCCGGTGGCCGCGGGCATCCTCACGCTCCGGGCGGACGGCCCGGGGAGGGTGAGCGTGTTTGAGCACCCGGGCTGTGGATGCGCAGGGGTGGGGGATTGCGTGGGCGGGGTCAACCTCGTCTATCCGGTGGGGATCGGCGGCAACGGGCGCGCGGGCTGGGTGGACGTCAACATCCCCGACGGCTTGGGCTGCAACCCGTGTCCGTGCGTGGGACCTCCGTGCTATCCGACGACCGGGGTCGAGGACGCACCCGAAGACGGGGACACCTGGGGTCACGTGAAGGCCCTCTTCCGGTAGAGTGCCGGACCCGAACCATGCCTGGTGAAACGAGACCGGAGCGGGCATATCACCCGCTCCGGTCTTCTTATCGGCTTGCCCTCGGCCTGATGTCTCGGGGTCGATCGCTGAGGCCCGAGGCGCCAGTCGCTGGGCATGCGGCCGGTGCCGCGCTCGGATCCTGCAGTCCCCGGGCGGGTCATGCTTGCGGGCCGGCATTGACTCAGGCGCATCTTCCATGATAAAATGTAGTTAGGCGTACGGACTCCTGCTTGCGCCGTGGGCGATGAGGCCCGCGCTGCGGGCCCACCTGCCCGATGCTCCTCTGGAGAACACAGATTCTGCGAGCCTGGCGGGGCACCTCCACGGGATCAAGGGAGGATCAAATGCGACGGACAGTCATGCTGGTGTCGACGATCATGCTCGGCGGCCTCAACGCCGCCGTGAGCCTGGCCCTCGACGATGGCGCACGGACCGAGAGGATGACGATCACGGTTTCCTCGGCCGGGTACGACATCGTCTCGGTCGAGTCGGGGCAGAGGGTCGAGATGGAGGGTTTCGGCTACCTCATGGATCCAGGGAAGCCCATGCTTCCGGCCAAGAGGTTCTTCGTTGCGCTGCCCCCCGGGGCCAAGGTCCAGTCCGTCCGGGTCGAAGGCATCGGGGCCACCGAACTGGCCGGGGCGTATCGGATTGCACCCACGCCCCCGTTCCTCCCGCTCGCCGATCCACAAGTGCATACGGACCTTTTTGCGGAGATTTCCCAGGAGTGGCAAGACAACTACCGGGCAGTGTACGCGTCGGACCGGGCGTACCCGGAGGAGATCGGAACCCTCACCGGTGCAGGTTCGCTCCGGAAGTACGCCTACGCGTCCGTGTCCTTCCACCCCTTCCAGTACCACCCTCGGTCGGGGAGACTCGTCCACTACGCTCAGGCCCGGGTTTCCATCGATTACCGCCCGCCTTCACCGGGCAGCGCCGAGGCGCGCTGCGCCGAGGAGCTCAAGTGGGACACCGTGGCCGACAGGAGGGCGTCGGGGCTGTTCATGAATTTCGAAGAGATGCGGCCGCTCTACGAGCCCCGTCAAGCCCGGCCCAAGGGATCGATGTCGACCTACGACTACGTGATCATCACGACCGGCGGTCTTGCGGGCGCGGTCACCTCTTCCGACTTCGTCGACTGGAAGACATCTCTGGGGTACAGCGTCAGGATCGTGCTCATCACCGACCCGGAGATCACGGGCCAGCCCGGCGCCGATCTGGCCGAGCAGGTCCGTGAGTTCCTCAGGAGCTACTACGCGTCGTGGGGTATTCGGTACGTGCTCCTGGTGGGGGACTACGCCACCGTTCCCATGCGGTACGGCTTCCCGGATCCACACAACCATGCCCATAATCCTTCCAACCCAGGCAACCCCGGCGGGTCTGTCCCGACCGACTACTACTATGCCGATCTGTCCCTCGCCGACGCGGACTCCTGGGACCTAGATCTCGACGGATTCCGTGGCGAGTACGGCCAAGACCTTCCCGATTTCCTCGCCGAAGTGGCCGTCGGTCGGATTCCCACGAACGCGACATGGTGGATCACCTACGCTCTGGACAAGATCGTGAGTTTCGAGGGCGACGACGGTGCCTGGAAGGATCAGGTTCTGCACGCCGGGGCCATGCTGTTCCACGAACACCAGAATCACGACCCCACGCTGCCCAAGATCGATGGGGCCAGACTCCCGGATGCGTTGGAGACGGACCTCATGGGCGGGTGGACCGTCAGCCACTACAGCGAACAGGCCGGACTGGAGTCGTCGGACTACCCGTGGCCCGCACTCACCGGCCCGGCCTTCTCCGGCGACTGGAGCAGCGGCCAGTACGGAATCGTGAACTGGGCAGGGCATGGGGCGCCGACCGGGGCGTACCGGTTGGTCTGGCTGTGGGACGACGGGGATGGGGTGTTCGAGACGGACGGCTCGGACGGGTATGAGTGGCAGCCCTTCATCACGGACTCGATGGACCTGGAGGACGATTGCCCCTCGATCGTGTTCGCGATGTCCTGCAGCATCGGCTATCCCGAGCCCAATTCTCAGGGCAACTTCGGAATCGATCTTCTGGCCAACCCGTCGCTGGGTGCCTCTGTCGGAGTGGTCAGCTCGGCCCGGACCGCGTCGATCATGAGGGACTGGCCGTCGGAGCCGGGCAGCTCGGAATCCATCTGCTATGAATTCAACCGTTTCATGATCAACGGGCCCGACGGGCCGGAGACGGTCGGCGACGCCCTCTACCTCGCCAAGGCCTACTGCAACCAGAACTACGCCCGCGCCAGCTACCTGGAATACAAAGACCTGTACAATTACAACCTGTACGGCGATCCGTCCCTGATGAGAACGGGTGCGTGGACACGGGTCGAAGCCGACCATCCCGGTGAGATCCGGCACGCGGCGCTTCTGCGGCAGAACCATCCGAACCCGTTCAACCCGGCGACCGACATCCGGTACGTCGTGCCCGAGGACTGCAGGGTGAAGTTGGAGATCTTCAACGTCCTTGGCCAGAGGGTGGCGACCCTGGTGGATGAGGATCAGCAGGCCGGGAGCAGGACCGTTCGCTGGGACGCGACGAGCGGGGGCGGGCTCCCGAGCGGAGTCTACCTCTGCAGGTTGGAGGCCGCGGGCACGGTCGCGGTCCACAAGATGGTCCTGATGAAATAGCCCCCGGTCGGACTGCGGGCGCCCCGCAGCGCCGAATTCGGAAGGGGGGACGGCGGCCGTGTCCCCTGAGCGCGTGCCCCCCGATCGTCGCCGGCGCGTTGCCTCGCGCCTATCCCGAGAAGTACAGCCAGACCATGCCCACGATGCCCGCCAGGACGACCGACAGGATCACGTCCAGGCGCCGCCAGCCGGGGTCCGAGGCCGACGCCCCGGTCGTGGTTCCGTAGGTGAGGTCCGCCAGCTTCGCCTCGGAGGGAGCGGGTGAGCTCAGGCTGACGACGACGAGGATCGCCGAGCAAGCGACGAAGAGGAACGCGGCGAAGTGCAGGAAGTTGACGGTCGCGTACTCGTGGAGCGGTCCACCCAAGCTCTCCGCAACGACCTCCAGGTACAGCCGGCCCATGCCCAGCGCCAGCCCGGTCAGGAGCGCGGCCATGGCGCCTCGGGCGTTCAGGCGCTTGAAGAAGACACCCAGGAGGAACACGGCGGCGATGGGCGGCGAGATGTAGGCCTGCACGCTCTGGAGGTAGACGTAAATCTGGCCCAGCTTCCGCATGACCGGGATCCACGCCAGCCCGAAGAGTACGAGGACCGCGGTGGCGATCCGCCCGACCATCACCAGCTGCTTCTCGCCGGTGCCGGGTTTCCACTTCTTGTAGATGTCCAGCGTGATGAGCGCCGAGCAGGAGTTGAACACAGAGGAGAGGGAACTCATGAGGGCGGCCAACAGGCCGGCGATCACGAGGCCCCGCAGCCCCGCCGGCAGAAGGGCGCCGATGAGCGCCGGCAGGGCTTGGTCGCCCTCGTCCACGTGGAGCCTGCCGTCCTGGGTGAGCACGAAGGCGATCACGCCGGGAATCACGAAGATGAAGAGCGGCAGCACCTTGAGGAACCCGCCGAACAGCGTGCCGCGCCGCGCATGGTCCTCGTTCCTGGCGGACAGGACGCGCTGGACGATGAACTGGTCCGTACACCAGTACCACACCCCCAGGATAGGCGCGCCGAACAGGATCCCGGTCCACGGGAACCTGGGGTCGCTCATCGGCTTCCAGAGGCTCAGGGTGCCGCGCTCCACGGCCGACGTCATGGCGCCCCATCCGCCGATCTCGGCCAGGCCCATTGCGGTCACGGTCACCGACCCGGCGACCAGCACGAACATCTGCAGAAGGTCGGTGTAGACCACGGCCCGAAGACCGCCGAGCACGGTGTAGATGCCCGTGGCGATCACGACCGCGATGGCGCCCGTCCAGAATCCGACCCCGATCGCCTCGAACACGATCCCGGCGGCCGCGATCGTGACCGAGATCTTGGTCAGCACGTAGCTCAAGATCGAGACCCACGAGAGGTATGCGCGGGCGCCGCCCGAGTAGCGCCTCTCCAGAAACTCAGGCATCGTGTAGACGCCGCTCTTGAGGTAGAAGGGCACAAACACCCAGCCGAGGACGAGCAGAATCAGGGACGCCAGCACCTCAAACTGGCCGACGGCCACGCCGCTCGTGTAGCCCGTTCCGGCCAGGCCGATCAGATGCTCGGATCCGATGTTGGAGGCGAAGAGCGAGGCGCCGACCACAAACCAGCCCACGTTCCGGCCGGCCAGGAAGTAGCCGGCGGACGTGTTCCGGACGTCCTTCTCCCGGGTCGTCACCCACCAGGCCAGCGCGAAGACGGCGGCGAAGTAGAAAGCGATCACGACGATGTCCATGGTCGTCATCCGGAACGACATGCGCAGTCTCCGTCCGGTTCCCGGGTCGGCTCGCGCCGGCATGATAGCGGATGTCGGGCGGAACGTACAGAGGTCATGACCACCCGACCGGCCGTGCGCCGGCCTGGAGTGTAACCCTCTTCGCTCCCGCTGCGTATTCCACAGTAGGATCCCCAGGGGGGACCGCGGACCCGTCTGTTGAGGGCGCCGTTGTCTCGGTACTCGGGGACCACAGCGCCGCACGGGTGCCCGGCTCGCCCGGCGGTGATGCCGAAGGTGTCCCCCTACGTGGAGGAGCGAGGGCATGAATCGAGCCAGAGGGAATCCACATCACCCGTCGGGTGCTGTCAGAATCGCGCCGCCGGCCATCGTGCTCGGGACTCTGCTCTCGATCATGGTCGGGGCCGGTACGGTCTGCAGCCACGGCGTCGGTCCTCAGACGCCCAGAGAGCGCGCTCGTGCTCACCTACAGACCGCGGGACTACCCGATCGTCTGCAGTCGCTGTTGGACCGCCTCGTCGGTGAGCAGGCCAACGTTCGCAACGGCGTCCTTCTGGTGGAGGGCCCGGGGTTCAAGTGGAAGGGCGCCAGCGGTACGGCCTTTGCGGACAGCGGGCTGGCCATGCTGCCGGACGATCAGTTCAACCTGGACAGCATCGTCAAGATGATGACGGCCACGATCGTCATGAAACTGGTCGAGGCCGGACGGCTGGGGCTCGACGATCCGATCTCGCGGTACCTCCCCGACTCCTTGATGGCCGGACTCCACGTCTACGAGGGCCGGTCCTACGGGGAACGAATCACCGTGCGGCATCTGCTCAGTCACACCAGCGGCTTCTCGGACGACTGGGCGGACCCGGCGTTCCTGGATCTCATCCTGAACGATCTCGAGAGGCGCTGGACGCCCGAGGAGACGATCGAGTACGTGAAGGAGAACTGCCCGCCCGTGTTCGCCCCCGGCGGGGGCTTTAAGTACTCCGACCCCGGTTACAACCTGCTCGGACTCATCATCGAGAATCGCGCCGGGAGGGGGCTCCATGAAGTCTTTCAGGAACTCATCCTCGACCCTCTGGGCATGGACCATACGTACAGGCCCTCTCACCAAGAGCCGCGTCCGAGCATCCCGGGCAGGGGCCCTTCCGAGAGGTATCTGGACGACATGGAGTGCACGCTGGTTCCGGCCGTCCTGACGGCCGACTGGGCCGGGGGCGGCATGATCTCCACGACCGAAGACCTGAACCGGTTTCTCCGGGCCTTCGTCCGCAATGAGATCTTCGAGGACCCGGCCACGCGGGACGAGATGTTCCGGTGGGTAACGTCCGGGCCGTTTCATAACTACGGGTTCGGGATCTCACGCGTCCTGTTCGACGAGTCGGAAGATCCCGGGCACGCAGGACTCGGGGAAATCTGGGGACACGCCGGGTCTTCACACAGCTTCATGTTCTACTGGCCGGCGGAAGATATCACCTTCATCGGCACACTGAACCAGCTCGCCTGCGAAGGCAGCCTGTACGACACCCTCGCTCTCGTCATGCACACGATCCTGGGTACGAGGTAGACACTCGGGCGGATCGGGCGTCGCTTCGTCGCCTCTTCGTCATCGGAGAACGTGGAGACGGTTCGGAAACTTGGTGACCGCCGGGGCCGTGTTGCGTTACCATGGGACGCGGCTGGGGCTCGGAGACGCAGCGGGGCAATACGATGGGGGATGTCCGAGCGCAAGCGTGTGGGAGGCTGGGGTGGGGAGGAGAGCCTGCCAGTCGTGCAGAGTGAAAGGACGAAGGTAGAGGTCGGACAGGAACATCGCTGAAGGACACATTCCACGCGGGAGGTGCAAGGTGAAACTGAAGCGAAGACTGGTGGGGGACGTCATGATCCTGGACCTCTCCGGGAACGTTACGGGCGGGCCGGACCAGAAGCTCTTCCAGAACGCCATCCGGGAGGTCGTCGAAGAGGGGCATAAGAAGATCCTCATCAACATGGAAGACGTCCCCTGGGTGAACAGCACCGGCCTCGGTATCCTGATGGGAGGGTTCGCGACGGTCTCGAACGCCGGGGGCAGTCTTCGGTTCATGAACGTGGGGAACCGCATCCAACCCTTGCTCCTCGTCACTCGGCTGCAGTTG
>Ga0180437_10010138_pt1 | contig 11541 bp, 11 predicted proteins | sample SS_ome_4_FD_132410 | JGI IMG/M metagenome (GOLD analysis project Ga0180437, IMG submission 132410) | Hypersaline lake sediment archaeal communities from the Salton Sea, California, USA - SS_3_D_1 metaG | ecosystem: Environmental > Aquatic > Non-marine Saline and Alkaline > Hypersaline >... | reverse complement strand
TGCAAACTGATACAGGAGTACAAGGGCCTGGAAAAGGCGACCCACATCAACGAAGAGTTAATGGAGATGGTCGTATTGCGGGAAACCGGGCGGGCCTGCGGCATGGCTGCTGCGCACAAAGGCGTGGAAGAGCCAAAGGGATCCGGCGTGTTTCTGCCGGATGAGATGATGGGAAACGTCTCCAAACTGAATGTCTGCAATGCCTTCTGGCGGGTGATGGCACTGGCTGGCGATATCGGCGGTGGTTTGATTGTTACCTTGCCCTCGCTGAAGGAGTTGAAAAATCCTGAAGTCAAGGACTACGTGGAGGAGTTTTACAGCTTTGGCTCGGATGAGCCCACAGAAAATATTATGAAAGTGCACAAGCTCCTGCAGAACTGGACTTCCGGTCTTCACGGCGTGGGCACCTGGCACGGTGCAGGCCCGGTCATGGCCCAGAAGATCATGCTCCAGAGGGTGATTGACTACGACCACGACAAGCAGATCGTGAAACAGACATTGAATCTCAAGGAAAAGGAAAAGAAAGAATAGTCGCCACCTAAGGTCCAAGAAGCCTCGCGGTACAAGAGGCCAAGTCTTTCGGGATGGAACGCACAACCTGACTCAGGAAAGGGATTGAAACATGGAGACGTACACCGGGAGAAAAAGAGTCTCGTCAGCGTTTAAAAAGACATTTACGGATCAGCAAATGGAGGTTGACCGGATTCCTGCCTATCCCATCATGGGCCAGTGCAACGCCCAACTGGTCGGAGCCTCTATCCGGGAATTCCTCCTGGATCCCAAAATCTTTGTAAAATCTCAGATCGCGGCCTACGAGCGCTATAAGCCTGATATCATCGTCATGCAAGGGGACCTTCTCATGGATGTGGAGGCCATGGGCAATGAACTGCGTTTTCCCGAAGACAGTATGTGCATTTCGACCAAGCTCGCTTTGGAAGATAAGGGAAAATTGAGCAGCCTTCAGGTCCCCGATCCCCACAAAGACGGGCGCATGCCTGCCTACCTGGAGGTTTTGGAAGAGACGAAAAAGAACATTCCCGACTGCGTTGTCTCAGGCGTGATCGCCGGACCATGGACGACCGCCATCGGGCTGAGGGGGGCGAATGATCTTATCCGGGATGCCATCAAAGATCCGGACTATGTGCATGAGCTGATGGCATTGTGCTCAGAGGTGGCCGTAAGATTTATGGAGGCCCTGATTCCTTTGAAGGTGGGGCTTAGCTATTCAGAGGCCCCGGCCTCCTGCAGCCTCATATCCCCGAAGATGTACCGCGAGTTCATTTTCCCCTACCACGAGAAAATCATAGGACACTTCAAAGAGAAGAAGGCGGGAATCGGGCTTCACATTTGCGGATATGCGGATCCCATTCTCGAAGATATGGTGAATACGGGGGTGACGAATATCAGCATTGATGCCCCCTCGGACCTGGCCAAGGCGGCTGAAATTGTGAGAGGCAGGGCGGTCCTGATCGGCAATATGAATACCAACCTGTTCTTTTCCGGGTCCAAAGAGGAAATGAGGCAGGCCATGCAGAATTGCCTGGATAGAGCCCCCAAAGACAGCGGCTATATTCTGGCTTCGGGTTGCGAGGTTCCCGGCGTGGCCCCGCCCGAAAAGGTGTCCTGGTTCATGGAACTGGCGGACGAACTGGGAAGGTACAACTAGCGTCCATACAACAGGGCCGTCCCTTGGCAGGCTCCAGTGCAACGGGATGGCCCTGGGGAAATCTTTTCCCATGATGAAAAGAGTCTTTCCGCCCTGAGATGGTCGCGGGGAGGTCTTTTTCAGAGGCGCAATCAGATTCCTTCCATGCAGTGTCGGGGGCGCCGAACGTTCCACACTAGCAAGGAAAAGCCCCATACAACCCTCTTCATCGAAGTCTCTGTCCTTTCCGACTACCAGCACGCGTCTATGAGCGCCATGGGGGGCGTATAAAACAGCAGGGCCGAATATTGCGCCTTTGAAAAAGATTTCCCTGTGGCCAGCCCTTCATCATGGGTCACGATTTGAGTAACAGCCCTTCCAGACCTGAAACCTTCCACAGGGCTCGATTCCTCCTTTTCCTGAAGCAGATTCAGGTTTTTCGAACCCCAAATTCAGGGATTCCCCGATTTCCTTTCGCAAAATCACCCCCTATAGTGAAACAGAAAAGATCATGGGTCATGCTCTTGAGAAAGGGCGCCACAACTCAAAAGCGGCCCTTTTAGGGTGGTTCTGAAAGGGTTGCATGGGAGGAGGCAGAGGAACTATGGGAAGACTCAGCGAAAAGTACAACCTCGAAGTCGCAAATCCGGAACTGGCCGCGGAATGGCATCCCACGAAAAACGGCGACTTGATGCCGCGGAATGTGACGCCGGGTTCACACAGAATGGCTTGGTGGCTGTGCCCGAAAGGCCACGAATGGGAGGCCATGATCTACAGCCGAAACAGCGGCGTGGGGTGTCCCTATTGCGCCGGACAAGCGGTCTGCGATGACAACTGCCTGGAAACGCGCAATCCGGAGCTTGCCAGAGAATGGCATCCTTTCCGCAATGGTCCTTTGACCCCAAAAGCCGTGACGCCGATGTCCCACAAGAAAGTCTGGTGGCAGTGCCAAAAGAACCACGAATGGAAAGCGACCATTGCCAACCGAAGCAATGGGAAGGGATGCCCCTACTGTAAGGGCAGGCTGGCCAGCGACGAGCACAACCTGGAACTGGCAAATCCCGGACTGGTTAAAGATTGGCATCCCACGAACAACGGCCGCCTGACCCCTCGGGAAGTGACGCCGGCATCCCATAGGCGGGTTTGGTGGATCTGTGATCAGGGCCATGAGTGGCAGGACAAAATCAGCCACCGAAGCAGAGGCAGCGGTTGCCCTTACTGCAGTGGAAGGAGGAGGCCTGCCAGGGATTATTTGGCTTTCGATTCGTCCGAAGCATTAAACAGCGCCCTTCTCCGACTGGAGAGCCTTGATTTTCTCTAGATATTTTCCTCCATCATGATTTTCCGGTACAGGGCCGGATCCGTATCTCCTTCCGTGGAAATGAGCAGGACTTTCGCCCTTGCATCGATCCTGAAGGCGTCACGCAGTCCTTTGTGCGGCGGATGGCCCAGAATCGTTGCAAGCAAGCCTGTGGTGACCGCTCCGGATTCGCCTGAAACAATGCCTTCGTCTCCAGGCAGGGGATTTCCCAGAAGGCGCATGCCTTTCACAGCCACAGAATCCTTGCAGGCCACAAAAATGTCCCCGTAACGGGACAGAATTTCCCAGGCGAGGGCGCTGGGTTCCCCACAAGCCAGACCCGCCATGAGGGTCTGCAAAGCGCCCCCCGTTTTTTGCGGACGCTCCAGCCCTTTAACCATCGATTTGAAGTAGCACGCAGCCTGTTCAGCCTCAACCACGGCGAAAAGGGGCCTTTCACCACCGAACCGTTCCACAAGGTAGGCCTCCTGGGAGGCGGCGAGAGAGCCTACACCGCACTGGACAAAGAGGTGTGTGGGTCTTTCCCCTTCAAGCTGCTCAAGCGCCTCATCCACGATAGTGAGATAACCCTGCATGATCCTTGCGGGAATTTCCTGGTATCCCGGCAAAGCCGTGTCCTGAACGAGGACATAGCCCTGCTCCTGTGCCTGTTCAGCGGCCAGATGCACAGCATCATCATAGTTGCCCTCGATGATTGTGGCTTCCGCCCCGTGCGACCGAATGGCCTCGCAGCGGGCCTTGGAAGATCCTTTGGGCATGTAGACTACGGCACGAGCCCCCATCCTCTGGGCAGCCCAGGCCACAGCGCGGCCGTGGTTTCCGTCGGTGGCGGTGACGAATGTAGCCGGGATCCCGCGCTTTTTTTCACGGAGGGCGGTGACGGGCCCTGAGAAGAGCGCTTCCGGTTCCATGCCGAATTGCTCGGCCATGAGTGTGGCGAGGGCGTATGCGACACCGAGAACCTTGAAGGCTTTGAGGCCGAAGCGCTGCGATTCATCTTTGATCCACACCCGGGAAACCCCCCAAGATTGTGACAGGTGCGACAGGGCAATGAGCGGGGTGGGTTTGTATTGGGGAAAGCGGCGGTGGAAGTTTCTGACTTCATTGGCCACGGCAGGGGAAAACCGCCGGGTCAGGGCGGTGTCCGGCACCCCTGCTCTGGATCCGGGGTTGAGGGCAAAAGCTATTTCCTGGTGGTTTGTCATCTCTTTCTGAACAGGTTTCCTCCCAAATGAGGAGGGTTGCGCCAGGGATGGCCATTCCCCTCAAGGCGATATCTGTGGCGTGCGGAGGATGCGGACTGATCTTTGAAGGTTTGAGGGAATTTTGACCTTGTCGGAACGGAAAAATTCTGCCAGGGCTCTTGTGGTGTAACCCTCAAAGATCAGCCCGCTGCAGAGCCCGGTGGCATTCTTCTGAGATATCGCCTTTCGGGGAACAGCCATCCCGGCTCCGAAAAAATCTTGAAGCAGATGTTAACATCTCAGTTTATGGCCAGTACCGGGATTATTGAGACAAACTCAACCCTGGTCCTCATTGAGCTCTGGCCTGACAAGAAGCGTGAGTCCCCGGACCCTTTGGACGCGCACGGGCGCGCCCGCCTCAATGGCGGGGTAACCTCTTTCCACCTCTCCGCGCCAAAGCTCTCCGCGCACGAGCACATATCCGGTCGGGCTCAGCCGGTCCTTGGCCATGCCTCGGGCACCGATCATGGCGTTGTCGTGGTCCTGGCGGTCTGTGTCGTAGGCGCGCCAGACAAAGGGGAAAAGAACCACATCTTTTGCCATCCAGAGAATTACGATCCCCCATGCATAGAGACGTGGAATATCCAGATGCTGGCGCGCCAGCATGGTGATGATGATGACCAGCGCCAGACCGGGAAGCTGAAGCAAAGTATATCTCCAGACCACTCGAAGGGTCCAGGGATGCTTGGCCATGGGACTTAAATCCTTTCAACAGGTGTCTTTCAAAAAACAGGTCTTGCCATCTTGTTCTGGGCCGACATGGGTGGGACTTAAATCCATGCCAATCCGCCGGTTCAACGGGTGTTTGATGATGGCTCAGGTCTGAGCGGCGCCCTGGCGAGATGTCTCCGAGGGAAAGCCTTTGTCATTGCAGGAGTGCCTCTAGGGAACGCCGTTATCCAGAAACGATTCCAAAGCCTCGTTGAGCAAGGCAGGCTGCTCGGCCATGACCATGTGGCCCGCCTGTGGAATGAGCACGAGATGTGAACCGACGATTTTTTCGTGGAGGTATTTGGCGTATCTCACCGGGGCCAGCTGATCATCCTTGCCGCACATGATGAGGGTGGGGAGATGGATATCTCCCAGACGGTCCCGTATGTCAAACCTGTTGCAGGCCCTGAAGTCTTTCAGAATAACGGCTGGAGGACATTGTCGTGCGGCCCGGACAAAGCGTTCCCGCAATTCTTGAGGCGCCTGGGCGCTGAAGGCAAACCTGGCCGTGGACTGGAAGAAAGCCTCCGGATCTTCGGTGAGCATCTGAAATATGGCTCGGGTGACGCCCAGTTTCGCACCCGTTGCAATCAAAACGATGCCCTTCATTTCAACAGGGGGCCTGGTGGCGAGTTCCAGACCAATGGCTCCACCCATCGAATGGCCGACCAATACAAAAGGCTGGGATGAAAAGATTTTGTTGGCAGCGAGCCGCACCCACTTTGCATAGGCGCTGATATCCTCTTCTCCTGATGAACCGGACTGGCCGTGGCCGGGTAGTTCTAAGCGGAACACCAGACGGCGACCGGCGAAGTAGTGGGCCTGTTCATCCCACATAGAGGCATTTTCACCGGCGCCATGGACCAAGAGCAGGGCGGGATCCTTTTCTGTACCCAGGCCATGAGGTTCGGCAATGTGAACCCGAGTGCCTTCGATGTGAAAATGCATAGCGGTTGCAGGTCAATATGTCAAGCCACCGGTCCTGCCGGTGAGAATAGAAAAGGTTCTATAGTCGCTGTTCCCCGCTTCCATGATTGCTGGACACAATCATCGTACTTCAATGGGGAAAGGTCAGGGATTGGCCGGCTTCACCAGCAGCTTTTGACCCGGGTAAATGGCCTGGTTTTCTTTCAGCTTGTTGAGTTGGCGGAGTTGGTTTACCGTGATGCCGTATTTCTTTGAGATGCGGAAAAGGGTCTCTCCTCGGCTGACTTCGTGATACTGTGCTTTGCTCTGCTGCGATGGGGGTGATGGCTGCGCTGAGGATGCCTGTGGCTTCGCCGCTGCGGGAGCTTTGGTGGTCGAAAGGCTTTCGGTCTTCTGGGTCAGGTCGGATACCTGTTGGTTGAGCGCCTTGTTGGACGCCTCAAGCCTCGACAGGGCCTCCTCGAGAGCGGAAAACTTGTTTTCAATAGCCATCACTTTTTTGCCGAATGACTCAAGCCGTACCACCCTGCCGTCCAGATGCTCGATTCTTTCGCGCATGACCTCGAGATCTTTGGAACCCGTTGTCCGGCTGCCACGAAAGAAAACAGCGAGAAGGATAATCACGATAATGATTCCCAAGCCCCAGACGACCAAAGAGTGACCCTTGGGCTTTGAACTCGGGGGTTCCGTCTCATCGCGGACGCTTTTTTCATAGGTGGCGGTTTTCGCCGCTTCGTCCACTTCGTCATCGAATATACTCCGCAACTCCTTGTTCTCATCCTGCGCCATGTCTTCCTCCTTTCAGGGAACGGCACAAAATTTCACATTCCTCGCGCTTGCGCAAAAACCATGGATTTTCAATCGAGCAAGCTGCTCATGGGAACCGGTTTAACAGGGATTCTTGCCGAAAAAGGAGGGATCTCCCTCCCGGGCCTCCCCGCATAAAGGGACAAAATGTCATGAAGCACCGGGCCGCAAGTCCTTCCTTGGCAGTTTCCCATTCCCACCCTCAGTGCCTTTTTGATAGCGCCCGGCGTGTCATGGCCTTCTGAAATCGCTTTTCGGATGTCCCCCATGGTCAGGTCTTCGCACCGGCAAACAACAACTTCGTCCGCAATGGATGCAATGGCATCACCAGGCACCTTGTAAAGGGCATTGAAGTATCGCCCGAAACAGAGGTGTTTCCTACGTTCCTCTTTTAACCGAGATAGGGATGATTTTTCAACCCCTTTTCCTAATTTTTGAAGAATAGAGGCAGCCGAAATGTACCCCTCGATCAAAGATTTTCGGGCACCGCCGATACCGGTGATCTCGCCGGCAGCGAATATATTCTCTTTTGTGGTTTCGAGGCCGTGGGTCACCCTCACGATCCAGCCCCCCAGAGCGGCGTCATAGGTCAGCGCGCAGCCGGCAACTTGGGGGAGCTCAATGTTGGGCACAAATCCGTAGCCTACGGCCAAGGCGGGGGTTTTGTACACCCTCTCGCTGCCTCGTATCAAGCGCCCTTGCCGATCCACTCGGGCCGCCACGACCTCTTGGAGATGCTTGTCTCCCTTGGCCTCCACAATCGTCGTGCTGTGTCTCACAGCAACTCGGGAAAGGATCAGCCGACCCAGATATCTCAGGCCCTCCGCGAACTTCAGGATGTGGCCGAAAAGGAGACTCAAAGAGGGCACTTTAAGGCGGAGGGACCCGTGGTCCAGCAAAGCGAGAACACGGCCCCGGCTTCTGACATATTCGTCAGCCACCGTGAAGAGAAACAGGCCGGCCCCTCCGATCAGAATTTGTCTGGCAGGGAGAAGGCCCGCACTTTTTATGAGGATTTGAACGGCCCCTGTTGAGAAGACCCCGGGAAGGGTCCAGCCTTTGAAAGGCAGGAAGCGCTCTCTGGCACCCGTGGCAAAGAGGATAGCCCTGGGCTTCACCTCGAAGGTTTTCCCTCTCTTTTCCTCAATGAGAAGCGCCCCTTGATCGTCAATCCCCAGCACTGTGGCCTGATTCATCAGGGTCACTCTTTTGTCTTTGAGATGATCCAAGATGCCCTGTGCGGCCTTTACCCATGGATCGACGCGTGGGGCGACCCCTCCCGTTTTTGGGAGGGAACGTAGAATTTTCCCCCCCGGGTAAAGGTTCTCATCCACAAGGAGAATGCGGAGACGGGAATCGGCCATTTTGCGGGCCGCGGCAATGCCTGCGATGCCGCTCCCCACGACGACCACATCACAATCCTTTGGCTTCATCGATTCCTATCTCCATGCCTTCTTCCACCTCAACCATGCAGGCCCTTTGACCGGCAGCGCCGTTAATGGTCACCAGGCATTCATAACACACCCCCATGCCGCAGAGACCACCCCGCCCCTCCTTGATTTTGTGGCTTTTCCTCAAGGCGAGATAGCCCGATGCGATCAAGGCGGCAAAAACGGTCTCCCCCTTGTAAGCGGTTACAGGACGGCCGTTAACCCGTATCCTCACCGGCTTACCCCGTTGAATATGTGCGATCCTCACACCGGGCATGATTCCCTACTATCGATTTACGGTTGATGCCACGGGAAATCTTTCCAGTCTGAAACTCCCCAAATCCACGGAGGAGCGTCCGTCCAAAATCAGGCTCGCCATAACTTCACCGGTTATGGGGGCCAGAGCGATACCGTCGCCCTCATGACCCGCTGCGACAAAAAAACCCTCCCTGCCTTCAGCCTGTCCCAAAATGGGGAGCCCATCAGGCGTGTAAGGCCTGAGGCCGGCGAAAGTTCTGATGACGTGGAGTTGCCTCAATGCCGGAACAAGCCGGGCGGTCCCCTGAGCAATGCCTTTCACAGCCTCCCATGTTGTGCTTCTGTCAAATCCTGCGAACTCCCGGGTTGACCCGAGGAGGAAATTGCCATTTCCGGTTTGCTCCACCGAGATGCCGGTGCCGGAACGTTTTGCCGCTTCAGGATCATGCTTAGCCTGTATGTATTTTGCAGAGAGAAGACAATGCTTCAGCATGGAGGGGGCTGATTCTGTAACCAGAATCTGCCCGCGGCGGGGGGTGATCGGAATCTCAACACGGATCATCTTGCCGATTTTCGGGGCATGAACGCCGGCCGCATTGACAACCGCGGTGGCTTGGATGGAACCCCGGGCCGTCTTGACGGACCAGGCTCTGTGTTTCATCCAATGGATGTCCATGGCCTCACTGTGGGTGAAGACCTTGGCACCGCAACGCTTTGCCGCTCTGATAAACGCAAGCGTGAGGTAGATGGGGTTGATTTGGGCATCCATGGGAGAATAGGTGGCACCCAGGATGTGCTCCGACAAAAAGGGGGCCATTTGTCTCGCGTCGGTTTTGTCGAGAAAGGAGACATCCAGCCCGATCCGCTTTTGATCTTCGGCAAAACGACGCATGGACGCCAGTTCTTCCTCTTTTTCAATCACAACCATGCCGCCGTGAGCACGGTATTCGGTGTCAAAACCAAGTTCCTGAAGGAGAGGCTCGAATCGTTTCTTGCTCTCCAAGGCGAGATTCAGGTGCGGTCCGGGCTTCTTGGATTGGAGAAAAATATGGCCCCCGCAAGCACTGGAAGTCCCGGAAGCTATGTCGCTTTTTTCGAGTATGGCAACAGCCGCCTTTTTCCGTGAGAGGTGATAGGCAATGGAAGCGCCGATGACGCCGCCTCCGATAATCACCACATCCGTACCTTTTGGCAGCATGCTGGATTCCCTCCCGTGCTTCAGGGCCCGTGGGGGACCTTGTTCGCTAACACGCTGACATATTAAGACAATTTGCCCGACTCTACAAGAACCTTTTTCTATTGTCCGTTGTCTCAAATCGCAAAGCGTGTTAGCATAAATAAGTAGCGCATTCCCAGGTTTAAATATTTGCCCTGAGAGGGTGGGTGCTATGTTCAGCGGATGCAAAAGGCTTCAGGAGATTTTGGATGCCCAGAAAGAAATTATTGAGCGGCACATCGACCAGCATCAATGGTTCCAAAAGATCGATAGCAGAGACGAGGCCATTCGCGACTTTATTGAAAAGTATGGATTCATTATGCGGGAGTTCTACTGCTCACGGATCTGCGAAGACCGATTTGATTGCGAATTCGCACAGCAATTCAACCCGAGATGAGAAACGATAGAAAGGGACGTCCATAAGATTATAAGTTCATTCCTCTACCGGCTTCTTGTCCCCCTCTCTTATGGGGTATCATCAAATAACGCCTTCCTTTTATAAACCCCTTTAACAATGAAAAGCCGAAAAACGCATAAAGCTTACCCGGGAAGTGATCCTCCTTTGGAAACCCGTGTCATGGCATCCCTTATCGTGTATCACCTTATGAACTTATGGACGTCCCCGGTGTTCACAAAATTGGGAGCGAAGCGGAGCTAGGTTTGGGAGTGTGTCGTAACCGGTCGTCGCAGAGCCATTCGGGCGTCGATGACCAGAGAGAACAGGGAAGGGACCAGGAAGAGGGTGAAGAGGGTGGAAACCAAGAGGCCTCCGGTGATGACACTGCCGATGCCTCGGTATAGCTCGGAGCCGGCTCCGGGGAAAAGCACCAAAGGCAGCATGCCCATAACAGAGGTGAGGGCTGTCATGAAGATGGGCCTGATCCTGGATCGCACAGACTCACGGATGGCTTCGCGGGGGGCCATCCCGCCTTCTCGCATGAAATTGAGGGCTTGGTGGACAATGAGAATGGCGTTATTGACCACCACGCCGATGAGGATCACGAACCCGAGCATGGTGAGCACATCCAGGGGCTGGTAGCTGATGAAACGGTTCATGAGGAAGAGACCCAAGAAACCGCCCGCTGCTGCCAGAGGAACGCTGAACATAATCACCAAGGGGTAGAGAAAACTTCCAAAAAGAGAAGACATGAGAAGAAACGTGATCGCCAGGGCCAGGAGGAAGTCTCCCTGAAGGATTCGCCGGGTTCTGGTGAGATCATCGGCTGTGCCTGAGAGGGTGACGGCATAAGGGCGCTTCAACTCGCCGGAGGCTTCCAGCGGTGCGACAACGTTGGTCCGGATGATCTCCATGGCCTGCTCAAGGGGCATCTCGTCAGGGGGGATGACCTGGATGGTGACGGCTCTTTGACGCTCGATGTGGTTGATCTGGGTGGGACCGGCCACCAGTTCAACATCCGCCACAGAAGCCAGGGTGACTCGCCGTCCTTGGGGCGTATTGAGCTGGAGATTCTGAAAGTCTGCGGTTCGGCGAATGGTGTCCTCCCCTCCCATAAGCGTCAAGTCAATCTTATTCCCAAAGCGTCGCACTTCGCCCACCTTGATGCCGTCCAGTAAAGCGTCCACATTGATACCCACCTGCTGGGCGGTCAGTCCCACTTTTGCCGCCTTGTCCCGGTCCGGGATGATCCGGATTTCCGGGTTGCCCAAGTCCAGGCTTGGAATGGGTCTGAGCTGGGATCCGGGAATAAGCCCCGCAATCTGACCGAAAACACGTTGCCCCGTGGTAATGAGCTTTTCCAGATCCGGGCCGCTGATTTCTACGTCAATGGAGCGGCCGGAACCGGTGGTTTGCTCAAAGAGACTCGTCTGTTTTACAATGGGAATCATGCCGGGGACCTTGCGCAGCACTTGTTTGAGCACCGGAATGATCTCCTTTGCCCGGAGCGGATCCCTGGCCACAGCGCCCATGAATATGCGCTGTCGAAAGCGACGTAGAAGAAGTTGGAAAAGGCCGGGCCGTC
>Ga0180437_10010137_pt1 | contig 11542 bp, 13 predicted proteins | sample SS_ome_4_FD_132410 | JGI IMG/M metagenome (GOLD analysis project Ga0180437, IMG submission 132410) | Hypersaline lake sediment archaeal communities from the Salton Sea, California, USA - SS_3_D_1 metaG | ecosystem: Environmental > Aquatic > Non-marine Saline and Alkaline > Hypersaline >... | reverse complement strand
TTCATGGTGTTCCCTTTTTGGATTCAAGCGCCGAAGGTTGTTTTCAGTGGGTTCCCACAAATATCGGTCCAAAAATTTTCTCGGCAATTTGAACGGCATTTTCAATCGTTGCAAGCATTGCGTCCCGGTCCCGATCATGACAAACTCGCTCCGCTCGATCCCCCTCCTCCCCCGGACCCACTGCCCGGCCTCGATCTGGTAATGGTGATAAAACTCGCTTTTTTGAAGCCGAAGCATAGGGGATTTTGCATTGTGTGTGAAGCATAAAGTGGACGGATGCTGTGGTAGTCCTTCATTTTGCCTGGAAATCGGACTGATGGGGGGAGGGCATTCAGAGGAGGGGAAGGAACCGCTTTTGAGATAGGATAAGGCCTGTAATAGTCAATAATAATTGGGGTCTTGAGAGGAATACTTTCTTAAAGGAATTAAAGAAAGAATTCTTTGGGAATCAAAATTCGAAATGCCTTGATGTTATTGGTGGAGGTGAGCGGGATCGAACCGCCGACCTGTACGTTGCGAACGTACCGCTCTCCCAACTGAGCTACACCCCCCTCAACCTTCGTTTTTCAAGAATATATAACACATTATAGGCAATATAAAGGTTTAATCAACGTCTTTTTAAAAACGCAGCCGCGAAATAATTTGACAATCGGTGCGCTTATGATAAAGACATAACCCTGTGCCCCCGTAGCTCAGGTGGATAGAGCACCAGATTCCTAATCTGGGTGCCGCATGTTCGAGTCATGCCGGGGGCACCAGATTTTTGCATGATGCGTTCACGCCTCGTTTTGGATGCCTCCATTCGCCGGCAACTCCCCTCAAACGTCATCTAATTAATCCGCTGACCCTATCCATCAGCCACCGGAACATTTATCCGCACCCCCTTTTCATTCCGACCGTTAACGGGGTTCATATGTTCTCCTAATCTTTTGGTCGATTTCTCTCAAGGAAATTCACTCTATGCCGATAAAAACCTTGTATGCCGACTTTATTTCCCAACATCGGAAAAAGGGAGGATCATGAATGATCGATGAGGTTGTAATTTATTGTATTGTAGGATTCATCGTCGCTGCCCTTATCCTTGACAAGATATTGGATGTCGATGGGTATTCCGTTTCTTAACTGGGTGCAATGCCTAAACGGCCCTCGAAAAACGTGTTCAATCGGTGGCACAACGTCTTGCCGTGCATTCATGCATCACGGTTTTTAAACGTCATCTGTTCCTCGTGTCTTCTGCCCCCGGCCATCTCTTTTTACATCGCGAGACCTGCGAAAGAACCCTTTTTGGGCTCTGTATTTCTGTGTTTATAATTTTCATCTTTTTTGATCTTTGAAGAAACTCCTGTTTTCGTTCAGACATCGCTGTCTTAGTGGGGTGCCGCACAAACGTTTCTCTGTCCCTGACAATTCTCGACGTCATCTAACAATTCTTGACACTCCGCATCAACAGTGTCTGTCTTTATATCACATAAGTGTATGAAATTCATTTAATATTTTAGGATATAAATCGTTGCATGTTTCTTGCATGTCCTTCGAGTATCTTGAGGGACGGGCGCATTTTTCACTTTTCGCAGATAAAACGAGACGTCCCAGCCACGGCAAATAATGAATTTACAAAGAGCATTAGAATGTGCGCGAGGCAGTGCGGCTCGCAGATGGGCTTGGAACCTTTGGACGATTGTCTGCACTTCCATGATGCTGTTTGGGTGTGCGTCACCTGCATATCGGGCTCACCCGGAATTTAGAACAAAAGCAGGGCATCTAGATCTGGGGGGGCTGATGCCTTGCGATATGAAATTTTATGAAGTGACAGGGTATGGTGTCGTCGAATCCAGAGAGGACTGGTCCGCAATCGGCAGGAAAAATTTGATTCAGGCACTGATAATGGGATTTGAGAAAAGAGGCTACCACATAAAACCTGTCACTGGAGACGAGGGAACAGAAGCGGAAATTGAAGAAATCCAAGCCCTTTACAGGTCTGTGAACAAATCCATCCGGTTGCATGCGTACGGCCCACAGTTATTTCCGGAAAAGAAGAAAAATTTCCACTACGCATTAGGCCCCATCGATGGACTCTTACGGAAGTTAGGCGCGGATTCACTGATATTTGTGCATGCGATGGATAATGTGTTGCCGGGAGGAGAAGATGGATTCGTCAGTGTGGCTGTGGCGGATGCTTCGGGAAACATCCTGTGGTATTGCGTAAGCGGTTTCCGGGGTGAAAACGGCCTTCGAGACCCAAAGCATGCGGCTGAAGTTATGGAAAATATCATCAGGTTTTACCCTGAGGTGAACGGATGAGATATGTGGTCTTGACTTTGATACTTTGGGCTGCCGCACCAGTTTGTACGACCGCTGAAACTCGGCCGTCGCCGGCGGTTGTCGATGGGGTTGAAAGCGATGAGGAAAGACTTTGGCGATGGTCAGCGGCGGAACAAGAGGTTCTTGACGGAAGCCGATTCTTATATTCCGATAATGTGTTGAATAATTATCTGGAACAAATCGCAAAAAGGCTACAGCCGCCTGAGGTTTGGGCACAGATGCCTTTTAAAGTGAAGGTTCTCAAAAACCCTCACTTAAACGCGTTCGCATTTCCAAACGGAGCCCTTTATATCCATACCGGAATTCTTGCCCGAATGGACAATGAGGCGCAACTCGCAGCGCTTTTGGGTCACGAGATGACCCACTGCACGCATAGGCACGCCCTAAGGACCTTTCGATATGTCAGAAACAGAACCCTGTTGCGCACCGGGGTTGGAGAGTCGGAGGTTGAATCTGCCGGATTGGGTACTCTGGGTTCGCGAATCTCACGGAGCGGATATTCCCAGAAGTTTGAAACCGAAGCGGATTTGGTCGGCCTTCAGCTGATGATAAATGCCGGTTATGACCCGCGCGAAGCTCTCAAGCTTTTTGATCACCTGAAACGGGAACTTGAAGCGGAAAATCTGAAAGAGCCTTTTTTCTTTGGTAGTCATCCAAGCCTTCGAAAACGTATTGAAAACTGTGAAAACTTCCTTAAAAACACCTATGAAAAAGGTTGGCATGCAACCGAGAATTCCGAAGTTTTTCTGATGAATACTCGAGAAGTGATACTTCAAAACGCATGGTTGGATTTGAAAGCAGGACGATTTCAGCCTGCACAGAGGGGGGCAGAAAAGTACTTGAAATCTGCTCCAAATGAGGCAAGGCCTTACTACCTTCTGGGTGAGATTCTCAGGCAAAGAGGGGAAGAAGATGATGCGGAAAAGGCGAAGGCCTTTTATGAGAAAGCGCTCAGTTTGAATCCCTTTTATCCCGACATTTATAAAGCGATCGGCTTACTTTACTACAAGGAGGGGAAGAAGGCACTTGCAAAAAGATCTTTTGAAACGTGTTTGTCGCTTACACCTCACAGACGAGATGAAGCATACATTTTGGCATACTTAAAAGCGTGCAAATCAGTAAAGTAGAATAAGAATGAAAACGCCCATTATGCTGACACTACTGATGATCCTTGCGGCCTGCGCACCGTGGATCAATGCGAAAGGATCCTATGAATCTCCCTCTCGCAATTTCTCCATTTACATACCGGAAGGATGGATGAGATTAGATACGGACACTTATCTTCTGGTCAGCAAGGAAGGCCCTTTTCTGCAATATGTGCTCGTTCAAGATCGCCACTTGGACAAACCCTTTCGCCATACCAAAAAGAAAATGAAAACGGGCATGCTGCCCCAAGAGGCGGCAGAAGTGGTTATAGATGAGATTACGGCCGATCAGTCAGTTTTGGATTTTGAAATCCTTGAAAACGTGCCGGCCACAATAGATGGCCAAGATGGTTTTAGGATCCTGTTCACCTATACGAACAGGGATGGTCTGAAACTTAAAACCCTATACTACGGGGTTTTGTCAGGGGGCAGGTACTTTGGCATCCGGTACACGGCAGCAAAGCGACATTATTTCTCAAAAGATATCGAGGCCTTTGGTAGAATTTTGAACAGCTTTAGAATTTGCAACGCAGAGCCGGCATGAGACATCTACTATGGGTACCGTCATTAAACACTACATCAACCCATTGCATATCTATTGCAGACTTAGGGACATAGGCTTTGCAAAAGCCCGGGCGGCTTTTCTCTGTCGGATTTACGAACGCACCCTATTTAAATATCTCCGGGCGAAGAGCTGAAGTTGCTCCATAGCAAAAACTCATGACAGACTTCTAAAGGATTTAAATTTGAGGACCTCGCAAGGGGTTTTGCCTTTTATCTAAACGATTCCATCCGATTGCCCGGATCATACACAGAAAGCGCACAGATCATGACGACGAGTTTCAGAATTTTAGTCCACAGAAATGAAGACAGCTTGCATCTGAAATTAATGGGGGATTTCGATATCACTTCGGTAAGGGAAATATTCAGGGCGCTTGAACACAACGGCCGCAGGATCTCGAACGTTTTTATACATACCGGATGCCTGACCGGCATTCGACCCAACGCGCGGGGAGCTTTTTTTGAACGCCTTCAGCTCTTCCAGGGGAGTCCTTTTCGATTTATTTTTACGGGTAGATTTTCGGATACGCTTTCCGCAGAGGAAGATAGGTGTGCCAAGACTGAACACCTTCATTTTCAGAATTGATATTAGAATGTCAACATAAGATATTGAAATAAGATAGTTTATTGTCATAGGCTTAAACAACGGATGAAACCAATCAATCATAAGGCGTTGAAGCCGAGATCGGATAATTCAACTGGCCATGATTTCCTCGCCGGTATTAATGATGGGATCCGCAGACAAATGGATGCCATCATTGAGATGACAAGGCTCACCCTCGATACGGATCTGGACGCAACGCAGCGCGGCTATTTGGAAAAGGCTATGGTGTCCGCTGATAGATTGGTCTGTTTTCTGAACGAAGTTTCTGATTTCTCCAGCATTAAGACGCATCAACTCACGCTTGAACAAATCGATTTTGACCTTCGGAACACACTGGATTATGTCTCGGAAATGTTGTCTGAGGAGATGAAAAAAGCGGGACATCGTCTAACCTGGCGTATATCACCAGATGTTCCTACAGGTTTGATGGGAGATCCGGGTCGACTCCGTCAGATCCTTACAAATCTGATGCAAAGTGCCATCCCGTTCATCAATGATGGAGCGGTAACGCTCCACCTCGAAACGCAGCAGAGAGATAAGGTTTCAGCAACCATTCATTTTACAGTGTTGGGTATCGGCAACGGGATTTCGCATGATCAGATCGCAGTCGTTTTCGAGCGGTTCAGGCCGGTGAATGATTTTACCTTACAAGAGTGTGGGACCCCGGCGCTGGGTTTGAGTATGTCAAAGTATTTGGTGGAGATGATGGGTGGACGCATATGGTTGGAGAGTGATCTGGGCAATGGGAGCTCTTTACACTTCACAGTGCGGTTTGCTTTGAGCCAGGCCCGGCATGAAAAGACCGCCGGCTTGGAAGCGTTGGATTTCTCTGACTTAAGGGTCCTCATTGTGGATGACAACGAGATTAACCGGCTGGTTTTTAAAGGAATGATGGGTTCACGAGGTGTGCTACCTGACGAGGCGACGAATGGAGAGGAGGCACTTGAAAAGGCTGAGAAAGCCTTTCGTGCCGGAAAGCCCTACCAACTCATCGTTTTAGATCTGCAAATGCCGGGAATGGACGGATTTGAAGTTGCGAGAAAACTGAAAGCACGTAACTCCGGCGCAAATTTGCAGCTCCTTTTACTTACCTCCGTGGGACAAAAAGGGGATACAGCGAAGTGTCGTGAGGTGGGAATATCAGGTTATTTGCTCAAACCCGTGGGGCAATCAGAGCTTTTGGATGCCGTTGCTTTGGCCCTGTCATGTCCGCCCGGACCGAAAATGCAAGTCATCACCCGCTTCACCATTCAAGAGGCCCGCAGAAAACTTGGGCGTCCTTTGAAAGCTTCCCAATAGGCTCTCGCAATCTTTCTCACAAACATGCATCGCCGACCATGAACGCCGACAGGGCCGGTCCCATCGGCTGCTAAGGATCGCTCGTCCGATGGAGACCCGTGGGGTGTTTAGATGACATGTTGGCTCGAGCTGATTCACGGGCGCTGGGATTTTAACAGGAAGAGCCCGGGCTTCACTGGAAACAATCTTTTCGGTGTTTGATTCTCCCGCATAAGTGATTAATAATGCTGATAGATCTATATTTTTCCGCTGTCTTTTTACCTTGACTTAAAAATTCTTATTGTTTAGATTAGCAATCTACATTGAAGAAGGAGTGGAAAACTATGTATGCGGTGATAGAGACTGGCGGGAAACAGTACCAAGTCGCCCCTGGTGATGAAGTTAAATTTGAAAAACTGTCCGGAGAGGTTGGCAATACCGTCACGTTTGATCAGGTCCTCCTGACTTCCGACGGAGAAGACTTCAGGGTCGGGCAGCCCTATGTTCAAAACGTGCAGGTCACCGGTCGAATTACGCGTCAAGGCAGGAACCGAAAAGTCGTGGTCTTCAAATACAAAAGGAGAAAAGGCTATCGCCGAAAGCACGGGCACCGGCAGCATTTCACGCTTGTCAGCATCGAAAACATTGAAGCGTAAGCCGCAGGAGTGAAATGGGAGGGCAGGAATAATGGCACACAAAAAAGCAGGCGGAAGTTCAAGAAACGGCAGGGACAGCGCCGGTCAGAGATATGGGGTAAAAAGATTCGCCGGCCAGAAAGTTCGTGCCGGTAACATTCTCGTCCGGCAAAAGGGGACCAAATTTCATCCCGGTGAAAATGTTGGCCTTGGAAAGGACTATACAATTTTCGCCAAAATCGATGGAATCGTTGCATTTGAGCGTTTTGGTAAGCAACGGAAAAAAATCAGCGTACACGCTGCTGCCTGAAAGTGCGTTGGGCTTCCGCTTCTCTTGGGGCGTAAAATGGGCTTTCTGGATGAAGCGGTCATTACGGTTCGCTCGGGTGATGGGGGAAGGGGTTGTGTCAGTTTCAGAAGAGAAAGGTTTATACCCAAAGGGGGCCCCGATGGGGGTGACGGTGGTAATGGCGGAAGCATTATCTTCAGAGCATCAAGAAAGATTCAGACACTAACCGAATTCAATTCACGCAAGCATTTCAGAGCACTGAATGGCGAACCTGGAAGAGGAAAAAATAAATTCGGCAGGAATGCCTCTGATTTAGTTTTAGAGGTTCCTTTGGGGACCATCATTGAAGACGTTGAGACGGGTCGGTTGCTTGCGGACCTGACCGATGACGAACAGGAGTTTCTTCTGCTTCGAGGCGGGAAAGGAGGAAAAGGAAACAAGCATTTTACGACTCCGACCAACAGAGCTCCCAGGTTTGCACAGCCGGGCCTTCCAGGGCAAGAGAAAAGAGTAAAGCTTCTACTCAAGTTCTTGGCCGACATCGGCCTAATCGGTCTGCCCAACGCCGGCAAATCGACGCTTCTCTCCCGCCTTACCATGGCACGTCCCAAGATAGACAGTTACCTTTTTACTACGCTCATACCCAATTTGGGTGTTATGACCCTTGACGATGGGAACTCAATGGTGATTGCGGACATCCCGGGATTGATTGCCGGTGCCGGTGCAGGACAGGGTTTGGGCCATCGCTTCTTGAAGCACATTGAACGTGCAAAACTCCTGTTACACCTTCTTGACATTACCTACCAATCTGATCGGGATATTTTGGAGGATTTCCATACGGTCAGGCGTGAGATGGCCATCTTTGATCCCTCCTTGATCGAAAAACCTCAAGTCGTGTTGATCAACAAAATAGATCTTTACAGCCCGGAATGCAGGAGCATGGAAAAACTGCAGAGAACTTTGGCCACGATCGGTCTTGAGTCATTCGCCATTTCTGCGCTGACGGGCGAAGGTCTCGAAGATGTAAAGAAGATGATCCTTAATAAATGGGCGGACGGGCAGGGCGCATTTTCGGAAGCGTAAATGATCGTATTTCCGGGCACATGCGGTTTGCTACGAGGGGTAAACGGGGAAAAACACATGCAAGGTATTTTGTGAATACAACGCACTATATGGGTGATGAGAGTGCTTCTCCCACCGTGCAACAACCCTGGATTTTTGTCTGTTGAAAGTATTTTTTGAGAAGAGGAGTCCCTTGAGATTCGGTATTTTGGGCGGAACCTTCGATCCTATTCATTTGGGGCATTTGCGCACAGCTGAGGAAGTCGGTCAAGAGCTGAGCCTAGAGAAAGTCTACCTCATTCCATCCGCTTCGCCTCCTCACAAAACCAGTGAACCGGTCGCACCTTTTGATGATCGTTTGGTTATGGTCCAATTGGCGATCGGTGGTTCAACCCGACTTGAAGCTCTGGATATGGAAGGAAAGCGTCCCGGACTCTCCTATTCCATTGAAACACTTAAGGCGATTCATCGCACCCAGCAACCGCAGCCTGAACTCTTCTTTATTCTGGGCACGGACGCCTTCCGGGAAATCAAGACATGGAAAGACTATCAAGACCTTTTCGATTATGCACATTTTGTCATCATTGAGCGGACCGGGGTTGGAATGCGTGAAATTGAGCCGCTTCTGAAGGAGCTTGGTTTTGATACAAAAGACGCAAAACGAGAAGATGCCTTTATCAGGCCGTCCGGTAAGAGCGTTTTTCGAGTGAGCACAACTCTCATGGACATATCCTCCACCCGCATCAGAAAATTGATCGCAGATGGCAAGTCTATTCGGTTTCTCTTGCCGGATCCGGTTCGGAACTATTTAATGGATAAAGGATTGTATAAGAGACATGCGAACCTTTGATAAAGCCAAATTGTGCCTCAGGATCATAAACGAGCGAAAGGCCGTGAATCCCGTCCTGTTCGAGGTGGGTCAACTTACCTCGATTACCGACTATTTTCTTATCGCAAGCGGAAACTCCAGCAGGCAGGTGCAGGCCATCACACGGCATCTGCAGAGAAGAATGCGTGAGGAAGGGTTCAGGCCTGCCGGCATCGAAGGGCAGCAAGAGGGGCACTGGGTGTTAATGGATTACGGGGACGTAATTATTCATCTTTTTTACCAACCGGTTAGAGAGTTTTACGATCTGGAGGGCCTCTGGATCGATGCCCCTCGGGTAAATTCGGACCGCGAGAACTCAGAAGGTATTGAAGCGTCAAAATGAAACGCCATTTCCATACGAAGCCGATTGTTGTTTGCCTTGCCCTAGCTCTATTTTTTTCGGGTTTTTATCCGCTCGGCACCAAAGCATTTGCGCTGTCCATCGAGGAAGAAAGGAAATTAGGAAACAGATTTGTCGCACAGATCCGAAATTATTTTGAGCTTGTGGAAGATGATTTTGCCAATCAATTTATAATGAATCTGGGTGAGTACCTCACCCGGCCATTGGAGATAAAGCACTTCCCGTTTCGGTTCTACATCATCAATGACAATACGTTGAATGCCTTTGCAGCGCCCGGAGGACATATATTCATTTTCTCGGGCCTGGTGGAAGCTATGGAAAGTTTGGATGAGTTGGCAGGTGTTATTTGCCATGAACTCGGTCACGTGTCCGCCAGGCATCTGTCTCGGCGCATCGAACAAAGCAAGAAAATCGGCTTGGCGACAATGGCGGGCATTTTGGCAGGTGCCCTCATCGGGGGTGAGGTAGCGCAAGCCATGATGGCCGGATCCATGGCGGCTGGAGCGCAGATGCAGCTACATTACAGCCGAAACGACGAAAGGCAGGCTGATCAGTTAGGTTTCGACTACATGAAACCCTCCGGCTTCGATCCGTCGGGTCTGATCAAAACCCTGCAAACCCTCCAGAGGAGCAATTGGTTGGGCACGGAAAGGATCCCGGCGTACCTCATGACCCACCCTACGGGTCCTGAGAGGATGTCCAATCTTGAGGCAATGCTGAGCCACTTCAAGCCTGACCCGCCAACTTCGGAGACACTTCGTTTAAAGGAGGATTTTTCCCTATTCAAAGTTATCCTCCGAGCAAAGTGTCGGGACCCTCAGGAAGCAGAAGGATTGTTCCGTCTTGATCTTGAGAGGAATCGGGACTCTTACTTACCCTATTTCGGCCTTGGGATAGTCTATAAGGAGAAAAGAGATTATGCGCAGGCGATTCAGCATTTCAAAAAAGCCATGGAGATGGGTCCCCTTTCCGCTCCCATATTGAGCAGCCTGGGGGAAACTTATCAATTGATAGGGCAGGACGAGGAAGCCATCTCGATCCTTGAAAAAGCGGTTGCCCTGGATCATCAAAATCGTTCTTTGCTATTCACACTGGCAATATCGTATCAAAATATCGAAAGCTACGATAAAGCGATAGCGCTTTTCGAGAAACTGTCTTACCTAAAACCCGTCAACAATGAGGTCTATTACAACCTGGGCGTTTCCTACGGCAGGAAAAATAGACTGGCACTTGCCCATTACAATTTTGGCCTCTATTTCAAGAAACTGGGCCAATCTGAGAAGGCAAGATTTCATTTTCAAAAAGCGGACGGTCTGTCCGGCAATGAGCCCGAACTGAGAAAAAAGATTCAAAGCGCAGCGAAGGGCCTCCTCTAGCCGGGCGGGCCGATCGTCTTGGTGCCCGAACGAAAACGGTTATTTTCTCTCCCGTTCATGGCGGCACGTCAGGCTCACATTTACACCCGCCTGAGGCATGTTCATCTCAAGATAACTAATATTATGATATTCGCATAATTTTTTGCCTCCTTGATCCTGGAAAAAAATTCATCGTTTTCGTTCAGATGCTATTTGACGCGTGCGCTGAAACTTCCTGCAACCACACTCTTCATCTCATCCGGCAGACACAAATATATCCCTCCCGGAATTTCCCCATTCTCGGTGGTTCCAAAATCGAGTCGCATCGAATAATCTTTCAAAAATACTTTTGTTTTGGGAACCTTACTATTTTCGGGTTTCCATTTCATGTGGATATGCGGCGATCCGGAGTCGCTGTTCCGGGGGATATGGTATGTCTTTCCGTCGGGTGACTCGCCCTCCCTGAGGAATAGAAAAACCATCACGGCATGGTTTGGAAAAAGGTCCGCTCCGTCGCGTATGGTTAGAATCCCATTTGCCAAATCAGAGGAATTGGAGACAAACTCCTCCCCATGGATCCGCCCCTTTGCAGCTGTAGCAGGTATTTTCGCATTGCTGAGATCATTCTTCCACAAAACGGCGGATGGCGATGAAGCGCGCTTCGCTTTAACTTCTTTCTTGGTCTGGTCCAGCAAATAGTGCTTCGACTTTTCGTGACCCATTGCCGCGGCTTTCTTAAGATTTCGTTCAGCCTTCGATAGGTGTCCATTGGCCTTAAAGACCACGGCGCTGTTGTAGAAAAGATCGGCATCGTCGGGTCGTATTTTCAACGCCGAGGCGTAATCGTTGAGCGCAAAATCTTTTTTGCCCAAACGATAGTTGACATTTCCCCTATTACAGTACGCCTCGAACGAGCGGGGATTGAGAGATAGCACTGCATTGAAATCCTTAGCGGCGAGTTCATACTTTTGCATTTTAGAAAAAACAAGACCTCGATTATAGTAAGCTTCCACATGGTTAGGATTGAGTTCAATCGCTTTGGTATAGTCTTTCACCGCCATT
>Ga0180437_10010136_pt1 | contig 11543 bp, 16 predicted proteins | sample SS_ome_4_FD_132410 | JGI IMG/M metagenome (GOLD analysis project Ga0180437, IMG submission 132410) | Hypersaline lake sediment archaeal communities from the Salton Sea, California, USA - SS_3_D_1 metaG | ecosystem: Environmental > Aquatic > Non-marine Saline and Alkaline > Hypersaline >... | reverse complement strand
TTGTGTTTGTAATAAAATCTTAGTGAGTTCATTGACGTCATCTTTTTCAAATTCCATAATTTTTTCTTCTCTTTTCGTATCCATACTCTCTCCTTTCAAAAATTCACGTAATGTACAAATAACATTCTCACTAATTAATATATATAGAAGGGTATTATTTAATCGGGAGTATTTCTGACATGAGGTATTCTAAAGATAAGATAGAATTTTGGCTCTTTTCTCTGTTTTCTTTTCTTGTTACCACTCTTAGATTTTTCCAGTGTCCTACTACCTCTGGTTCCACATTATTTATAAAACCATCGTAGATAGAATACATATGATCCAATTCAAATCCAGACGAAAAACCACGAAGATGATTATTAGGGATATTTTCTTTGTACTCAGACCAGTTTTTTCTAGTAATTCTGTATACTTTCTTCATATAATTTTTATATTGCATATCATGTTTAATAGTCGTTTTTCTGGCAAATAATGGGGAATCTAATTTACATTTTTCTGAACAGTAGAAATATGAGTTGGAATTATTTTTTGGATATCTAATTCGTCTTAGTCTCTCATGGAGTTGAGAGTTGGTAGGATTAAATAAATTATTACAAAATTTACATCTGACTTGTATTTGACCATCCACTTCACGTATCTCTTCAAAATCTAGAATATTTGGAGTGGAAATCAGAATTTTCTCTAATGTTAGTTTTCTCTTACTTCTCATTTTATCAATCGTTTCTTCTGAATAAATATCGGTTTTCCCTTATTCCATGGAACCTTTCCTTTATTTACTTTTTTGAACAATTCACGTTTTTCTTCTTTCAATTTTTCAGATTTCTCTATTCCATGTATTTCCTCATATGTTCTTCCTTTCAATTTTTCACCGCTCATTTATTTTATAACAAACCTCCTTACCATAGCTACGATTTTTTCTTTTTCTACAAAATCACCTGGACAGTCTAGGTCCTCAATATTACTAACCTCCCTGTGTAATTTTATTCTACTAGGATCGAGCTTGAACATTTTCAAAAAAGGATTGATTAGGCGATATGCTAGCACCTCATACAGCCTAGGCTCTGGTATCTTGAGACTATACGACCCCATGAGGGCAATATGTATGGCAGCGTTGTTAATGTTTGTGTCAATGTCATCCCACTCACATAGAGCAGGAAATGGACGACATACTATTGGTTGATAATCTTCTCCTATTCTATCCAAAATGTAGTGGTAGTTGATGTCAGGGTCGCCTCTCTCAAGGATATTCCCAATCAGCGGTGGTATTTGGAACTTTTGATTATCTATGCTTGCGGCAGGAGCAGGGTAAATCTCGGATGTCTGATGGATTATTATGTATTTGACCTTTGTTCTCCTGAACGTAAGTCTCGAAACTTTTAATGGTAATTTCATATTAGAATATTCCCTTTTTGAAGTTCTTAAACATAGCTTTGCCTTGTGAAACTGCGTCAGTTGAGGATGTCGCCATACCTTGAGCAGTATCAGTAATTTTGGAGAAGTTCTCCCTCTGAGATCCAATACCAGCATCATCCATAACTTGATCCATATTAAAACTTCCATCATCCTTTATTTTCAATGTGTCCGTGAGATCTTGTAGTTCATTAAGTCTGCTAGAAATATCCTCTCCACAAATAGCTGACAAGCACGTGAGGACACCATCAAGACCTGGAATCGATTCAGAAAAATTAAATCCCTTGGTTCCAAACTTATCTATGATACCATTTAGTGCATTTCCTAGTTGTATCTCTGGAATCAAGTCGAAGGCATCATCCAAGATAGATGAAGCCCCCGATAGCAGTGAGCTTTGAAGAGAATTCAATAATTTTAGTGGGTCACTAAGTTTCTTATCATTCTTAAGAAAATTACATGAATTAATTACGTCAAGAAATTCATTGTATGATCCTACATTAGAAAAGTCAGGTAGATTACTACCGAACATATCCAAGGCATTGTGTGCTGCATCTTCAATATCCTGAAGCGCTGAAAAATTAGTGAAACTGTTCAACTGATTAGTGATAGTAGAAAGCTGACCCTCCAAGGACCGTTTTGCCATATTTGCTAGAGCTAGTCCCTTATCGAACTGTGCAAGCATTTGTTGACATATAGCATCAGTTGGTAAACCCATTATTTTCTGTCTCCATTAGGATCCGCTGGACTAGCTTCTTGAGCTGATGTTGCTGCCTGTGCTGGCCCTGCTGCACCAGATTGGTCGTTGATCATGGCTCCATCGGAATTTATATTCGATGCGGCCATATCATTGATGTTACTCCCTGCCTCTCTATTCATATCAGAACTAGCTTTCAGGTTCAATGAATCTGCAGAGTCTATTTTAAAAACATCTCCTGAAGTTATGTTCATTTCTCCATCAGCTGATATGTACATGTTGTCTATGGAATAAATATTCATCTCATCTGAACTGGTAATGTAACATTTCCCATCAGCCTTGATGTTGATATCTTCTCCAGCCTCAAGGAACATACTTGCGCTAGTCTTGATACGAATATCTCCATTGAATTGTGCATGAAGTTCTCTTGTCTCAGTATTTATATTTACATAGTCACCCTTATGAGTACGAATTAGGATTTTTTCTTTTCCACTTCGCTCGTCAAGAAGGATGGTTGTCATATTCCCATCAATTGTGTACACCGAACCTGTGTCTCCAGTTGGTGGATTGGAAAGATTTCTTTTCTTTCCTGTCAATTCCATTCTGGCGTCACTAGGGTCATCTGATATGATCATACAGCGACCTTCGTGTGTTTTTAAGATGGTCCATTTATCTTCGTAGTTGTTACCTAATTGATTCTCTGGAAGAACTGTAGTATTCTCTAGATCCAATGCTCCGAAGTAGTAAGGACTAGCAATATCACCTTTCTCGAAAAAGACAAATACCCATGCACCTTTTCTTGGTATGTAACTCGACCCCATGTAGTGGTTTTCGTCTTCAGTTTCTTCGTTTCTTCCACCAATTGGATTGTTAGCTGGCCTCGCCCATAGTCCTTTGTCTTCGCTGACCTCTGGCATTATGTCGGGGATCCATACCTTGACCCTACCGTATTTACTAGGGTCTTTATTGTCAATGACTCTAGCTCTGTAGTTTCCGTAGAGAGGATCTGTAATCAATTTTCATTCTCCCTATCTGAAAAGGTGTTTCACGACCCCTAAGATTTTATTGAATTCTACCTCATTATATTTCGGTATGTGAGTAGGTACTAACGAAGAACCAGTTAGCCCAGCTACTGACATAACAGAATAAAATCTAGCGAGATCCTCGATTGCTGGTATAAACTCCAGAGACATAGATCTAAACATTTTTGCTGAGAATATATGCTTGGAAAGACCTGGCATCGCCTTCAACTCTGATAAAGCCCTTATCAAATCTGTTATGCGAGAGAAGTCATATTTCGGAAGGTTCTCTTCGATCTCACTATAATCATATGTTGATAACATAGATGCGTGTCGATACAATTTATTCTTATCAAACTCGAAAAACGCTGCTAGGATGTAACATGCCAACAGGAACTTAATCTTAATTATCTCTCCCGTGAACGATCCTAGTAGGCCATATTGCTTACCAAAAAGCCTCACAAAGACACTCAAAAGAAAACTAATGATAGGTCCTGCGTCATTATCTTTGACCTTGTATCGGCCTCTCATGAGGTCTGAGAGGCATATTCCGTAGACTATTGATGCATACACATTATTCGGGTTCATGCGGTTAATGTCCTCGACTCCGAATGCGTGTAGATTCAATAATATTTTATCATTTCTAGAACTGCATGAAATTGCTAGTGGATAATTTGGCATGTTAACTATCTGCAGTCTTTTTATCTCAGCTGAGTCTACAAGTTTCATAACTCGTTTCTTAGTGAAGTGGTTGATTCTATTTTCATTCACTTTTATTATGGCCCTGGCATACTGATTTCCATTCTGAACTAGATATTTCTGTAGTTCACTATCACTTACTGGTATCTCATTTGGAACATTAGCTAGTAACTCGAATTTGTCTTTCATGCAAGTATCCTACCAATCAATTGAAGTTAAATTATCGGTTTTCTGCTTTGAAAATTTATCCTTTGTAATAGCTACAATGGCGCTGTAAGATGGAACAACTACTGTAACTAGAGAGAAATCTTCAATGCATCCAACGCCATTTACATACATCAAAAGATGAGCCATTTGAACAGTTCCATATTCGTCATATGATAGATAATCTGGTCTCATCTTGTACTTTGGTTCAAACTGTTTCTGGGTTGAATATCGTAGAAGATAGAAAAGATTCTTCTCGATTGTCCAAAGATCTGGGGAAGTAAATGTGTAATACGTGCTCGTCGTTTTGTATCTCTCCGCCATATTGTCAATATTGACGGGCATTCGTTTCCTTTGTTTACTTTCCTTGTCTATAGTTACTAACATTCTAACTCTCCAGGATAGTTGTCTCTAGTCCATGTACAGTTTGTTGTGTTGATAGTTGTCCTTTGATTGATCACATCCATGTCGTCCTGGTCCAGATATTCTCCATAATTACGAACAAACCAAATATAATCCCCTTGGACCGAACCTATCGGTATCTGTAGATGTCCTTTGTGGAATTTCTCATGGAGACTCCTGAGAAGAGCCACGTAGCCAATCTTATTTCTGAAGTGAAGTTCGATTGTATCAAGAGCAATATCGAATGTCGAGAAGGCTTCCTCATTTGCAATCTTCTTGTTTATTAACGCTTTTATTACAATGAATAGAGAAGGAATGTGATGATGTATTTCTACTGTACATTCATCCATTCTCTCCTGAGTGATCATACAGGATGATACCTCAAGAACTTCCTTGATGTAATCTTTCCAGTACTTGTACTCAAGACTCCCTCTAACCAATCTCTCAACATTCTTTATGAATTTCTTAAACTCAGCCTCTCCCTCAAATGATCTGACTCGGAGGCTGAGTGTGAATGGATTGGTATTATTGCTGAGGGAAAGATCCTCCTCATCACTTTGTATTTCTTGTTCTGCTACTGCTTCAGCTAAATCCATAATTTATTATCCCTGTTGTATGTTGACTGTGGGTGGTGCTTGTTTTGCTTTGGCTATTTCGATATCTCTTTTATATTTCTCTTTTCGCTTGTCAATCTTATCCTGTCTCTCCTTTGGTTCATTCATTCGGTTCTCTGCGTCCTTAGCTATCTTCTTAGCTGATCTAGCTAAAATAAAAAGGAGTCCAACTGCAATGGGACCAGCACCCCACATCATATGTAGACAAAATGCTACCCACAATCCTGCCCATCCAAGACCTCTCCCTATTCTTGTGATAGTTTTCATGAGAAATGGAATGTCTTTCTTCAATTCGTCTCTAGTGTTACTAATTCCATCACCTTCTTTGTTATATGTTGCCTTGAATGCGATAGCACAAGAAATAGGTTTGACCATATCAGAAGGTAATTCTTGTGCTGAATTCTGAACTACTTTCTGCGCAAAAACATATGAACGTGTGAATTGAGGTGACATCTTTGCCATAGTGGCTTCTATTTTATTCATAGGAACTTCGGGGACAGCGTTCAATGTTCTATCAGCCTTTGATATATCACCAGACTTCGCAGTAACTTCCATATCCTTCTGCATTTTCTTAATCTTCATAGGGTTCATCGCAGATAAGAAATTTTTGAAATCCTCAGAAAGGAAATCATAACCCTCAAGAATTTCCTCGACTTTATTCGAGTCATATTCTCTCAATTTACTTCCAGCCATTGACTCACCAAATATTCTTCTCGGTGGAACTTTTTGCCTGAACATCGGCCCCGATGATCTCGAAAGATCTGAGATACTTTCATATGCCTTGTATTGATCTTTACCGAAGTTAGCCATCATCTGGGTGTAATTCATTGTACTACATAGACCTTTTAGTTCTTTCATACAGAATGTCGCTGTTTGTTGTGAGTCGTCAGCAACAATGATCGAACCCCATTGTGCATCAAATAATTTTCTCAAACCACCATGGTCTTTGAAAAAGTCCTCTGCAAAATCTTTTTTATTGAGAAGTAGGAATATCTCATCTCGCTTGAAATTCAATCCACCACCGCCCCATACTATGTCTTTCTTGGGGTCACCTTTCAGACCACCTATAAAGTCTCGAAGGATTGGAATTTTCTGAATGATAATATAGTATACATGTGAGAGTTTTCTGACATGCTTCAATAATTTTCTAGCAATATAATTTCTGTTCTTCTCTTGTGTCATATATGTTGAAAGGCTACCAAGGGTCTCAAGCTTCTGTTCCAACTTAGCGATAGCCTTAGCATACTTTGCTCTACATTTATCTGGTTCCCTACTATTGTCGCATTCGTTCGTTCGAGTTCTGAGTCTCTCAAGTTTCTTCATTATTCTTTCTCGTTGTTTTCTATCATCTTGCATCTTGAACGGTACAACCTTGACACCGATCAAGACTTTTGCCCCACCTGCACCCTGTACGTGAACAAAAGTTGGTTCCAGAGAAAGATCGTCCATGAAGAAATTAAGTTTGACATTTGGAGGCCCTGATCCACCTACACCCATAGATGCTATATCATCAGTAGGCTTACCTTTTCCTCCACCACCTTTTCCTCCACCGTGGAAGGTTCCTGAGGAACTCTGACTTGTTTGTTCAGTTATCTCCTCGTCTATTTCCTCACCTTCTTTCACCGAGAAGGGTGACACCTTAATGTTGACGTTAGTCTGTCCTTTGATCTTACCCATAACATCATTTGTTCTGTAAATTAGAAGATATCTTTCAAGCATCTTACAGACACCAGGAAGTGCTGTAGGGGAAATATCTTCAGAAGTTATCAGAGGATAAAGTACTATCATTTTAATATCTCCTATAACAAGAAAACTGCTTCAGATTCTTTTTGTTTCTTACTATCTGTCGCACGGTTAACATTTTTGCATTCGTCTTCTTTACAAAATTTTTTATATAAACAGAATCTACATTGTTCTTCTGTCGAATTTATAGGATCGGGAACTATTTTCTTTTCAATTGAAGATCGTAGCGTAAGAGCTACTTGGAGGAGGGATTCTGCAACTTTGGGGTCATACTGAAGGTCATATGGTCTTATTGATTTCAAATTCCTTAGTACATAGACAATAGTGATTATGTTGATGTTGTAATTATATTCGTTGTTTAGAATGTGTGCATATATCAACCCCTGAAGGTAGTGTTCTCGTAAGTATTTTCCTTTGAATTTTTCAACATCAATCGTCTTTAATTCGTAGAGAAATCTTTCCCTAATTGCATCTACCCGCCCCTTAACTCTGTAGTGTTCGCTAACAACCGTCTTTTCTACCTCTGAGAAATCATAAATAGACTGAAAGATTTCATGAACTCGATCACCTACTTGATTGATCAGATACAGATAAGCAAACCTATACTGTTCCTTAACATCAATCGGGTATCTCAGTCGAGAATAATAGGACTTTCGAATACAAGAACATAATTCAGAAACAGAAATATACGGCCTTTCATAACTTTGTAATCTCTTATGTTCATCGATCAACTTAGCTCGCATCAAAGATTCAAACCGTTTAACATCAAAACCTTTGGTTGAGGTATTTGTTGAATATTGAGGAATGTCAGAGTTTATTTGCTCTGAGCATTCCTCAATTAATTTTTTTGTATTAGTCTGCGCCTTTTGCCTACTTAGGTCAAGCTTACTTTTCGGCTTGGTAGATTTCTTATTTTTTTCTAAATAATTTAGAAGTTCTTCATATTCACTAGCTAAGGTCGTCATCATCAAGGATCAGTATCGCACACTCTACGAGACTGTCCCTTAGAACCTTGTAAGCTTCTTCAACAATCCGCCCTTCCCATTCATCCAGAGCAGTAACATTATCCGATTCTTCTAGGGTTCTCGCTACCAGCAGATTGTCTACAGCCAGTGAGAATGCTTTCTCTCGGATTTTTACCTTAACGAGACTGTCTACATCAAGGGAAGGATCATCATTTAATTCTTCCTGTAAAGAACTCTTGATGTCAGCTCTGCCCTTGTCTGTCACTATCAGTTCTTCACTAACAGCTCTGGCAACCACTGCACTCTCTCTTGCCATGGCTCTCAGATGTGAAGAATCGATCGCTTCTTCTAATACGTCGATTGGATTATGTTCTACAAGTTTCAGCATCTCAATGAATACTGATAGCAATGCACCTTTCACCTTAACATACTCGCTAGCCAGTTCTGGGCAACATGCTTCCACTTTTTGTACAGGTTTACCAAATAGAACATAGTCTAATCCGTAAAAGTTTTCCAGTACTCTTATTTTGGATTCTTTAGATAACATTTTAATTTATCCTCCCGTTTCCCTGTTATAACTAAATGATGATTTTTCGTCCTCCAGGATCTCAAGATTTACCTTTCTTGAGTCTTCTGGAAAACGAGTGTTTTTAATTGCCAAAGCAATTACCTTTAAAGCGTCAATTGTACGTCCTTTTTTCCCAATCACCTTTCCACAATCCTGTTGAGCAACACGAATCTGAACTATCACTGTTTTAGTCGAAACAGCAACATGTACTCTCACCTCATCAGGGTTATCAACAAGCTGTTTTGTGGTATTTGAGACAAATTCATTAAGAAGTTCTGACATTCCGTTCGACATTACATTTTCTCCTTATGCATCTTGTTTCCCTTTTTGGCTCTCACAGCCTCTCCGATTTTAATTTTGTTCTAAGAAATATGAATAATTCGATAGATTACAGCATACCTTCGTCAGCTACCGTATCTTCGATTTCTTCTTCAATTTCAATATCTTCTGGTACATCTGTAGCATATTTGTCGATAATTTCTGTTTGGATAGCCTCTTTTACGGCCTCATCGTACACTTTTCTGAATTCTTCATCACTTTCATACATACCCTTGACAGATGGTCGCTGGAATTTCTTCTGAGTGTATCCATTCAACTCTGACCATGCACCAGAGGTCTTTATTCTCTTGGTTTGTTTTAAAAATTCGAAGTTGGTCCAGAAATTATCAAACCCATGATGGAAACTAGCTATCAATTCCACCACAATATTGGGACTGAAAAGTTTATTCTTGACACATCTGGCGGCAACTTTTATCCCCTCAAACTCGTAATTCTTCAAAACTTCCTTCTGTTCCATCTCCAAAAGATGAAAAGCGTTATATCTCAAGGAATGACCACCTGGAATATTAATCGAATATGCAATGAAACTAACCCCTTTGGCTCGTTTCTCATACTGATTTATCTTGATGTTATCTCTGAACTGATTGACAGCTATCAGAGCGACATTGTGTACTGCCATTTTAGCTGTATATTTTGGTATAGCTTTCGAGTAGATCCTGGCTGCATAAGCTACATTCTTACCGAAATCCTTAATATCTGTTTCCAAGTCTAGCTGGGATAAGGTGTTGGCAATGGAATCCCATACTACAATGGCAGGTTTGTCCATTATCTTCTTCTGGGACTTGAATACACACACTGTCTCTAGAAACTGAAACACCTTTTCAACCGTCAGATCTTGCCTTGGTTTCACCCGTGATACTCCTAGTGAATGCAACCTTGGAACAGTCACGGCATTTTCAGAGTCCAGATATGAGCATAATATACCAGGGTATGTCCTCTGACCTTGCCCCATTACCTGCATGGCTAGCATACTCTTACCACTTCCAGGATGCCCAACAATGACAGATAATGTACCAATTGCAAAACCCCCACCGAGGATAGCATCAAGTATGTCTATCCCAGTCGGAATCAGTAATTTGTCTTCTACCTCTTCCTCAAGTTCCGTCTCTTTCTTGATGAACTGATCGAATTCTGCATACAGATCATCTGCAATATCATCTTTTGTTCTTCTCTTCTTTTTCTCTTGTTCGTTATTCAGATCTTCCGTCATAGTTACCCTCCACAAAGGCTGTCTAGTGTTTCGTCTTTCGACTCTGTTTCTTCCTCTTCTTTTTTACCGCTGGGGACACTCGATGGCATCATTACTCTAGATGCGCTACCATCTTTAGAATTCGCTAATTTGTTCCTTACTCTTGCCTCTTCTTTCTTCTCCGTTTTCTTCGTGTTTTCTACCAGTTTCTCTAACCTACCTGCCATTTCTCTGATATCATAAACTTTGTCTAGATCATCATCCTCAGATAGATCGATCTTTCTTCTAATCTCTATCTCATCCTTTATTGATCTCGCAAGTTCTCTACGAATATCCAGTAATGCCTTAAAAAGCTCAGTGGCTGACTTAACCCTCTCAGCAAATATGTGTCTGTGCCTGAAATTGTCTGTGTCGGTCGGAAACAGGCTCTCTATCCTTTCTTTCACACTCTCTAGATCAGTTATCATTGCCTTGAGTGCTACTCTGTTCTCATTAAATTCTTCTAATAGTTGTTCTATCTCTTCCATTATATTATACTCCATGCTACGCTCACTGATACTCCATAGATTATAGCGGCTAGCGTTGTTGCAACCTTCAGGAATATGTCCTTTCGTTTCTCCTGTAATACTTTTGGTCGCATAAAAGTAAACTTGTTTTTGTCTCCACATATCTCACTACAAATAACCTTGTGGAGACATTTCTTACATGGGTCTTGCCATCTTATGGCTTCTATTAACGTCATTACTCGCTTTCCATTATAATCTTCATCCTACCCGTGATATCTTCTTTGAGACGCACCTTCCCTTCCTGAATGTTGCCATGGTCGTCCACATAATCACATACAAATGGATATGGACGTCTCATAGTCCCTTTACAATTTTCTGCGTACTGACATCCATGCCTAAATTGACAAATTTGGTCTGGTTCTAATTTTAGTGCCATGATATCCTCCTTAAATCTCACATGTTCCGTTTGCACACTTGACATCAGCCTCAACTAGATTGTTGTTTGCTGTGATCAGATAATTTCGTGCTTCCGACTCCGTCATTGGATTGAGTATCTGTCCCTCTCTGGACTTATCCACATAAACTGTGACACCCTTCAGGTCTCTAATGTATTCGAGAAGTAGAGAGTCAAGTTGATCTGTCGTTGTTCCTTCGGGTAAGTTGATGGTTTTACTTACGGCCCCATCGACATATTTACCAACCGCTACCTGCATCTCAAAATGATCTTTGGGTTCTAAATCATATGAATCCACGAACCATTCTGGAATCTCCTCCCCATTTTCTAACAATTCCTTATACTTAGGATGAATATATACCCTTTCGCTCACTCTGTCTTTTCTTCTATAGGCTTTTGTGAACAATGGTTCTATCCCACCAACAACTTCTGGTAGTAGTGAGATTGTACCAGTTGGTGCTATTGCAGTTCCAGTTACACATCTCACTCCATGTTTTTTGATTGATCTAATCAAGTCTTTTGGTAATGTTCTTACGAACCATGCATTTCCATATTCGACTGGATCAAATTTTGGGAAAGAACCTTTTTCAATTGATAATTCCACTAGAGTTTGGTACACTACATCTCTTATGAATCTCATCAATCTCTCAGTTTCTATTAATGCTTTCTCGGAACCATATCTGATCTCCTTAGCAAAAAGATAATCTGCGAGACCCATTATTCCGATTCCGATTCTG
>Ga0180437_10010135_pt1 | contig 11543 bp, 8 predicted proteins | sample SS_ome_4_FD_132410 | JGI IMG/M metagenome (GOLD analysis project Ga0180437, IMG submission 132410) | Hypersaline lake sediment archaeal communities from the Salton Sea, California, USA - SS_3_D_1 metaG | ecosystem: Environmental > Aquatic > Non-marine Saline and Alkaline > Hypersaline > Sediment... | reverse complement strand
TATGCGGTCCTGGTGTACCATCGAGGCGAAATGAATCCCATATTCCGTTCTTCCTGCAATAACCCGGGGATCATCGGGCTCTCCATAGTAGGAGTGAGCGAAATAGAAATACGAATGGTTGGGTATATTACGCAAGAATGGGTCCCCGAAGGCCCGCCCGAGCAAAACCACCCGATTCCATCCCATGTGGGGGATCTTCACCGTATCCGGGAACCGCTTGACGCGGCCCTTGATGAGATCGAGGCCGCGGTGTAATCCCCCTTCTTCGCCTTCTGTAAACAGGAGGTGCATCCCCAGGCAGATACCTAGGAGGGGTTTGTTTGCCTTTCCCCATTCGAATAGAAGGGGGAGAAAGCCCCGTTTCTCGAGGTTTCGGATTCCCTGAGCGAATGCACCCACACCTGGTAAGACAATTCCATGGGCCCCCTGGACAACTTGGGGATCGGGCGTAATTACTACCTCCCCGCCTACCGTAGCGAGGGCTTTGCTCACGCTCTTGAGATTCCCCATGGAGTAGTCGATTACGGCGATCATATGGTACCAGTTTTCGGATCGTACGATAATTGGAGCACCTTAGGGATGAAACCCTGGCCTCCCTGAGGAGAAAATACAAGGAAATTCCAAATCCCAATCTCTAAATAAATTCAAAACACCGAAGCCCTAAAGGGAAATAGTGAGCACAAAGCACGAATGATCATGTGGGGCAAAGCGACTTTAGTATTCAGTGCTTCGGCCCACGACGAGATTTCGACGAGCTCAATCGAGTCACTCAGCCGAGCCGATTGAGAATTTGATCCTTGTTTGAATCATGCGCAGAGGTAATTGAGCGCATTTCGATGCGGAAGGGGATATCCCTAATGGGCCTCGTTCCAATTTCTCCCACGAGCGATGGAGACTTTCAAGGGAACCGAACATTCCATCGCACCTTCCATCCCCTCTCGGACAATCCGAGTCACCTGCTCCAGCTCGCCCTCCGGGCATTCGAAGACCAATTCATCGTGCACTTGGATCACCATCTTAGTGGATAGCTTCAGGTCCTTGAGCTGCCCGTGGATATGAATCATGGCGACCTTAATCAAATCGGCCGCTGTCCCTTGAATCGGGGTATTAAGAGCGGTTCGCTCGGCGGCATTTCGGGCCATCCGATTCGAGCTATTGATCTCGGGAAGATAACGCCTCCGTCCAAAAAGGGTGGTTACGTATCCCTTCTCCCGCGACTCCCGAAGGGAGGAGTCGATATACTCCTTCACGCCCTTGTATTTTTCGAAGTATCCCTCGATATATGCCGAGGCGACCTTGGGGTCAATATCCAACTCCTTTCCCAAGCCAAAGGCGCTCATACCGTAAATGATCCCGAAGTTGATGACCTTGGCCTGTCTTCTCATCTCCGAAGTAACACTATCAAGGGAGACTTCAAAGACATTCGATGCCGTGCGCGTATGGATGTCCTCATCTCTCTGAAAGGCCTCACAAAGCGCGTTATCCCTTGCGAGATGCGCCAAAATCCTCAGCTCAATTTGCGAATAATCCGCCGAGAGCATCAACCAGCCCTCTTCAGGGATAAACGCCTCGCGGATCCTCTTCCCCTCCTCGGATCGAATGGGGATGTTCTGGAGATTTGGATCGCTTGAACTCAGCCTTCCCGTCGCTGTAACCGTTTGATTATAGGACGTATGCACCCTCCCAGTCCGTGGATTGATCAATTTGGGAAGGGCATCGATATATGTCGATTTCAGTTTGGAAAGGCTCCGATACGCCAAAATCTCCCCAGGGAGATCGTGCTGATGAGCCAACTTGGTCAGGACTTCCGTATCCGTTGAGGTTCCCGTCTTCGTCCGCTTAAGCCTGGGAAGCTTCAATTTATCGAAGAGAATCTTCGCCAACTGTTTGGAGGAGTTGATGTTGAAACGCTCACCAGCCACGAGGTATATTCGATCCTCTACGGAAGCGAGTTTATTCTCGAATTCCTTGGACATCTCCTCCAGCAGGGACCTGTCAATCTTAACTCCAACCATCTCCATGTGAGCTAAGACTTCTATCAAGGGAATTTCCACCTCGTTGAGGAGATCTTTCAGCCCCTCCTCCTCCAATTTGGACAGAAGGATGTGGCTCACCAGGAAGGTTACGTCGGAGTCCTCGCACGAATAGTTCTTGGCCGATTGCAAATCCACCCGATCGAAGGTCACTTCCTTTTTACCCGATCCCACCATGTCCTTATAGCTGATCATCCGGTGATCGAGATATTCCCGGGCTATTTCCTCCAAGTTATGGTTATGCTTTGTGGGGTTCACGAGATACGATGCTACCATGGTATCGCACTCTATTCCCTTTAACTCGATCCCGTTCCTCTTGAGCAGCACGTATTCGTATTTGATGTTTTGACCGAATTTCTTGAGCTCCTCATCCTCGAGGAGGGGCTTCAAGCGGCCGAGGACGAAATCCCTATCCAATTGCCTCGGAACCCCAGGGTATCGATGTCCCATGGGCACATAATACGCCCGATGAGGGGCGAAGGAGAGGGAGAAACCTACGAGCTCGGCCAGCATAGGATCCCTGGAGGTGGTCTCGAAATCAAAGGAAAACCCTTGGCACCCCCTTAACTCTCCTACCAGATTCGAGAACTCATCTTCCTTGGTGACTATGTGGTAGTCTTCGATGGACAGGGTTTCGCTCGTTATCTCCTTGAGGAATTTGTTGAATTCGAGCTCCCGAAAGATCTCCTTGAGCCTCCCCACATCGGGCTCGGATAAGAGGAAATCCCGTAGGTCGTACTCGAGGGGAACATCCGTGGAAATGGTGGCCAGGCGTTTGCTCAGCCTGGCCTGCTCGCTAAAGCACCTAAGGGCTTCAACCAGTTTCCTTCTGGGCAGCCTCTCCCTATTGGCGAGGAGATTGTCGAGCGTCTTATACTCGCTGATCAACGCAACGGCCGTCTTCTCCCCTATTCCGGGAACCCCAGGGATGTTATCTATGGAATCCCCCATGAGGGCCATGACGTCCGTTATCTCGCCAGGTGCCACGCCATATCGCTCAACCACCTCCCGTGGTCCGCACGAGCGATTCTTCGCGGTGTCCAAGGTACGAATATGCTCATCGACCAGCTGCAACATGTCCTTGTCACCCGTCACGATGATGACATCTACTCCCTGTTTGGCGACCTCCGTGGCGATGGTCCCTATGACGTCGTCGGCCTCGTAACCTTCCTTCTCGATGACCGGTATGTTATAGGCCTCTATGATCCGTTTTATATAAGGAATCTGAGGCTCTAAGCCCTGGGGCATAGCGGGACGGTTGGCCTTATAATCGGAATAGATCTCGTCCCTGAAAGTCGGGCCCTTGGCATCGAAGATCACCGCGACATACTCCGGGTTCATCTCCCTGAGGACCCTCAGCAACATGGAGGTAAAACCAAAGATGGCATTGGTGGGAAAGCCCTTTGACGTGGATAACTGCCCGATGGCATAAAAGGCCCTGAATACGTAGGAGCTCCCATCAATGAGGAAAAGTTGTGGTATCTCTGCCATATCAGATTATTCCCGTAAGTTCGGCGAAGAGATGTGGGAAAGATAGAGGGCGAAAAATCCCTTCCTATGGGAACGCCATCATTTCATCCCAGGAGGAGTGTATAGGTGCATTCGATTGCCACCGTGGCTTTTTGCCATATACATGGCATCATCAGCCGATTTTACGAAGCTCTCGATATCGACATCGGTCTCATATTCGGCCACGCCTATGCTAACGGTAATATTCCCGAGCTTGGCATTCTCAACTAACCCCCTAAGCCTTTCGGCTATTTCAGAGGCGCGATCCACCTTCACCCCGATGAGAATAACGGCAAACTCATCCCCCCCATATCGGTATCCCGAATCCACCTTCTGCCTGATGCACTGGACGACGATCTTCCCGATCTTCTCCAACACCTTATCGCCTTCGATGTGTCCGCGGGTATCGTTGTAATTCTTGAAATTATCCAGGTCGAACATCATGAGGGAGAGGGGGATTTTCTGCCGTTTGGCTCGGATCGTCTCCTCCTCCAATTTCTTGTAGAAATACCTGTGGTTATAGAGTCCCGTCAAATCATCGGTAATGGAAAGCCTTCGGACCTCCTCTTCAAGGCGTTCCTTTTCCCTTACTATCCAAGATTTCTCGATACATCGGTTGACGATATGAACCAGGTGATCCATCTCAAACGGCTTCTTGACAAAATCCGACGCCCCTTCTTTAAGGGCCTGAATGGCATTCTCCACGGTCGCGTATGCCGTAAGCATCACCACGGATTGATCCGGGTTTTCCTTCTTAATCTTCCGGAGCGCCATATTCCCATCGATCCCAGGGAGGTTGATATCCAAGAGGATGACCTCGGGCTTTATCTGGCTCGCTTTCCGAACACCTTCCTCTCCCGTATATGCCGTGAATACCTTATGCCCCTCCGATTCGAATAACCTCTGGATGATATCGACAGTATCGGGAATATCGTCGATAACGAGGATCTTGGCTCTCCCATCATTTTTCGGCTTTCCCATTTACCCTCCTACTCGGCCAACGGGACGGTAAAATAGAAACTACTCCCCCTTCCGACTTCGGAAGTTACCCAAATCTTTCCCCCATGTTCCTCGACAATATTCTTTACGATGGTCAACCCCAAACCCGTCCCACCATACCGTCTCCGGTCAACCTGGTAAAACTCATCGAAAACCTTTTCCCATTGATCCTCCGGGATTCCAACCCCGGTGTCGGAGACCTCCGCCAAAACTACATCGTTTTCTCGCCGGGCCCCAATTCTCACTTCCCCGCCTGGCGGGGTAAATTTGAAGGCGTTCGACAAGAGGTTGATGTAGATATCGTGGAGCCGATTCCTATCAGCCTTGACGTGAATATCCCTGGGAATTTTGATGCTTATGTCGATGCGTTTCTCGACGGGCTTGATCTCCTTCACATACTCCCTGACGGCCTTCAGGAGGTTTACCTCCTCCACCAGGAGATCGATCTTTCCAGCCTTAATTCTGGCCATATCCAGCATATTCTCCATGATCTCCTGGATCCGATTGGTATTCCTCTGGATGGTCTGCAGGTACTGGCGCAAATTCCTCGGTATCGGTCCTTCTCTTCCGCTGAGGATGAAATCAACGTTGGCCTTGATGGCGGTTAAGGGAGTCTTGAGCTCATGGGATGCGGTGCCGAGAAACTTGGATTTCATCTCGTCCATTTCCATCAACTCCCTGTTGGCCTTCTCCAGCTCCTTTTTGGCCTCATTAATGTCCTCCAAGATGTTGAGCGTGGCGATTCGGGCCTCGGATAATTCCCGCACATTGCGCTCGAGTTCCACTGTCCTCTCCTCAACCTTCCTCTCCAGGGTCCTGCTATAATCCTCCAACTCCCTCCTCGAATCCTCCAGCTGTCTCAACATCTGGTTGAACGATCTGGCCAAATCCCCGATTTCGTCGTTCGTGCCGATGGCCACGGGATGGCTCAAATCCCCCTTTGCAATACTATGTGTCGCCGATACCAATTGGCCGATAGGCTTGACGATGATATCCACAAGGAAAATGGTGACGAGGATTCCAATCCCCACCACTGCGAGGATCAGGATCCCGACGGTCTTCTTGACTTCGGCCAGTTCTCTATCCATCTGGTACAGCGAAAGCCCCAAGTGAGCGACTCCGACAGCACCCTCGGGAACAGGCTCCTTTATCAGTTCTTCCCAAAGTTTGGATATTTTATCCCATTCAAACCGTAAATCCCGCGATGAGACGGGTGGCTGGGATTTCGGTTGCAAAACCTCATCTCCTCGCCATTCCTTAGCTTGAATGGGCATAGAGAACACCATCAGGTGGAGTTCCTTCTTTCCTCCCGCATAATCCGGTGAATATGCTTTGCCTCCAGCAACCCCCCATGCATGCACTAAACAGAACACCACCTCCTCTTCACTTATCGGCCCTCTGACCAGGGTTTTCAGCATCTTTCGGTTCTTGGTCAGCACGGGATAAAGGCTGCTATGGGCGAGGGCACGAACGAGGGCCTCGCCCTTGTGTCTCAGGTTGCCCTGAATCAATGCGACTTCCCGTTTAATGAAAAACCAGCTCATGGTGATTGAAATTAACATGATCAGAAGAACGATGGTCACTATGAACTTCAAATGGATGCCGAATCGTATTTTTCCTCTTCCCAAAAATCCCCTCACGTTTGCCAACAGCTAGTTCACCGAGCCTCCCCTAAGTCGCTGTGGCCTTCTTATCCATTTCATCGTCGCCCCAAAACGGTTCTGTTTTGCGGTAATCCTCCTCCATCGATTTAGCAACCCGTGCGCTTCGGCTCATAAATACAATATGGTTCCTCTGCCAGGAAATCCCCCGTCGTCTCAAAGGCCCTTGCTCGACATCCCCCACATACCTTTCGATATTCACAATAGCCGCACTTTCCCCTGTAATTGTCCTCATCTCGAAGATCCTTGAAATACTCACACTGCGTCCATATGGATTCAAGGGAATCCTCCTTGACATTCCCGCACTCCAGTTCCAGGTAACCACAGGGTTGGACGCTTCCCGTACTGGAGATGAAACAGAAGGAGATTCCACCCAAGCATCCACGCGTGACGGCATCGAGGCCATAGTGCTCAGTCGACATGGTCTTCCCTTCCCGCCGAGCCCGCTGTCTTAAAATCCGATAGTAGTGGGGAGCACAGGTCACCTTCAGGTGGAGGGAGACGTGATCCCTCTGATCATAGAACCAGTTTAATGTTTCCTCGTAATCATGGGGGGAAATGGCCTCGCCCTGCAACTGCTTGCCCCTACCCGTTGGGACCAACAGAAAGAGATGATGAGCGGCTGCCCCCAAATCTACGGCCAAATCAAGGATTTGGGGGAGCTGATGGAGGTTGCGTTGGGTAACCGTCGTGTTGATTTGAAACTCCAACCCCACCTTCTTCGCACACCGAATCCCCCTTAACCCGCCTTCGAAGGACCCCTTTACGCCTCGGAACTCATCGTGGCTTTCCGCATCAGATCCATCGAGGCTGATGCTAATCCTCCGTATGCCCGCTGCTACCAACCTTCTGGCACTTTCCTCAGTGAGCAGGGTCCCATTGGTGGCCAATACCATCCGCAGTCCCTTCCCCGTCCCATATTCGGCTATCTGGTACACGTCCTGCCTCAACAATGGCTCACCACCTGTTAAGATGACTATGGGGCTTGAAAAGGAAACGATGTCGTCCACGACCTGGAGGCACTCTTCCGTGGTGAGCTCCCCGGGATAGGGACCCTCACCCGACAGAGCCCTGCAGTGCAAACAGGAGAGATTGCATCCACGGGTAATCTCCCAGGCGACCATTCTCAATGGAGGCGCAGGGAGTTGTTCCCGGGCTAACCCTCTCATAACAGCTTAGCAGCCTCTTTAGCGAAATAGGTAAGGATGAAATCGGCCCCTGCCCTTTTGATGCTCAAGAGGGTTTCCATCATCGCCCTCTCCCCATCGATCCATCCCAACTGAGCGGCTGCCTTGATCATTGCATATTCCCCGCTCACATTATAGGCCGCCACCGGGATATCGAATTCCTCCTTCACGCGGGAGATGACGTCCAGGTAAGGAAGGGCAGGCTTAACCATTATTACGTCAGCACCCTCCTGGACATCCAGGCGAACCTCTCTCAGCGCTTCACGGGCGTTGCCGAAGTCCATTTGATAGGACCTCCGATCCCCGAATTGGGGTGCCGATTCCGCCGCTTCCCTGAAGGGGCCGTAGAAACTGGAGGCGAATTTGGCGGAATATGCCAAAATGGGGATTTCGCTAAACCCATTTTCGTCAAGTGCCTTTCGGATGACCCCAACCCTCCCGTCCATCATATCGGAGGGGGCCACCATATCCACACCGGCCCGTGCGTGCGAGAGCGCCTGTTTTGCCAATAATTCCAACGTCGGATCGTTCAGGATTTGATCGCCCTCCACCACACCGCAATGCCCATGGCTTGTATATCCACAGAGGCAAACGTCGGTAATCACGAGGAAATCGGGAAACTCCTCTTTGATCGCCCTGACTGCCCTTTGGATAATGCCGTCATCGGAATAGGCCTCCGAGCCCATCTCGTCCTTTCCCTCCGGAATCCCGAACAGGACTACGCCCAGTATTCCAAGGCCCTCCGTCTCTTTTACCTCCTCAATGAGCTGATCGATGGAGAGCTGAAATTGTCCGGGCAAGGACGCAATGGGAACTTTCACCCTCTTGCCGGGGCGCACGAACAACGGATATATGAAATCGTCCACGCTGAAACTCGTCTCCCTCACGAGCCTCCTCATGCGTTCGTTCTTTCTCAATCTCCTTAAACGAACCTGGGGGAAATTCATGCTGCCTCCCTCTTCGAAAGCGAATTTAGAGCCTAGGTTTATTTATAGCCCATTTTGCCCATATTGTCCAGTGAAATTAATGAGATAGCCTATCCCCCCGTTACCCGGCAAACGGCCGTAAGGATAAACGTAACGAGGAATCCAACAGCGCAGGGGAAAGACCCTGAGCATTATGGGATGAAGACAGGGAAAAACGAGGCATCGGAATTCCTAAAGAGAGATGCAGGGCGAAAAGGAAATCAGGTTTCGACCGTGAAGTAGTCAACGATGGCCTCGGTGAGAGCCCGAACGGTAAAGGATTTGGGGATGATGTGTGGGGCTATCCCCCGCTTTTGCAGGGTATTTACAGTAACTGGACCAATGGCTGCTATGGCCACTCCGGCGAGGGGGGGTGTTAATCCCACATTCTCCTCGTACAGTTGGAGGAAATTCTCCACCGTTGAGGAACTGGTGAACGTGATGACATCAATCTTATTCTCCTGAAATACCCTCTCTATCTCCTGTCCGCTGATATTGGGGGCTTTCGTCTGATAGACCTCAACTACATCCACGCGAGCCCCCAATTTCCGCAATTCCCTTGGGAGGAGGTCTCGTGCCTTCTTTGCCCTGGCCAGCAGTATTCTCCTCCCCTTGAGTTGCTCAACCCGAAATCTCCCAGCCAAGGCCTCCGCATAATACTGCTCCGGAACTATGTCCACCTTTACCCCTGCCTTCTCTATCTCCTGAGCTGTCCTGGGCCCTATTGCGCAGAACCGAAGATCCTTGAACTCCGCCAATCTCCGTTTCTTCAGCCTTAACCGATCGAACAAATATTTGACCCCGTTGGTGCTCGTAAAAATGAGCCAGTCGTAGGTTTCGAGATTGTCTATTGCCCTGTCTACACCCTTCCAGCTATCGGGGGGAACGATCTCAATGGTCGGGAACTCGATAACCCGGGCCCCGCAATTCCTAAGCAATTGGGATAATTCCCCTGCCTGCCCCCGAGCCCTTGTGATGACTACTGTCTTTCCCAACAGGGGTTTTTCCATTCTCCCCTTCCGTTATAACGCGCGAGCGATTTCCTCTTCGTAAATCTCCCTCAATATCTCATCCGCGCCCCGAGAGAGAAGGTTTTCGGCTAAGGCCGTTCCTAACTCCTCAGCTCTTCCCATCTCCCCCTCAATCGCGCCCTTAATCAACTTCCTTCCATCAAGGGTTCCCACGAGTCCTTTCAGCACCAACGTGCCGCCGGCCGATATGGTTCCCAAGGCGGCTATGGGAACTTGACATCCCCCCCCAAGCCTCCCCAAAAAGGCCCGTTCCGCCCTTACCGACACATGAGAGGGCTCGTCATCGAGAATGCTGAGGTGCTGGTTGACTTCACCATTATCGACTCTGGTTTCAATCCCCAGGGCCCCCTGACCAATGGCGGGAAGGCATACCTCCGGCGAAATGGATTGGGAAATCCTCTCCTCCAATTTCATCCTCTTTACTCCGGCGGCAGCCAAAACAATGGCATCCAAATCCATTGTTTTTAATTTTCTCAGCCGGGTATCCACATTCCCCCGCAGTGGCACGATGGTAAGATCCGGCCGATGGGATAAGAGCTGAGCCCTTCTTCTGAGGCTCGACGTCCCTATTTTGGCACCACGGGGGAGTTCCTCCAGGGTCAGATGGTTCCTCGAGATGAGAACGTCCCCGGGATCCTCCCTCTGAGGAATACACTGAATGTGCAGACCTTTCGGCAAGTGGACGGGAACATCCTTCATGCTGTGGATGGCCAGATCAATTCGCCCCGCCAACAGCCCCTCCTCAATCTCTTTGACAAAGAGACCTTTTCCCCCAACTTTGGCCAAGCTGACATCAACGAGCTTATCACCCTTCGTTCTAATCCTCACCAGGGATATACTCAGCTGTGGATATGCATGGGATAAACTCTGCTCCACCCATTTAGCTTGCCACAGGGCCAGCGGAGATCCCCTCGTGCCAATCCTAACCTCCCTCATATCCACCCCATCCCCTCGCTCCTCCTCGCAAGAAGGGGCTCCCTTTAGTGTCGTAACGCATGGGTTTGTTACACCTTATCACGTTCCTATCAGAATTCCTGATACGTGTCAACGAAGGCGAAGCGCCAAATCCTCCGGGCGCCTCCTCAAGAGGCGGAATGTTTCTCACCAGTTCCGGGTTAATCGGTAAAACTGCCAGTTCATAATGAGATAGAAGAGGGGATGAATTCGAGGGCCCTTGATGATCCGTCTGTAAATGGAGGGAAGGGAGAAGATCCTCTTCCATGTCCTTCGCAATCCCCTCTCCAACGCTTCCGGGGAAATCAACAAGGGCCTGTAAACGCAGTTCAGGGAGTCGTATTTCTCCCAATTCCTGGTCAGAATTCGACCCTCTTTATCCAATCGCTGGAAGGAATCCGTCCCCGGACACGGGGCCATAATGAAGGCAAGGGCCCAATCCAGCTTGTTCTTAATGACGAAATCGGTGATGCGATCGAAGACCGTTTCGTCATCGTCATCCAGTCCCACAATGAATGTCCCCATGATCCCAATCCCGTATTCGTGAATTCGCTCTATTGCCTCCTCGTATCTTTTCGGCTTATTGAAGCCCTTTTTCATCGCCATTAAGTTCTTTGGGGAAAGGGACTCAAAACCAAGGTTCACGGCGATACAGCCGCTTTCGGAGAACAGCTTTAGGAGCTCCTCATCATATCCCACGGAAACGGGGGCATGACCCCACCAGAGGAGGTCATACTTCTTGAGCAGGCTAAGGAGTTCCTTGGCGAATTGACGGTTCGGAACAACATTGCTGTCGATGATATACAGAAGCCTCCGTTTCAGGAAATATGGTAAATCCTTGTTGATCAAGGAGAGAAGCCTTTTGCCCACAAGATTCATAACGGATCCCCCGGGAAAAAGGGTTCGAAGTTCCCTATCGATCTCCTCCAAGGGGCGGCATCGATACCGATTCCCGAAGAACTTTGAAACGCCGCAAAAATCGCATTTGTGGGGGCAGCCTCTGCTCGTCTCCAGCAGTTTCAACGGGAAATAGTGGGCTTCATTGAGGAGATCCCTTCTGGGTAGGGGAAGGTTCTTAATGTTCACCTTTGTTTCGGGCCGGTAGAATGGTTTCAACTCCCCCTACCCGAAATCCTCTATCACATGGGGCCAAGAGATCTCCCCCTCCCCGATAACAACGCTGTCCACATAGTGAATGGCCTCT
>Ga0180437_10010134_pt1 | contig 11544 bp, 10 predicted proteins | sample SS_ome_4_FD_132410 | JGI IMG/M metagenome (GOLD analysis project Ga0180437, IMG submission 132410) | Hypersaline lake sediment archaeal communities from the Salton Sea, California, USA - SS_3_D_1 metaG | ecosystem: Environmental > Aquatic > Non-marine Saline and Alkaline > Hypersaline >... | reverse complement strand
CTGCGCCTGGCTTTGATGGTTTCGAGAATAGACACGGTTCAACCCTCCTGGCTTCTGTCTCGCGTCAGCCCATATCCGCTATCAACAAATTGCTTCACCCAGGCCAATCAACTCATCAACCATACGAGCCACCACAGAGCTAGCCAGGATAACCGGCTTCTGGGTCACTTGCTGGACGATCTCTTTCATCTCTTCGTTCATGCCCATGCAGCCGAGGTAGACCAGATCTACCCCTCTCCCTTTGAGCTCCTCGGCCGCTCGTTTCCACTCCTTGGTCCTTATTTCTGGCTCCGCATAAGGAGAAGCCGAGGTAATGACAACATCAGATGCACCCCACCTCTCTTCCCGCCTCTCTTCGGGTGAGGGAACCTGGCTGGCTGAAGGCATCACTACGCCCAGCCTTGCCCCGTCTACGAGAGCGGTGATCACACCATGTAGCAGTCTGCCGGGACGAAGAAGCATCCGCTCCGACTGAAGCTCGGGGAATCCCCCGGTACACAACAGTACGATGATCTCGGCTCCCGCCTCTTCGAGAGCGTCTATTCCCTTCTGCATCAGAGGGAGGACCGCCTCGTGGGTGACTTTCACCTCAGTGCCGTCCCTCATCCTGGTCACCAGAGTAGGCTGACCGGGTTTGGGCCGCAGCTCGGCCACCGTGGGCGGATCGAGATCGTCCAATGCCCCCCGCTGCAGGATCTCCACCTGCTGCGTAAAATGGTTCCGCATCACCGAGATGATGTCCTCGCGGGGCGATTGGCCAATGGTGATCATGCCGATTTTGCGCATTTGCGGCTCTCCTTTCCTCAAAGAGTTAACCTTTGCCAGAGGTTTGCAGGTGACTCATTGAACCGTACAACGCGACGATCTTGTCAAACTCTTGCGCATCGTAGAAACGACATTCCCCGCTTCCGAAAGCCTTGGCCACCTCGATGCAGAAACGAACGGCCATGTCGAGATCCACAGGTTGATTGGCCCCGGTAGCAATACCGGCCACGGCGATCTCAGCCGTAATGGCCACGCCCACCACCGGCGCTTTCGTCATTGCCGCAGGCATCATGATACTGTTGATATGCCGCAACTCTCGCGTCGGAGTGATGTCCTGAGTAGCCAGAGGAAAAACGACAGGCATCCTGCCGGTTACGTTCTGCATGATGTCTAACAGATCTTCGCTGGGCCGCAGGATATATCCCTCTTTGACTGTGGGAGAGATAGCGAATCCCCGGTGGTTGATGATGCGATTGGCCTTGGTGGCATCAATGGATAGGACGGCGTCCATCTCTGGGCGCGCTTCTCTCTTGAGCAACTCTCTTCCATCGACAGGAGAGCCCATCATACGCACCGGACTCATTTGTGGACCGGTCGGAACCGGCGAACGAGGGCTGATGTGAGTGGTGACGATCATATCACCCGGCAGCAGATCATCTTGTCCGCGCATGTCAATAAGCTTGAGCACGCTCGACAGCGCCACAATAGCGCCGTCGGCGTCGGAGACCATGCCCAAGATCTCCGGCCGGCCGCCAATGGACCCCAGCCGGCCGTTGATCCCCAATGTAGGGGCATTCCCTCCCGCTCGTTTTCCCTCGGTACCGGGAAGGGTGACAGTGATGAAATCAGTGGATCCCCTGTCGCTCTCAATAGTTTCCACCTCCCACTCTGACCATCCCCGGGAGGTAAAGAGCTCTCCAGCTTTGTGCCCAGTTGCCTTTGCACTGTCAAGAAGATCGATGATCTCTATGACCTGTTTTAGTGCCATCGTCTAACCCTCCTGTTCCGATAATGTTGATTCGTCAAGAGGGAGAGCCAAAAGAGTACTTGATCACCTCTTTACCAGTGGCTCTCTCCACATCTTTGAACAAATAAAGATCCTTCATGCCTGCCCCCAGAATCAGTTTTTCTTTGGGGACATGGAGCACCGCCACCCGCTTCCCCTCTTCAACCCTACCGGTGCCCACCGCCAACCCCGTGTCCAAAGACAAGGTGGCAATCAGATCAGGAAAGGTACCCAGTCTCTCCCCATCCCGTTCCAGAGTCATGTACTCGTTCCACAAGATCAGTTCATAGTAGGCAGTGGGATCGTCTCCTTTTACCACCACCCGGCCCACCCCAAATCCGCCCGTAACATCCAGCTTCTTCACCTCCACCGTCCCCTGCGTGACGATCTCCCCTCCCAGAGCCTGGGCGGTGGCATCTGCCATGGCCTCACCCCCCCTGGCTGGCGGGGGCGTCGCGGTGGCCAGGAACCCGCTGCAGGGCGCCTGGCGCTCCGTGATCTTTGACGTAAGACGCCCGCACCGGGTTCCTGGCCACCGCGACGCCCCCGCCAGCCAGCACGGAGGCCTGACGAATCAGTTTGGCCACCGTGGAGAGTTGCCCCTTCACAAAGGTCTCTATATACTCCCCCCGGCTAGGATCGCCTCCCACCGCGGCCTGTAATGATACATAATCCTCTCGCGCCGTGAGGCCCATGGAACCCATAGCCCCGGTTGGATGAGCACGCCCGTTGCAAGGGGCATCCACCACAGGAAGGTCCAGCACTGCCCCGGGCAGCCATCCGTGGACCACACCCCCGCCACCGACCTCGCTGGAGATCAGCCCTCCAATCGGTAGAGCAGAGTGTTTCAGCATCAGTTGCACGGCGCGCACACTATGAGCTGCAGCCCAGAAGGTTCGCTTCTCGCTAATAGCTCCCACCCCCGACACCGTCAGCAACCAGGCATCGGGGTCGAGTTGATCAATGTCGAGAATCTCGACCGGACCCATCTTCAGAGCCAGCTCTATCCTCTGCCGTCCTCCTTCTACTTCGCCTCCCCCTCCTCCCCCCAAGACTGCCCCACCGACAACCAGGGCTTCGATCTCTTGATTGCCTAGTTTCATTAGAACCTCCTCCCAGAACTCGGATCACTCTACGATAGATAGTAGATACACTCTGCCTGAGCAAGTAGCTGAATCGGTGACCAAGAACACTTTTAGCCGGCTGGTCAACGTTAGCCCAGGCAATGGTGGCCAGCCTACACCTACAGAGTAAAGTTTTGAAACATTCGGTGAAAACTGCCATTGAAGATCTTTACCGACATAGGAGTACATAGCCCAATCGGAAAAGCGATCAACCAAGGCCGCTTTGGACGATTTAACCTTCGATTGTACGAACTACTGAAGAGATAGAGGAAGAAGAAGTCTATACTTTTTGGGATGTGGAGAAAATTACTGATCCAGGTAGCGGTCTCGCCCCTCAAAATTTGGAGAGAAGGCCAAGGATCAAAAATCACCCTGTTTGACGGGTACACTGTATAGGGGTTATCTCGCTCCTTACCGGAGAGTGTCGAATGGGTCTGAGTGACCGCTGTGAGCCGTGGAGACGGTGTGTGGTCGGATGCCTAATAGAAGGGGGAAAAACAGGCAGGATGTCTTGCCATCGAGGAACACCCTATTCGAATAGTTACCAACGCTGGTGATTCATTATAGCACAAGCCCTCACTCTTTGTCAAGGTGGATCAGAACTGAGACACAGAAACAGAGGAACGCGCACGTCTGCAGGGTTATCGCCAACCCCAGCTCTCGCCGCTGATTCTAGAACCAGTCCTCGTCAACTCGCCCAGTTCATCGCTCGCTCGATGGCCTTTTTCCAGCCGTTGTACCCTTCCTCGCGGCGCGACTCGTCCCACGCGGGCTCAAAGGTGCGGTCTTGGCCCCAGTTGGCCCTGAGCGCGTCGAGACCATCCCAAGAGCCAACCGCCAGGCCGGCAGCGTAGGCCGCACCCAGAGCGGTCGTCTCGCTGACGGTGGGCCGCACTACCGGCACGCCCAAAATGTCGGCCTGGAGTTGCATTAAAAAGTCGTTGACCGTTGCACCGCCGTCTACCTTGAGCGCCGTCAGCTCGATGTCCGAATCGGTGCGCATGGCTTCCAGCACGTCACGGGTCTGGTAGCAGATCGACTCCAACGTGGCGCGAACCAGGTGCCGGCGGTCGGCGTAGCGGGTGAGGCCGACGATGGCTCCCCTCGCGTACATATCCCAATAAGGCGCAAAGAGGCCAGAGAAGGCAGGCACAAAGTAAACGCCGCCCGCGTCCTCTACTGAAGACGCGATCTCTTCCGTCTCAGCGGCATTTTTGATGAGACCCAGGTTGTCGCGGAGCCACTGCACTGCCGCGCCAGTGATGGCGATGGAGCCCTCCAATGCATAGTTGGCCTTTCCCGACCCCAGGCCATAGGCCACCGTCGTCAGCAGGCCGCTTTCCGAGGGCACGACCTGGTCGCCGGTGTTAAGAAGCATAAAGCAGCCGGTGCCGTAGGTGTTCTTTGTCTCGCCCGGCGCGTAGCAGACCTGGCCAAAGAGCGCTGCCTGCTGGTCCCCTAGGTCACCGCACACAGGGATGCGACTCCCCAGCGGACCATCGGTCCTGGTGAAGCCATAATAGTCCGCGTCGGATGAGGGTCGAATCTCAGGCAACATGGCGCGAGGAATACCGAGAATATCGAGCAACTGGTCATCCCAGTCCAGCGTGTGCAGGTTCATCAGCATGGTGCGAGAGGCGTTGGTCACGTCGGTGATGTGGACACCGCCCTCGGGGCCGCCGGTGAGCCACCAGATGAGCCAGGTATCTACGGTGCCAAAGAGCACTTTGCCCCGCTCCGCCTTGCTCCAGGCGCTCTCGACGTTATCCAGGATCCAGCGGATCTTGGGACCAGAAAAATAGGTCGCCACCGGCAGGCCCGTCTTGATGCGAAAGGCCCCTTCCAGACCAGCATCTTGCAGCCGTTGACAGATATTCGTCGTACGGGTGCACTGCCAGACAACGGCGTTATGGATGGGTTGGCCGGTCGCCTTGTCCCACACGATCGTCGTCTCTCGCTGGTTGGTGATGCCTAGGCCAGCGATTTCGCCCGGCGGTATGCGGCTCTCTGCCAACGCGTCTCCGATCACTTGCTGGGTTTTGGTCCAGATCTCCAGCGGGTCGTGCTCTACCCAGCCAGGCTGAGGGTAGATCTGGGTATGCTCCTCGTACCGTGCAGCGACGACCTGTCCAGCCCGGTCAAAGATCATGAAGCGGGTGCCGGTCGTGCCCTGGTCAACAGCGGCGACGTAGCGCGGGAAAGTCGGTGGGGTAGACATCATGCAATCTCCTTTACACGCAGCACATAGGCCACTTGTAGACAGGAATGCAGACGACAGACGGCGCAACTTTATGGTTGAGGCGGTGTTGCTATGGGCGGAGACGGAAGCAAAGAACCGTCTGTTCAACAGCCTATCGAAAGGACGGACAAAGGAAGGATGCAAGTTTTTCTTTACGCAACAGCGACGACCGTTGGCTATCTGCTGGGTGCCATGCCTATCGGCTACCTCATCGGCAAGACGTGGGGAGTGAATGTGCTCCACCATGGTAGCGGCCGGACTGGCGGCACAAACGTGTTGCGCGCCGCCGGTCTGTGGGCAGCGCTACTGACAGTGCTCGGCGACGGCTTCAAGGGCCTGCTAGCTGTTGGGATTGCAGTGCTGCTGGTGGGTACACCAGCGGCCAAAGTGCTGGCCGGTTTGGCAGCGATCATTGGCCACAACTGGTCGATCTTCCTGGGATGGCGTGGGGGTGCCGGAGCTATCACCAACCTAGGCGTCGTCATTGGGCTCTATTACCCGGTGATGATCGTCATGGTAGCGGTCGGCTTTATCACCCTGCTGGCCTCACGCATGGCCTCGGTAGGGACGCTGAGCATGGTCACTGCCGCATTGCTGGCCTTTGCCGGGTTGGCGCTGTTGGGCCACGTACCATGGGCCTACGCTGTCTACGGTCTGACGGCCGCACTGGTTATCGTCATCGCCCTCCTGCCCAACATCCGGCGCATCCTGGCCGGTACGGAGCGGCAGTTGACACTTAACCACTGATCGTCACCTAATTCGTCAGACATTACTACACAGGATCAAAAAGATTCAGATCAGACGGCGTCTCTTTCGACGTCGTTTTTTGGTTTTTTAAGCCTTCTGTCGCCATCACTCCCCTGTCATCTCCAACATCACGTCAGCCAAAAGACGGAGAGCATTGCCGGCAAGCTTTGGTCGATGCAGCGCATCTGGGCGCCTAGAGGCAGGTTGGCCGATCTAGGTACCGGGTGGCATGATGACTTGCAGCGGCACAGGGATAAAAGTCAGCACGAAAATGATCAGCACCGCCACAGCCAGCAGCCGTTGTCGCGCCGTGAGAGGTGTAATGTCATCCAGTGGGGAGGCATGCTGCTGGCCAAAGAACCAAATCAGCACCGTCCACAGCCACCAGCCCTGCCATACGAAACCCATGATGAGCGTCAGTACCAGCATGGCCTGGGTAAGCCGGCGAGCCTTATCACCCAGCAGGGCGTAGGCAATGTGGCCGCCGTCCAGTTGCCCGGCCGGGATGAGGTTGATGGCCGTCACCAAAAGTGCGGCCCAGGCGGAAAAAGCGATAGGGTGCAGAAACACATCCTTGCCCTCGCCAGGCAGCCACTGCCCAAAGAGCAGCATTTTGATGCCCCCATACAGCAGAGAATTCCCTTCCAACAACACACCGGCCTCCGAGATGCCGACACCAGTTTTTGGGTCAAAGTCTGTCATGGGGGAAAGCGCCAGGCCCAGGATAAGAATTGGCACGGCTATGACAAACCCTGCCAGCGGCCCAGCAGCCCCGAGGGCCAGCAGAGTCTTCCGATTGGGCATCGGCCCTTTCATACGGATGACAGCCCCCATAGTGCCCAGAGGCGAGATCGGGAAAGGGAGCGGGATAAAGTAGGGGAGCGTTGCAGCCAGGCCAAAGTGACGCGCCGTCAAGTAATGGCCAAACTCGTGGGCCAGCAGGGGTACCAGCAGGGCCAGCGCAGCCGGCAGGCCCAGATGCAGGTGAGTCAAACCAAAGAGGAGCAGTTCCGAGATCGTCTCCGCTTCGGTATTCAGCGATGCCGCACCCGTGAAAAGCACCGACAGCACAGTCATGACAAACAGCACGACGTTCACCCACCGTTTCGACCGGGTTGGCCGCACGACGCCAGGCATGGCATAGATCACATCCCAGCCATCTTTGCGGCGCAGGAATGCCGTATGCTCCAGAGCTGCAAAACGCGGAGCGATGATCTCATAAACGTCTTCCGCCGCCATCAATAGCTGTCCACGCAGACGCAGTCCCTTTTTAGCGTGCCTTGTTCTCAAGTCTATCCCATAGGTGACGTCCTCGATGGCAAAGACATCTTGAACAGCGTCTCGCAATTGTGTTACAAGCGTGCCTTGGACTTCCAGGCCGTCTTGCGTTGTGGTGTCTTGTCCCTTTTCAATATCCATACTCTAAGCCAATCTCTTATATTCAGTCTCGGACGGGATTATACACGATGCGACCAACTAACACAAGTAGACGATCAGCCTTCAAGTCGCACCAGGCGAGCGATGAACTGATAAGCGCACAGCCAGACTTCCTCTCGATCGTGATCCACCAGCAGCGAATGAGTGCTGTTGGCGAACCAGGCGATCGCCTTGTCGGTCGAGGCCGTGCGATCATGGATCTCCTGCAGACAGCCACGCGGCACTGTCTGATCGAGGTCACCCTGCATGATGAGCAGTGGCACCTCCACCTGGGACAGCTCCCGGCGCGTCTGGCGCATAAAGCGCACCAGTTCGTCCAGGCAGCGAACAGGGGCCCGATCATAGGCCCAAAACCGGGCCTTGACAGCAGGGTCAGGTGATTCCGGCCCGTCCATAGAGATATAACGGACGAAGGGCTTGGCGACAGGTAGCAAACCCAGTCTCCAATCCGATACATACAGAGGCGTGGCCAGAAGGACAGCGCCATTCATCGAAAAACGAGAGGCAAGATGCAAGGTGATGATGCCCCCCAGCGAGTATCCGATGACGTAGACCTGTTCTCGTTCGGCGCGCAGCCGCTCCAGCCCTTCCCCCGCCGAGGCGACCCAGTCGCACCAGCCGGTCTTGGCCATCTCTTCCGGTATCCTGCCGTGCCCTGCCAGCCGCACGCCCAAAACCGTGAGGCCTCGCTGTGCCAGATACTCCCCCATAGGGTACATCTCTATCGGACTGCCGGTGAAGCCATGAATCAGCAGCACGCCGATCTCATTGCCTTCGAAGTAAAACGGTTCGGGCTTTATCGTCGCCACGTTCCCCCTCCTGATCAACTCCAGAGACTCACGGCTCGATCCAGAGCGAAGCAAAACCGGTTACCGTCAATGTCTGTTCTGTATAAACGGTCACTCGCACATCAAGTTGCAGCCAGATGTTCTCCCTGATCGCGCCGGCCCAGACAATAGAGTCGCCGATCTTGCGGTAGGGATAATCATCCATGCCGCCTAGCTCAGCGCCGTCGTCAGTCTTGCCCTCGTAGGTCAGCAGCGCGCCAGGGATGGCTTGACCCTTCTGCACGGTATACAGCACCGGCGCGTTGCCGAACATCAGAGTCGCCTCCTGTGGCGGCGTCGCGTCCTGAACATGGGCACCCGTGACGGTCACCTTGGCCGTACCGCCAACGTGGAGTGTGGACTCGTCGAACCACAGCACACGCAGTTCCAGGTCCAGCGACACCCCGTCGCGCACCTGTCCCTGCCAGGACAGCGAATCCGCCTTTTGCTTCAGCGCCCGCTTTCCCTTGACGTACACCTCGGCCATGCCATCGGTGATGCCCCTGTATTGTACCTCGGTACCCGGCAAGAAATTGCCCGCCGTGATACCGATCTCAAAAGGGGCAGTATATGTGAGCTCCTCCGGCGACGATTTGCCGCCACAGGCTGCGGTCGTCAACAAGAGAAACGTCAGCATCACGGCCAATAAACCAGTTCTTGTGAACATTAGCACCTCCTTTCGATCCCACTCGCACCTCGGTCGCCTTCGCGCCACATATCAGCTGCAAGATAGCGATCAAAGAAGCCAATCACGCGCTCCAAATACTCGTCTGGCCGCAGCTTGTCTGCCTCGCGATGGCCAGCCTCGGGCACAATCCACACATCCTTCGGACCTCCAGCGGCTGCAAAGAGCCGCCTCACCGCAGCAGTGGACACGTACGGATCACGTTCCCCGTGAACCAGTAGCAGCGCCCTCGGGGCCAAGCTAGGCGCCCAACGAACGGCATCCGCATCAGATAGGTTACAGCCCACCCGTCGTCCGGCCAGCCAGAGGGTGAGCCAGGCTATCGGGACGGCCAGGATGCCTGGCAGACCGCGTTCCCTGGAGCCAGCGGCGATGGCTTCCAATATCGTCACCGGCCCACCATCGGAGACGACGGCCGCAATCGCATCCGTTTGCGGCGCGGCGCTGATGGCCACACGTCCGCCCATGGAAAAGCCCAGCACACCCAATCGTTCGATCCCGCGTTCCCGAAGCAAGTCCACCGCGCCCAACAGATCCTGTTGCTCCAGAGAGCCCAGGCTGACCAGGTACCCATCACTGCGACCGTGGGCCCGGAAATCGAACATCAAGACATTGTAGCCCTTGTCGTGAAAAGCGGGCACGACCTTGAGGTCGGGATCCATACTGCCGGAGTGACCATGGCAAAAGATGACCGTGCCACGAGGTGAAGCCGACGGGATCAACCAGCCACGCAGGATCAGCCCATCTCGGCTAGAAAAGGCAACTTTCTCGTAACTCAAGCCATAGTCAGTGGGTGAGGATGGCTCGTCGGGCACACGCCGTCGGGTGAGGACGTGCGCGCTGTACAGCGCCAATCCACTGATGACGACTCCCGCCAGAGTCAGACCGCCGATCAATCCCCAAGAAATGCACCCCATCGCTTGGCCTATCTATCCCGTTGCCTCTATTACTCCCGATCGAGCTCAGTTGCATCAGATTCCGTAAAAACGGTGATCATCTCGCCTGGCAGCGTAGTTTGTAGCCACCGGACCAGCACGGCCAGTGCGACAATACAGACGACGATGAGCAACCCCAACGTGCCCAACAGCAGCCAGATGCCCACATTGGCGGCATTTCCGCCTGGACCTGGCGATTCGAACGAGAAAACAGTGATCCCCAGCGCGATGGCATTCCAGGTGCCGTGCAAGCTGACGGCCAACAGATACAAGCCGGCAGCGCGCCACAGACGACCTGTTCGCAAAGAGTACCAACCCAATCCCATCAATCCACCTGCCAGACAATGCATCAGGCTGGTGCCAACGCGCATCAACACCACCGGCTGCCACGCATCTAACTCCACGGCGCTGTTGAACATGCCTTCAACCAGCGCAAAGCCTGCCGCACCTGCCAAGCCCCACAGAAAGGCCTGGGCCTGTCCTGGAGTGTGCCGCATGAACAGGACGCCAGCGGGCTTGAGCAGCTCTTCGATGAGGGGACTGATGACGACCGCCAAGAGGAACACTCCCACCAACCCCACTGGTGTGAAGAGCAGCGACAACAGCCCATCTGGATCGCCCAACCAAGCCGGATTTTGCAGGTTGAACATCAGCGACTGTAAAGCATCCACACCCCCAGGCGTCATGGCCACGGTAACGACTAGAACAACGACAAGGGTCAGCCCGGCCAGCCCTACCAGCACGACAGCTCCCGGGCCACCGATCAAAATGCCGCCGACCACCAGGCTGACGATCTCCCGCTGGCGAGCTGCGCGTCCCAGCTTTCGCCCCACGAAAGCCAAGACAGTCACCGCTGGTAGCGCACCGGCCAGCACATGCAATGGCGGAAAGAAAAACCGCAGAGCGAAGCCAGAGGATAGCACCGCCTGTCCACCGACTACTGCACCGACGAATAGGAGAGCCAGGACTTTAACGCGGGGCGGGCAAAAGTGTGCATCGGGCTCACCGCGCCAGGCCCGCAACCCATGCCTGACCATGAGCCCGCCAACCCCTAGACCAGCCGTCGCCAGGCTAGCAATGACTGTCACAACCCCCAGAGAAGAGGTCGTTTCTGAACCCTTCAACGCAAGAGCAAAATAGACAACAGCCCCCAAGAACCCACCTGCGGACAGCACCAAGCCCGCCAAGGTGCCCACTCCAGCCAGCAGCTTTGACATTGAGCAATGAGACGACAAACCAGACTCCCGTTTATCCATGGTGAAGACTCATCATAGCGACGACGACAATTATACTCTACCCCCTGGCTTGTGACAAACAGCCATTGTTAGAGTTATCGGGCTATCTGATTTGACTCAGGTGCCGATTGTTTGAGATATATTGTTTTTTGTAGTAGTCTGTAGTAGTAGGCCTTGTGGAAATGTGGACAGGGCGATGGGGACTGTCTCACTGTCACTATATGTGGGTGTTGCTGAAAGAGTAGCTACCAGGGGTATGGGTGTGGCGACATTGGTCCCGGGGAATAGCGTGTAGATAATGTCTGTGTGATCCAAAGCCGACCAAAAAGATAGCCGGTACAATATATAGTGGCTTGGGTTTACGTGATACCCGTTTGTTGCTTTATGAGCACGTGTGAAACTTAAAGTTATCCCCAATCCGCGTCGATTATCCACAGGTATCCGCTAGTTATCCACAGCTTGGAGCTGAACGGCACGGTGTAATGAAAAAGGGAAGGTCTCGGAGGATCTTCCCTTGCATTCTTTTGTTTCTTTTAGATGAGCT
>Ga0180437_10010130_pt1 | contig 11546 bp, 17 predicted proteins | sample SS_ome_4_FD_132410 | JGI IMG/M metagenome (GOLD analysis project Ga0180437, IMG submission 132410) | Hypersaline lake sediment archaeal communities from the Salton Sea, California, USA - SS_3_D_1 metaG | ecosystem: Environmental > Aquatic > Non-marine Saline and Alkaline > Hypersaline >... | reverse complement strand
AGTGAGTGAAGAGTGAGTGCAAGAGTGAGGGGTAAAAATGAATATTCGTGCGGGTTTGAGGTCAAGAGTGAGCAGAGTGAGTGGTTTTTAGAGATTAAGCGTTTTTTGGTGTTTTTTCCTATTCCAATTTTACTCACTCTACTAACTCTGCTCATTCTACTAACTCTGCTCACTCTGCTCACTCTGCTCACTTTGCTCACTCTTGAATATTTTTATGGCAAGAATAAATGGTTAAATACAGCTCTACGTGTCTGGAGGTTGAGGATGCAGAGGCTTTCAGCAAGGAGGACACAGACACGCTCAGGGATGTATCCGGTTTTCTGTGTATGGAATTTTCAGGGGGGGGTAGGTAAATTGGGTTGCAAGGCCTCACAGAGGCCAAATAATGCTGGTCAAATATGCGAAGTGCTTTAATAGGTGATGGTTGCAATGCGAAAACTGACAGGGGCACAGAGACGCGGCATAAATAGGCGCATCAGGTATCTATGCAGCAAGCAGAGAGAGGCTCGGAGCCTCAGGGCTTGTGCCAGGGAATACGGTCCGATCGGATCAGTCCGGTCAGGGGTATGTTATAATGAACCAAGAATCTTTCTATTCCTCGGCTGCCCGATTGAGGTCAATCGAGGCTCCGGTGGATTCCAGCACGTCAGAGATACTATCTTCGAGCTTTTCAAACAAGCTAACGATGAAAGTGAGGCCACTGCTCAATTGCTGGAGGTTGGGAGATGAAACAATGTGCTCCGGGACGTAAAGGGGTGATGCCATGACTATTCAAGAGGCTTGTCAACGACTAGGCAAAAGTGAAACAACGGTTAGGCGGTGGATAAAACAGGGTAAGTTAGCATCGAAGATGGTTGACGGTGTATATGATATTCCAGAGATGGCCGTTAATGACTATCTAAATGACCAGTCAATGACTAGGCAAGTGGAGGGCGCTGATCAGCCAATGATTGACCAGTTAAAAGCGGAGAATGAATACTTGAAAGAGCTGATCCAGGAGCTTGAGGATGCGAGGCAGCGGAGTGATACAATAGTGCTCCAACTGACCAGGCAGCTTGAGCAGAGTCAAAGGCTTCTTGAGTATCACCGGGATCCTTGGTATAGACGCTGGTTTGGAAAAAAGCGGCCTACTGGACCTAATGGGAGGGCTTAGGTGGTACGGAGCACACATTTTGGCATAAAGCAGGCATACCGGATGCAATTAAGCGTTTCAGTAAGAAAAGGTAAGATATGGCGGGAGTTTATCTCCATTCTAATAGTTTTTTTTGCGATGAGCGAATCGCCGGAGGTGCGGGCGGATCTCCGCGAAACTCTCCCAGGTCCTGGTCACAGTCGCTTTTTTTCCCTGCCAACGTCATGCCGAAAAGCGGGTATTTTTGCCGCGATATCCTCTGAAGTTATGCCACAAGTTCGGGGTTTTTCCCTGATTTTATGGCATGGTAACACCACATAAAAACAAAGTGGGTTTCTGTGCGACTTTACAGGCGCGATTGCTCTGCATAATTTAGCATTATAGACCATGTATCATTTCTGCAACAGTAATATCCCAATATGATATGGGGTTTTGCATGACATTTGGTGTAGCATTTGGAGAAAAGCTGTCAGCGATATTTCCAGACGGCGGGAGGTGGATATGGAAGTGGATTGGAGCCCCTTTGAGATACGAAGGACAGAAAAGGAAATTACCCTCTATCTGCGCGGAATAGAGGGCAGCCGAGCAAATGTTCGGGCGGAGGACGTCCATAAGATTTGGAAGGCTATTGGGAGAGGCTGGAATATTCATATTGAAAACGCTGTCATTGAGGGTAAGATAATTTTGAGTAAAACGGGAATAGAACCAGATGATCAGGGTAGATTTCCTGTTACGAGCAAATTGTACATATCGAAGAGCGACATCTGGGGCAGGACGGTCTTCTGGAGGGCCAAGTTTGAAAATGTGGTGGACTTCAGGGGAGTCAAATTCAAGCAGGAAGTATACTTTCAAGAAGCTGTATTCAGAGAAACAACCGTCTTTACAGGGTCCAGGTTTTGCATGAAAGTGAATTTTAATAAAGCCATATTTAGGGAGCCGGTAGTCTTTTCGCGAGTTCGATTTTTTGGGGAAGCGATGTTCCAGGAAAGCAAATTTTGGGAGAAAGCGGATTTTACTCGAGCAAGCTTTATAAAAAGAGCGGCCTTCATCCTAACCCGTTTCGCAGAAGCGGATTTCAGCGAGGCTAGATTCAAAGATGAGGCGGTCTTCACGGATTCCAAGTTTGAGAAGACAGCTATCTTTGATAAGGCCAGATTGAAGTATCCAGCCAACTTCGCGAACGTAGATCTTAAGAAAGACACAGTTCTCAAAGGGTTATGGAACAATATCATTGCCCCACCTATAGCCTGGTTTGTGGCCAAAGCGAGACGAATGCAACCAGAAGAGCGACAGCAACTGAAAGAGCGACTAGAGACTACGGTTACGGATGTCTACTCTATTAACACTGGAACTGTGATGGACGCATCGACTAACCCTTACCTCAAGAGGTACATAGATGATGAACAGTGGGTAAACTCCTGGCGCTATAGTGGCAAGTTACAGCGAGGGCTATTCTATGTCTGGGAGGCCATGTGTCACTGTGGCAGAAGCTTTGGGTCATGGGCAGGATGGTCGGCTTTCTTTATCTTGCTTTTTTCGGTTATCTTTACACCTGCGCCTCATTGGTGGCCAGAGTGGTGGTGGGGCTTCTGGCGGGATCACGGAGTTACGTTTCAGCAGACAGCACCAGCGTATAGTGGTGAGCCTGTCAATCTCTGGTCATGTCTGTATTTCAGCATCGTGAATTTCACCACGCTTGGCTTTGGTGATATTGTGGCGGCAAATTGGCAGGCCCGTTTCTGGGTGGCTTTTGAAGTAGTGTTGGGATACGTTATGCTTGGTGGGTTGGTAAGCATTTTCGCAAATAAGCTTGCCAGGCGGAGTTGAAGATGTATACAGGGGAAAGAAGGTTTATGTTATGATTGATTGCTGGTTTGGGAGAGCATTTTTTGATTGTTCGGGTAGGCAGCCGTATTGCGAATATTTTAAGTGTCTGGGTTTGATCAGGCCTTTGTTGAAAGATCCTGATTTCGGATCTTGCACTCCTGGTTTCTACATAAACTACATCGCAAAAAGTGATATTCGTCCTTCGGTGCGTCTTTCCTATTTCACAAAGGACGGGGCAAAGACTCAACGGGTAATCCAGGCGTTCGCGGATAGCAACCCTGATGTGCGGCTGTGGAAAACAGTATGCCCTCACGAAAAAACAGTCTCGAAGGATTACGGCGGCGATGAACTGAGATTTAGGAATTTCTTGCACACGTATACTCAGATAGGGTTGGATCTATTGGATTATGATTGCCTATACTCCCGAAGATTGGCTGCAAAATACCGGCTGGAATACTCTCCGCAGGGGAAGCCCTGTAGGGAGCTTTTTGAGCGCGCACTCAGCAAGTACAGCAATTTCTTCAAGGAACTTAAGGAACTTGATAATTGTGCTGTTGAGCAACTATGGGACGATCTGGAGTTCTGGCACTGTGATGAGGAAGGGCGGATACAACAGTGGGTGCATTTTCTTGTCAATATGCTGTTACCGGGAGATCCGGTCTCACTCAGCCCTGCCTTGTACCCCGCAATACCAGGGAAAATATTGAAAAGGCCACCTGTTACTGGGCAGTTAAGGGAGCAAATTTTGAAGGCGTGGAAACTTGATTTGCCGGACGACTGGACTCCAGAATAGGATTTCTGGTTAGAGTGTGAAAATGACATACGGGTCGGTATGTCATTTGAGAGCGTTCCAGATGGACTTCTACGTGAACGTGGGTTCTGCAACTATATGCGGCGTCTTAGCATTAGGGAGCTGCTCGACATAACCTATGTTATGAGGATCATAGTATTATGATGCATTCACGTTCTGATGTCTGAGTGGTTTTTGCAAAGGAGGGCAATAGCATGGCGGAGATTAATCTGGACAGAGTGTATGCAACGTATATTCAGATTCCAGAAAACTGTGAATGGGAGAGGTACATCAACGATATCCTGCGCGGTAAAGTTGCACCTCTGATTTCTCTATTAAAGGAGAAAGAAATCATCAAATGGTATGGTTTCCATGTGCATGATAGGCGGAGTGGTAAGATACCTACAACAGATGATGATCATCACGCATACGTGCATATCCGATTGGAGTTGACGGAAGGTGCTAGGCCTGATGATTTGGAGAACCTTCTGGAGTGGTATTGTCATTATTTTCCCAAAATCTCAGGCAGGACATACAACATAAGAGATGAGCTTGGGCCGAGAGCAATGGGGAAAATAGGTGGAGTCTGCCGACCAATTCTCAAAGACTGCAGGATAGAAGAGGCCTGGCAAGTGATAGGTGAATGCTCTGAGTGGGTTCTGAAGATGCTTGATGCCTATTCGAGCGACAAGGAGATCCCCTTTGACCAGGTCGGCCAATTCTTGCACTTTATTGCGAATCAATTATACTTGGGGGGGATAATTGACAATTACCCGGACCAGAAAGAGAGGATAAGGATCTAGGTAGCAGTGCATCTAATTGCTCTGCATAATTCCCTGTTATAGACCATGTGTCGTTTCTGCAACATCTCCGTTCAATTTCTTCTAGCTTTCTGGTGCTTTTATTTCATTTTTCGCCAACTCCCAAAAAGGTGTGGTTAGCGTAGGTTTCTGACTTTTTTTCTGCTTCAAGCGACACAACATGATGCACTCAACACACAAAAATGTAAGAGTAAAAACGATCGGAGGAAGAAAACATGGCAGAGACCAAGACAGAAGCTTCCCAAATATTGCATAAACGGAAAAAGTGAGAAGACAGGCAGACCAGAAGCTAAATAGGAAGGAAACTAAGATCTCCTCTAATCTCATCATGCCAATTTTCGCTTTGTGCTTATTTTCATCGTAAGGGAACTTCGTTTGGAACTTGAAATTGCTTTTGCTGCTGCTATTCCCGTTATTGCTATTGTTCTCGCAATCCTCAAACTTAACGTAATTCTTACCCCAGAATATAAATGCTTCAGCTCTGAAGCATGCCGATGGCACTCCCAATCTCATAAGATGATACTCAATATATCTCAAATAGCACCTATAGAACTCAAATACGGTACGTTGACGACTAATAATTGCAAACCATATACATGCAGAAATTAAACCCAACATGGGTATCACTCCAAGAGATGCAAGTTTAAGAGGTATCTTACTTACTTCAGGGTCCCACGCTGCTTTACCAAGACCCGTAAATGTAGCTGCTTGTATTGCAAGCATTAGTATTTGTGTGCGTCTAAAGTGATTATCGTTGTTCATCAGAAACAGCTTAAAGACATGATCATAAGCATCAAGCCAGTGTCTTATTCTATTCTCATTATCGTTTGTTCCGTTCGCTGTATTGCACTCTGTCATCAGTAAATCCCCCTTCGGCATAATTAAATCGCCCACTATTGTCCATAGAAACTGCTGACACATTATTGAACTGAGCAGATTGTATACCAGCTAGTGCTATATGTCAAGATTGTTGCTCTGCATAATCTTTTATTATGGCCCGTTCCGAATTGCGGTAAGTCAGAGAGGAGGGAGCTTCGATGCTGGTAAAATTTGATATACGCAAAAAAGAATTTGAGTTGACAAATCTGTCAAGAAAGCCGGACGTGCGGAGATACTACGTCCACAAGAGCAAGCGTTTTCTCCTGGTGCTGCGGAATGGGCTTGATCTCCCTGATGCGCGGGGTCGGGTAGTCGATGCAAATATCGGTTGGGATCGTGGTGAGGCTGGATATGTGCGGGAGGTAGGTCGCAGGCACATCAAATTGACCGTGTATAGCCTAGCTGAAGGCAATCCAGAATATTCCCTGAGCCTTTTGGTCATTAGAGCGCCAGTGGGGAAAAGGAAGCGGCTTGACGTGAAGGAATCTTTGTGGTATACTTTAGAAGGTAAGCGAAGGTAAATAGAAGTAAAGGAGGTGCTTTGATGCCAGGTATAGAAGCATTGCTCACAGAAGAGCAGAAACAGAATTTAGAGGAAGCGCGGCGCTTATTAGGTTTACGGAGCCGGGCGGAACTGTTTCGGTTTTTTGCTGATAATGCTATTGAGATTGCTAAAAAGTGTTCAGACATCAAATCAAAGCGTTGACAAAGGCTTTAGGAATAGAGACTGAGTGGCAATACAAAAAGGGGGTGAATCGTATATCCCTGAAGCGAAGGAATCATCAACTTGTGCGGTGTCGGCCGACAACAAGGGATCGCATAAGCGGTCCCCGGGAGGTTGCGACCGACAATGTTAGTATACCTCGACCACCGCACAGAACGCAATCCAAAAAGCGAGGTGCGGTCTGCAATGCAATCGCCTATCAGAAAAATACGAAGCAAGCTATCCATGACGCAGCATCAGATGGCTCTGGCTCTGGGAATCTCTCAGAGCCATGTGTCACACATCGAGTTAGGTTATGTTTGTCTTTCCAAGCACGTTGTTAAAGAACTTTCCAAGCTGAATTTCGACAAAAAAAAGCTGGTTTCACTTCAGCAAAAATTTGTCGAGTACAAGCGGCAGCAATCCAGCAGAAAGCTGGCTGCAATGCGAGAGAAAAAGCGAGGTGAAGTCAAATGAGATCGCCGATGCTTGAGATGCGAAATAAGCTATCCCTGTCACAATATCAATTTGCGCTGGTCCTGGGGGTCTGCCGCAGCCACATTTCAGAGGTGGAGAGGAGTCTGTGCTCTCTTTCCGGGAGGGATATACGAGGACTTTCAGGGCTTCACTTTGACACCGACGAGCTGGTCACTCTCCAAAATGAGTTTGTGGAGCATACCCGGGGTGAACTCCGCCGCCAGATCGCCAATCATACATCAGACCCTGAGGGCGAGGGCTAGGAAATCAGACGGTCAGACAGTGGAATGTCGTCTATAGGGCCTCCTTTTTTGACTGAAGGAGGCTCTGTTTTTATGCGGCGGAAGTCGGACATATAGAAACCTGTTGACAACAGATCACGCTTTTGGTACAATGAACCAAAAGAAGATTACACTGTATTACAAGACACTGTAACTGGGGGTTTACTATGGACGTCACGCCAGAACAAACAGAAAAAACAAAGTTTAGCCCAGGTTTTGGTATACATGCCAGTCTGAGTCGTAGAGCACAAACAGTGGATAAAGAAGCCGAGAAAGAGAATTTACAAATTACTAGCATACGGCTTCCGCCAGAGCTTATCGCGGAGATCGACCGGCAAGTAGAGGCCGGGGGATGGCAAAATAGGTCAATGTTTATCAGGCGTCTAATTGTGATCTCCCTGGCTTTAAGCAGCCCAGAAGTTGCAGACGTTCAGCAGGCGGTGGACCAGATACTAGGTCCCCTAATGGAAAAGAGCGGGGAAAGGATCGGGCAGCTTCTAAGTGAAATAATATCACACATCCCAAAAAACCTTATACAAGAACTGGTTGTTGCCATTGTGGATGCGTTGACGCCGTATTTTATCCGAACATTGGGCATATCAGGGGATTTGGTCAAACAGGCAATTCTTGAGATTGTCGGGCAAATTGACCGGGATCAGGTCCCGGGGAGTCAAGCGAATGCTGATCAGGCTGAATGATGCAGTTAGTATGCTCCCTATTACACGTAGAACTCTGGAACGGATTGAGCGCCGAGGCTTAATAGAATTCGAGCGCATACAGGGTAGGGTTTTTGTTGACGTTGATTTGTTGATGAAGGCGAGCATACTCACTCCGGGAAAAGCAGCGGGCATGGTAAACCGCTCCTGGAGAACGGCAAAAAGGTGGAAGGATCAGGGGCTTCTCCAAGTCTATTATCCGCCTTACAGCGATAAGGGGAGGGTTAGTGTAGATGAAATCCATATTGCGAAGGAACGACACGCCAGAAGATTTGCAAAATAGCCGGGAAAAGGTGATGGAGAAAGCGTTTGAATCCCTCCCGCTGGAAGGGGGCGCGTTCCGTGTATTCCGAAAAGATGAAAAAGGCAGGCTGAAGGTCCTGGGGGTTCTCCCTTTCGATGAGGTTACTAATCCCGATGAATTTATCGGAACGGTTGAGGGGAGGTGGGGGGGAGGCAAGTACTACGTTCTACCTACAAAATCGGGAAAGAAGTCAGCGGAGGGCTTTTATGTAGAGTTTGACAGCGAACCGAAGAGGCCAAAGAAAAGGGCTTCCAATGGGGAAGATGACAGCGCAGACAAGCGCAGCGGGAAAAAGAGCCAGGTGGAAAGGGAGCTTGAGAAATTAAAGCAAAAGCTTGAGGCCAGGGAGCAAGATAACAAACTGAGGCTCATGATACGGGAAGAAATACAGGGAGCGCTACCGAAAACGGATGGGGCACAGGCAAAACTTGTGAACGGTATCCTCTCCAATTTCCCAAGCGTTGTCGCTGGTTTGAGCGGGATTATGGGTAACAGGGAGACAGCGGCGGATATGCTTGAGAAAGTGAGCACTATCTGGACAAACATCGAAGGGTCAATGCCGCGAAGCCCGGATCCAGTTGAGCAGGCCAGATCTCTCGCGGAGCTTTTATTTTCCCTGGTGGACAGGGTGAAGCCGCCGCCAGTGACAGCCGGCGGAAGTAGCAGCGGCCTTGCCAGTTTCATAAGCGCATTCGCTGACCAGCTTGGTAGGAAATTCATGGCGGATCAGGCACAGGCACAAGGGCAGCCAGCGGCGGCCTTGCCAAGTATGCAGCAACTACAGCAAGCACAGCCGGGCTTCTCAGGTATCCCAACGCAAGCCCCACAGGGAACACCGGAGGCCACAACACAAGCAACACAAACAACACAGGGAAAGCAGACAACCAGCCAGAAGCCCGGCGTAAACGCAGCGTCAATATTTCAAGCCATCGGCATTGATCCTGCTGCGAAGTTGAGAGCGATGGTTAGAGGCCGGGCGGACCCGCGGGAAATTGCCGATGCCGTAATCTATGTATTCGAGTTTGTAGGAAATTTCATGCCGCCAAACTCGCCGTTTTCACCATATATAACGGGCTTCATCGACAATCCAGAAGAAAACTTTGACAGGGCTTGCACCTCGATTCCTGAGCTGGTTGAGCTAGCTCAGCAGGACCCGGAATATTTAGCAAGGTTGAGAGGTGCAATCATTGAGAGAGTTCAGCAGTATAGACTTCAAATCCAGCAAGCGTTTAGCGATGCTCAGGCAAATATTGAGGGTGAAGCACCGGAGCCGGAACGGCGCGACGTGGTTCTGAATCAGGAGCCGGAGCCAGCACCGAAATGAAACATCCAGAGGGGATTTCCGGCAGCCTATGAGGGATCACGCAATACCTCCTCCTGTTGTTCGGGGCCAGTATCAGACGTGTCCGCGTAGGTTGCCAGAGACGCTTTGGAAGGGGGTTTGCAAATGGCGGAGAATTTGGCATTAGAGCAAATTGACGAGCTTGAGGATCTTGACGGTGATGACGTGCTCTGCTATCGTGTTGCTGACCTGGACAAGTTCTTCGATGTATACGACTACACCGATGAAGAGAAGCAGGCCATACGGGATCGCTGGCAGTTTGAGCAATTATATGTCAATCAGGATTACTCGGTAGTGTGGGGTTATGGCGATTACCTCATCGAATCCGACGATGGGCTTATGGACGAGGACCAGTTCATTGCTGAAGCTAAGATTGTGGGTGAGCTGGTGGGGTAGGTAAGAAAAGCGAAGACCGCTTTCCTCTGCACAAGAAAAGCGGTCAAGCTATATTACAACAGCAGATACCTCAGCATAGGTAAGCTACCATGATCAAGTATATACAAATCCCCAAAAAATGTCAACATTTTAGGCGATCCGGCCGGTCGCTGATGTTTAGAGGGCATGGGTCTGAGGCTGTTTCCCGATCCATGCCTTTTTTTCGTCTTGGGGAGCAAACAGGAGAGCTGCGACATGAAAAGTAGGACACCGCCATGTGACATAGATGCTGAGAGAGCTATCCTCGGCGCTATTCTTACCCAAGACGACGATGGCAAGAAGGCTTTACAACAGGTAGTTGATTCTTTTCTGTCTACGGACCATTTTTATAGCACCGCAAACAGTATAATTTACTCTGCAATTCTAACCATGCATGAAGCTGGAAAGCCCGTTGACCTTGTGACGGTTATTCGAGAACTCCGGGACTCTAACCACGAAGAGGAATTGACCAAGTATGTTTCAGATCCAATGCACTATCTGGATGAATGCATAGACGCGTGTCCAACTCCTAAGAATGTCATATTTTATGTGGATATTGTCAAAGATAAAGCCCGGCGTAGACTGATGCTGCGCCAGGGATTAAAACTCGGCAAACTGATGGAAAGTGTAGACGATGAATCTGTCAACGTTGACGATGTTTATGCCGAAGTCCAGGAACTCGTAGAGGATATGGGAGAAGAAGCCGAAGAAATTATCCCATTTCTCCCAAGAAAAGAGGTATTCAAAGTATACTCTGACACCGAATTACAAGCTCTTGAGATCGAGCGCAGAACATACATAGTCGATGACTGGCTGCCACAAGGAACTGTAAATCTCATAGCAGGTAAAGGAAAGACGGGTAAGTCGTGGCTCATGTTGGCTCTGGCTATCGCTGTCGCTAGTGGAGGCAAGTGGTTAGATATGAATGTGAGCCAGGGGGAGGTTTTGTATCTCTCATTAGAGGATGATCCAGCCAGGATGAAAGATAGGCGCTCCAAGCTATGTCCCGGTGAGATATACAAAGACTTATATAATGCATTCAATATTCCCTTATCAGGAGCCGGTGGCCTGAAATACCTGAGCCAATGGGTGAAAGATCACAAGAGAGCAAAGTTGATTATTATAGACACTTTCCAGCGTTTCAGGGACAGGATTAATATCAGAGCCAGCATTTACCAGGAGGATTACAATGCAATAACACCGTTGCAGGGATTAGCACAGGCTTTCAATGTCTGTATCCTCTTAGTTCACCACTTAAAGAAGGCCACATATCAAGGGGAGGATCCACTGGACCTGATCTCTGGCAGCACAGGATTATCAGGCTCAATAGATAACCTTTTCGTATTGTCCAGAGAGCGTATCCAGGCGGATGCTACACTTTTCAAAGTTGGGCGAGATATCACAGAGGGCAGCGTAGCCATGAAGTTTGATCAAACGTTCGGCTTGTGGAGCATCCTGGGTGATGCAGAGGAATATAGAATGTCAAAAGAGCGGAGGGATATTCTTGACCTCCTGGAAGATTCAAAGGATGGAATGACACCAACAGAAATTGCTACATTATTACAAAAGAGAGTTGATAGTATTAAATTTCTGCTAGCTAAGTTGGAGCAAGATGACTTTGTTTTGAGGGTTAGATATGGAAAATATATAAAAAAATAGTATGTAAACGTAGTATTCATAAGAGTTTACGGCAAGAGTGAGGGGTAAAGATGATTATTCATGCGGGTTTACAGCAAGAGTGAGTGAAGAGTGAGTGCAAGAGTGAGGGGTAAAAATGAATATTCGTGCGGGTTTGAGGTCAAGAGTGAGCAGAGTGAGTGGTTTTTAGAGATTAAGCGTTTTTTGGTGTTTTTTCCTATT
>Ga0180437_10010128_pt1 | contig 11547 bp, 4 predicted proteins | sample SS_ome_4_FD_132410 | JGI IMG/M metagenome (GOLD analysis project Ga0180437, IMG submission 132410) | Hypersaline lake sediment archaeal communities from the Salton Sea, California, USA - SS_3_D_1 metaG | ecosystem: Environmental > Aquatic > Non-marine Saline and Alkaline > Hypersaline > Sediment... | reverse complement strand
CGACATTTCGAATTCGCCATCCTTGGCTCTCCTATCTTGCCGTGCGTCTTGCAACCGCAGCATGATGGAAGAGCCTTTTTTTGTGAAGGTCAGTTTCGAGCGATTTTCAGAAAGTGCAGGACCCTTGAGACAGCGCCAATACGACCAGGAGCGTCAGATTGAACTGGTGCGACTTGTTCATGGCAGATCCAAATTCGGGCATATCGGTGGTTGAAAACTTCAGTATAGTCGCCAGCGATTCTGATTTCCTCCATTTGAGTGCTATCGGCATCGAATGAGTCTGAAGACCGCGATGAATTCTTGGGGCCCCCCAGCCGAAGGAGCTTTTAATGAGAGCCGGTTTCGAGTAACAAAGGGTCGAATCTTCGGAAGTCCGCTAGAATATGGACTTCTCTGCAGCGTTTGATGCTCCAGTGACCGTCACGGCGGAGGGCCAGATAGTCGGACAGTTCGGCCCCAGCGACGTGCTTGTGCGTCACATCCGCGTCTTAGGCCGCGAGCACAAAGACGTTCGGGGTATTCGGCCAAACGGGGCCGCTGGGACAACGCCCCGGTGTAGAACTCTCCCGGCAAGCTGCAAATTGAATGGGGCCATGGAAAGACCTACGCGACTCGGAAAGAGGCGGAGGCGGGCGTTTTCAAGTCCGTCGAGTTGTCCTACAATCACAAGGGGAAGTGCTAGGCCTTGGGCTATCTCAGCCCAGTCGTCTCTGACGGGCGTTACGGTGCGGGAACACGAATGCCAGAAGCAAGGAATGCTGTCGCGGCCCTTCGCGAGACTACCATCCGAAAGAAGGAGGTCACCAACATGTCAGACGATTCGAACTGCCATACAGACTTCGGCGAAAGCCGAAGTGTGTCGCGTCGTAGTTTCATGATCACGGCGGGCGCGTGCCTTGGCGCGCCGGCCGTTGTGCCAAGTGCCGTAGCGGGCGTCACCGCCCCCAGCAACCGAATCAACGTCGCCCTGATCGGGTGCGGCAACCAGAGTCGCGTTGGCTTGCCAAGCATGTTGCGGCAGAAGGACGTTCAGGTCGTGGCCGTGTGCGACGTGAACCGGGGTAGCTACGGCTATGCGCGGCCCGAGCATTTCCTGGGGCGCGAACCGGTGCGGAAGAAGGTGGACGAGTACTACGGCAACGAGACCCGCTCGGGCCGGTACAGAGGTTGCGACGCCCACAGCGACTTTCGTGAAGTGTTGGCACGCGATGACGTGGATGCCGTCATGGTGGTGCTGCCCGACCACTGGCACGCTCTGGTCACGATCAAGGCCTGCGAAGCCGGCAAGGACGTCTACTGCCAGAAGCCGCTGTCCCTGACGATCCACGACGGACAGCAGATGATCAAGGCGGTCCGCAGATACAAGCGGATCCTTCAGACCGGGAGCCAGTATCGCTCCAATTCGGTGGTTCGCCGTGCGTGTGAGTTGGTCCGCAACGGACGGATTGGCGAGGTCAAACGCGTGGTCGCTATCATCAACGGTAGCGGCGCCGGACCCGGCCCGGGCTGGCAGCCGATGCCCGTGCCCGAGGGGTTTGACTACAACACGTGGCTGGGACCTGCTCCCCGGGTACCCTATCACATCGACCGTTGCCTGTACCGTTTCCGTTTTCATCTGGACTACTCGGGCGGCCAAGTGACCAATACCGGAGCGCATGCGATCGATATCGTGCAATGGGCACTGGGGACCGAGGGCACCGGGCCGGTCGAGTTCGAAGATCTGGGCGCCGTGTGGCCGCCTGCAGGCCATCTCTACACGACCGCGATGAAGACCGACTTCAAAGCGCGCTACGCGGACGGTATCGAACTGATCTGTCGCACGCAGGAGCCCGGTTTCGGAGCGCGTTTCGAAGGGACTGAAGGATGGATTCAATACACCTACAACAAGATCGAGGCGTCCTCCGAAGCCATCAAGGAATCGGCCATCGGAGCCGGCGAGATCCACCTGCCTGTGAGCGAGAATCACTATCGGAATTTCCTCGACTGCGTCAAGTCGCGCCAAGAGCCGATCGAACCGGTTGAGACGGGCCATCGCACGGCCAGTATCTGCCACGCCGGCAACATTGCCATGCGGTTGAAACGGAAACTGCAATGGGACCCGGAGAAGGAGACATTTGTCAATAACGAAGAGGCCAAGAAGATGCTGCGGCGGCCCTATCGCGAACCGTGGCGGATGTCCCTTGACTAACAAACGCGGAGGACCTTATTCATGACAACCTTTGCTGTTTCAGTGCTCTGTCTGCTGGCAGGCGATCTGGGATATCAGGACAACTTCGTACAGAACCCGTCGTTCGAAGAGGACCGTGACCGCGATACGTACCCAGATGGCTGGCGCCCTTACGCCTTCGATTCGCCGGCGCGGCTTGAATGGAATAGCTCTGTGTCCCACAGCGGCAAACGCAGTCTCGCGATCAGCGATTCGTTCTGCGCGGAAGACCAGCGCGACTGGAAATGCTGCACCGGGCGTTGGGTATCGGGGCGACGGCCGATCGATCCGGGAACGAAGTACGAACTCGCGGTCTGGTGCAAGACCGAAGGTGCAAGCGGGCAGGCTTACGCGCATCTCGCCTGGCAACGTGGGACGAAGTGGTTGAGCGAAACCGCCACCGAGCGGGTCTCGGGTACCAGGGGCTGGCAGAAGCTGATCCTCTCCGCGGTGGCCCCCGCCGAAGCGGATACGCTGGTCGTCTCGCTGAACCTGGCCCGCAGCAAAGGAACCGCTTGGTTCGACGACGTCACCCTCTCCGGTGAGAGCGACGAACTCCCCACGGTGCAGTACGTCTTCAAAGACACTGACGACTGGTTTCCGTTCGAGTTCCCGCTCGACGACACGAACCTGGACAGTATCGATCTGACCGGCTTGCTGGACGCCCCGGCGGGAAAACACGGCTTCGTCACGGTGCGGCCCGACGGGCACTTCTACTTCGAGGACGGCAGACGGGCGCGTTTCTTCGGCACAAACGTGGGGGGCCGCGATTGCGCCCCCGAGAAGGAGCAGGCCCGCGTCGTCGCCGCACGGCTGGCCAAGTACGGCGTCAATATGCTCCGCCTGCACTCCATGGACTCACGCTACGGCCCACTGATCGACTACCGTCAAGGCACCTCCGGGCAGCTTGATGCGAATGGTCTCGATCGGATGGACTATTTCGTTGCCGAACTCAAGAAGCGTGGTATCTATGTCTATCTCGACCTGCTCGACTACCGGCAGTTCCACACCGCAGACGGCGTGAAGCATGGCGACGAGTTCACGCACAACTGGCAAGGATCCATGAAAGGAGCTTCCATCTTTGACGAGCGGATGATCGAACTCCAAAAGGATTACGCCACGAAGCTGCTCACGCATCGCAACCCATACACGGGCCTGCGGTACACCGACGACCCGGCCATCGCCGTGATCGAAACGACGAACGAAAACTCGATCTTCTATTTCTTCAACATGTCGGATCTGTCGCTACCGCACTATCGCGACGAACTCCAACGGCGCTGGAACCGATGGTTGGCGTCACGATACGGGGGCCGAGAAGAACTGGCAATAGCATGGACGAATAATGATGGGAACTGCGCGCTGCTTCCGGATGAGACCCCCGCGCAGGGAAACGTGGCCTTGCCGTTCGGCATGCTCGGCCGGTTTCGACCGACCACTGAAGGCGAGCCGAACGGTGACCCGTTGCTGAGCCCGCAGCGTGTGAGTGACATGTTGCGGTTTTTCGCCGAGGTCCAACGGCACTACTACGAGACGATGCGGGCGCACCTGAAGCAACTGGGCGTCCGGGCGCCCATCGCGGGCACGAACCAACAGTTCGTTGTGGTCGACACCCAGGTCGATTCCATGAATGATTTCATGTCGCGAAACCAGTACTGGCGCCATCCTCATCGCAGTGCACAGCCGTTCTTCAAGTTTGCCAACGAGCCGCTGGTGCATGTCGATATCCCCACCACACGGAATCCCCTGTCGGTGATTGCGCGCACCAGCGTTGCCGGCAAACCGCAGGCGGTTGCCGAGTTCAACTTCCCGTGGCCGAACGAGTATCGCTGTGAAGGGCTGTTGATGGCCACCGCCTATTCGTGTTTCCAGGATTGGGACATATTCCTGTTGTTCTCGTACGATATCGACGAACAGCGTCTCTCCATGTTTCGCAGCCAGTCCGACCCGGCCCGCTGGGGTGAATTTCCGGCGGCCGCGTTGATGTTCCACCGGCACGACGTCGCGGTGGCGCGAAACGAAGTCCACGTCGTGCACACGCCGCAGGACACGTTCACACTGCGGCCACACACGCGGAACGCGACGTACACGAACTACCGATTCCTGACCTTCACCTCGAAAGTGCGAAACGCCTTTATCGAAGACGCCTATCGCGGTGACGCCGACGCCGTGTTGGCCTGTGGCCTGTCGGCTGACACCACCTTCCAAGGCGGGACAAGCGTTATACGTCTCGCCGCATACCCCTGGGAAAAGTGGCTCTTCCCGCAGTTCGTCGAGGCCGCCCGAGAACTGCACCTGCCGGGTTACGATCGCATCAGCCCCGACCGAAAGCGTCTCGACAGTGACACGGGCGAATTGTCTCTCGACTATGGTGAGGGCCTGTGGACGATCAATACGCCACGGACGAAATCAGCCGTCGGCCGTCTTGCCGAGGCCGGTCGAATCGACCTGGACGGATTGAGCATCGATTGCCAGACCGAATTCGCCACCGTGACGGCAACGTCGCTGGATGAGGCACCGATCGGCCGATCGCGCCGCGTGTTGTTGACCTCGGTTGCCAGGGCGGAGAACACGGCGCAAGGTTTCTGGCCGCCGACGCCCAAGCAGCGGTCCTGGTCGCACACGTCGTGGATGTTACCTGCCGAAGGCCGGCTGCCAGTGATCGCCGAGCCGGTTCGGGCACAACTCCGGCTGAAGGTCCCCGGGCCGGCCAGTGTGTATGCGCTGGACGCAACCGGCAAGCGTCGAGGCCGTGCCCAGGCCACGGAGGATTCGGATGTACTCCTGCTCAATCCCGCCGCCGCACGAAGCGTGTGGTGCGAAATCGTCGTCCCGAGATGAATATCCACCGAACCATACTCTCGTAGAAGGCATTCAAGACCGTGAGACTGCGAAACTCATCCATGCTTGCGATCGTGTCCGTGCTGCCCGTACTGTCGGTGGCCGCCGTTCTCGCATCTGAGACGCATACGAGCGCTCAAGCCCCGAGTGAACTCGGGAATCAGTCGTTGGCCGCTTTAGGGTTTGTCGATGTCACGGCAGATCCGTTCTCCGCAGACCCACATGGAAAACGCGATTCGACCGAGCAACTACAACGCGCCATCGTCTATGCGCGGGACCATCAGATGGTCTGTTTCTTTCCGCCTGGCGAGTATAGGGTCTCGGACACGCTGAACTGCGAGCAGTACCGTCCGTTTCGTCGAGACGGAAAGCGGAAAGGAACGCGGGACTATCCCTGCGTGTTGGTCGGCTCACAGCGGGCTGCGATTCGGCCGCGGATTGTCCTTGCACCTCGGTCACCAGGTTTCTTGGATCCCGACAAGCCGAAGTACGTCGTTCACTTCTGGTCGCCGGGGACGGGTACGGAAACCTCCGTCGATCAGCCGCAGCCCAACATCAGCATGAACCAGATGCTCATAGGCATCGACGTGATCATCGGACCGGGCAACCACGGGGCTGTTGGCATCCGCCACCGAGCTGCCCAGGGATCCGGAGTCCAGGATTGCACGATCGACGCCACGCACGGCGATTGCGGACTGGAAGGCGGCGCCGGATCCGGAGGTAGCCACGCCAACGTCACCGTCATTGGCGGTCGGATCCGCATGGACATGCGGCAGACCCAACCGGCTCCGACACTTACGGGATGCACGCTCCTCGGACAGACGGAGACCGCCTTGATTTGCAGCAGTCGGCAAGCGCTCTGTGCGGTCGGGCTTCGTGTGGAGACGGAAACGTCCGGCCCGGCAATCGTAACCAGGAAGTTGTGGGGCGCGCACCACGGACAGCTCTGCCTGATCGACAGTCAGCTTGTCTTTCGCAACCCGGGCAAGAACACCGCGATCGAGGCCGAGTCGAGTCTCTACGTGAACAACGTCTATGTTCGCGGCGCCGAGACGTTGGTGCGGCAGCCCGACAGACCGGTTCTACGCGCGGGAACGCTTGACTGGGTGCGTGTCCGGGAGTACGCAGGCGGCGTGGCCGAACGTCTTCTCGCGCGCAAGTACGACAATCGAACGTTCGTCTATCCGGCTCCGCTCTTTGTGGATGGCAAGCCCCTCTCGGCGCCGTTTTTAGCCGACGTGGAATCGGGCCAATCGCCGCCGACCGATCTGCAAACCCGACATCTCTGGGACGAGCAGTTTCCCAGTTGGGAATCACCTGGCCTGGTCAACGTGAAGGATGAACCGTACGGGGCCGTTGGCGACGGTGCCGCCGACGATACCGACGCCATTCAGCGAGCGGTTGATGAACAACAGACCGTGTTCCTGCCCAAGGGGCATTACGCGGTGAGCAAAACGATTCGGCTGCGGCCCGACACGAAGCTGATCGGTGCGCACCGCTGCTTTTCCTGGCTGCTGCCACTGGATCGAGATGGCGGTGACTTCCATGACGCGGCCCAACCACGACCGGTACTCTGCACGGCCGATGATGCGCGTGCCGAGACAGTTGTCGCCTTTCTTGGCATTCGCACGCTACAGAATTCGCCTGCGGCCTATTGCCTTCATTGGCAGGCCGGCCGCCGGTCGGTATTCCGCGACACGAACATTGTCTTCTCCTTTCGCGCGCCACCGCAGGGGCCCGCCAGTGCCCTCGATGCACGTGAAGCGGCAGCTTTGTACAACCGTCCTGTCGTGCAGATCGACGGTCATGGAGGAGGCCGCTGGTACAATTCTCATCAGGAGAGTTCCCGCGGACACGGTCGCGACTATCGACATCTGCTGATCGAGGGGACAACCGAGCCGCTGCACATGTACCAGTGTAATCCCGAGCACGCGCGAAGTGACGCGAATCTGGAATTGCGCAACGCACGTTGCGTTTCGCTTTACGGCGTCAAAGGTGAATACAATCAACCCATCATCTGGGTTCGCGATTGTGACCACGTGCGGATCTTTGGCTACGGAGGCAACGCAGCGGCTCACGGAGGTCAGGCCTTGTTTGTCGTCGATCGCACGCCCAACTTCCTCTTGGCCAACCTGGTGGACAGCCCGCGCATGCCCCAGGGCATTCCCGACACCTACTTCGCTGGCGACGGCGTCGACCCGCGCCGTTGGCACATGGTTCTGGAGTGGACGAAAGACAACAACACGATCGTGACACCGCCTCTGGACCGGCCGGTGCTTTACAAGCGAGGTCAAGTGTCAGAGAGTGCCCCCTGAAGGCGAACTGGTTGGAGGTGCGGCGTGGTTTGATGACACTTCGGCGAAATGAAGGGGGCCGCTGCCGAGATTGGGGCAGTCCCCAAGTTATTCACGTACGAGTCCCTTAGTGGTCCGCGTTAACTGGAACCTTCAAGAGCTTGATCGTCCCCTCGTCAAAATCGCTCCACACGAGCGGGACATAGTTCGGGGGCGCATACGGAGGAACGCAGAAGCCGGCAAGCGATCGGTACTCGTGAATACTGAACTCATTGGTCAGATCGTGGGGGCCTTCCCAGCGGCCGGTGCCCGAACGCCGATAGTAGCGCAGGACCGCTCGGCGCGACCAATCAATGCCCTTCCAACGACGATTGACTGTCCCGGCGGTGAATAGGGTCACCACATCTCCCGCCAGCGAGAGCATTCCACCGTCCTCGCACCGGATTGGAGCGGCAATCCAGGAAGTGCCGTCCCATCGCACTACGGTCCCCATTCCGGTGGCGGTGAAGAAGACCTCGGTTTCTCCCTTGGTCACTGCGGACATTGTTGCCCGATAAGCCCCGTCCATTCGATTCAGGGTGATTGGGGATACTTCGCTCGGCGGGGACCATCGTGAACCCTCGTACACAGACCACAACACACCGCCGTCACGGCTATGGCGCCAGAAGCAGGCGACGTGGTCTTTGCAGGGTGTGATCACGGTCTGGGGATAGCTGTATGTTCCGTTGGACCACGGGGCAGCTTCGGAACCGGGAATTGCAGCTCCACTGCCCCACGGGACCCACGTTCGCCCGTCGTCGTCGGAGAACTTCGCGTGGACGTTGATACGATGGGACCGGCCGATCTGCCCCCAGCTCGCCCAGAGTCGCCCGCGATAAGGGCCGCTTGAGAGACGCACGACCGAGGCGTTGGATCCGCAGTGCCGGATGTCCGAATCGAGGATCGTGGGAAACTCCGCCCTCCAGCCGGTCCCTGTGAACGTGTACTTGGTTAGATGCTGCCGGGGATTGGCACAGCCCAGTCCGGCGCAGCCAGGACCGCTGGATACCGCCACTCCGTCACCCGTTGCGCCTACGGCACAACCTCGGGCCGTGCCGTGATCGAGGTTACGCGCCGCGGGTGGGGAAAGCGCGTTCCAAGTTCGGCCGCCATCGTCGGTGTAGGCGGTCTTGGCTATGGGCTTGCTTGTTCCCTCCGTGAAGCTGTAGGCAACCAGCAGAAACCTGTTGTCGTAGGCGGATACCCATCCGAAGGGAACGATTGAGCCTCGCGCAACCACCACAGGCTCGGCCAGTTGGACAGGGGCCCGGTCCGGCCGTAATCCCGAGGGCAGGTTCATCGCTTGAGGGCGCTTCCGCCGGTCGAACGGGAACGTCCTTGGTGTCTCACTTTGAATCAGGTCGTGCTCTACGGGCACTCCTCGCTTGACGACGCGGATGTTGTCGATTCGCACGTCGGCACGTTTAGAACCTCGACCCAAGAGCCAGAAGTTGGCGATTCTTGCCAGCTTGAGCCCTCGGGCCTTGACGGCCTCATTCAGGTCAAGTTCGATTGTCACCCATCTGCCGGCAGGGATCCTGTAGACTCTCATCACCGGCGGCTCCAGCACGTTGTCTTCCAGGGCAAGCCGAAGTTCCACGGGTAGCGCGTCGCAACGGACATCCACTCTCATCAAGTCATACCCCGACCAGTTCCTCAGCGCCGGGTCGGCCTTGGCCAGCCATTGAAAAGAAGTCATCAGGTGATGAGCTTCGAAGTTGCCCCGCAAGTTCGGATAATAGTAGGAGAGGAAGTCGGTTTGCCGGTAGGTGGGCTTCAACCCTTGGGGATTTGGCGGCCCGACCGTGGCGACCAGGGCCATTTCGCCTTCGGTGTGTGCTCCTCGCCGGCAACGCCAGGTCCATGCCCGATTGGTGGCACCCGGCCATTCGAAACGGGCTGCAAAATCAGACCCTTTGGGCTGTTCAAGCAAGTAGAACCAACTCTCGCGGCCGGGCTTCTCTTCCCTCGATACCTCGTCGCTCCGGCCCAGTTCCTTTTCCTCAAACCCCAAAATGACTTTCTCTTCGGTGATCTCGCCGGATGAGCCGGCCTGTACGGCAGTTGCCGCAAGGCAGAGTACGACGGCTGGTATGACCACCAGAAACAGTGTGACAGCCAAAACGAACCGCATCATGGGGTTATCCTCCTGGCTTTTGCGTACACGCTGTGAATCCATCCTCTCGGAACTCTCCCTCACATGGGATTATTCCAAGGGCTGTAGTTCCAGTTCTGCAAGAGATTCACCGCAGCGCGGTCGACGGCCGGGTTTTGGGGCAAGAACAGGACTGCATCGAAACAGGCCCCCGCCCCTGCGCCAATGGCCAGCCGACGCGTGCTCGCCGTGAGCGTGACGTCTGGGATGCGATACCAGGCCCAGTGGCCGTATTGCTCACCGAAGTGGGCGAACATCTTGGTGTGCCCGTATCTTGGATTCGTCCAGTCAGTGAACCCAATCATCGCGGTCGCGCGAAGATCGCGAACCTTGCCGTCATTCAGGGCGAGCGTCATGGCCGTGCTGCTCTCCGGCTCCCACCGCGCCCGCAGCCATAGCGCGTATGTCCCCTCGGTGCGTGCCTTGAGGTGGAATACCAGACGCCCACTCCCGCGGAACACCATCCCCCGCCTTCCGCTGAGCTGGGCAATGTCCGTCGCGATCACGTTGCCCTCCATCTCATCGGGCTGTTCCGCTTCGCGGGCAAGCGCAGCCCGGGCAACCAGGACTTGCGCCGTTACGCGACGAGGCGGATCGGATCCGTCCACAACCACATCAAGAGCCTCGATGTCGCCCTCCTTTGCACCGACCGGCCGAAGCACAAACTCCGCGCTGGCAGACCCAGCCGGACCGTCTTCAACAGCTCTCGAATCGGGTTGACTTGTCCAGCCTTCCGGCAGGTTCTTCAGCGAGACTTTGCCGTGCCGGGGCCGGCCCCACAGTCTCACCTTTACCGGAACCTCGCCTTCCGGCGCCGCGACAATGAGATTCCGGTGGGCTTCGTCGCCATTGAGATAGTAGCTGATCGCATCGAGCGACACCCCCAAGTCGCTGTGGTGACGCTCCGTCCACCGGCAGGTCGTGGTGACGGGCACCGTCGGCGGACCGCCCACGAAGGTGATCCGGTTCTCTCTCCGCGAGAGTTTTCCCGGCAGCGCCAGGGGTGAAACGACGAACGTGCTGCGGACCTTCAACCGGCGAATCGTCGCCCGGCTTCCCGCAGCCAGTTCAACCTTCAGCCAAAAGGCGTATCGACCGGTCACCATCTCGAGCAAATCGGCGTGAATCTGACCGCTTCGCTGAGAACTCTTCCATACTTCGGTCCAGCTCTTACCCTCATCGAAGGACAGAGACAGGTTGACGGCACCGAACGCCTCGGCGGCAAAAGCGCCGCTGACCGTAGCGTCGGAGAAGACGTACGGACAGTGCGCCCGATAGATCAGGCTGGCGAGCTGGTCCGATTCTCTCGCAAGTAGTACCGAAACATGCTCGGCGTTACTCCGGATCTCAACGTTCTCCAGAACCGCGGCCTTGCCTCTTCCCGTCGGTTCGTACACGACGGCCCCGTTGCCGAAGTAAGGCGGCACCTTTGCCAGAGGAATCGGTTGCCGATCCCCGGTGATCTCAAACCACCGGCCTTCGTTGTGCCAGCAGACGCTGGCGCGCTCGTCCGGGCGCAGAGGGAAGTCCATCGAATGAGGGCGCTCGGCCGAGCCGAATCGCGCCCGGCTGACACGGCCCCGGATTCCCGAGGTCACGCCGTCACCCTGGCGGAGCTTCAGGTAGAGATCGTCTTCAAACGCTCGCCGGCTGGCCACGGCGGTATTATCGCGATTGAGCCAGTACTTGCGCGGCGACAGGTCGAACAACCGCCAGCTTCCGTCGTAGAATGCCTGCTGGAACTGGTGGTGTGTTCCCGAGGCATCGTTCGACGAGATTCCGGCAGTCAAGAACAGCTTCCGCAACGTGTAGTTCAGCGGTCCACATTGGTCGAACGCGAAGATATTCGCCGCTTTCATCAGCGTATAGGAAACACGGCTGCGATGCCTGGTGGGCAGTGTTTCACAGAAGTGTGCGTCGTAGTAGTTGCTGATCGCCAGAGCATACCGCATCACTTCGAAGGCCTTATCCTTGTCGTCCTCCACATCGGCGGCCAAGGTGGCAGCCAGGCTCTT